>PJTT01000649.1_pt1 | contig 17746 bp, 16 predicted proteins | sample 1512261 | NCBI WGS metagenome assembly PJTT01 (sample SAMN08177685, study PRJNA422409) | Soil metagenome, whole genome shotgun sequencing project. | isolation source: Soil (2) enriched on wood chips | place: USA: Madison | collected 2015-01-15
AACGCTATAAGATGCAAATTGGTAGCACGTGCATTTGCTGTTATAAACAGAGGTACGCCTTTTGTTAATACTCAAAAATTTGCTGCATAACTTGCTTTGTTTTTAACATAGAATGCGCCAGCGAAAGACTACTCAATATCTCATCTTAGCAACTCCTTGTCCAGAAGAAAAAAGAAATTTTCTGATTTACTATTCGTGGGGCAAAATACAAGATGCCCGACAACATCATCCAGAGAAAAATACACAAGTCTCTTACTAATCAACGAACGATAAGAATTGCTACCTGCTCTTTTTATGTAAATGTCAGTGCGGATATATAGATCTGAAAACTCTTGTGGGATAATTAGCGAATCATAAGTCTTAAACGAACTACCATATACAAATTCATCATTAATTACAAAGAAAACACTGTCGCTCTCAACAAGGTTAAAAGGATTATTCAAAATATCAAATTCGATGACATGAAATGGACTATTCCTATCTATCTTTTTATTGGGCAATTTGTCCACTCGGATTGAGACCTCGTTTAAAGAGTTCGTTTGGTTGCACGAGACAACTAAAAACATCAAAAACAGGTATTGCTTGGTTCTGATTATCTTTCGTTTCATTTCTGTAGAGGTTTTTGACTCTTGTAATTAAACCCAACTCCACGCAGCCTCCAGACCAAGCCGCGAATCCACCCATCCTACTCCTAAATATACGGAAAGATTCGCCTTTATTCATCCGTCTTTATTACTTTTGCAGAAATTTTCAAGGAAGTATTTTCATCTTATGGAACTGCAACAATTAAAAGATATGGCACAGCAGGTGCGCCGCGACATCGTTCGCATGGTGCATGGCGTGCAAAGCGGCCACCCGGGTGGTTCATTGGGCTGTACCGATTTTATGGTAGCGCTTTATTTCAATGCTATGAAGCACGATCCGGCTTTTAATATGGATGGCGTAGGCGAAGATTTGTTCTTCCTTTCCAATGGCCATATTTCTCCGGTATTCTATAGCGTACTGGCGCGTAGTGGCTATTTCCCTGTGGAAGAGCTGGCAACGTTCCGTAAGCTGAATACCCGCCTGCAAGGCCACCCTACTACACACGAGCACCTTCCGGGTGTGCGCATCGCTTCGGGCTCTCTGGGCCAGGGCATGAGTGTAGCGCTGGGAGCGGCATTGGCTAAGAAGATGAACAACGATGACCGTATCGTTTATTCTCTTCATGGCGATGGCGAATTGCAAGAGGGGCAAAACTGGGAGGCTATTATTTTTGCAGCACACCACAAAGTAGATAACCTGATTGCTACCATCGACTTTAACGGACAACAAATTGATGGTCCGCTGGAGAAAGTAATGGGACTGGGCAACCTGCAAGCTAAGTTTGAAGCATTTGGCTGGGAAGTAGTAGAATTGCAGGATGGTAACGATATGGAGCAAGTACTTGCCGCTATCAAGCAAGCGCAATCACTTACCGGCAAAGGGAAACCTGTTTGCATCATCATGCGCACTGGCATGGGCAAGGGCGTCTCTTTCATGGAAGGCTCGCACGAATGGCACGGCATAGCGCCTAACGATGCACAGCTTGACCAGGCCTTGAACGAATTATCGTCTGTACTTACCGACTATTAATCTCTGTAAAATATCATTTCAAAAATCCCTGCAAATACATTGCAGGGATTTTTGCTTTTTGAAATTCAGCGTGCTTTTTGTATCATGCAATCAAATTAGTAATATGAACCCCGCTACCCAAAAGAAAAATACCATCTTACTCATCATCGTAGCCGCGCTGGGCTATTTCGTAGATATCTACGATTTGCTGGTGTTTTCTATTGTAAGGGTAGAGAGCTTTAAGGATATTGGCGTGGCCGAGGGCGACATGCGCAGGCTTACAGAATATGTAATCAATATGCAGATGGGCGGCTTGCTCGTAGGTGGTATTCTCTGGGGTATTCTAGGCGATAAATTAGGCCGTATCAAGGTGCTTTTTAGTTCTATTCTTCTTTATTCCATTGCCAATACCGCCAATGGTTTTATTACAGATATCCATAGCTATGCCTTTGTGCGCCTCGTTGCGGGCATTGGTCTGGCGGGAGAATTAGGTGCGGGCATTACACTTGTGAGCGAAACGATGGATAAAAATAAACGTGGCTACGGCACCATGATTGTCGCCTGCGTTGGTCTCTTTGGTGCGGTGGCTGCATACATTGTACATAGCTATTTTAGCTGGCGCACGGCCTATATTACGGGCGGCACATTGGGCTTTGTGCTATTATTGTTGCGCATCGGCACGTTCGAGTCGGGCTTGTACAAACATGCTGCAAAGACAGATGTGGTACGCGGCGATTTTATGATGCTGTTTCGTAACAAAAAAAGGCTGGCGCGCTATTTTCATTGCATTATGATAGGCGTTCCGCTTTGGTATGTGGTGGGTATTTTAATCACGCAATCGCCTGAAATAGGCAAAGCGATGGGCGCGGTAGAAACCCTCAATGCCGGACAAGCAGTGATGTATTCTTACATTGGCATTTCCGTAGGAGACTTGATAGCAGGGCTTTTGGCGCAAATTACCAAATCACGCAAACTTGCTGTAGGCAGCTTTTTGGTGCTATCATTGATTACGGTAATGTGGTATTTGAATAGCAAAGAACTTGGCAACAATCGTTTCCGCTGGATTGCGCTTGCCATGGGTATTGGCGTGGGCTATTGGGCCACATTTGTTACCATTGCCTCCGAGCAATTTGGCACCAATATCCGTGCTACGGTTACTACTACTGTGCCTAACTTCGTAAGAGGCTCGCTCATTCCTATCACGTTTCTTTTCGAGTTATTCGTGCATCAGTTTACAATTATTCCGGCAGCATATATCATGATGTTTTTGCTAACCGGCTTATCTTTTTATAGTCTTTCGCGCCTTAAAGAAAGCTTCAATAAAGACCTGGACTATATCGAACAGGATTAAGATTGCGGATATAGCAGCATTCATAGCAGATATACAAGTGCCGGCTCGATTACATCAATGTTGTGTAGATTTGATTTCAAATACAAGACACGATGCAATTAGCAAGCAAAACTATTTTGGTAACAGGGGCAGATGGCGGATTGGGCACTGCATTGGTGGCCGAGCTCATTACCAGAGATATCAAAAAGATTTACGCCACAGGTTTAAAACTGGATAGCTTAACAACTGCTTTTAGCAAATATGGCGACAAAGTAGTAGCGGTAGAGCTTGATGTAACCAATGCAGATAGCATTAAAAATTGTGCTGCCGCTTGCGCAGATACAGATGTACTCATCAACAATGCCGGCGTAGAATTTAAAGTTCCATTTATTGCAGAGAAAGCCAGTCAGGCGGCTCTTTTCGAGATGAAAGTGAACTATATAGGCGTTTTAGAAATGATTAATTATTTCCTGCCTATACTGGAAAAACAACAGCACGCCGGTATTGTAAATATCCTTTCCGTGGGCAGCCTCGTTGTAGTCAAAAGGCTTGGCAGCTATTGCGCATCAAAGGCCGCAACGCATATCCTTACGGAAACCATCAGAGAAGAACTTTCAGAAAAAGGGATTGATGTGATGGCTGTCTACATGGGATATGTAAATACACAAATGGTTCCGGAAGAAACGCAAACTAAAAAATCTGAACCTGCTGATATTGTACGCGAAATATGCAACGGAATAGAATCAGGCGAAGCGCGTATCTACCCCGACCAGTTGACAAAAGACTTTATAGCCGAGCACCCTATCAACACTATATTTTTCGAGTAATAGCATTGCTCTATTTTTTCTCATTTAACCAATCGGGCAAAAGTATTTATGGAAGATAATAAAATGACCCGGCAGGACATTCATATCCTAAGCCGCAACAGCAACTGGACTGCAACGGGCATACAACAGCAGTTAAATAGCGATGTATATGCGCATAAAAGTGCCTGGAATAATTTAATCAATTACTTGCTATTAGGCGCGGGTATTGCATTTGTAGTTACGGGCATCTTATTTTTCTTTGCTTTTAACTGGAACGATTTGCACAAGTTTGTAAAGCTCGGGCTCATTCAGGCATTAATCATCGCAGCAGTATTGGTAGCCTATTTTTATAAGTCGCTCGACGAAAGAATCAGGAACTCGATACTTGCAGGCGCGTCTATATTGGTGGGTGTTTTGTTTGCAGTATTCGGGCAGATCTACCAGACAGGTGCCGATGCTTACGATTTCTTCTCGGGCTGGACACTGGCAATAGCGCTCTGGGCTTTGGTTTCAGGCTTTCCGGTGCTCTGGTTTATATTGCTCATCTTAGTAAATACTACGTTAATCATGTATGCCAGTCAGGTCGCATTCCATTGGCCTTTTGCATTTGTGTTGAATGTACTATTTATCATTAATGCGCTATTCCTGGTATTGATAGAAGTGCTGACGTTGCGCAAAATAATAGCCGCTAATACCGGCTGGCTACGGTCGGTTGTGGCACTATTTTCTATCACTATTATTACCATCTGTGTTTGCTCCGCCATCTTTGGCAGCAGCGACCGCGCCGCTTCTAACCTTAGTATAGTCCTGGCATTGGTAGCCTTTGCAACTGCATTGTGGTACGGATACAGGCACAGGCAATTACTCTATCTCGGTGCCGTTCCGTTCGCGATTATGGTTGTATTAGTTTGTCTATTTATGGAGCCTATCAACGACCCTGTCGCGGCATTCCTTATCATTGGCATTTTTGTTGTAACCGCTACCACTTTGCTTATCAGGCAATTGATAAAACTAAACAAGCACTGGCATGAAACAGAACTTTGATATTAAAAAGTATTTGCTCGCGCTAAAAGACAGTGAGGGCGAGGCGTTCAGCTATGATGAAGCTGCGTTGGATACAGAACTTGAAAAGCACCATGCCGCTTACAGCAATATAGTAGTAAAGTCGCTTTCGGTATTGGGCGGCTTGTTTGCAACCATAGCATTTATTGGTTTTTTATTTGCTGTAGGTGGGTACAAAACGCAGGATAGCTTTTTAATTTTCGGCATTGTATTTACTTTAGGTTCAATAATAGCCTCGCGTCTCGTTAACCATGTTTTTCTGGACACGACGGTCATCTCGTTATACATTGCCGGCTATATTCTGATTATTTTCGGGCTAATAGAAAAAGATGATGCAGCCAATACAATACTACTTGTTACAACCATGGCCGCTTTAGCAGGCATATTTACATCCAGCGGCTTTATGATGGTATTGCTTTCTGTGCTTGCTTTCAACACTTCTATTGCTTTTTTCTTTGTTGAAAATATGCGGGACTGGACAGTGTTGGCTATTATATTAATAAGTGCTATTCTACTACTTGTCACAACATTCGAATCAAAAATACTGCATGCAAGCAAGGCACTTAACAGAAAGTTTTTAGCCTTGCAATCCGGCTATTTTCTATCGTTCCTTATTTGTATGATATGGTTGAGCATCGGCAATAATTATGGCTTTGCGCTATGGGTAGGCCGCACGCTGTATCTCCATATAGGCATAGCTTTGGCTACTGTATGGACTATTTATAAAATACTATCTCAATTTCAGGTAAAGAACCGGGCGCAGCAAATAACAGCTTATGCTTCTGCATTGGTCGTGCTTGCCTGCTTCCTTTACGCGCCTTACGTAGGCGGCACTTTATGGCTATTATTATTGGCCTATCGATACGGGTTTAAAGTGCAGGTGGTATTCGCATTATTGGGCTTGGTGTATATGATTATAAAATTTTACTACGACCTCAATTTGACACTGCTTGAAAAGTCGGGGCTACTATTTTTCCCGGGACTGTTGATGATAGGGCTTTGGATTTTTGTACAAAAAAAATGGAACACAAATGAGCAGGTATAAATGGTGGATTATCTTATTAAACCTGGTCGTTGTTGTTCTGCTGTTCAACTGGTCGGTTATTAATAAAGAGCGTACATTGAGCAATGGAAAATTAGTATTGCTGCACTTAGCACCTGTGGATCCACGCTCGCTGATGCAAGGCGATTATATGAGCCTTAACTACGCGATAGCCAGTACCAACGAGCAATACGAGTACCAAAGAGGCTATATAGTGGTAACGCTCGACGAGCATAATGTAGCTGCCAAGATGCGTTTGCAACAAGGCACTACTCCGCTTGCTGCTAATGAACAGCTCATTAAATTCAGAAAGACGGAATCGAGCATGAACATAGGTGCCGAATCCTATTTTTTTGAAGAGGGCACGGGCGAGATATATGAAAAGGCCGAGTACGGCGCACTAAAGATCGATGATGATGGAAATAGCATATTGGTAGGCTTGTACGACGAGCATTATCAATTAATAAAGCCACAACCTGACAGTACGAAAAAATAGTTTCTGCAAAAAAAATAATAACCCTGCTTGTGCAATTTTCCTTTGCGCAGCATCTATATTTTTAAATAGCAAAAATATGAGCCAGCAGAAAATAATTATCAACGAGCCTTGCCACGAAGATTGGAATAAGATGCAGCCGAATGCCGAAGGACGTCACTGCCTGAGTTGCTGCAAAACAGTGGTCGATTTTACCAATTGGGAAACGGATGATATTCTAAAATACATCAGCCAAAGTACAAAAAGCGTATGCGGACAAGTGCGCGCAAGCGAAGTGCTGGTACCGGAGCAAAAAACATTGACCGTTACACCCGGCTTACTGCAACGCATTGCTTCATCGCCTTTATCGTTGCTGCGCAAAATAGCTGCAGTAGTGGCTTTGGTATTTGGTGTTACGCATACAGAAGTGGTATTTTCGCAAAGCAAAACAAAGAAAACGCAGCAAAAAGAAAAGCATCCCAAACCTATGATCATGGGTGGCATGATAGCACCAAGAAATACCGATACTGTAAAGGTGCCTGAGCCGAAAATAGTAGGCGAAATAGCAGTGCCTACACCTCCAGACACTGTAAAGGCTCCTCCGCGCTCAAGTGAAATAAAAGGTAAAATAGCATTGCCTAAACAGCCGCGCAAATAATTTTTGCAACACTTAATTTATCCCTATTTTCGTTGATGCAGCAGCTTTCATAAGTTGCTGCATTTTCTTTTTGCGCATAGCGCGAGCAAAAAATCTTTATCATGCCTCAAACAGATTTCCTGGTTATCGGCTCCGGAATAGCCGGCCTTACTTTCGCTGTTAAAACTGCACGTCGTTTTCCTGATAAGAAAATTACTATTCTTACCAAGGCCTATGCAGATGAAACCAATACAAAGTACGCGCAGGGCGGCATTGCGGTGGTTAATAAAGAAGATGATTCTTTTGAAAAACATATCGAAGACACGTTGATCGCAGGTGATGGACTTTGTAATGAAGAGATAGTGGAAATAGTGGTTACCGAAGGTCCGCAACGCGTAAAGGAGATGATTGACTGGGGCACTAATTTCGACAAAGATGAGCAGGGCGAATACCTGCGCGGCAAAGAGGGCGGCCATTCTGAGTTCAGGATTTTGCATTATAAAGATATTACCGGCTTTGAGATAGAGCGTGCGTTGCTGGAGGAAATAGGCCGCTATCCCAATATCACGGTCAATAATCATTGGTTTGTAGCGGATATCATTACGCAGCATCACTTAGGCTATCTGGTTACAAAATCAACTTTGGATATTGAATGTTACGGGGTATATGTGCTCAATATGCAAACGGGCCAGATTGAAAAATTACTCTCGAAAGTTACGCTCATGGCTTCCGGCGGTTGCGGTCAGGTGTATCGCAGCACTACCAATCCGCGCATTGCTACCGGTGATGGCATAGCTATGGTCTATCGTGCCAAAGGCCGCATAGAGAATATGGAATTTATACAGTTTCATCCCACTGCTTTGTACGAAATAGGCGTGAGCCCATCTTTTTTGATAACAGAAGCAGTGCGTGGCGATGGTGGTATATTGCGCAATAAAGATGGCGAAGCATTTATGGAGCGCTACGACGAGCGCAAAGATTTGGCTCCCCGCGATGTAGTAGCAAGGGCTATTGATAGCGAGATGAAGCGCACCGGTACCGAGCATGTGTACCTCGATTGCCGGCACATGGACCATGAAAAATTCCTGCATCACTTCCCTAATATTTATGAGCGTTGCAAGCAAGCGGGCATCGATATTTTTGAAAAGATGATTCCGGTTGCGCCGGCAGCGCACTATTGTTGCGGCGGTATCAAAACAGATAAAAATGGGCAGACATCTATCCGCAATTTATATGCCTGCGGCGAAGTTAGCAGCACCGGTCTGCATGGCGCCAATCGCCTTGCCAGTAATAGCCTGTTGGAAGCCTTGGTATTTGCACATCGTTGCTACGAAGAAGCTGCGCTGCATATTGAATCTGTAAGCCTAAGAGAAGATGTGCCGGAATGGAATGCGAATGGCACTACCGACCCCAGAGAAATGATTTTGATTACGCAAAGCCTGAAAGAATTGCAATCTGTTATGAGCGACTATGTGGGTATTGTGCGCAACGATATCAGGCTGGAGCGGGCGATGCGCCGCATTGACTTACTGCACGAAGAAACAGAAAGGCTGTATGAGCAAACGACTTTATCGCCGCAACTTGCCGAGCTGCGCAATATGATTACCATTGGCTATTTGATTGTAAAGAGTGCACAGTTCCGTAAAGAAAGCCGCGGCCTGCATTTCAATACCGACTATCCAAATCAATCTGAAAGGAAAGAGAATATAGTGCTGTAGCGATTGCGATAAACCAACTTCCTGAAATAAAATATCAACTGTGCGCAAACTTGGCTTCATATTACTACTTGTTATGCAAATGTGCGTTGGTTACGACGTGCATGCATGTTCCTGCATCGGGGAATGGAATACCAAAGGGTCTATCGAAAATGCTGATGCGGTTTTTGTGGGAACGATTATAAACAAAGAATATTTGACCGTTACCCCTGACGACATATTAGAGTTATACCCAAACGACACAGCATCTCAAAATTTAAGTATCAAGACTAGAATTGCATTGTATCATATTGAAATTCAAGATGTATACAAAGGTAAAATTACAGGCGATACAGCCACCATTTACACTGGTGTGAGCGGAGGAGACTGTGGTATCAGATTTGAAATAGGCAAACCGTACATCATTTTCGGAGAATATGAGTCTTATTTTCGGTCAATTAGGAAGTCATTTTCGTTTTCCAAAGGGGAGAATATGTATTGGACAGACATTTGTTCTCCAACAACCCTTTACAACGAGAAAGACATTACAGACATTGAGCAATATGCCAAGAAACGCAAAATAAAAAGAGCTTTAAAGTAAGCTAAACTATCTTTGACATACTCAATGCATCCGTTGCTGCGGTTCGTAGCGGCTGCGACGTTCGATTTCCTCGCGCTGCTTTTCTTTAAGCTGCTTATACTTTTGCGCAGCGAGCTGCCACATCATTAGGCCGTAGGCAAATAAAGCCAGGAAGAAATAGGCCATAAACAGCAAATAGCTGCGTGTGTAAAATGTGGCTTTCCAGGCGGTACCACTCCAGATATTACCTTGTGCTGCGAGCACAAATAGCTTTACGATAAAAGGTATTAATATACCCCATACAATTGCCGTAAGGATAATGTATTGCCATTTGCCGCGTGATTGTTTCAATTCCCAATCACGTATATATTTTTCTTCGCGTGGAAGCATAATTTCCAATTGTTAGGCTGCTATTTTGCAGCATATACATAATGCCTGAATGTAAAATTTGTTCGCTCCGGCTATGTGCAAATGTAGTATTTGCGCAGCCTCTATATTAAAACAGCCCCGATAAATATCGGAGCTGCTATTTTATAAAAATTATCTTTATTATCCTTTTACCAGTAAATTCAATAATACATCAGGAGCGATACCTACCAAAATCACAATAGCGGCTGTAAGCACCAGAAAAAATTTATCGGAGCCCGTAACCTCGCTGGCCATCTCAGGGTCGCCTGTTTTGAAGTACATGGCCATAATCACTTTGAAATAGTAGTACACACTTATTGCAGCCATCAGCAAGGCGAATATTACCAACCACAGCAGAGATGTGCCTTGCTCCAACACCGCTGTAAGCACGTAGTACTTTGCAAAGAAACCACCTGTAAGCGGTATTCCTGCCAGCGACAGCAAAAATATAGTCCCTACAAATGCAAGCAATGGTTGCTTTTTAGCCAGACCGTTGAAGCCGTCGTAAGTGTAGTCCTTCAACTTCAACAACACTGCAAACATACCTATGGTACCTACGCTGTAAGCTACAGAATAAATGATGATACCTTTCATACCCGTAGCATTTACCGACAATACTGCAAATAGCATAAATCCAGCTTGAGCTATGGAAGAGTAAGCCAGCATACGTTTCACACTCTGCTGAAATACTGCTGTGATATTACCGATAAACAAAGTAAGCGCTGTAACGATGGACAACACCAGCGACCACTGACTGCTGATGATGCCAAATGCATTGTTGAATAAATTAAGGAATGCTACAAACAAAGCTGCTTTGATAACCGTAGCCATCAACGCGGTAAAAGGCGTAGGTGCACCGTCGTATACATCGGGCGTCCAGAAGTGCATAGGCGCTGCGGATACTTTAAAACCTAATGCTACAATCAAAAATAGTACGCCTGCAAGCGCCATCATATCTATACCACCATCTGCCGCAAACTGAAACTTAGATACGTCGAACGTGCCTTGAGAACCGTACAACAGGGCTATTCCCATCAGTAAAATACCCGTAGAGAATGCACCCATCAGGAAATATTTGAGCGAAGCCTCGCTGCTCTTGAGGTTGCGCTTGTCGCTACCGGCAAGGATGTACTGCGGAATAGAAATAATCTCGATGCCTAAAAACAGAATCAGCAAATTGCCATAACCCGAAATAAGGTTGATACCACAAAGGATAAAGAAAATCAGGGAATAATACTCGCCCACATGCTTGCCTACCTTCTCAATGTTTTTGCCCACGAGCATCACATACAACAGTATTATAGCCGTCATCAGCGTATTGAACCACATACCATAAGTAGTGTAGCGCATCATGCCGTTGAACATTTCTTCCACCGGTTCGGCAGCGCCCAGCATTTCGTTGAGGCGCCAGATATTTGCGCCCAGCAAAATCACGAGCAATAAGGAAGCAATATTGGTAAACGTTCTTTTTTCCTTTACCATCAATGATGCAAACATCATAATAATGGCAAAAACAGCTGATGCTACAAGCGGTAATGCTGAGGATATTAGTAGTTTCATTAAAATGAAATGTATTATTTAGAAATTCAGTTGTGTGCTAAAGAAATTGGCTAATTATCAGGCAATCAGGTCGAATAAAAGTGTTGGGTAAACGCCCAAAACCAATATCAGCCCTATAATTACAATCAAACCAATCATTTCATTTTTGCTTACATCTGTTACCATCACACCTGTTTTTGCTTCGCCATAGGCTACTTTTTGCACCATATTAAGTGTGTAAATAGCCCCGAGTATAACACCAAGACCGGCAAGCACCATGTACAGAATATGATTAGGATTAGCACTTTGAAAAATACCATGAAACAGCATGAACTCACCTATAAAACCATTGGTAAGCGGCAGTGCTATATTTGCGAATGCGATAATCACCAGCGCAATAGCCATTGTAGGCGCTGAACCGGCCATACCACCCAGCTCACGAAGATTGCGCGTATCATAACGCTGCTCTATCATCGATACAATCAGCCACATACCCGTAATATTCACACCGTGGTTAAACATTTGTACCATCAAGCCATCCATCGCTATTTTGTTGCCGGCGAAAATACCCAGACTCATCAAGCCGATGTGTGCAATAGAAGAATAGGCAATTAATCGCTTAATATCTGTCTGCACCATTGCTACCAGCGAAGCGTAAATAATACCGATTACAGAAAGTACCATTACTGTATTGCCCCATGCCGCAACACCAGATGGAACTACAGGTAGCAACCATTTTACAGTGGCAAATAGCCCCATTTTAACCATCAATGCGCTCAGTACAATCGTTACCGGCGTAGAAGATTGCTCGTAAGTATCGGGCTGCCAGGTGTGAAATGGGAAAATAGGCATTTTAATAGCGAATGCTATAAAGAAGAACCAGAACAAAACCTGCTGCGTGCTATCGGATAGTACAGAGCCGGTTTGCAATATTGTTTGGTAATCAAAAGAACGGGTTGGTGTTTGCAAATAGAGCCAGATAACGCCCGCAAGCATCATAAGGCTACCTAAAAAGGTATAAACGAAGAATTTGAAAGTAACTTTGATGCGCTTGTCGCCACCCCAGGTAGAGCACAGGAAGTAAACAGGTATCAGCGCCAACTCCCAGAAAAAATAGAATAATAAAAGGTCATTTGCAAGGAAAACACCCATCAAACCTGCTTGCGCCAGCATCATTAATCCTGAGAAGCGGTGTACATCATTGGTTTCCTTATTCCATTGTGCAATAAAAATTACAGAGAAAATAAGCCCGGTAAGCATTACCAGCATCAGGCTCATAGAAGATAGGCTGAGGCTGAAAGATGCGCCCATCGACTCTATCCAGGGCATGGTAAAAGTCATCGGTTGGTGGAGCAAGGTGCTGTTTTCGGCTACCGGCTGTCCGCCAATAAGCCCTTTGAACTGCGACATTGCTAATAATGACACTACCAAAGTTGCCAGGCTACCTGTGAGCGCCACCGCTTTAGCACCATTTTTTGAAAGAAAACTAAAAATTCCGGTTAATAGTGGAATGGCAATTAATAGAACTAATAACATTATAATTTGGGTTTTCTTTTATGTATTCCTTATTCTTTTTACTTGATTAAAGCATTTGAACATTCCTACCATATTCGCCACTCGGTTCCACTCGCACAACCTGACCGCCATTTTTTACTATAAAATGACAATCCTTTTGGAATACAGGTAAAAACAAGCCCCAAAAGTAAACAAAATAACCTTTTTTCACGACCTTTTTTATTGTTTCACAAAGGTTTCAGCAGGGTATATTTTACCTTCGCAGTAAAACAAATCATTTTGCAAAAGACATTGGTCGTAATTGGTGGCGGCGCTGCCGGCTTTTTTTGTGCGGTAAATGCTACCTCGCCCGACTTAAAAGTGATATTGCTCGAAAAAACGAGCAAGCTTTTAAGCAAGGTGCGCGTGAGCGGTGGCGGTCGGTGTAATGTTACCCACGCATGTTTCGACATTGGCGAAATGGCGGCCCGATATCCGCGCGGGGCGCGTTTTTTAAGAAAATCTTTCCATCAATTTTTCACTACAGATACCATCGAATGGTTTAAAAGCCGTGGCGTAGAACTGAAGAAAGAGGCCGATGGCCGCATGTTTCCCATTACCGATTCTTCTGAAACTATCATCAATTGTTTGCTTCAAGAGGCGGATAAAAATAGGGTGGATATACGCATGAATGCGGAGGTAAAGCAAATTGAACAACAGGAAAATGGCTTCAAACTCCATTTGCTTAATGATAAAATAATAGCCGCCGACTATGTTTGTCTGGCTACGGGCGGTTACCCAAAAGGCTCCATGTATGATTGGCTGAGCAATACAGGTCATCGTTTTATCAATCCTGTGCCTTCTTTATTTACATTCAATCTGCCGGGCAATCCTATTCGCGATCTGATGGGTGTGGTGGCGAGCGAAGCAAGCATCAAAATAGCGGGCACTAAATTATCTGAGTCAGGACCGTTGCTGATTACGCATTGGGGCTTGAGCGGACCGGTGGCGCTGAAACTAAGCGCCTGGGGCGCAAGGCTATTGGCCGAAAAAAACTGGCATTTTACAGCGCTTGTCAATTGGTACCCTAAAATGACAGAAGAGGAGCTTCGACAAAATTTCCAGTCTATTCGCAATGAAAAAGCAGGGCAAGCAATGGGCGGCAAAAATCCTTTTGCATTACCTGCCCGACTCTGGCAATTTTTATTGGAACAATCTGGCGTGCAGGAAGGCACGCGCTGGGCGGAGCTGCCTGCCAAAGAACAAAACCGACTGATTAAAAATATTGCCGCTTACGAAATAGAGGTAAAAGGCAAAACTACTTTTAAAGAAGAGTTTGTAACCTCCGGCGGTATCGACCTTAAAGGAATAGAGCCTGCTACAATGATGAGCAAAAAAATACCTGGCTTGTTTTTTGCTGGCGAGGCGATTGATATTGACGGTGTGACAGGTGGCTATAATTTCCAAAATGCCTGGACAACGGGCTATGTGGCTGCGAAATCGATAATGGCACTGGCGGGCGAATAAAATTTACTACAGCGGCCCACAGGCTACACCTGTGACTATTCATGTTGAAGTCCTCTGGACTTCCCACGCAAAGCGCTCTTCGGGATGTTAGCGCAGCGCATCCCGAAGTTGAGATAGTTAGGATTTGCAATTCTGATATTGAGCGCAGCGTCCTCTGCGAGAGACACTGCTGAGACAGCGGACTGGAGCGACGAATAGCGGTTTAACATTGCGCTCCTACGGAGCGCAGCTATTTCGTGCTAATTTTTTCTACAAACATTTTGTACCTATGGGACAAAATAGACGCCACTGTCAGCCTGAGCGAAGACGAAGGCTACACCTATAAAAACTAAATACCGCCAAAAATCAGGCGGAGTTGTCAAACTAAATTTATAACGCTCTTCGGGTTCTAAGCCGTCGTTGGTGTCTTCACCAATGACATAATTGGAATTTAGGGTGTGCAATCCTGATATCTTAGCCCACAGGCTACACCTGTGGCTATTTATGTTGAAGTCCTTTGGACTTCCCACGCAGAGCGCTCTTCGGGATGTTAGCGCAGCGCATCCCGAAGTTGAGATAGTCAGGATTTGCAATTCTGATATTGAGCGCAACGTCCTCTGCGAGAGACGCTGCTGAGACGCGATAAAAAAATGCCGCCTATATCAGGCGGCATTGTCAATCCAAATTTATTTCTTCCGTTTATACCTTGCTACCAAATCCGCTACAGACTTGCGTTGCAGCAATTCCGGATTCAAAGCAATCATAGATTTCAATTTTGTTGGCGACTGGCTCAATCCGTTTTCAAGATAGAGCGTTGCTTCTTTCGATTTGCCTAAGGCGAATAATGCCAAAGATTGCAAATAGTCAAAGTCTGCTTTGTCGCCGCAATTTTCACGTGCGATCGACAATTGGGCTAATGCTTCGTCGTAAAATCCATTTTGATAAAGACCTTTTACCAATGCCACCCAGGTTGTTTTGTTGCTGGGCTTTAATTGTACCGCATTCAGGTAGCAAACCAATGCATCAGCACCGGCGTCCAGTTCCATCAGGCAATTACCTATAGCCATGCAGTAAGATGCATTTTCTTTATTAAGGTGTAATGCCGCAGAATAGGCTTTCATGGCCTTTTCCCACTCTTGCTCACGCGCGTAGGTTTCTCCTATACGATAGAAAATCATATCGTCGGCGGGATTGAGTTGTATAGCTTGGCGATAATAGTGACGGGCGCGGTCAAAGTTTTTTTGCTTTTCAAAACAATGTCCCATCGCTTCAAATATTACATCTTCGGGCTTGCCTAATTCCAGGTTTTTCTCCAGCGACTCAATGGCTTTATCATACCAGCGCAGGCGCATATAGGCATCTGCCATATTTCTATAAGCCGATTCAAATTTCTCATCAATCGCCACGCAATATTCATAAGCATCAATCGCTTCTTCGTACTTGCGCAATCCCTGATATGCCGCGCCAAGGTTGAACCAGGCCAAGGCATTGTAAGGATCCTGGTCGGTAATTTCCTGATGCAGCACGCGGCTTTCTTCATTCATGCCGGCAAAATCTGCCCAGAAACATATCTTGTGCAGCGCATCTTCATTGCGAATATCCGCTTCCAGTATACGTTTCAGCGTTTTGAACACTGCATCATAATCTTCGCATTCATCGTACACATCTACCAGCTCATGAAGAATCTCTATTTTCTCCAGTCCTTCAAATGCGTTGGCTTTATCTTCCAGCAAGTGCACAGCCATTTCGTACTTCTGCTGCGCCATATAAATATCTGAGCGCAGCAATACTGCCTCATGCAAGGTTTGGTCCAGGCTGTCCAGCACATCCAGTGCTTTTAATGCTTGTCCATATTTTTGAGCCTGAAATAAAATTTCGGCTTTTAGAACGGCTATTTCAGTTGAAAAAGGGTGGTAGGTCTGCGCTATTTCGCAGGCTGCGAGCGCATCGGCTTCGCGGTTACTTTGATAATAATATTCTATTACTGCCTCGTATTCTTCTTCGTCTAAAAATCTGCCCGGTTCTCCATTCTTAATCCGGTTGTACTCCATCAGTAACTCTTCTAAAGAGCTGCCCGCATTGTCGTCATCCCAAGAATCATCGTTAAACATAAGCTGACTATTTGTACAAATATAAGGCAATATAAGGGTATTTTGTTCATTTTAACCAGCCCGCAACGCGTTGATTTTTAGCAGTCAAAACCTTACCTGATTATCACACAATTATCCATTATTAAATACAAAAGCCTGCTCGGTTACAAGCAGGCTTCGTAATATTTTTCTATCCTATTTTCTTGATTTGTTACGGTTTAGCTACCGTCATCACTGTTTTTACTTTGAGTGCTTGTGCCGCGCGCATAATGGCGGTTACGCTTGCGAGATTGGCAGTACTATCGCCGTTTATCACTACTGTTTTATCGCCCTCTTCTGCCGTAAGCAATGCGTTGGCTATTGCTGGTTGCAGGCTATCTGCCGAAACAGGTTTTTGACCAATAAAAAATTGCTGTTGCGCATTGATGGACACTACCACGCTTTGCTTTGCTTTAGTATCGCTATTTGCACGTGGATTAGCCAATTTTACCACATTAGGATTTGCTAAAGTGGCTACTATCAAAAAGAAAAACAACAGGATAAACAAGATATCCTGCAATGCCGATGGATGACTGTCGCCCTTTTCCCTATATGTTTTGCGTAAATTCATTTCGTCTCCGCGTTGTATTAATTTTATTGCTTGCAGCAAAGATAATTGATAAATAGGTAAAGCACTATTTCTTGCTATTCTTCTCTGTGGCCATGCGCTCGCGCCATTGCTGGTTAAATGATTTTTGTGGAAATACAGGATTATCGCGCCGCGGACCCCAGGCTTTGGTAAACATTTTTTCAAAGACAAAATTTTTCATCTTACCACTGGCCACATTCATCAACCGCCGGTGCATTACACCCTGCCTGAATACACGCAAGGCAAGCTTTTCCTTAACCGTGCCTACTTCTGTCGTGTATATATTCCTGTTTTCGAGCAGCATTTCGTGTATGTTTATTTTAACCGGACATACCTCGGTACAATTGCCGCACAGGCTGGACGCCTGACTCAAGTGTCCGAAATCGGACATACCGCGCAAATGTGGTGTGATAACTGCACCAATAGGCCCGCTATAAGTAGTTCCGTAAGCGTGACCGCCTATATTTTTATAGACAGGGCAAGCATTCAGACACGAGCCGCAACGGATGCAATACATGGACTCGCGCACTTCTTTGCGCAGCAAATTCGTGCGTCCGTTGTCGAGCAATATTACATACATCTCGCGCGGACCATCATTCTCACCGCTTTGCGCCGGACCCGAAAAAATAGTGTTGTACACGGTAAGCGGCTGACCGGTGCCAAATGTTGACAACAGTGGCCAAAATAGTGCGAGGTCTTTATACGACGGAATAATTTTTTCGATGCCTACTATGGCTATATGTGTTTTAGGGAAAGCCGTTGTGAGCCTGCCATTCCCCTCATTTTCGGTTACACATACCGAGCCTGTATCTGCTATCAGAAAATTACCACCGGTAATACCTATTTCCGCTTCCACATATTTTCT
>PJTT01000652.1_pt1 | contig 17634 bp, 20 predicted proteins | sample 1512261 | NCBI WGS metagenome assembly PJTT01 (sample SAMN08177685, study PRJNA422409) | Soil metagenome, whole genome shotgun sequencing project. | isolation source: Soil (2) enriched on wood chips | place: USA: Madison | collected 2015-01-15
AACGCGCTGCAGGAACAATTGCTCAAGGCCGGCCTGGCCAAGAAGTCGCAGGCCAGCGCCGCCGCGAGCGCGCAGGCCAAGGCCCGCCAGGGCAAGGCCGAATCGACCTCGGCCGAGGTCCAGCGGGAAGCTGAACGCGCCCGCGCCGAGAAGGTCGAGCGCGACCGCGCGCTGGCCGCCGAGCGCAACGCCCAGGCCAAGCTGGCTGAACAGAAGGCGCAGGCGAAGCAGATCATCACGGCCCATGCCGTGCCCCACAAGGGCGACGACGAATACCGCTTCAGCGACGGCGGAGCGATCCGCACCCTGCTGATCGACCCCAAGCTGCGCAAGGCGCTGTCGGTGGGGGTGCTGGTCATCGTTGCCCAGGGCGAGGGCTACGCGGTGCTGCCACGTGCCGCCGCCGAGAAGGTGCGCGAGCGTGCCCCGGAGGCGATCATCGTCGACCACGGCCAGCCGGGCTCGACTGCGGAGATTTCCACCGGAAACGCCGAGGACGACGCCTACTACGCCCAGTTCCAGGTGCCGGACGACCTGGTCTGGTAAGGCGCGGCTGAACCAACGGGTACGACCGCCGGGCTCGGCCCGGCGCGACCGTTTGCGGCGGGGTGGATCGTCCCCATATCAGGCGACACACCTGCGGAGGATGGCCATGGCCACCGGTTGGGCGGGAGACGGCGCGGTCCAGGACCAGATCGACGCCACTGTCGACGATGCGATTGCCCGCGCGCGGCGCCAGCTGCGCGAAGGCCCGGGCCTGGAACACTGCGAGGAATGCGACGCGCCGATTCCGTTGGCGCGGCGCCAGGCCGTGCCCGGCGTACGGCTGTGCGTGGCCTGCCAGCAGGCGCTGGACGACGAGGAGCAGGCGCATGCCGGCTACAACCGGCGTGGCAGCAAGGACAGCCAGTTGAGGTAGGGGGTTTTATTGCAGGGCTGCGCCCTGCACCTGCCGAAGCCAGAGCCAGAGCCAGAGCAACGTCAAAAGCCTGCATTCCGTGGGATGGCGGGGCACTGTGGGTTTGCGGGGACGCCGTAAACCCATCCATGGGGGCTTGGTCGCCGCATCCATGCGGCTCACACCCCGCAAACCCACAGTGCCCCGCCTCTGACAGATCCCTGCGATCTGTTGGTGGGTGCCGACCGTTGGTCGGCACAATTGTCAGATATCGAATGAATTCATCCACGCATGGCGTGGATCTACTGGGACGACGTTCTGCTTTGGTGGGTGCCGACCGTTGGTCGGCACATCTGTCAGATATCGAATGAATTCATCCACGCATGGCGTGGATCTACTGCCACAGACTGTTGGTAGGTGTCGACCTTGGTCGACACATCTGTCAGACATCGATATCCGACCCCGTGCCGACCAACGGTCGGCACCCACCAAAGCAGAGCGCCGTTCTGACAGATCGCGGAGAACTGTCGAAGGCGGGGTGGGTCCGGTTGAGGGGGCGTGAGCCGCATGGATGCGGCGACCGAGCTTACATGGACGTACTTGCAGCGTCCCCCTCAACCGGACCCGCCCCGCCAACCCACGGAAAGCCAGCTTCTGCTCTTGCTCTGGCCTCTGCAGGTGCAGGGCGCAGCCCTGCAAAAACCCTCAACCCCTCAGCCGTCGCCCTGGATGCCACCCGGGGCCTGCGAGGGATCCCGCCAGCGCCGCACCGTGCGCTGGAAGAACAGGTTGTTCGGCAGCTGCAGCACCGTGCCCTCGTGGCCGTTGCCCGTTTCCTGCAGCGTCGTGTAGATCAGGTTCACGTCGATCACCCGGCCCTTCAGCCCCGGCTTCTCGCCGTTCTCCAGCACCTCGATGTAGTCATGCAGGCGGAACGGACGGGTGGTGAAGATCAGCAGCGTGCAGAAAATGTTCGACAGCACGCTCCACGCCGCGAAGAACGCCACCGCGCCCACGGCGGCAAAACCGGTGAAGGCCGTCCACAGCACCGATGGCTTCGCGCCCAGCAGGCTGAGGATGTACAGCAGCGCACTGAAATAGACCACGAAACTGGTGATCCGGCGCGCGCCCATCGCCATCTCCGGCGGCAGCGTGTAGTGCTCGGCGAAACGGCGGATCAGGCGGCGGGCCAGTACCCGCAGCAGCCAGGCAACCACCAGCACCAGCACGATCTGCAGGGCGATGCCGATGTAGTTCAGCCACGGGTGGCTCCAGGCGGGCAGGTGATCCTTCAGCGACAACATCATGGGGCGACAACACGTGGCGATAACGGCCCTTGATGTTACCCGGCGCGTGCCGGGGTTTCGACCGATCCTGGCCAGGCCACGCAGACCACCGCCTGCCGATGCTGATGCAGGCAGGCCTGGCTGCTGTCCGCGCGAAGCTGCAGCGACAGGTCCAGGGCCTGCAGCACGACGCAGGCGACGATCACCAGCAGGGCGGCGCAGGAGGAGCTGGACATGGCAGGACTCCGGGGATTTTCACCAAGGACCCTGCATGGATGCAGCCAGCATCGAAAAGGTTGCAATGGCGCCGCCTTCAATCGGCCTTAAACCTTTTCCAGGGTCGCCGCATCCAAGCGATATGCTCGACACCACCATGCCCGCGCTGCCTGCCACCACCGACGCCGACGCCGTCGACGAACCCGCCCTGGTGCGGGCCGCGGCGGCGGGCGACATGGGGGCCTACGAACAGCTCTACCGGCGCCATTCGCCGCGCGTGTTTGCGGTGTTGTGGCGCCTGTGCGGCGGCCAGCAGGCGCGCGCCGAGGATGCGCTGCAGGAAGCTTTCCTGCAGGCCTGGAAGGCGCTGCCGGGGTTCCGCTTCGAAAGCAGCCTGTCGACCTGGCTGCACCGGCTGGGCGTCAACGCAGCGCTGATGGAGCTGCGCGGCCGCGCCGCCGGGCCGGACCATGACAGCCTGGACGAGGTCGATGGCGGCCTGCAGGAGCTGGCCGTGCACGATCGCTGCGCCGGCACCGAGCGCGATCTGGAACGCGCGCTGGCGACGCTGCCACCCCGGGCGCGTGCGGTGCTGGTGCTGCACGACATCGAAGGCTGGAAACACCAGGAAATCGCCGAACAGCTGCAGATGGCCGTCGGCAGTTCCAAGGCACAGTTGCACCGCGCGCGGAGCCTGCTGCGCGCGCGTCTGGGAGACATGACATGAGTACCCACGAAACCAACCACGACCACGACCATGACCCTGTGCTGCAGGCGCGGCTGCGGGCACTGCCCGGGCAGCGCATGCCACCGGCCGATGGCTGGGCACGCCTGGCGGCGCAGTTGCCACCGCGCGAAGCGGCACCGGCAGCGGTGGAGCATCCCGGCAACGTCGTGGCCCTGCCGCGCCGTGCCCGCCCGCGCTGGTGGCTGCCGGCAGGCGCCGCGCTGGCCGCCGGCCTGGCGGTGTATGCGGTGGCCCCGTGGCGGCAGGCACCCCTGCAGCCACCTGCACCATCGATGCTGCAGCTGCAGGCAGCGGCGATGACCGAGCAGTACCAGCAGGCCGTGGCATCGCTGCCCGGTGCCCGCGCCGCGGAATGGCAGCCGGCCCTGCACGAACTGGATGAAAGCGCGGCACAGATCCGTGCCGCGCTGGCGCAGGACCCGCGCGCACCGCACCTGCTTGGACAGCTCAAACGTACCTATACGCTGCGGCTGGAATTGACCCGGCAGGCGGCGCAGGCCGCCGCGGCCGGACTGACAACCTGAGGAGAGACCCCATGCGAACCCTTTTCCCGCTCTGCGCTGCCTTGCTGCTGCCCGCCCTGGCCCTGGCCGATACACGCGTGGATGAGCGCCACACCCTGGCCAGCGGCGGCCGCATCGAGCTGAGCAATGTGGCCGGCAAGGTCACCGTGCGCGGCTGGGACCGCAACGAAGTGCAGCTGACCGGCAGCCTCGGCGATGGGCTGCAGCTGCGGCAGGAAAAGAGCGCCAACCGCGTGCGTTGGGAAGTGGAATACCCGCGCCGCCACACCAACGGCACGGCCACCCTGGTGTTGAATGTCCCGCGTGCCTCGGAACTGCTGCTGAGCACGGTCAGTGCCGACCAGGACATCAGCGGCATCGACGTGCGCCGGCTGCAGGCCGACACGGTCAGTGGCAACCTCAACGCCGCCGGGCGCAGTGGCGACAGCAAGCTCAACACGGTCAGCGGCAACGTCGTCGCCAAGCTGCAGACGCCGCGCCTGGACGTGAACACCGTCAGTGGCCGCATCGAGGCGGGTGGGGGCGTGTCAGGGGATATCGGCGCGCAGACGGTGTCCGGGCGGGTCGGCGTGGATGCCGGCCGCATCCAGCGCCTGGCGGTGGAGACGGTGTCCGGCGGCATCGACCTGTCCACGTCGGGCCTGGCCCCGGGCGGTCGCATCAACGTCGAGTCGGTCAGTGCTTCGGTCAACCTGCGGTTGCCGGTCAAGGTCTCGGCCCAGCTGTCGGTGAACAGCTTCGCCGGCTCGATCAACAGTGATGCCGGCACCGTGGAGCGGCCGCGCTATGGGCCGGGCAGCAGTCTCGATACGAAGCTGGGCGGCGGCGATGGTGACATCCGCATCCAGTCGCATTCGGGCAGCGTGCGGGTCAGCCTGGACCGCTGAGCGCGGCCCGGCAGGCCGCGGCGGCAGCGCCGCCGCGGTCAGGGTGGGTCAGCTGGCTTTCTTCAGCGCCCAGGTGGTGCCAAGCACTTCGATCTTGCCACCGCTCTTGCGGAACGCGGCCAGATCGGACGCAATCGAATCGCTGCTGACCGTGGTGCTGGCGGCCGCGCCCTTGCGTTCGCTGCGGATGCTGTTGGTAGCCTTCGCGGGGGTCTTTGCCTTGCGGGGCATGGTTGCTCCTGTCAGGTGGAAGGGGAGGAAAGCGACCAGGCATCAGCCTGGCGCAGGTAATCCTGCCGCTCGCGGCGGCAGTCGTCGCCACCCATCGAAAACTGGCGGCAGATCGCCGGGCGCTGCGAATAGATCGTGCAGCGCAGGTGATAGGGATCGATCGCCGCGCACCAGCCCTCGTCATTGCGCGCCATCACGGCACGGCCGTGCCTGTCGCGCGAGGTATACTGGCGGGGCACGTCGTCGCCGGCCTGCAGCAGCACGGGCAACCGGCAACAGACCGCGTCACAACGGCGGCAGTCGATGGGTGCAGGTGCTTCTTCAGGTTGTGCGGCCACAGGGGCCAGGCGGGTGCCCAAAGCGGGTCTCGATGGCGGCTCGGGTAGTACGCGGACCATGAACGAGCCAGAAGGCATGGCCGCAAGGCCCGCCAAGCGGGCCGGGCCCTACCCGGATACACACACCGGCGCAGCCGGCGGAAGGTAGAGCCCTATCAAGCCTACCGAGGGTAGCAAACTCCGCGTAACGTTTTGTTAATCCCGGCTGGCTGCCGCGAGCCCCAGGCCCTGGACCACTCCCAGCGAGGGCTCGCCATGGACCATGCGGGCGCCCGGGAAGGCCTCGGCCGCCGCCTGCCGCAGGTAGCCGGCGCGGGACATGCCGCCGGTCAGGAACACCGCATCCGGGTCGCCGCCGATATCGCTGCGGACCTGGGCCAGCAGCTCGCGGATCTGGGCCAGGTAGCCCGAGGCGGCCGTGGCCAGGCCTTCGGTGCTGCTGTCGGCATGCAGGTCGCGGGCGATGTAATCCAGGGTGCTGCGGTGGCTGGGGCTGCTGCTCAGGGCGATCTTGGCGCGTTCGACGTCGCGGTACAGGCGTGCGGTGTTGCCGGTGTCCTGCAGCGCCTGCAGGCGCGAACCCCACGGATCATCCACGTGGTCGTACTTGTGCTGGCGGAAGTCGCGCTGGCGGGTCATGTCCTGCACCGTGGCCGCTTCCACGTAGTGGTGGGCGGGCACGCGGGTGACGCCGCGGCCGAACAGCGGCATGTAGCTGGACAGGCTCAGCGACAGGTCGATATCGGTACCGCCGCGGGCGATACCCCAGGCACGGTGGATGCGCGGGGCGGCATCGCCGCCCACTTCGGCGTGGGCGATGTCGGTGGTGCCGCCGCCAATGTCGACGATGACGGCCTGGTGCCGCTCGCGGCTTTCGGCGTGGTAATGCATGGCCGCTGCCGCCGGTTCTTCGAGGAAGTCGATCTGGTCGAAGCCGGCCTGGGTGGCGGCCTCGCGCAGGATGTCCAGCGCCTGGTCGTTGCCGGCGGCGCCGATCGAGCTGCGGAACTGCACCGGGCGGCCGAGCAGGGCCGCGCGCAGCGGCTGGCCGAGCTGGGCACTGGCGGTGAGGCGGATGTGTTCGAGGATGTGCGCGGCGATGCCGGTGATGGTCTGCCGCGCGCGCGGGTGCAGGTTGTAGCCGAGCATCGACTTCGGGCTCTGCACGAGGTTGCCTTCGTGCTCCTCGAAATAGGCTTCCAGGGCGTCATCGCCGTAGATGGCGTTCTGCAGCAGGTCGCTGGCGCTGCGTTCCTTGCCGGCGCGGGCTTCCATCCATTCGCGGCGCAGGGCGCGCAGGGCTTCGCGGCGCAGTGCCTGCGGGGTGCGTTCCTGGCCGGCGGCGCGCGCGGCACGGGCGGCGCTGTCGATCATCTGCTGCAGTTCGTGTTCCTGGCCGGCGTCGAGCTGGAAGTCGTCCGGGTCGGGCACCACGCCGGGGAAATACACGCTGGTACGGAACTGCTCGGCGTCACCGAAGCGGATCGGCAGCAGCTGTCCATCACGGACGATGGCGGCGGCGGAGTTGCTGGTACCGAAGTCGATGCCAAGGCGCATGGGAAGATCCGGGGGCGGGCGGGGGCCGCGCACTCTGCTGCAGATCGGGTCTTCCTGCAAGTTCCCCCTCTGCTTCGGATGGGTTCAGCGCCTCCCTGGATCGCTCGGGCGGCGCGGGGAGGGGCGGACGGGACACGCGGTAAATACGTCCATGTAGCTCGTAGGCGCCTTGCTCGTGTGCGCTGTCCTGCGCACACGGCAAGACCGGGGTTGGGCGTCCTGCCCAACCCGCCCGAGGCATGCCTCGGGCCCATGGCGCCTGCGGTCCTGCTCCGGCCGCCCCCTCGGCTCTCGACAGTTTCCCTGAGCGCGGCAGCAAACGGTAGAGCGCGGCTCTGGCCTTTGAATTTTCCGGCCGCCGGCGCGGGAAACTGTCCAAGGCGGGACGGAGAGGGGCCGTCGGGACCGTAGGCGCCACGGATGGCGCCTACGAGCTACATGGACGTATTTACCGCGTGTCCCGGCGGCCCCTCTCCGTCCCGCCCATGCGATATCAGTCAAGGCGCTGCACGCGGAAAAATGGAAGCACGGACCCGCCGGTTACAATGGCGGCCGTTGATTCATTTTGAGGTACTTGCTGATGTCGTCCGCTCCCGCCTGCCCGCAGTGCACCCTGGAAAACACCTATGCCGATGGCGCGCTGTGGATCTGCGCCGACTGCGGTTTCGAGTGGACCGCCGAGGAGGGCGCCGGCGCGACCCTGGTCGTGCGTGACAGCAACGGCAACACCCTGCAGGCCGGCGACACCGTCACCGTCATCAAGGACCTGAAGGTCAAGGGCTCATCCATCCCGCTCAAGCAGGGCACGGTCATCCGCAACATCCGCCTGGTCGAGGACGATGCCGAACACATCGAAGGCAACTCGGACAAGATCAAGGGCCTGGTGCTGAAGACCTGCTTCCTCAAGAAGGCCTGAGCTGTCCTCAGCGCCGCGCCTGCTGCGTGCGCAGGCGCGACAGGCCGTCCAGCTTGGCCTGGTAGCGCTGCTGGTTGCTGTTGCCACCCAGCGCACGTGCCCGCGTCAGCTCGCGGTCGGCACGCGCCAACTGCCCACTGAGGAAATACGCGCGCGCCAGCCCGAAATGGAACTGGTGCGCGTTGTCGTACAGCTGCACCGCACGCCGGTAATAGCGGATCGCCAGGGCCAGGTCGCCACTGCGCTCCGCGGCGGCACCGGCCATGTATTGGGCGAACGGATCATTGCGCTGCACAGCCTTCAGCCGCTGCTCCAGCGCCTGCGCCTGCGTGACCAGGCCCAGGCTGCGATAGAGCACGCTGGCGTTGACCAGTGCCGAATCCTCGCGGGCATCCAGCCGCAGCGCCTGCTCCAGCGAGATGCGCGCGCCGGCGAGGTCGCCCTGGCGGCTGTCCAGCACCCCGAGGTTGTTCCAGGCGGGTGCGAAATCCGGCGCGCGGGCCAGTGCGGCGTTGAAGAAGTCGCGCGCGCCGGCCATGTCACCGGCGGTCATCCTCTCGGCGCCGCGGTTGTTGTAGAAATGCGCCAGCGCCCGGTCCAGCGTGATCGCATGCGGGCCGCGGCGGTCATAGAGGATGTTGCGGTCCAGGTCGACGGTGCCGCTGCGCCCGTTCACCACCACGCCAACATTGACGTGGCCCACGCTGTAGACCACGCCCTGGTCCTGGTCCTGGTACCAGGACACGACGCGATCCACTTCCTGCACGCTTGCCTGGATGCCTGCCTCGCGCGCAAGCGTGGCAAACAGCAGGGTGAAGGCCAGGCAGTTGGCCTGCCGCTTCTGCCAGATTTCCGAAAGCGTGTAGGTCGCATTGGGGTCGTACTGCAGGTCCAGTGCCTGCGCACCGAAGATCATCTCGGCCAGCGCCTGCAGGCGCTGCTCGCGTGAGCTGTGGCGGGCGATCACCCGTGCCTGCAGCATCTGCCGCAGCGGCGGGGGAATGGCCAGCACCTGTTCGGGGGTCGGCACGCTGGCCACGGCAACCGGCGCGGCCGGTGCCACATACGGCGCCGGTGGCGGCGGGTCCTGGGCCAGGGCGCTGGACGCAGCGGTGGCAGCCAGCAAGGGGGCAAGGCAACAAGCGGCAAGACGGCGCATGGCAGTTCCCTGCAGCGGCGGGCAGCCCCGCCTTCCGGCAGTGTAGACCTGCGTGGGCAGGCCGGTATCAACCATTGGTCGGCGGCACAGGTTCATCCACACCCGGTGTGGACCAGCCCGCGACAAAGCTGTGGACAACCCGTTGCCAGCGTTGCCGCGCAGGCGATGTGAGCGACTGGTGAAAAATTGTCCAGCTTGCCCGCAGCGGCTGCCGGCGGGATGATCCCCGCATGGACTTCGCCCCGATCCCGCTGGCACCGGCGCAGTGGCAGGCACTGCAGGATGCCTACGCCACGCCACCGCGCGCCTACCATCACTTCGGCCACGTGCGCGCGGTGCTGCAGCACTGCCAGGACGTTGCTGCCGGGCCCGGCTGGCAGCAGCCGGCCGAGGTGTACCTGGCGGTGCTCTACCACGACGCCATCTACCAGGCGGGGCGCAAGGACAACGAAGCGCGTTCGGCCGAACTGGCGCGCAGGGCCATCGCGCACGCGCCTGAGCTGGCCGGCGTGGATGCGGCACGGGTGGAGCAGTTGATCCTGCTGACCGCGCGCCACGGCGAACTGGGGCCGGACGACGTAGATGCCGAGGCGGCCCTGTTCCTGGATTGCGACATGGCCATCCTGGCCGCGCCCGAAGCGGTGTTTTCCGCCTACGACCGCGGCGTGGCCGAGGAGTACCAGGGCGTGGTGCCGGGCTTCCTCTATCGCGCTGGCCGCCGCCGTTTCCTGCAGGGCCTGCTGCGCGCGCCGCGCATCTTCCTCAGCGATTTCTTCCACCAGCGGCTGGACGCGGCCGCGCGCGCCAACCTGCGGCGACAACTGGACGCCTGAGCGGGGCCGTTACACTGGGCGCCTGTCCGCAACGTTCTGCCTGCCCGTGACCGACCCCGTGCCCGCACCTGATCCCGATCCGCGCCCGCTGCCGCCGGAAGAGCCCGGCCCCAACGAGTGCTGCGGCAGCGGCTGCCCGCTGTGCGTGCTCGACCTGTATTCGGACGAGCTGCAGCGCTACCGCAAGGCGCTGTCCGAGTGGCAGGCGCGGCACCCGCAGGAGACACCGTGATGCGCGCGCGGCCGGCGGCGTTGCTGGCCATCGTTGCGCTGCTGCTGTTCATCGCCACTGCCGTGTGGACCCAGTTCGCACGCGCTGACCTGGACTGGGTGCAGGCCACCCTCAGCCTGTACCTGCATGGCCCCTGGGGGCTGGCGCTGCGCAGTGCCTACTGCCTGCTGGCGCTGGCCATCGCGGTGCTGGGCATCGCGCTGTACCGGCACAGCACGGGGCCGCGGCGCAGTGCCGCCGCACCGCTGCTGTTCACCGTGGCTGCGCTCGGCCTGGCCACCGTTTCCATCGGCGACAGCTGGTTGCCCTCAGCGACGCCACTGCTGGCGCCGCTGGTGCATGGCCTGGCGGCCAACACCGCGTTCCTGTGCGCCAGCGTCGGCATGCTGCTGCAGGCGTGGTACCTGCGCCGCGAACCGGGCTGGCAGCGCAGTGCAGCCCTGCTGTGGGGCTGGGCGTGGCTGGCGTTTGTCCTGCTGTGGCTGCACGTGCTGTGGCGGGGCGGGCCACCACGTGGGCTGGGCCAGAAGACAGTGATCGTGGTGATTGCCGGCTGGCTGCTGTGGCTGGCCTTTGCCCTGTACCGGCGCAGCCAGCGCAGCGCATCCGACTGAATCCCCAACGGCCTGCACGGGTACGTGCCGTGCACGCGGTGGCGGCGTATCGTGTGCGCATTCCACCGGGGATGCGATATGAAGCGTGCAGGGCTGGGCAGGGCAGTGGGTGTGGTGCTAGCGCTGGCTGCGTTGCCGGCGATGGCGGCAGCGAACGTGCAGCAGTTCAGCCATGGGCGCTTCGACCAGGTACCGGTGCACATGCCTGCGGGAACACCGCAGCGGGTGGTGATCTGGTTCCATGAACCGACTGCCGGTGGCGATACCAGCCGATTGCCGATTGAAGCTCTGCGTGCCGACGGTGCCCTGGTGGCGTCGGTGGACATCAGCCACCTGCGTGGCGTGCTCAAGCGCGAAGGCAATCCGACCTGTTCGTTTGGTGCGGGTGACGTCGAGAATTTCTCGCGCTGGCTGCAGGCCTCGCTGCACCTGCCGGGCTACCACCTGCCGCTGGTCGGCGGTGATGGCGAAGGCGCGGAAATGGCCTATACGCTGGCTGCGCAGGCCGACACGCAGGTGTTTGCCGGGCTGCTGACCACGGGCTTCTGCCCCGACCACAGCCATGAGCGCATGGTCTGCGGCGATGGCGTGAAGCACAACCGGCTGCAGCCGACCGATCTGAATTTCCCGTGGTTGAGCGCGGCCGGCGGCAATGCCTGCAAGGCCGGCCAGGCCAGTGCGTTCGTGCAGCAGGTGGCGATGGCGCGTGAGTTCAAGCGCACTGCCCGCGGTGATGCCTCGCCCGGCCTGGTGGCTGCGGCACGGGTGGTCGGCGCGCAGACCGGAGTGAGCCTGGCACCGCCACCGGATGCATTGAAGGGACTGCCGGTGGTGGAAGTGCCGGCCACCGGCAACGGCGATACCCTGGCCATCTTCGTGTCGGGCGACGGCGGCTGGGCCGGCCTGGACAAGAACGTTGCCTCGTCGCTGAGCGAGCATGGCGTGGCCGTGGTCGGCATCGATTCACTGCGCTACTTCTGGAGCGAGCGCACGCCCAAGGGCTTCGCCGCCGACCTGCAGAGGATCATCGCCCACTACAAGCAGCAATGGCGCCGCGACAAAGTGATGCTGGTTGGTTTCTCGCAGGGCGCCGACGTCCTGCCAGCCACCATCAACCAGCTCGACGCGGGCACCCGCGACGGCATCGAGCGCATCGCGCTGCTGTCGGTGGGGCGCAAGGCCGATTTTGAGTTCCACGTCAGCAACTGGCTGGGCGGTGGCGGCGGCGGCCTGCCGATCGCACCGGAAGTGGCGAAGCTGCCTGCGGCCAAGACCCTGTGCGTGTACGGCAAGGATGACGAGGACGCACTGTGCCCGGACCTGCCGGCCAACGATGGCGTGCAGAAGGTGAAGCTGCCGGGCGACCATCACTTCAACGGCGATTACGATCGTTTGGCTGAGGTGATCCTCAAGGGCGGCGCGTAGGCTGCACCCACCGGAGAGCGTGCGAACCAACGGTTCGCACCCACCAGGGTGAGGGTTCGCACCCACCAGGGGGAGGGTTCGCACCCACCAGGGTGAGCGATCAGCCGCGCCGCGGGTCCAGCGAGATCAACCGCGTGGCGTCCAGCAGTGCCGCAGGCAGGTGCATGCCACCCGGTGCGGCGAGGTAGCGCGGGCGCCACTGCGGGTCGAACTTCGACTTGAAACGGCGCAGGCCACTGAAGCCATAGAAGCGTTCACCATGCCGCGCCAGCAGGCCGGCCAAGCGGTTCCAGCGGCCGGCCAGGCGGTGCTGGGCCAGCCCGGACAGCGGCGCCATGCCCAGCGAGAAGCGCGCATAGCCCTGCGCGCGTCCCCACAGGAACAGTTCGATGAACAAGAAATCCATCGTGCCCTTCGGCGCTTCATTGACATGGCGCATCAGGTCCACCGACAGCTCGGCCCCGGCCGGCGCCTGCCACAGGTTGGCGAAGGCCACGATCTCACCTTCGGCCTCGACCAGCGCCACCGGGAAGCGCACCAGATAGCCGGGATCGAAACTGCCCAGCGAGAACCCCTTTTCGTCGCCGGCCTTGTCGTCCAGCCAGGCGTTGGAAATGGCGTGCAGGCGCGGCAGCAGTTCGAGAATCTCTTCCACCGGCGCCACCCGGAATGACAGGCCGCTGCGCTTGCCGCGGTTCCAGGCCTGGCGCAGGTCGGCGCGTTCGCGTCCTTCCAGGCCGAAGTCGTGCAGCGGCACCATCGCCTCTTCGCCCAGCTTGACCAGGCCAAGGCCCAGGTCCAGGTAGGTCTGCCAGTACGCCTCGCCCACCTGGTAGAACACCGGGCGCAGGCCAAGCCGGTCGGCTTCCTCGCGGAAGCGCCAGATCAGCGCACGGGCCACCTCCGGCGGGCCGACCGGATCACCCATCGCGATCAGCGAGCCACCATAGCGCTGCATCATCACGAAGCCCTGTTTCGCCTCATCGCGCAGCACCGCCTTGTCGGCGGTCAGCACCAGGCAGGCCTGGGTGTCGGTGGCGCCGGCCAGCACCGGTGCCAGCGCCTGCAGGGTGGCATCGTCGGCAGCCGGCAACGGGGTGCGCGTGCTGTGCAGCAGGCGCGCCAGGCCGAACATCACCAGCGCGATGGCCACCACCAGCAACGCGCGCAGCGCACGCGGCGCGTTGCCCGACACCGCGAACTGCCACCACAGTTCGTTCTGGTATTCGACGTGGCTGTAGGTGAAGAACAGCAGCCAGGTCACCGCCACCAGCACCAGGCCGAGGTTGCGCAGCCACGGCCACGACCAGGCTTCATCCAGCAGCGCGCCCTGGCGGTAGAACTCGCGGCGCGCGGCCCACAGCGCCATCGCCACCAGCAGCGCCGATACGGCAATGAGCGGCTGGCCGCCGCGCAGCCACAGCGGCAGCGGCGTGACCACGCATACCGCCATTGCCAGCATCCACGCGGCATGGCTGCGCCGGGCCAGGCCCTGGCCGATCAGCAGCAGGGCCACGCCGCCGAGGCTGCCGATCAGGTGCGAGGTTTCCAGGATGGGCAGCGAGGCGTTGAGGAGATGGCGGCGCGGCGTCGGCAGCGTGCCATCGATGACCAGCGCGGCACCGATGCTGAAGGCGGCCAGGGCGATGATCTGCGGCAGCCATGGCCGCAGCGCGTGCCAGCCGGCGCGGGTGGCGCCGGCGCTGGCCTGCAGCGGCTGGCGCAGGGCAGGGGCAAGGGCGAGCAGGGTGGCCAGCAGCAGCGGCAGCACGTAGTAGGTGACGCGGTAGATCAGCGCGGCGGCCAGCACTGCGGCCGGTGCGACCTGCGGCAGCAGCTTCAGCAGGCTCCACTCGAACACGCCCAGGCCCGCCGGCACCGTGGACACCAGGCCGGCCAGCACGGCCACCAGGTACAGGCCGACGAAGCCGGGCAGGCCGGTGGGCGTGGAGTCGGGCAGCAGCACGTAGAACGCGGCGCTGGCCAGCACCAGTTCGATGACGCTGAGCACGGTGACGCCGAGCATGGTGCGGCGGTCGGGCAGCCACAGGCCATGGCCGAAGATGCGGAACTGGCGGCCGTTGCGGCCGACCAGCAGCACGGTGGCGGCGTAGGCGAGCAGGGCGAGGATGCCGACCACGCGCACCGCCGCCGGGTCCAGCGGCAGGGCCAGCGCGGCTGCGGCCGGTTCCATGCACAGCGCCACGCCGATCAGCAGCCAGGCACCGAACACGAAGCCCAGCGTGCTCATCAGTACCACCTGGCCGATCTGCGCCAGGTCCAGGCCGGCGCTGCGGTAGCCGCGCAGGCGCACCGCGCCACCGGTCAATGCGGCAAAGCCCACGGTCTGGCCCAGGGTGTGGGCCAGGAACGCGGTGATGCCCACGCGTGCGGGATGCACGCGGATGCCGCTGCGGCGCAGGCCGATGGCATCAAAGCCGATCAGGCAGGCGTAGCTGGCCAGGCCCAGCAGCACGGTCAGCGCAATCTGCGCGCCGGTCAGCTTGTGGAAGGCGTCGCGGATGGCGCGGTAGCCATGCTCGTCGAATTCGTTGGCGAGCCCGTGCAGGGCCAGCGCCAGGATCAGCAGCGGGATGACGATGGTCAGGACCCGCTTCCATGCCGGGGTATGGGAAGCGGTGGTGGAATCGGGGGCGTGGGTCATCGGCGCAAGGGTGCGTCAGCGGGGGCGAGGGTGGTGTCAACGTGAACGTGGCGCATCGTGCGCCTGTCGATGGCGTTTGACCAGCACCGGCACTGTGCGGCGATTGGCGGCAACGAGCGGCCGCGCCGGGTACACACTTCCGGCCCCGGCTGGGTGAGAATGAAGGCCTGTCCACCCGCAGGAGCCACGCCCATGATGGAGCGTTACGACATCGGACCGCGCATGTCCGAGATGACCGTGCACAACAAGGTCGCCTACCTTTCCGGCCAGATTCCGGAAGACACCAGCCAGGACATCACCGGGCAGACCCGGCAGGTACTGGCGGAGATCGACAAGCTGCTGGCGCTGGTGGCCAGTGATCGCCAGCACGTGCTGCGCGCGGAAGTGTTCCTGGCCGACATTGCCGATTTCGACGGCATGAACAAGGCGTGGGACGAGTGGGTGGTTGAAGGTGCGACCCCGGCGCGTGCGACGTTTGAAGCGAAGCTGGCGCATGCGGAGTGGAAGGTGGAGATCGTGATCACGGCGGCCGTGCCGTAATTCCGTGAGCCGGGGTCTGATCCCTCTCCCGCGGAGAGGGCTCTGGCCCCGCTGCAGTTACTGCGAATGGATCCTGCTGGCGGCGTGTGCCGAGAGCGCGATGCACGCCTGCATCAGGCTTGTCATGAAGCGGTCGCCAACGTATTCGTCGGCGTCGTCATGACCCCGGCTGCGTTCGGCGGCAAGCACGACTTCCTGCACCACGCGCAGGCCGGCCAGAATGCGGTCGGCTTCGGTCAGGCCCACGTGGCCGCCGGACAGGAAGCAGCCTTCCGGCCACAGGAATCCACCGGTGGGGGCACCTGCACTGATCTTCTGCAGCAGGGTCATCAACCTGGCGGGATCGCATTGGATCTCGTCCGCTGCATCGGTGGCGTCGCTGGCGCAGGCGCCGGATAGGTCCGAAGTGGTCATGGCACAGCTCCGTTCAGGGCAATCGGTTGCCGCCGCGGCAAGGTGGCGGGCGGAACGTGGCTTGAAAACCGGCCACCTGCTCGGGTGGTCCGTTTCAGGACGTGTGCGGGAGTCTTGCATGCCGCTGCGCATGCGGCAGCGCGGTGTCGCATCTGTCGCAGTCCGGGGATCAATCTGCGAGGCGCATCTCTTTCTCTGAGGGCGTGGACCGCGCAGGAGAGGGCGATTGCGACGAGGGTTGAGACGCCCGCTACACCGGCACCAGATCGATGCAGTCCACCGGGCACGGCGGAATGCACAGCTCGCAGCCGGTGCACAGGTCGGCAATCACTGTGTGCATGTACTTGGCGCCGCCGACGATGGCATCCACCGGGCAGGCCTGGATGCACTTGGTGCAGCCGATGCAGTCGGCTTCGACGATCAGCGCGACCTGCGGCGCCTTGTGCGTGCCGCGCGTGCGGTCGAACGGCACGGCGGGCACGCCCAGCACCTGGGCCAGTGCGCGTGCGCCGGCATCACCGCCGGGCGGGCAGCGGTCCACGCCCACGTCGCCGCGCGCCATCGCCTGTGCATACGGGCGGCAGCCGTCATAGCCGCATTGCCCGCATTGGGTCTGCGGCAGCAAGCGGTCCAGGCGTTCGGTCAGGGGCGGGATCAGGCTCATGCGTGGCGAAGGCTGCGCGTTGGAATCACTTCAGGGGTCTGCCGCGGTACCAGCGCTCGTGGGCGAGGGCCAGCATCGGGCGGTCTTCGTAGCTGTCGCCATAGGCGTGGATGCGCAGGTAGCGCGACAGGTCGAACTGGCGACGGATGTGCTCGACCTTGCGCGGGCCGCAGTCACCGCCGGCATAGCGACCGGTCAGGCGGCCGTCCTGGCTTTCCAGCCGGTTGCAGATCAGCTGCAGGCCCAGCTGCTCGCACCACGGCTTCAGGTACAGGTCCAGCGAGCCGGACACGATCACCACGGTGTGCTGCTGGTCCTTGTGCCAGCGGATCTGCTCCAGCATCTCCGGGCGTACCACTTCGGGCAGCACCTCGCGGGCAAAACCTGCCGCGAGCGTTGCGATGTCATCGGCGTGGCGTTCGCTGAAGGTGAGGCGGGTGACGCGGGCGCGGATGCGCTCGGCGGAAATGATGCGCAGGCGGTAGGCCAGCAGCCACGGACCGACCTTCCACCACGCGCGCGCCAGTTGTTCCGGCGTGGCCACGCGGCGCAGGAAGCGGCCATAGGTATCGCAGGTGGTGACGGTGTGGTCGAAATCGAACAGCGCCAGTTCCATCCTGCTCACTCCCATGGCGGTGCCTTCCGGGGCGGTCTGCGTGAAGGGCGCGGCGAGGGCCGCGCCCGCAGGGCATCAGCGGACCGGCATGCCCGGCTGCGCGCCGCTGTCGGCGTCCAGCAGTGCCAGCGCGCCGCCGTCGAAACCGGCCGACAGGATCATGCCTTCGCTCAGGCCGAAGCGCATCTTGCGCGGGGCCAGGTTGGCGATGAACACCACGCTGCGGCCGACCAGCGCTTCGGGCTCGCCATAGCTGCCGCGGATGCCGGAGAAGATCTGGCGCTTGCCCAGCTCGCCGGCATCCAGTTCGAAGCGCAGCAGCTTGTCCGAACCTTCCACGAACTCGCACACCAGCACCTTGCCGATGCGCAGGTCGAGCTTGGCGAAATCATCGATGCCGATGTAGGCCGGTGCGTCGGCGCTCTTCGCGTCGTCCTTGGCCGGGGCCGGGGCAGCCGGCTTCACGGCCTCGGTCCTGGCGGCGGGGGCGGCAGCGGCGGCCGGCTGCAGGGTGTCCTTGGAGGCGTCGATCATGGCGTCAATCTTCTTCGGGTCGATACGGGTGAACAGCGGGGTGTATTCGGCAATGCGGTGGCCCAGCAGCGGCTGCGCCAGTGCGGTCCAATCGTTCACCGGCGCGGCCAGGAAGGTTTCGGCCTGGGCGGCGGTGGTGGGCAGCACCGGCTTCAGCGCGGTCACCAGCACGCGGAACAGGTTCAGGCCCTGGCTGCAGACCGCCTGCAACTGCGCATCGGCGCCTTCCTGCTTGGCGATAACCCAGGGCTTCACATCGTCGATGTAGCGGTTGGCTTCGTCGGCCAGGGCCATGGTCAGGCGGATGGCGGCGGCCGGGTCGTTGCGCTCGTAGGCT
>PJTT01000655.1_pt1 | contig 17579 bp, 24 predicted proteins | sample 1512261 | NCBI WGS metagenome assembly PJTT01 (sample SAMN08177685, study PRJNA422409) | Soil metagenome, whole genome shotgun sequencing project. | isolation source: Soil (2) enriched on wood chips | place: USA: Madison | collected 2015-01-15
AAACCGGCCTAACAGGATCAGCCGAGGCGCCGCCGGATCACCGCGGGGCTATTGGTCCTGCCCGTCCGAGGGACAACCGGGTCCAGGGTTGAAAAAGCACCCGCGCCCCCGGTCCTTCGAGCCTACGATGCGGCGGAGCGCTCAGACGAAGCCGAAACGCTAAAACACATCACGGTCTCCGGGCTCCGCCCGGCCGCTCCGCGCCTCCCCACCAACTTTCGTGAGTTTTCACGGGAGGGTGAGAAGCCGTGCCCTCTCCCGCAAGGGGAGAAGGGCGCCGTCAGGGGACTGCCGCTTTCCACCAAACCGCCCTACATCCAGCGCCAAAGCCTCACCGGAGCCTCCATGACCATCACCGCCCACCGCGTCAGCGTTCCCGTCTTCGTCCAGGGGCTGAAGGGCCTCGCCGGCGTGCTGGCCAAGGCCGCCGCCCATGTGGAAGCCCACAAGCTCGATCCCGAGGCCCTGCTGAAGGCGCGGCTCTATCCCGACATGTTCCCGCTGATCCGCCAGGTGCAGATCGCCACCGACTTCGCCAAGGGCGCCAGCGCCCGCTTGGCTGGCCTCGAGGTTCCGGCCTGGGACGACGCCGAGACCAGCTTCGCCGACCTGTCGGCCCGCGTCGAACGCGCCATCGCCTATGTCGAAGGCCTGGACCCGGCCGCCTTCGACGGCGCCGAGGACCGCACCGTGGCCCTCACCCGTCGCGGCGAGACCACCGAGCACAACGCCCTCGACTACCTGACCGCCCAGGCCCTGCCGAACTTCTACTTCCACCTGGCCACCGCCTACGGGATCCTGCGCAAGAACGGCGTGGTCGTGGGCAAGCGCGACTTCCTCGGCACGGCCTGAGGAAAGAGGCGGCGGCCCCTCCACCGGACTGCTTACGCAGTCCGGACTCCACAAGCAAAACGCCTTCCGCATGCGGAAGGCTCAGGGCCGCCGCCGAAACGCCCACACCAGTCCGGCCAGGGCCGTCACCACGCCGGCCACCGCCGACAACACCACCGCCAATTCCTTCAGTACCTCCGGTTCCATAGCTCCACCCGTTACTCAGCCCGCATCGCGGTTACGGGTCAGAGTGGCTCAAGCCGACGTCGAGTCCGGACGTATGTTTCTGTTTTGTTCCAGAACATGAGAGGGAGGCGTCACGCCACCTCCTGCACCGACACGGCTTCCATCCCCAGGATCGCGGCCTTGCGGGCCAGGCCCCAGTGGTAGCCGGTGAGGCGGCCGTCCTTGGCGATGGCGCGGTGGCAGGGGATCAGCAGCGAGATCGGGTTGGCCCCGATCGCCCCGCCGGTGGCCTGGAAGGCCTTGGGCTTGCCGGCCCAGGCAGCGACCTGGCCGTAGGTGGCGGTCTCGCCGGCCGGGATGCGCAGCAGGGCCTTCCAGACCTGCACCTGGTAGGGCGAGCCGATCAACACCACGGGCAGGGGGCCTTCGCCCACGCCAAAGGCCCGCAGGGCCGTCTCCTGGGCCGCCCCGTCGTCGCGCACCCAGTCGGCGCCGGGCCAGCGGCGGTGCATGTCGGCGAAGGCGAAGTCGTCGTCGCCGTCCGAGAAGGCCAGGCCCGCCAGGCCCCGCTCGGCCAGCACGAACAGGCCGCGCCCGAACGGGGTGGGCGACCAGCCCCAGCGCAGGGTCATGCCCGCCCCGCGCCGGCGCACGTCGCCCGGGGTCGCCGCCTCCTGGGCGATGAACAGGTCGTGCAGCCGCGAGGGGCCGGAAAGGCCGGCGTCATAGGCCGCGTCCAGCACGCTGGCCCCGGCCTCCAGCGCGCGGCGGGCCTCGGCGTGGGCGATGGCCGCGACGAAGGTCTTGGGGCTGACCCCGGCCCAGCGGGTGAAGATGCGCTGGAAGTGGAACGGCGACAGGCCCACCGCGCCGGCGGCCTCGTCCAGCGACGGCCGATCCATCCAGCGCTGCGCCAGCCAGTCGAGGGCGACGGCCATGCGGTGATAGTCGGCCGAGCGTTCGGCCAGGCGCGCGAGGGTTTCGGAAGGCGAGACGTCGAGAGGCATCGGTTCACTCTAGCCCCGGCAGGGCAGGGCGTCCGCCCGGTTCTTGCGGCTTGGACTCACGACCACCGTTCGGCTCGCGCGCTTTTGATCGCCCGCTCCAGGGCATGCGCGAAGGCCACCCGCTCGTCCGGACTGAGCGCCCGGGCCAGGGTCAGGCGGCGGCGCGACATGAAGAGGCGCACGCGGCTTTCGTGCTCCCCGGGCTGGTCGAGGTCGACGCGGGTGAAGGCGGTCGGCGAGGTCCAGACCACCTTGGCCCCCTTGGCGTCCTCGCGGCTGACGGTGATCGCCTCGGCGGTGACCCGCACCCGCTCCGAGCGCGACAGGGCCCGGTTGCTGGCGCGCAAGGCGAGCCACAGGGCCAGCACGTCGAGCCCCAGGAACGGCAGCACCGGCGGCGCGCCCAGCACCAGCAGGAACACCGCCACCATCAGGTTGAAGGCGATGACGACGCCCAGCACCACGGCCATGCCGGTCCTGCCGAGCGACCGGTTGGGGCGAATGACGGCGTCCATATAGAGGGCTGCGGCCATGACCAGGATTTACGCCGCTTGCGCCGCCTTGGCGAGCCGGCCGCATCACGGCATGGTCGCGCTGATGGCCGCCGCAAAACCCCTCGTCAAGAAACGCCCCGCCGCCAAGCGGATCTCGCCCGCCGAGCGCGAACGCGTGCGCATCCTGTTCGAGCGCTTCGAGAGCCTGGAACTACGCCCCAAGACCGAGCTGAACTATTCCAACCCCTACGAGCTGGTCACCGCCGTCGCCCTGTCGGCCCAGGCCACCGACGTCCAGGTCAACAAGGCCACCGGCCCGCTGTTCCAGGTCGCAGGTAGCGCCGAAAAGATGCTGGAGCTCGGGGAAGACGGGCTGATCAAGTACATCGCCTCGATCGGCCTCTTCCGCACCAAGGCCAAGAACGTCATCGCCTCGGCCCACATCCTGATGGACCGCTATGGCGGCCAGGTGCCGCTGAACCGCGAGGCGCTGGAAAGCCTGCCCGGCGTGGGCCGCAAGACCGCCAGCGTGGTGCTCAACGAACTCGACGTCGAGCCGGCCATCGCCGTCGACACCCACGTGTTCCGCGTCTCGCACCGCCTGAAGCTGTCGGCCGGCAAGACGCCCGACGCGGTCGAGGACGACCTGATGCGGATCGTGCCCGGGCCCTACCAGACCCGCGCCCACCACTGGCTGATCCTGCACGGCCGCTATGTCTGCATCGCCCGCAAGCCCAAGTGCGAGATCTGCAAGATCGCCGACCTGTGCCCGTCGATCGGGCTTTTCTAGCGCTTAGGCGACCCGTACGCCCGGCCGGAAACGCGCCGTCATCACCATCATCGCCACCACGCCGACCGCCATCAGCAGCCAAGCGCCCGACAGGTCCGACGAGGCGTCGCGCACCCAGCCGGCCAGGAACGGCATGACGCTGGCCATGACGTAGCCGCCGCCCTGGACGAAGGCCATCAGGTCGCCGGCCTGGTCGGGGTCGGCCGCGTGGTCGAGGGTGACGATCAGAGACAGCGGGAAGATCGCCCCGATGCCCGCGCCCAGCAGGCAGACGGCCGGCAAAACGAGCCACGGCGCCAGCAGCAGGCAGGCGATGCCGCTGAGCAGCGAGGTCAGGGCTGCGATCAAGAGAGGACGACGATCCGGACGGCGGGCGATAGCCGCCGAAACCGTCAGGCCCGCCAGCACCTCGCAGACCGTCAGGGCCGAAAGCGCATAGCCGGCCTGGTCGGCGGTCAGACCGCGGCTGGCGTAGAACGGCGGGAACCAGGCCAGCACCAGGGTGTAGGCCCCTGTGCCGACGCCAAAGAAGGTCAGCAGCAGCCAGGCGCGGGGGCTCTTCCACAGGGCGTGACGGCGCACGACGCGCGGACCGCCGGCCGGAACGGCGACCGAGCGCTTGGTCGCGCCCGTCCATAGCAGCAGGGCCAGCACGGCCGGCAGGGCCCACAGGCCGAACATCGCCTGCCAGCCGGCCAGACGGGTCAGGCCCGAGGCGCCCGCCGCCGCGACGGCGGCGCCGGCCATGATGCCGGTGGTGTAGAGGCCGGTGAGGCGGGCGGCGTCATCGCCGGCGAAGCGCTTGATGAAACCGGGCATCAGGGCCTGGACGGCGGCGACGCCGATCCCGACGATCGCGGCGCTGACGAACAGGCCCGAAAGGCTGGGCCACAGGGCGCGAAGACCGCAGGCGAGGGCGATGGCCAGCAGACCCGCGGCCACGCCCATGCGCTCGCCCAGCATCCGCCGAAGCGGCGCGGCCAGCAGGGCGCCCAGGCCCATCAGGAAGATCGGCAGGGTGGTCAGCAGCCCCGCCGCGGCCGACGAGGCGCCGGTGGCCGCCTTCACCGTGTCGAGCACCGGACCCAGCGCCGCCAGGGCGGGGCGCAGGTTCAGGGCCGCCACGACGATCGCCGCGATGGTGAGCACGGCGCCGCTTTTGGCGGCACGGGCGGCAAGAAGCGCATGTTCGCGCGTCTTGGCGTCTTCTTCGTAAGCGAGGACCACGATATATCTCGAAAGCAAGTATCTTGATGGCGAGATATATCCGATGACGGCGAAAGCCAAGCGTCACGACCGCGCAGGCGCGGCCTCGGCCCAATGGCGGCGTGAGCGGCCGGACCTCGATCCGTTCCCGATGGAGCTGGTCGGCCGCCTCTGCGAGGCCGCCGAGATCGTGCTCAAGGACAGGTTGGCGCCGCTGTTTTCGGCCCACGGCCTGCAGCGCGGCGAGTTCGACGTGCTGGCCACCCTGCGCCGGGCCGGCGGCGATTTCGCCCTGACCCCGACCGACCTCTACGAGACGGCCATGGTCTCTTCGGGCGGCATGACCGCCCGCATCGACCGGCTGGAGAAGATGGCCCTCGTCGAGCGCCGCCCGCATCCCAGCGACCGGCGGGGCACGCTGGTCGCGCTGACGGACGAGGGGTTGGCGCTGCTGGACAGGATCCTGCCGCTGCACATCGACAACGAACGGAGCTTGTTGGCGGCGCTCGATGGCGAGGAGCAGCAGACGCTGAATGGCCTGTTGGCCAAGCTGCTCGTGGGGCTGGAGGCGGAGTAGGGCGCCTAGAGCCCCAACCCCAGCCCGCCCCGCGCCTTGGGCGGGTTGATGTGGCCGGCTTCGCGGGCGCGGGTCCAGCTCAGCTTTTCGACGTTTTCGCGGAAGGCGAAGCGGAGGATGTGGTCGGCGACCACCTGCTCCAGCTTCTCCAGGGCCTCGAAGTCGTCAGCCTCGACGGTCATGTCGAGGCCTTCGGCGTCGGCGGTCATGCGGCAGGGCCCCAGCGGCAGCGGGAAGGCCGCCGTGCTCTCGGTCAATTCGACCTCGAACTTGTGGCCCCAGTGCTTGGCCAGCTGGGTCATGTAGCGGGCGGCCTTGTCGGTGACGAGGCGGGCGTGGCTCTGCATGGCTCTGCTCCTTGGCTCCCCGACGTCAGACAGCTTCGATCGCCGTGGCCGCGTCGTCCAGGGCCTTGGCGATCGCCGCGATCTGCTCGGCCGACAGGCTGCCGGCGTGCAGCTTCAGCCGCAGGGCGGTCTTGAGGTTCTCACGGGCCCGCAGGATCTGCGGCGCGAAGGCGGCGCTGCGCGAGGCGGCTTCGGCCATGCGGGCGAAGAGGCCGTTCACAGGCTGGGCGTTGGCTTCCAGGAAAGCCTGGCCTTCGTTGGTGATGGTGTAGAGCTTCTTGCCGCCGCCGGCGTCGGTCGCGGCGACGTAGCCGAGCTCTTCCAGCAGGGTCAGGGTCGGGTAGATCACGCCGGGGCTGGGGCTGTAGGCGCCGCCGGCCGCGGTCTCGACCGCCTTGATCAGTTCGTAGCCGTGGCTGGGCTTCTCGGCGATCAGCTTCAGGACCACGAGGCGCAGGTCGCCGTGATCGAAGAACCGGCCGCCGCCGCGCGGACCGCCGCGGCCGAAGCCCCGACCGCCCATGCCGCCACCGTGTTCGCGACCGTCGAAGCCGAACGGATGGCGGCTGTGATGACCGCCGTGGCGGCCGTGGTGGGGATGATGATGACGTCCAAACATGTATGCTCTTTCGATGCAGTTTCGTTATATCGAAATGATAGATATATCGAAATTGCAAGGCGTCAAGAGCTATTTAGATATATCTGATGCTATCGGTTTGCGACCGCCGCCGGAAAGGCCTGGTGGCAGACCTCCTCGCCGAAGGCGTCGCTGAGCTGCTCCTCGGCCTCGCCCATCTTGATGACGGCCAAGCGGCCGCCGACGATGGTCTTGCCGATGGCGTAGTCGCCAACCACCTTGCCGGTGCGCACATCAACCAGCCGGGCCTTGCCGCGCAGCACATTGGCGCCGGCGACCAGGGCGGTCAGGGCCGGATTGGCCTTGTCGAAGCGGTCGAGTTTCGCTTCCAGCCGCAACGGCCGGTCGCCCTTGGCGCAGCCGTCGAGCTTGGCCTGGACGTGCTGCTTGAACAGGGCGTCGAAGCCGTCGGTGACCTTGAGATCACCCCGCGTGAGGCGCACCTCGGAGACGCGGGCCTGGGCGCGCCATTCGGACGGCAGGGTCTCGACCGCCGTGCTGCGCGAAAGGCTGACGCAGCCCGAGGCCGTCATCGCAACGCCCAGCAGGGCCAAGGTGATCGCCGTCTTCATCGTGCGCTCCAGTTCCGATCCCGGCTGCAACGCGCCGAGCGTGGGAAAGGTCGCAGACTCGAAGAACGATGGTCTTGGACGAAGGCGCGACGATCACGCCGCCCGCAGGGTCTCGGCTAACAGGCGGCCCTCGGCGGCGCGGCTGGAACCGGCCCGCCACGCGACGACGATCTCGCGGCTGGACTGGGCGGTGTTCAGCGGCCGGACGGTCACCGGGGCGTTCTCGGCCAGGCCCGCCTGCACGGCCATGGCCGGCAGGAACGAGACGCCCAGGCCCGAGCCGATCATCTGCACCAGGGTGGGCAGCGAGGTGGCGGCGAAGCTTTCGTCCTCGCCATTGGCCTTGGGCGGTTCCAGGCCGCAGGCCGACAGGGCGTGGTCGCGCAGGCAGTGGCCGTCTTCGAGCAGGATCAGCTCCTGGCCGTCGAGGCTGGAGGGGTCGACCCGCTCCTGCAGGGCCATCGGGTGGTTGGCGGGCGCGGCGGCCAGCAGTTCGTCGTCTTCGACATGGGCCCAGTCCAGACCGCTCATGTCGTAGGGTAGAGCGATCAGGGCCGCGTCCAGCGAGCCGGCCTTCAGCGAGGCGATCAGGCGCTGGGTCAGGTCCTCGCGCAGGAAGAGGCGCAGCTTGGGGAACTGGTCGCGCAGCATCGGCAGGGCGCGCGGCAGCAGATAGGGGGCCACGGTCGGGATCACGCCCAGGCGGAAACGCCCGGCCAGCGGCTGGCCCGCCCCGCGGGCGGCCTGCACCAGGTCTTCGGTCTGGGCGAGAATGGCGGTGGCCCGGCGCACGGCCTCCTGGCCGGCGGCGGTCAGGATCACGCCCGAGCGGGCGCGATCGACCACCGGCGCGCCGAGGATCTTCTCCAGTTCCTGGATCCCCGCCGACAAGGTGGGCTGGGTGACGTAGCAGGCGTCGGCGGCCCGGCTGAACGAGCCGTGCTCCGACAGGAGCTTCAGATATTGCAGCTGGCGGAGGGTCGGGAGCATGGCTTCCGATATAGGCCGCCTCTATCGAAACTCCAAAAGCAATCGACCCGATTTCGGGCTCGTCGCCAGCGAACGATCGTGCGCATGTCGCTCGCGGCCCATACAGCGCCTAAAGAACGCCCATGCCCTTCCCTGCCCTCCCCTACAGCGCCGCCTTCACCGCCCTAGCAAAGGCCGCCCCGTGGTCGTGGGCGTGCTCGAGGAAGAGATCCGGCTCGATGATCTCAAGCTCCATCAGTTGCGGGGTGTGGTCGAGGCCGCGGATCAGATCGACGCGGGCGTAGGTCAGGGGCGCTCCGACGGCGTCCAGCACCATACGGGCGGCGTGCAGGGCCTCGGGCTCGGGCGCGATCTCGGAAACCTTGCCGCCGTACTGCGGCTGCACCCGGAAGTCGCCGGGCACGGCCACCTTGGTCACCGCGTGGCTGAAGACCCCGTCGAAGAAGAACAGCGACAGCTCCCCCTCCTCGCCCACCGCCGGCAGGAACGGCTGGATCAGGGCCGGTCCGGTGGGCGCGCCGGAGAGGTCGGAATCGCGATCCAGCTTCACCGTCTGGTGCGAACCGCCGGAGACCTGGGGCTTGGCGACGACGACATCGACCTGGAAGCGATCGCGGGCCTCCACGACGGCTTCGGGCGCGACCTTGTCCAGCGTGATGGTCGGCACCACGGGCGCGCCCTTGGCGGCCAGTTCCGGCAGATAGGTCTTGGCCGTGTTCCAGCGCAGCAGCGACGGCGGGTTGGCGGTTCGCACGCCGCCAGCCTCCAGGGCGTCGAGGCGCGCGTACCATTCGGGCTCGCGATGATGATAGCCCCAGCTGAGCAGCGGCAGGACGATCCCCTGCCCGTCCGCCTCGACCGGATCGGTCCAGGAGCGCGACGCGACGGTCAGGCCGAGAGCCCGCAGCGGCGTCGCCAGGCGTTCGAACAGCGGCGGCCAGCTCTGGGCGAAGCGCGGTTCGTCGGCGGCGGGGACCAGGATCAGGACGTCGGGGCGGGCGGTGCTCATGCCCCCAGGGTTAGAAAGCCGCACCGTATCGGGCAAGCCCCGCGTTGCCTTGCCGGCCCCGTTCCTTTACTTGCCAACGGTTCTCTTTTCGTAGTTCCCATCGGAAGCCTTCCATGACCGCCCTCTACGACGTCGCCGCCATCGGCAACGCCATCGTCGACGTCATCGCCCAGTGCGACGACGCCTTCCTGGACGCGCAAGGGCTGGTCAAGGGCTCGATGGCGCTGATCGACACGACGCGCGCGACCAGCCTGTACGACGCCATGGCCGCCGGCATCGAGGCCTCGGGCGGCAGCGCCGGCAACACCGTGGCGGGCGTGGCCAGCTTCGGCGGCAAGGCCGCCTTCATCGGCAAGGTCGCCAACGACCAGCTGGGCCGCGTCTTCACCCACGACATGCGCGCCATCGGCGGCACCTTCACCACCACGCCGCTGGCGGAAGGCCCGGCCACCGCCCAGTGCCTGATCAACGTCACCCCCGACGCCCAGCGCACCATGTCGACCTATCTGGGCGCCTGCGTCGAGCTGACCGCCGCCGACGTCGACCCGGCCATCATCGAGGCCGCCCAATACGCCTATCTCGAAGGCTATCTGTTCGACCCGCTGGAAGCCCGCCGCGCCTTCGCCAAGGCCGCCGCGCTGAGCCATGGTTCGGGCCGCAAGATCGCCATCACCCTGAGCGACAGCTTCGTCGTGGATCGTCACCGCGAGGCCCTGCTGGGCTTCGTCGAGACCCAGTGCGACATCGTCTTCGCCAACGCCTCCGAAGTGTGCGCCCTGTTCCAGACCGACGATTTCGACACGGCCGTGAAGGAACTGGCCAAGCGGGTCGAGATCGCCGCCGTCACCCGAAGCGAAAAGGGTTCGGTGGTCGCCCAAGGCGATAGCGTCCATGAAATCTCGGCCTTCCCCGTGGAAAAAGTCGTGGACACGACGGGCGCGGGCGACCAATACGCCGCAGGTTTCCTCTACGGCCTCTCCCAGGGCCGCTCGCTGGCCGACTGCGGCAAGCTGGGCTCCCTGGCCGCCGCCGAGGTCATCGCCCACTACGGTCCGCGTCCGCAGGTCAAGCTGCGCGACCTGGCCGCCCAGAACGGACTCTAACCACCAAGGCCCTCCGGGGCCTTCAAGGACGAAGCATGGCCCGCACCGCTGAAGTGGTCCGCGAGACGAAAGAGACCCAGATCCGGGTCTGGATCGATCTCGACGGGACCGGCGCCTCGACGATCTCCACCGGCATTGGTTTCTACGACCATATGCTGGAGAGCTTCGCGCGCCACGGCGGCTTCGACCTGAAGATCGAGACCAAGGGCGACCTGCACATCGACATGCACCACACGGTGGAAGACACCGGGATCGTGCTGGGTCAGGCGATCAACAAGGCGCTGGACGGCTTCAAGGGCATCCGGCGCTTCGGCCACGCCTATATCCCGATGGACGAGACCCTGACGCGCTGCGCCATCGATCTGTCCAACCGCGCCTATCTGATCTGGAAGGTCGAGTTCAAGCGACCCAAGGTCGGCGAGATGGACACCGAGCTCTTCAAGGAGTTCCACCACGCGTTCGCCATGAACTGCGGGGCGTGCATCCATCTGGAGACGCTGTACGGCGACAACACCCACCACGTGGCGGAGAGCGGCTTCAAGGCGCTTGCCCGGGCCCTGCGTCAGGCGGTGGAGTTCGATCCGAAGACCGGCGGCCAGGCGCCGTCGACCAAGGGCGTGCTGTAGGTTCCATGCAAACTCTCGCCCTGATCGACTACGGGTCGGGCAACCTGCGATCAGCGGAGAAGGCCTTGAACGAGGCCGCCCGCCGACGCGGCGTCGCCGCCTCCATCGTCGTCACCGCCGACCCCGACCTCGTGGCCAAGGCCGACCGGGTGTTCCTGCCCGGCGTCGGGGCCTTCGCCTCGTGCCGCGCGGGGCTGGACGCCTCGGGCGTGTTCGAGGCCATGAACGAAGCCGTGCACCAGCGCGGCGCGCCGTTCATGGGCATCTGCGTCGGTCACCAGCTGCTCGCCACCGAAGGTCTCGAGTTCGGCGTCACGCCGGGCCTCGACTGGATCGGCGGCCAGGTGAAGAAGCTTCAGCCGTCCGATCCCTCGCTGACCATCCCGCACATGGGCTGGAACGCGATCGCCTTCTCGCGCGCTCACGCCCTGTTCGCGGGCATCGAGGACGGCGCCCACATGTACTACGCCAATTCCTTCGCCCTGGCGGCGGCCGATCCGGCCGACGTGGTGGCGACCAGCGACCACGGCGGCCCGTTCGTCGCGGCGGTGGCCAAGGGGAATGTCGCGGGCGTACAATTCCACCCCGAAAAATCACAAGCCGCCGGGCTCGCCCTGCTCGCCAACTTCCTGGAATGGCGCCCATGATCCTCTATCCCGCCATCGACCTGAAGGACGGCCAGTGCGTGCGCCTGCTGCACGGCGACATGGACAAGGCCACGGTCTTCAACAACAGCCCGGCCGACCAGGCCCAGCGCTTCGTCAAGGACGGCTTCTCGTGGCTGCACGTCGTTGACCTGAACGGTGCCATCGAAGGCAAGTCGGTGAACACCGCCGCCGTGCAGTCGATCCTGGAGTCGATCTCGATCCCCGTGCAGCTGGGCGGCGGCATCCGCACCCTGGAAGGCATCGAGGCCTGGATCGAGGCCGGCGTGTCGCGCGTCATCCTCGGCACCGTGGCCGTCCACGACCCGGACCTGGTCCGCAAGGCCGCCCGCCTGTGGCCCGAGCAGATCGCCGTGGCCGTCGACGTGCGTGACGGCAAGGTCGCCATCGACGGCTGGACCGGCCTGTCGGACATCGACGCCATCACCCTGGGCAAGCGCTTCGAGGACGTGGGCGTGGCCGCCCTGATCGTCACCGACATCAGCCGCGACGGCGCCCTGACCGGCGTCAACGTCGAGGGCGTGGGCGAACTGGCCGACGCCGTCTCGATCCCCGTCATCGCCTCGGGCGGCGTCGCCTCGGTGGCCGACATCGAGCGACTGAAGGCCCGCAAGGGCGTCGAGGTCGCCGGCGCCATCCTGGGACGCTCGCTCTACGCCGGCACGATCAAGCCGTCCGAAGCCCTGGTCGCGGCGGCGCTCTGATGCTGAAGACCCGGATCATTCCTTGCCTCGACGTCAAGGACGGCCGGGTCGTCAAGGGCGTCAACTTCGTCGACCTGCGCGACGCGGGCGACCCCGTCGAGCAGGCCGCGGCCTACGACGCGGCTGGCGCCGACGAGCTGATGTTCCTCGACATCACCGCGTCCAGCGAAGGCCGGGGCCTGATCCTGGACGTGATCTCGCGCACCGCCGAGGTCTGCTTCATGCCCGTCTCGGTGGGCGGGGGCGTGCGCCAGGTGGCCGACATGCGCCGCCTGCTGCTGGCCGGGGCCGACAAGGTCTCGACCAACACCGCCGCCGTCGAGAACCCCGATCTGATCGCCGCCGGCGCCGACGCCTTCGGGGCCCAGTGCGTGGTCGTGGCCATCGACGCCAAGGCCCGTCCCGACGGTTCGGGCTGGAACGTCTGGACCTATGGCGGCCGCAAGGACACCGGCCTCGACGTCGTCGACTGGGCCGCCAAGGTGGTCGAGCGCGGCGCGGGCGAGATCCTGCTGACCTCGATGGACCGCGACGGCGCCAAGATCGGCTACGACATCCCGCTGCTGCAGGCCGTGACGGGCGCGGTGAACGTGCCGGTGATCGCCTCGGGCGGCGCGGGCAAGACCGAGCACCTGGTCGAAGCCGCCCGCGACGGCCACGCCGCCGCCGTGCTGGCCGCCTCGATCTTCCACTTCGGCGAGATCTCGATCGGCGAGGCCAAGACCGCCATGGCCGCCGCCGGCGTGCCGGTGCGCCTGGATCCGGCGCGAGCGGTCGCATGAGCCGGCTGTTCGAGGTCCTGGAGCGGCTGGCCGCCACCGTCGAGAGCCGCAAGGGCGGCGATCCGAGCGCGTCCTACACCGCCAAGCTGCTGAACGATCCGGCCCTGGCCGCCAAGAAGCTGGGCGAGGAAGCTGTCGAGACGGTGATCGCCGCCGTGGCCCAGGGTCCCGAGGCCCTGGCCTCGGAGAGCGCCGACCTGCTGTATCACTGGCTGGCGCTGATGGCGGCTTCCGGCGTGTCGCTGGACGCCGTGGCCGAGAAGCTGGAAGCCCGCGAAGGGACCTCTGGGCACGCGGAGAAGGCTTCGCGGCCGAAGTAGGCCAGAACACCAATGCTCGTCATCCCGGCCGTAGCGTAGCGAAGAGCCGGGACCCAGGGGCCGGCGCAACGCGCTGGCGACCGCCCCGGGGAGATGAAAAGACCGCAGAGCCCAGTCCCCTGGGTCCCGGATCGGCCTTCGGCCGTCCGGGATGACGAATGTGATGGACTGTTGAGATTGGTGGGCGAACGGCCCCCTACCCCTTCCGCTTCAGCGCCACATAGAGCGCGCCCTCGCCGCCGTGGCGCTGGTCGGCCGGCGACACCCCGGCGATCATCTCGCGCAGGACCGGAGCCGCCAGCCATTCGGGCGTGCGCTGGCGCAGGACGCCGTGGCCGACCTTGCCCTTGCCGGTGATCACCAGCACCGCCCGGTGGCCGTCGTCGAAGGCCCGGCGGATGAAACGCTCCAGAGTGGCGCGGGCCTGATCCTGGTCGAGGCCGTGCATGTCGAGGCGGGCGCCGATCGGGTCGTGAGCCTTGGCGATGCGGCGATGACGGTTGGGCTCGATGCGTTCGGGCGGCGGCTTGGGCGCCTTCGGCTTGGGCTTGAGCGCCGGAATGTCGGCTGGATCGATGCGCAGCGGCGCGATCGAGGCCAGGCGGGTCGGCGGGGCGACCTCGGCGGCGTGACCCATCAGCTCGGCCTTGGCCGGACGAACCTTGACCTTGGCGCGCATCTTCAGCGGCGTCTCGCCGGCCTTGGCGCGTACGGTGGAGGCCACCAGCCGCCAGAGGCGCTGGCCGTCGTCGTCGGGCGGCCGCTTGCTCATCGGATCAGGCCCCGGGGATCAGGATTGCGGCTGGGGGACCAGGCGCCACAGGCGCAGGTCGTGACGCACGCGGCCGGCCTCGGTTCCCGCCGCCTGGCCGGTGCCCATGTAGAGGTCGGCCCGCACCGCGCCCTTGATGGCGCCGCCAGTGTCCAGCGCCACCACGGCCCGGCGATAGGTCGGGAAGGCCCCGGTCAGCTTGGGCGCGCTGGCGTCGATCCAGTAGAGGCCGCCCAGGGCGTTCTGGCTGGGATCGACGGCGATGGCGCGGCCGGCCGGCAGCGGCACGTTGGCGGCGCCGGTGGCCTGGCGGCCGTCGTCGGGCAGGGTCTGGAAGAACACGTAGCGCGGGTTCAGTCGCATGATCTCGTCGGCCTTGGAACCGCGATTGGCCGCCAGCCAGCCGCGGATCGCCTCGCCCGAGGTGTCGCCGTCGGCCAGCAGGCCACGATCGCGCATGGCCGTGGCGATGCCGGTGAAGGGCTTGCCGTTATGGGCGGCGAAGGCCGCGCGCACACGGCGGCCGTCGGGCAGGGTCAGGACGCCCGAGCCCTGGATCTGCAGGAAGAACAGGTCCTCGGGCCGCAGCCAGGCCAGCGGCCGGTCCAGCGGCGAGGCCTCGATGGCGGCGCGGTCGTCATAGGGGGTGAAGGTCCCGCCGGCGACGCGGCCGGCCACGGTCTTGCCCTTCAGGGTTGGATCGAAGGCGCCGAGGTCGAGCATGACCAGGTCGGTCGGTCGGCCGCGCATCGGGGCGCTGAACTCGGCCGAACGCGACATCCGCGCCTCGTATTCCGGCGCGAAATAGGCGGTCAGCAGGCCCTGGCCGGCGATCGGCTCGGGACGGAAATTGGCTTCCAGGAACAGGCGCGCGGCCGCGTCATCGACAGGCCCGGCCTGCTTGGCCTTCCGGCACACCTCGGCCGTGGGCGGATCCTTGGCGACGCCGCAGGTCTCGCGGAAGGCCTGCAGGGCGGCGGCGTGGTCTTCCTCGTTCCAGCCCTGCAGCGCCGAGAAGCCGGCCGCCGAAGAGACCGGCGGAGTGGGTTGCGGCCGAGGCGTCGGGGTCGTCGAGGGCGGAACCGGCGCCGTCGGAGTGATCGGCAGGGGCGGCGCGGCCGTCGTACAGGCGGCCAGAACCAGGGCGGCCGCCGCGGCGGTCAGGACGGAACGCAACATCAGGCCTCGGCGACCGCGACGCGCACCAGGGTCCAGTTGGGATTGCGGCTCTTGAGATCGCGCTCGAAGGTCCACATGTCGGCCGTGCGGCGATCGTCCACCGCCTCGCCGGCGGCGCTGGTCGAGCGGGTGCGCACCTCGCCGAGGATCCGCACCACGGCGCGGCCCACGTCGCCCTCGACCGAGGCGCTGTCGAGATCGACGCGCGGCAGGGTCAGCAGCTCGACGCTCTCGGTGCGGCCCTCGGCCTCGCGAGCGACGATCGCGCCCTCGAAATTGGCCATGACGTCGGGCGCCAGCAACGGCCGGAGGGTTTCGCGATCGCCGGCGGCGAAGGCCTTGAGGATCATCTCGTAGGCCTGGCGGGCGCCCACCAGGAATCGGCCGACGTCGAAGTCGGGCTGGCGGGCGCGCAGGGCGGCGACGCCGGTGGCGGCCACCGGGGCCACGGTCTCCGGGTTCTCGGCCGGACGGCCTGCGGCTGGAGCGGCCACGGCGGCGGGCGTGTCCTCGGGCTGACGCCCGATCCGCCGGCCAAGCACGGCGTAGAGCTGGTAGAGGACGACGGCGGCGAGCACCGCGAAGACGATCAGTTCAGTCACGACAAATTCCGCATCGGGCCGTCGATGGCGACGACAGCCTTCCTATATAGGCGAAGCGACCGCCCGCGTCAGGCGCCTGACGTTGCACGGCGTTCTCGCACATGTTAGCAGCGCCGCTCACGCCTAAGGCCGGGCGACCCGCGCCGAACACGGAAAACGTTCATGACCGACACCATCGGCGCTCCGCCCGCCGCCCAGGACGACAACGAAGCGGCCGCCGCCGGCATCCGCATCGTCGCCCAGTTCGTTCGCGACCTCTCGTTCGAAAACCCGCTGGCCCCGGACTCGCTCCGCGCCGCCGCCGACCAGCCCGCCATCGACATGGGCGTCGAGATGAACGCCCGCGGCCGCAATGACGGCCTGTTCGAAGTGGACCTGAAGCTGTCGGCCCGCGCCACGCGCGGCGAGACCGCCGTGTTCCACGTCGAAGTCGTCTACGGCGGCCTGTTCCACATCACCGGCGTGCCGGAAGACGCCCTCGAGCAAGTCCTGCTGATCGAGTGCCCGCGTTTCCTGTTCCCGTTCGCCCGTCGCCTGATCGCCGACGTCACCAGCGAAGGCGGCTTCCCGCCCTTCCTGATCGACCCGATCGACTTCGGCGGCGTCTACGCCGCGCGCAAGGCCCAGGCCGAAGGCGCGCCGGTCGGCAACGCCTGATACAGGCGCGATCGCTGAATTGAAGAAGGCCCGGAGCGAAAGCCCCGGGCCTTTCTTTTTGCTCGCCCGTCGGCGGCGCGGCTACGGCTGCAGCCGGTAGCCGCCCGCCTCGGTGATCAGGATCCGCGCCACGGCCGGATCAGGCTCGATCTTCTGGCGCAGGCGATAGACGTGGGTCTCAAGCGTGTGGGTGGTGACGCCGGCGTTGTAGCCCCAGACCTCGGTCAGCAGCTCCTCGCGCGACACCGGCTTGGAGCCGGCGCGGTAGAGGTACTTGAGGATGTTGGTTTCCTTCTCGGTCAGCCGCACCTTCTTCTGCTTGTCGTCGACGAGCAGCTTGGCGGATGGCCGGAACTCGTAGGGACCGATGCGGAAGAGCGCGTCCTCCGAGGCCTCGTAGCTGCGCAGCTGGGCGCGGATGCGGGCCAGCAGCACCCCGAAGCGGAAGGGCTTGGTGACATAGTCGTTGGCGCCCGATTCCAGGCCCAGGATGGTGTCGCTGTCGCTGGCGGCGGCCGTCAGCATGATCACCGGCGCGGTGACGCCGTTCTTGCGCATCAGCCGGCAGGCCTCGCGGCCGTCCATGTCGGGCAGGTCGACGTCGAGCAGGATCAGGTCCGGCTTGATCTCGCGGGCCTGCCGCACGCCTTCGCCGGCGGTGGCGCATTCGGCCACGGCGAATTCCTCGTGCAGGGCGAGCTGTTCGGCCAAGGCGCCGCGCAGGTCGTCGTCGTCGTCGATGAGAAGCAGGGTCTTGCGTTGCGCCATGAGCCGGAACATGACCGCTGCGAGGCCCGGCGCCAAGGGGCGCGGCTTGCGGGAGCGGGGTTTGCGATGATCTTCCAGGCGTATTCGGACGGAACGATCGATCTGGGCGACGGCCGGAGCGTACGCTGCGCCCTCGGCAAGGCCGGCGTCATCGCCGCCGCCGACAAGCGCGAGGGCGACAACCGAAGCCCGCTGGGGGCTTGGACGATCCGAAAGGTGCTCTACCGGCCCGACGTCTATCCCGACGGCCCTGTGACCGCCCTGCCCGTCGCGCCGATCGCGCCGGACGACGGCTGGTGCGATGCGCCCGGCGACCCGAACTACAATCGACCGGTGAAACTGCCCTACCCGGCCAGCGCCGAGCGGATGTGGCGCGAGGATTCGGTCTACGACCTGGTCGGCGTCCTGGCCCACAACGACGACCCGCCGGTTCCGGGGATGGGCTCGGCGATCTTCCTGCACCTGGCGCGGGAGGGATATCCGGGCACGGAAGGCTGCGTGGCCCTGGCCCGGGCGGACATCGAGGCGCTGCTGGCGAAGGCCCAGCCGGGGGATGCGATCGGGATCTCCGAATGATCCTTCTGCCCTGAGGGCACGGCTTCTCGGCCTCCCGTGAAAACTCACGAAAGTTGGCGGGGAGGCGCGGAGCGGCCGGGCGGAGCCCGGAGACCGTGATGTGTTTTAGCGTTTCGGCTTCGTCTGACCGCTCCGCCGCATCATTGGCTCGAAGGACCGGGGGCGCGGGTGCTTTTTCA
>PJTT01000656.1_pt1 | contig 17325 bp, 18 predicted proteins | sample 1512261 | NCBI WGS metagenome assembly PJTT01 (sample SAMN08177685, study PRJNA422409) | Soil metagenome, whole genome shotgun sequencing project. | isolation source: Soil (2) enriched on wood chips | place: USA: Madison | collected 2015-01-15
ATCGCCCACGCCTGCTACGGCATCGACATCGGCGGCACCAAGATCGAGCTGGTGGCGTGCGATGCGGCGATGCAGGTCACCTGGCGCCGCCGCGTGGCGACGCCACAGGGCGACTACGCCGGTTTCCTGCAGGCCGTCGTTGCACTGGTGGCCGAGGCCGATGCCACGCTGGGCCGCAGTGACGCCGCCATCGGCATCGCCCTGCCCGGCGTGCGCGACCGCCGCAGCGGCCGCCAGCTCAGCGCGAACGTGCCGGCGCTGACCGGCCAGTGCGTCGCCCACGACCTGCAGGCCCGCCTGCAGCGTCCGCTGCACTTCGGTAATGACCTGCAGTGCTTTGCGTTGTCCGAGGCGCACGGTGGCGCCGCCGATGGCTACCCCAGCATGTTCGGCGCCATCCTCGGCACCGGTGCCGGTGGTGGCTTCTGCCTGCAGGGCCGCCTGCTGACCGGCTTCAACGGCCTGGCTGGCGAATGGGGCCACTGGAGCGTGCCCGGCCACCTGCTGCAGCGCCACGGCCTGCCGCTGCTGGACTGCGGCTGCGGCTTGCAGGGCTGCGTGGAGCGCTACGTGTCCGGCAGCGGCGTGGCGATGATCGAACGCCATCTTGGCGGCAGCGCGCGCGATGCCAGCGCGGTGATCGCCCTGGCCGAGGCCGGCGATGCACGCGCCCGCCAGGCGCTGGACATCCACCGCGACCTGCTCGGCCACAGCCTGGCCGCACTGGTGCTGGCGCTGGACCCGCACGTGATCGTGCTCGGTGGCGGCCTCTCGCAGTACGCGCCGCTGTACCAGCAGTTGCCATCGGCGGTGGCCACCCATCTGTTCGCCGGCGCGCAGGTGCCGCCCATCGTGCCGCCGCGCTTCGGCGATGCCGGTGGTGCGCGCGGTGCCGCGCTGCTGGCCTGCCAACCCTCGTTTTCCTGATCGACCGGAGCCTGACCATGTCCCCGCTGCAGACCCTGCTTGCCTCCCACCGCGCCGGTGCCAATGTCGGCCTGTACAGCGTCTGCTGCAGCAACGAACAGGTGCTGCGCGCGGCTATGCACGTGGCGCTGGCACACGGCACCGTGCTGCTGATCGAGGCCACGTCCAACCAGGTCGACCAGTTTGGCGGCTACACCGGTATGACCCCGCCGCAGTACCGCGATTACGTCGGCACCCTCGCCGATGAAGAAGGCTTCCCGCGCGAGCGGCTGATCCTCGGTGGCGACCACCTTGGCCCGAACGCCTGGCAGAAGCGCCCGGCCGCCGAAGCCATGACCCATGCGCGCGTGCTGATCGAGGCCTACGTGGCCGCCGGCTTCCACAAGATCCACCTGGACTGCAGCATGTCCTGCGCCGACGACCCGGTGCCGCTGCCCGATGCGATCGTCGCCGCACGTTCGGCCGAGTTGGCCGAGATCGCCGAGCGCACCGCCGCCGAACACGGCCTGCCGCCGCCGGTCTATGTCATCGGCACCGAAGTGCCGGTGCCCGGTGGCGAAGCCTCGCTGGCCGGCGGCCTGCAGGTGACCACGCCAGCCGCCGCCGCGCAGACGCTGGCCATCCACCAGCACGCCTTCGATACGCCGCAGCTGCGCGATGCGTGGCAGCGGGTGATCGCGATGGTGGTGCAGCCGGGCGTGGATTTCGACCACAGCAGCGTGCACGAGTACGACCCCGCGGCAGCCGATGCGCTGGCCGGTTTCCTCGAACAGCAGCCGCGCATCGTGTTCGAAGCGCATTCCACCGATTACCAGCGCGAAAGCGGACTGCACGCGCTGGTGCGCGACCACTTCGCCATCCTCAAGGTGGGCCCGGCGGCGACCTTCGCCTACCGCGAGGCGCTGTTCGCGCTGGCCGCCATCGAAACCGACCTGCTGCCGGCCGCGCAGTGCTCGCGCCTGCCGCAGGTACTGGATGAGGTGATGCAGGCGCAGCCGAAGTACTGGCAGCCCTACTACCAGGGTGACGAAGCCGAACTGCGCCTGCTGCGCCGCTTCTCCTTCAGCGACCGCTGCCGCTACTACTGGGGCGAGCCCGCATTGCTGCAGGCGGTGCAGACCCTGTTCGCCAACCTGGAACGGCAGGCACCGCCGCTGGTGCTGCTCAGCCAGTACCTGCCCGAGCAGTACCGCGCCGTGCGCGAAGGCGCCCTGGCCAACACCCCCAGCGCGCTGGTGCAGCACCGCATCGGCCAGTGCCTGGGCGAGTACGCCCGCGCCTGCAGTGCCAACCAGGCGGGCACCCGCAAGCAGAACGCAAGTTCGGCTGCCTCTGTTCTTGCGAACGGCTAATCTCTACCTTTCCTGACGAAACCGAGAGATGGCCATGCGCAACACCCGCTCCCGCCGGCAACAGATCCTGCAGCTGCTGATCGAGCATGGCTCGGTGCAGGTGGCCGATCTGGTCGAGCGCTTCGGCGTGTCGGCGGTGACCATCCGTGCCGATCTCACCCACTTCGAGGCGCAGGGCCTGGCCACCCGCACCCACGGCGGTGCCACCCTGGTGCGCACGCCGCCGCAGGAACAGGACATCCACGAGAAGGATGCGCTGAACCTGCCGCTGAAGGAGTCCATCGGCACCGCCGCCGCGCGGCTGGTGCAGGCCGGCGACAACATCATCATCGACTCCGGCTCGACCACGATGACCCTGGCCCGCCACCTGCGCGGCCACCGCGACGTGACGGTGATGACCAACGGCCTGAACATCGCCTGGGAACTGGCCAACGCGCCGGGCATCACCGTGCTCCTCACCGGTGGCCTGCTGCGCCAGCAGTCGCTCTCGCTGCAGGGCAGCCAGGCCGAGGCCAGCCTCAACTCCTACAGCTTCGACACCCTGTTCCTGGGCGTGGATGGCCTGGACCTGCAGTTCGGCCTGACCACCCACGACGAAGCCGAAGCCCGCCTCAACCACCGCATGGTCGAGCGCGCGCGCCGCATCGTGGTGCTCACCGACGCCTCCAAGTTCGGCCGCGTCAGCCTGCACCGCATCGCGCTCCTGGACCAGATCCACGCCATCATCACCGACGCCGGCATCGACGATGCCACCCGCGAGGGGCTGCAGCGGCTGGGCATCGAAGTGATCATCGCCGAGACACCGCCATGACCGACACCCGCTCCCTGCACGGCCGCATCCTCACCCCGCTGGGCTGGCGCCGTGGCCATGTCCAGTTCGATTCGCACGTGCGCCAGCTGCAGGTGGATGACCACAGTGGGGCCGACGATCTGCAGCTGCCGGTGATCCTGCCCGGCTTCATCGACCTGCACGTGCACGGCGCGGCCGGCGTGGACCTGATGCAGGGCGGCGACGTGGCCCGCACCATCGCCCGCACCCACCTGCGCTTCGGTACCACCACCCTGCTGGCGACCACCATGACCGCCGGCCTGGACGAGATCGAGCACGCGCTGCAGGGCGTGGCCGCCGCGATGGCGGCGCCGGATGCCGAGGCCGCGACCATCGCCGGCGTGCATCTGGAAGGCCCCTTCATCAGCCCGCAGCGGCTGGGTGCGCAGCCCAACCGCACGATCGAGGCAACGCTGGCGCTGGTGCAGCAGCTGCACGCGCTGGCGCCGATCCGGGTGATGACGCTGGCGCCGGAGATCGGCGAGCACACTGCGCTGATTCCCGCGCTGTCGGCGATGGGCATCCGCGTGCAGCTGGGCCACAGTGCCGGCACCTATGAGGAAGGTGTGGCCGCGCTGCAGGCCGGTGCGTCCGGCTTTACCCACTTGTTCAATGGCATGACCGGCGTCGACCACTACCGCCCGGGCATTGCCGCCGCCGCGCTCGCGCATGCGCAGTACGCGGAAATCATTCCCGACCTGCAGCACATCCACCCCGGCGTGATCCGCCTGGCCGCGCGCGCGATTCCGCGCCTGTACGCGGTGACCGATGCCACCGCGGCCACCGGCATGCCCGATGGCGAATACGCGCTGGGCGAACAGCGCGTGCACAAGTGCGGCGGCTGCGTGCGCCTGGCCACCGGTTCGCTGGCCGGCAGTGCGCTGACCATGGACCAGGCGCTGCGCAACCTGGTGCAGGTGGGCCTGGACCTGGCCGATGCCTCGCAGCGCGTCTCCACCTTCCCCGCCGCGTACCTCGGCCTGGACGATCGCGGCCGCATCGCGCCCGACGCCCGCGCCGACCTGGTGGTGCTGGACGCCGCACTGCGCCTGCAGCAGGTGGTGGTGGGTGGCCATGTTGTCGATCTGAACGCTGCACACGCCTGATGCACGCCGTGCGGCGCGAACGCCGCATTGAAACGCCGCCGGGCACGGCCCGGCGCTACCTGGGAACCTGTCGATGACCGCACCCACCGCCCCGCGCTGGCCCGTTCGCTACCTGCTGTTCATCGGCGGCCTCGGCGGCCTGCTGTACGGCATCGACATCGGCATCATCGCCGGCGCCCTGCCCTACCTGGAAGCCACCGCCAGCCACGCCTGGCAGCTCAGCAGCCAACAGCTCGGCTTCGTGGTCGCGGCGGTGCTGCTGGGCAGCGTGCTGTCTTCGTTGTTCGCCGGCATGGTGGCCGACCTGATCGGCCGCCGCGGCGCGATGCTGCTGGCGGGCCTGCTGTTCACCGCCTCCATCCCGATCATGGCGCTGGCCTCGGGTTACACGCCGCTGCTGCTGGGCCGCCTGCTGCAGGGCATCAGCGGAGGCCTGATCGGCGTGGTGGTGCCGCTGTACCTGGCCGAAGTGCTCAGTCCCGAGCGGCGCGGCCGCGGTGCGGCGATGTTCCAGCTGCTGCTGACCATCGGCCTGGTGCTGGCTGCCCTCATCGGTCTGTACCAGGCGCATGCCGTGGATGCCGCCGCCGAGGCCGTGCGCTCGCTGCCGCTGGCACAGCAGGCGCAGGAACTGTTCGTGGTGAAGGACCACGCCTGGCGCACCATCTTCTGGAGCTGCCTGGCACCGGGCCTGCTGTTCTGTGCCGGCATCTTCTGGCTGTCCGAATCACCGCGCTGGCTGGTACGCCGTGGCCGCGTGGAAGACGCCCGCCGCAGCCTGCAGCGCGTGCTGCCCGCTGCCGATGTGGAACCCACGCTGGCGCAGATCCAGGCACCGGAAGCGCGCAGCAGCGATGGCCGCCGTGATCCGCTGCTGAGCCGCCGCTACGTGGCGCCGTTCCTGCTGGCCTGCGTGGTGCTGGCCTGCACCCAGGCCACCGGCATCAATTCGATACTGGCCTACGCGGTCAACATCCTCAACCAGGCCGGCCTGTCCGGCTCGGTGGCCAACGGCGCCGACGTGGCCATCAAGCTGCTCAACGCGGTGATGACCGTGGTCGCCCTGCTGCTGGTCGACCGCAAGGGCCGCCGCTTCCTGCTGATGCTGGGCAGCGGCGGCATCTGCGTGGCCCTGCTGGCCGCGGCCACGCTGTTCTTCCAGGCCGAGCGCGGCCGCGCCGACGTGCAGCCGCAGCTGCAGGCCGCAGTGAGTGGTGACGGCCTGCAGCTGGTGCTGGATGACGCGCAGTGGCAGCGCCTGGCCGCTGGCACCGACAGCGAGGGCCGGCCGATGCAACTCACCGTGTCGTACGCCTATGGCGATTTCACCAACGTGCGTGCCCTGCGCAGCGACAACCTGGGTGACCGCGAACTGCGCATCGCGCGTGCCGGCACCGTGCAGCCGGACAGCGTCATCGGCGCGTTCTTCCGCCACCTGCACCTGAATCCCTTCGCCGACCCGGCCAGCGCCGCGCAGGCACCGCTGCGCATCGAACAGGCACGCATCGGCCCGGTGCCGCCACCGGCACACGGCTGGGCCGTGGCCGCGTGCATCCTGGTATTCGTTGCGTTCTTCGCGGTCGGCCCCGGCGTGTGCGTGTGGCTGGCACTCTCGGAACTGATGCCCAACCGCATCCGCTCCAATGGCATGAGCATCGCCCTGCTCATCAACCAGTTCGTCTCCACCACCATTGCCGCCATCTTCCTGCCCACGGTGGGGCACCATGGCTATGCCAGCATGTTCCTGTTCTGGGCCGGCTGCACGTTTGTGTTCTTCCTGGTAGCCGCCCTGTGGCTGCCGGAAACCAAGGGCAAGTCGCTGGAAGAGATCGAAGCGCGGTTCGCCAGCAACCGGGCGTGAAGGACAGGCGGGTAGAGTCGACTGTCAGTCGACTTGCGCGAAGCGCGGGAAGGACGGTCGACCAACGGTCGACTTTACCCGTCGACGTCAGCGGCCCGTGATGTGCTTCTCCAGCGCCTGCGCTTCGGCAATGCTGGACAGCCCGCTCAGCAGCATCGATTCGCCGAACGGGCCCTGCACCGTCGCCACCATCAGCACACGGCCATCCACGCTGATGGCCGCACGCTGGCCCACCAGGGCTGCGGTGCCATCGTGGATGCGCTGGTGTGCCTCCGGCCGGTAGCGGATCTGCAGGCCCGGTTGGTTGCCGTTGTCCAGCACATAGCGCACATCGGCGATGTCCGCGCTGCCGGCAATCGGCGGTTCACGCAGGGCCAGTGCCTCGCCCTGCCACTCAACCGGCGTGCCCTTGCCCTCCGCATCGACCGCGCTCAGGCGCACGTCCACGCCGGGGCGCGGTGCCTGCTGCCTGCCCACCGGCGCATCAGCAGGTGCGCCCGGCATGCAGGCGGTCAAACCCAGCGCCGCCGCCAGCAACAACGGAAGCGCGGCCCTCACGCCAGCGTCCTCAGTTTCAGTGCCACGACAATCTGCAGCAGCCCGTACAGCAGGCTGCCGATGCCCATCCAGAGGGTGGTCACCGCCACCCCGGCCAGCGGGTTGGCCGCAAACAGCAGGCCGAGCACGATGGCCAGCACGCCGCTGAGGATCAGCACCCACTCGCCCCGGATATGCCTGCGCACGCGCACGGCGAACACGATGCGGTAGATGCCCGCCACCAGCAGCCAGGCAGCCAGCAGCAGTACCAGCACGCTGGCGGTGGCCAGCGGATTGATCACCGCCAGCGTGCCGAAGCCCAGCGAGGCCACCGCGTACAGCAGCAGCCAGCCCCGCGGCGCGCCGCTGCCGCCGCTGATCAACGCAATCAGGCTGATGACCCCTTCGACGATGGCCATCAGGCCCAGTGCCCAGGCCAGCGCGGTGGCTGCGGCCATCGGCCAGCCGATTGCGGTGATGCCAAAGCCCAGCGCGACCACGCCATACAGCAGCAGGATCGACCAGCTGCGGCCGATGGCCGACAACAGCGGCGACGGGGAAGATTCGGGAGACAGCATGACCACTCCTTCGATCAGGTTCCTGACATCATCGTAGCCTGTCGACCAGAAATGGAATCCACGCGGTGTGCACACCGTCATGGCAGACCTGCCGCCAGGTCAGCCGTAGGGCCCACGCGTGCCCGGGTCGCGCCTCAGCGTATTTTGTAGCGGGCCCGCAGCAGTCGTATGGCCTCCGCCAAGCCGTGCTTGACCATGTGTGCCTCCGGAGTTTCGTCACACATCCGAGGCTCGGGTCTCTGCAGCACATGTCCTGCGTGATCTATATCCTCCAATGCCAGCCTCAGCTCTGCCGTGTCTACTCTCTGGATAGCGCGAAGCCGCACGGAACCCGAGTGTTCAAGGTGTCTCACCAGCACGCGAACCTTCATCAGGGTGCCATCAACCATCTCCTCGACCTCGTGGTACCGGGCGTGCGTGCTGAACTGACTGGAGCCGCCGGCCTGCAACCCTTTCATTCCCGTCTGCTGCAGGTAACGCGAGAACTGCTCAAATGCATCTGCGAGCATGGCAGGATATCCAACATAGGCACGCGCAATCTGCTCCTCGCTACGCAAGAGCTTCTCCCGGCCCAGAGTGTGGTCAAGGCGGTCGTGCCTCAGCCAGGGGCCATGATCTTCAACCATCCGCAGCCACTCTGGCGCCACCACCTCTGAGATACGGTGTGTCGGCGTCAGGACGCGATATCCACGATGCCATTGGACCGTGACGCTGCTCCGGTCGGGATCAACATCATCGGCTACATGCAGCCGGATCTGCGGTGGGATGTGACAGAAAATCCCGGCACCTGCGTTGATCAGGCAATCGATGCGTGCGCGCTGCGCGAGCACCACGTTGCAGCTGTAGTGTGCGCAGGCGAGCGCACGGCAGTTCACCTCCCCGGTGAATGCGTGCCTTCCCCCAGGCAGGACGGCCAGGCCAAGCCGTGCAGGGCCGTCGACGACAAGGCAGGACCGATGTTGAACGTGCTCATCTTCATCGGCCGCGGCTCCCCCGGTCAGCGAGAAGTTCAGATGGTCGGCCTCCAGACCCTTTCCGCAGATCCAGCCATGGATGCGCAGGTTCGCGTGTCCCGGAAGCGTCCGCATCAGTGTCAGCTGCGAAACAACTACCGGCTCTTCGGCCATCAGAAAGACCGCGTGGGTCGCAGCATCCTCGGGATCGGGAAAATCCCAGGATTGATCAATCAGATGAAAGTCGCTGTGCTCGCGCCTGTGCCGGATCTGGGCCAAGCGCGCTTGCGCCTCGGCAAGATTCAAGACGGTCCACGTCACGCCCTGCCACGTCACAGAGCTTACGGGCGGCGGCCGGTTTGCCCTCGTCCGTCGCAGCAAGTCGGCATGATGCTGGCCCATCAGCGCCTGCTTGGCTTCGTCATTATCCTGCAGTCGCTTTGCACGTTGTTGCTCCCGCCACAGCTCCCGGGCTCCGTGTGCTGCTCCCATCTCGCTCATCCTTGTGTCATCCGCATAGGCAACGGTGGAGTCAGCATGACATAGGACATCCCCGCGTCCATGCCGTGCCCCATTCAGTCACCGACTCACGCTCAGAAAGCGACAAGCCGAACACGCTCACGGCACCCGCGCGCACACCCACACGCGCACTTCGTCGGCACCGACCAGCCGCAGCGTTTCCGCCACTTCCAGCACGGTACTGCCGGTGGTCATCACATCGTCCACCACGGTCAGGCGCGGTGGCACCGCACCGCGCACATCGAAGGCGTCGAACAGGTTGTCGCGGCGCTGCTCGGCGCTGCGCTCCGACTGCGGCGCGGTGTGCCGGCGACGGTACAGGCCGCGCCACACCGGCTGCCGCAGCAGCCGGCACAGCTCGCCGGCCTGGTCGTAACCGCGCTGGCGCAGGCGCCGCGGATGCAACGGCACCGGTGCCAATGGCGGGCATGCCCACGGTGGTGGCAGACGCAGCATCAACTGCGCCAGCAGACGGCCGGCGGCCAGGTCCTGGTGGAATTTGTAGCGGACCAGCAGCTGGTCCACGGGCGGCAGGTACAGCAGGCTGGCATGGGTGGCAGCCTGCGGCGGCGGCTCCTCGCGGCAGGTGCCACAGACCGGCAGCGCGCTGTCCGGCAGCGGCAGTGCACAGCGCAGGCAGGCGCGGCCGGACCAGGGCATGTCGTCCAGGCAGGCGGCGCACAGATCCAGGCCATCGTGGCCCGGGTCGTCGCAGACCAGGCAGCGCAGCGGCAGCAGCACCTGCAGGGCCGCTGAAGCGGCGCGAGCCAGCGCGTTGTGGATTCCCTGTATCGGCATGCCCGCTACTGTGTGCGCTGCGTTCGCCGGATGGCATCAGGGTTAAGCGCCTCGGCGGGTAGGTGCAGGCTGTCCAGCGCAGGCGGTGGCGAGGACACAGGGAATGCACATCGGCCCGCCTACGCTGTGCCCGCCACATGCCGGAGTTGCGGATCGCGTATGAACAAGCGGACCAGAATCATCATCCTTGTCCTGGTGATCGGGGCACTCGCCATGGCCGTGCCCAGCCTCATTCTGTACATGAAGTACGGCGAAACCCACGACCCGGGCCTGCAGAAAGAGGCGGACCGGATGCAGCAGGAGCAGGACAAACCCTGACGTGCCAGCATCCGCCCCCCGCGCACCCGTCGTACCGGCTTGGCTGCCGGACCATTGGAACGTGCTGCCGCGCGACTTCTATCGCCGCCACCCCACGGCGGTGGCACCCGCGCTGCTGAACAAGCTGATCGTGCGCGATGACGGTCGCGCTGCGCGCATCGTGGAAGTGGAGGCGTACGCAGGCAGCGAGGACCCCGCCGCGCATTCCTACCGGGGGCAGACCGCCCGCAATGCCACCATGTTCGGCGAAGCCGGCCACCTGTATGTCTACTTCACCTACGGCATGCACTGGGGCAGCAACGCGGTCTGTGGCGAGGTTGGCGAAGGGGTGGGCGTGCTGCTGCGGGCGGCCGAACCGGTCGCCGGGGTGGGCGCCATGCAGGCGGCACGGCCTGCCGCCAGGCGCGAACGCGATCTGGCCAGCGGCCCCGGCAAGCTGTCCCAGGCGCTCGGCATCACCCGCGATCTGGATGGAGCCGATCTGGTGGCCGCTGACCGTGGCATCGTCATCGTCTGTGATGGCACGCCGCCGCCGGAATCACCCGTCGTCGGGCCACGCATCGGCATCAGCCGCGCAATCGATTTCCCATGGCGATGGCATGTGCCGGACCATCCGCATGTCTCGGTGCGGCCACGCAAACGCTAGCTCCCACCTGCCAGCAACGGCGGCAACACCTGCGCCAGCCAGTCGATGAACACCCGAAGGCGCGGCGTCACGTGCCGGTTGTTCGGGTACACCACATGGAACGGGTACGGCGCCGGCCGCCACGGCTGCAGCACTTCCACCAGTGCCTTGCTGCGCAGCGCAGCGCCGGCCGCATAGCCGAAGGTCTGCACCAGGCCCATGCCTGCAATGGCCGCGGCCAGGTGCGCGTTGCTTTCGTTGATGCCGATGCGATGCTCGGCCTTGATCTCGAACGCACCGTCTTCGCCGCGAAACCGGAAGGGCACCGCACGGCCGTTCGACGGCAGCAGGTAGCTGACCAGCCGATGGCCGTTGCGCAGCTCTTCGGGATAGGCGGGAATGCCATGCGCCTTCAGGTAGCGCGGGCTGGCGCAGGTCACCAGGTGTGCATCACCCAGGTGACGGGCCACCAGCGAGGAATCATCCAGCGCACCGCCGCGGATCACGCAGTCCACGTTCTCGCTGATCAGGTTCACCGCGCGGTCTGAAACGCCCAGTTCGATGCGGATGTCCGGGTAGCGCGCCATGAAGTCAGGCAGCACGGGAATCAGCACATCGCGCGCGGTGGAGCCGCCGATGTCCACGCGCAGCAAGCCGCGGGGTGCGCCGCGTGCAGCGCTGAAGGAGGCGTCGACATCCTCCAGGTCACGCAGCAGGCGGCCGGCCTTCTCGTAGTACGCCTGGCCCTCGGCGGTCACCGCTACGCGCCGCGTGGTCCGCTGCAGCAGGCGCACCCCCAGGTGCGTTTCCAGCTCGCGCACCAGCTTGCTCAGCGAGGTGGTGGGCATGTCCAGCGAATCGGCGGCGCGGGTGAAGCTGCCGGCCTCGACGACGCGGGCGAAGGCACGGATGGCATTGAGCTGGTTCATGCGATTGATTATGCACGCACATGCATACTCATTGTCATTGCGCATGATTTATCGAGGGCGCGCTGCCGCCCATCATTCTCCCACCCGCTGCCACCCCTCCCCGGCAGCCCTTACAGGAGAACACCATGAGCACTGATTTCAACGGCAAGATCGCCCTCGTCACCGGCGGCACCACCGGCATCGGCCTGGCCACCGCCCAGCACCTGGCCAGCCTCGGCGCCAAGGTCTTCATCACCGGCCGCCGCCAGCCTGAACTGGACGCCGCCGTGGCCGCCATCGGCACCCAGGCCACCGGCATCCGCGCCGATGCCGCGCAGCCCAGCGACCTCGATGCGGTGTACGCGCAGATCGCCCGCCAGGCCGGCCGCCTGGACATCCTGTTCGCCAATGCCGGTGGCGGTGACATGCTGCCGCTGGGCGCCATCACCGAAGAACATTTCGACCGCATCTTCGCCACCAACGTGCGCGGCGTGCTGTTCACCGTGCAGAAGGCGCTGCCGCTGCTGGTCGATGGGGCCTCGGTCATCCTCACCGGCTCCACGGTCTCGATCCAGGGCACGGCCAACTTCAGCGTGTACAGCGCCAGCAAGGCTGCGGTGCGCAACTTCGCCCGCTCGTGGGCGCTGGACCTGAAGGAGCGCCGCATCCGGGTGAACGTGGTCAGCCCCGGCCCGATCCGCACCCCCGGCCTGGGCGACCTGGTGCCCGATGAAGCACGCCAGGGCCTGTTCGATCACCTTGCCGCGCAGGTGCCGCTGGCCCGCCTCGGTGAACCGCAGGAAGTGGCCAATGCCGTGGCCTTCCTGGCTTCGGATGCGGCCAGCTTCGTCAACGGCATCGAGTTCTTTGTCGATGGCGGCATGGCCCAGGTGTGATGCCGGCCAGCCACTGCGGCCGGGTTTGAATCAGCGCTGCCGGCCCAGGCCGGCATGCGCTTGTTGATACAGGATGTGCGTCAGCTCGTACTGGTTGCAGGCTCGCCCCGGCAGCGCACCGTCTTCGCCGGGGACACCCATCTCGAATCCCTCTTCCACGTCTTCGTAGTAGAGCCACCCGTCAGCGAGATGGGCGACGACCCAGACCGGTTCGACCGTACTCAGGCGATGCAACGGCACCGTGTAGAACGGCACGCGCAGTGCAGCGAAGGCGGCCTGCTGGTCAGGTGTGCAGCAGGCCAGCTGGGCAGCAACCAACGCATCGAGTTCGTCGCGGGTGATTGGCTGCCAGCATCCGGCGCGGGCATCGAAGGGCTCCATCAGTACGCGTCAGTCGCAATCCTGGTAACCACCCACCACGCCACAGTGCCTGCAGCGGAACAGGTAGGCCGTCGGTGATCCGTCCTTGTCCAACGCGGCAAGGAAGTGCTGCCACTGCGGCCCGTCGTCCAGCCCGGTGCTGTCCTGGATCGCCACCACCGCATCCTTGCCGTGTGCTTCCAGTTCGGCACGACCGGCGCGGCCGATGAACTGTGCGGCATCCCCGCAGTGCGTCCACCACTGCTCCTGCTGCCAGCCGTTGAAGCCGGGGGTGCGCTGCGCGATCTCGTTGATGATGTCCTCACCGACCTCATCCCACTCGCCGCCACCGCCCACGCCTTCCTCGTCGCTGAAGGTGACACCCAGGCGCTCATGTGCCGAGCCATCGGCAATGCACCACGGGCAGATCTGCTGCGCATACTCCTCTTCGGCATACACCGGCCCGGTATAGACGTAACCGCGCGCCTGCCCGCAGCAGACACAGGGCGTGTCGGCGGCGACCACGCTGCCGGTGGCGACGGGGTCGGGGTGATAGGTGAAGCGCGGCAGATCCATGGCAGCTCCTTCGCTCGGCGGCCCAGTCTAGCGGCACGCCGATGCCGGAATTCTGTAAACCTATTGGCATAACTGGAAGTTGACAGTCATTGCCAACCCACCCACACTGCCGCCCTCGCTCCAACTCCCCAGGGTCCCGCCATGGCTTCTGCCATCCGCCACGACTGGCAGCACGATGAACTGCAGGCGCTGTTCGACCTGCCCCTGCCGGAGCTGCTGTTCCGCGCCGCCAGCGTGCATCGCGCGCATTTCGACCCGGCGCAGGTGCAGGTGTCCACCCTGCTGTCGGTGAAGACCGGCGGCTGCCCGGAAGACTGCGCGTACTGCCCGCAGGCGCAGCGCTACAGCACCGGCGTAAGCGCGCAGAAACTGATGGACACCGACGCGGTGCTGGCCAAGGCGCGCCAGGCGAAGGCAGCCGGCGCATCGCGCTTCTGCATGGGCGCAGCGTGGCGCTCGCCCAAGGACCGCGACATCCCCAAGGTGGCCGCGATGATCGCCGGGGTGAAGGCACTCGGCCTGGAAACCTGCGCCACGCTCGGCATGCTCACGGGCGAGCAGGCACGCGCATTGAAGGATGCCGGGCTGGACTACTACAACCACAATCTGGACACCGCGCCGGACTACTACGATTCGATCATCCACACCCGCCAGTACCAGGACCGCCTGGACACGCTCGGCCACGTGCGCGATGCCGGGTTGAAAACCTGCTGCGGCGGCATCGTCGGCATGGGCGAAACGCGCGCACACCGCATCGGCCTGCTGCTGGCGCTGGCCACGCTGCCGGCGCATCCCGATTCGGTACCGATCAACAAGCTGGTGCAGGTGGCCGGTACGCCACTGCATGGCAGCGCGGAACTGGACCCGTTCGAGTTCGTGCGCATGATCGCGGTGGCGCGCATTGCGATGCCACGCTCGATGGTACGGCTGTCGGCGGGTCGCGAGGCAATGAGCGACGAGCTGCAGGCGCTGTGTTTCCTGGCCGGTGCCAACTCGATCTTCTACGGCGAGAAACTGCTGACCACCGGCAACCCGGAAAGCGAGCGCGACCTTGCCCTGTTCGCGCGCCTGGGCCTGCAGCCGATGCCGGTGCAGGTGGATGCCGACGGCCACGACTACGGCGGCACCGTGCATGCCGATATCAGCGCCGATGGCCCCGGTTGTGGCTGCGCCCACGCCGCGTGACACGCCGCGTGATTGGGGCGTCGAGCAGGCGTGGCGGCAACGCGCTACCCTAGCCGCCCCGTCGTCGCCTGAAGCCAGCATGGCCCGCCCCGACCTGACCGCCCGCCTCCAAGCCCAGCGCGCGTTGCGCGATGCACAAGGCCGTCGCCGCCCGCGGCGCACGGTCACCCGTCGTGATGGCGTGCGCCTGGAAATCGACGGGCGCTGGCTGACCGGATTCTGCAGCAACGACTATCTGGGCCTGGCCCAGCAGTTCAGCGTGGTCAACGCGCTGCAGGACGCCGCCGCGCGCGATGGCACCGGCGCCGGTGCCTCGCACCTGGTCTGCGGCCATCACGCACTGCACGATGCGCTGGAACGCGAAGTGGCCGATTGGCTGGGCTACCCGCGCGCCCTGCTGTTCGGCAGTGGCTTCGCCGCCAACCTGGCGGTGCAGCAGGCGCTGCTGAGCGAAGAGAACGACGTCTGCGTGCAGGACAAGCTCAACCATGCCAGCCTGCTGGATGCCACGCGCCTGGCCGGAGCGCGCCTGCGCCGCTACCCGCACCTGGACCCGGAAGGCGCGATGCGCCAGCTCAAGCACGCACCCGAGGGTGCGGCGATGCTGGCCACCGACGGTGTCTTCAGCATGGACGGCGATGTTGCACCGCTGCGTGCCTTGTCGCTGGTCGCGCGCCTGCAGCAGGCGCTGTTCTACGTGGATGACGCGCATGGCGTGGGCGTACTCGGCGATGGCCGTGGTGCCGTCGCGACCGCGGGCCTGGGCGTGGACGACGTGCCGCTGCAGCTGGTCACCCTGGGCAAGGCGCTGGGCAGCGCCGGTGCACTGGTGCTCGGCCGCGAAGACCTGGTCGAGCATCTGGCCGAAACCGCACGCCCCTACATCTACACCACGGCCCTGCCGCCGGCCCTGGCCGCCTCGGCACTGGAAGCGGTGCGGCTGGCCCGCCGCGACCATTGGCGCCGCGCCAAGCTGGCCGACCTGATCGCTCAGTTCCGCGGCGAAGCGCGCCGCCACGGGCTCGACCTGATGGCCTCGGAAACCCCGATCCAGCCGCTGCTGTGTGGCGATGACCACACCGCCGTGGCGATGTCGCAGGCGCTGGAACAGGCCGGCTGGCTGGTCGGTGCCATCCGCCCGCCGACGGTGCCCGAAGGCAAGGCGCGGCTGCGCGTCACCCTGTCCGCGCTGCATACGCCCGAACAGGTGCGCGAGCTGGTCGAAGCGATCGCCCAGGCACGCGACCGCGTCGCCTCGGCGCCGCACGAACTGCTGCCGCCTGCGCTGCCGGCGCTGGCCTGACACGCGCCCGTCGTACCCCATGCATATCGACGTCACCGGCCACGGGCCGGACCTGGTTCTGATCCATGGCTGGGCCCTGCAGGGCGGCGTGTTCGCGCCGCTGGTGCAGCGCCTGGCCGACCGTTTCACCCTGCACGTGGTCGATCTGCCCGGCCATGGCCACAGCCGCGACGTCAGCACCCTGCTGCGCCTGCCGCACGTGGTCAACGCCATTGCCGCCGCCACGCCACCGGCGGTGTGGTGCGGCTGGTCGCTGGGCGGGCTGTTCGCGCTGCACGCGGCGGCCACCCTGCCGAAGGTGCGCGGGCTGGCGATGATCGCGGCCACGCCGCGCTTCGTGCGTGGCGAAGACTGGCCGCATGCGGTGGAACCGGCCGTGTTCGAGCAGTTCGGGCGCGACCTGGCCACGGACTTCGGCGGCACGCTGGAACGCTTCCTGGCGCTGGACGTGATGGGCTCGGCGCACGCCCGCGAGGAGCTGCGCACCCTGCGCCAGCGCCTGGTCGAGCGCGGCGCCCCCAGCGAGCGCGCCCTGCTGGAAGGCCTGCGCCTGCTGGAAGGCACCGATCTGCGCGGCGCCCTGCCGGCGCTGGGCACGCCCAGCCTGTGGATTGCCGGCCAGCGCGACCGTCTGGTGTCCCCCACCGCGATGCAGGCCGCCGCCGCACTGGCGCCGGGCGCGCAGGCACTCACCGTGGCCCACGGCGGCCATGCGCCCTTCCTCGGCCACGCCGACGAGGTGGCCGCCGCCCTGCAACACTTCGTTGCCGGCCTGTCACCGGCCGATGGCGGACAATGAGCGCCTTCCGAACTCCGCAGGATTGACGCATGGATCTGGGTATTTCCGGCCGCTGGGCACTGGTCTGTGGCGCAAGCAAGGGCCTGGGCCTGGGCTGCGCACGCGCCCTCGTGGCTGAAGGCGTGAACGTGGTGATCGCGGCCCGTGGCGAAACCGCTCTGCAGGCTGCCGCTGAGGAACTGCGTGCCCTGCCCGGTGCCGCCGAGGTGCGTACGGTCGCCGCCGATGTCACCACCGAAGCCGGCCGCACGCAGGCGCTGGCCGCCTGCCCGCAGGTCGACATCCTGGTGACCAATGCCGGTGGCCCGCCGCCGGGCGATTTCCGCACGTTCGAGCGCGAGGACTGGATCGCCGCGCTGGATGCCAACATGCTGGCGCCGATCGCGCTGATCCGCGCCACGGTGGACGCGATGATCGCGCGCGGCTTCGGCCGCATCGTCAACATCACCTCGTCCTCGGTGAAGGCACCGATCGACTCGCTGGCGCTGTCCAACGGCGCGCGCAGCGGCCTCACCGGCTTCGTCGCCGGCCTGGCGCGGCGCACCGTCGGCCACAACGTCACGATCAACAACCTGTTGCCCGGCCAGTTCGACACCGACCGCCTGCGCGCCAACTTCGCCCATGCCGCGGGCGGGGATGGTGATGTGCAGGCCGTGGCCGACCGGCGCCGCCAGCAGATCCCCGCCGGCCGCTTCGGCACGCCGGACGAATTCGGCGCCGCCTGCGCCTTCCTGTGCAGCGCACAGGCCGGTTACCTCACCGGGCAGAACCTGCTGATCGACGGCGGCGCCTACCCGGGCACTTTCTGACTCTTACCTGCGTACCTGCCATGTCTTCCCTGTTCGATCGCAACCACGTCCGCCGCGCCTTCGCGCGCGCCGCCTCCAGCTACCAC
>PJTT01000662.1_pt1 | contig 17055 bp, 15 predicted proteins | sample 1512261 | NCBI WGS metagenome assembly PJTT01 (sample SAMN08177685, study PRJNA422409) | Soil metagenome, whole genome shotgun sequencing project. | isolation source: Soil (2) enriched on wood chips | place: USA: Madison | collected 2015-01-15
CCGCCTCGGCCTGACCGAAGCCGGTTCGATCTATCACGAGCACTGCCAGCGCATCGCGCGCGAACTGGAAGAAGCCGAGAGCGCGGTGAGCCAGCTGCAGTCCGGCCCGCGTGGCTGGCTGCGTTTCACCGTGCCCTACTCCATCGGCATTACCTGGATCGCGCCGCTGCTGGGCCAGTTCCACGCGCAGTACCCGGAAATCCGCCTGGACATGCACCTGGGCAACGAGAAGCTGGACCTGATTGCAGGCGAAGCCGATCTTGCCCTGCGCGTGGGTGCCCTGCCCGATTCCAACCTGGTGGCGCGCAAGCTGGGCAGCCTGCGCACGCAGGTGTTTGCCAGCCCGGCCTACATCGAACGCTACGGCGAGCCGCTGCACCCGGAGGAACTGCAGTTCCACCGCATCCTGGCCATGCGCAAGCCGTACCACACCGGCAACTCGCCGCGCTTCACCTGGCAGCTGGGCGAGAACGGTGGCGAGCTGCGCGATTTCCCGGTGACGCCGTTGATGACCGCCAACGACATGTCGGCGTTGAACGGCGCGCTGGTGTGCGGCGAAGGCCTGCTGCTGACCGGCGACGTGATGGCCAAGCCGTTCGTCGAATCGGGCATGGTGCGCCGCGTGCTGGCCGGCTGGACCGGGCCGGAAGTGGACTTCAACGCGGTGTTTGCCGGCGGCCGCCTGGTCTCGCCGAAGGTGCGTGCCTTCGTCGATTTCCTGGTGGAGAAGCTCAACTTCGACGCCAACTACATGCTGGCGCAGTGCCCGGCGGCGAAGCTGGCACGGCAGCAGCAGGAAAAGGAAGATGCCGCGCTGGAAAACAGCGGCAAGCGCATCCTCGAGAAGGTCACCGCTGCGGCATGATCGACGGTAGTGCCGGCCGCCGGCCGGCACGTCACCGCCCATCAACCCAATACGTGCTCGACCAGCGCGCGCAGCTTTGGCTCGGCCTGGCGGCGGCTCGGGTAATACAGGAAAAAGCCCGCGAAACGCGGGCAGTACGGCTCCAGCAGCGGCACCAGTTCGCCGCGCTGCAGCCAGGGCCGCCAGGTCTCTTCCATGCCGATGGCGATGCCCGCGCCGGCCACCGCCAGGCGCGCCATCACGCCCATGTCGTTGCTGGTGATTTCCGGCTGCACATCGACACTGAACTCCCGTCCGCGCTCTTCGAATTCCCAGCGATACGGCGCCTTGCCTGGCGCACTGCGCCACCCGATGCAGCGATGATCGGCCAGCTCGCGCGGATGCGTGGGCAGCGCATGCTGATCGCGGTATGCCGGCGCGCACACCACCAGCTGCCGCTGCCGTGCCGACACCGGTACCGCCACCATGTCCTGGGCGATGACTTCGCCCAGGCGCACGCCGGCATCGAAGCCCGCACCGACGATGTCGAATTCCTCGTCGCTCACCGTGATGTCCAGCTGCAGCGCCGGGTGCCGCGCCGCGAAGCTGGCCAGCATCGGCCCGGCCAGAAAGGCTTCAGCGATGGAGGACACCGCGAGCCGCAATTGCCCGGATACGGCAGCCTGGCGACGCTGGGTCGCCTCCAGCGCGGTATCCAGTTCTGCCAGCGCCGGCCGCACCGAGGACAGCAGCGCCTGCCCTGCATCGGTCAGGTTGACGCTGCGCGTGGTGCGCAGGACCAGGGCGATGCCCAGCGCCTGTTCCAGCTTGCTGATCGTCTGGCTGACCGCAGACCGGGTCACGCCCAGCTGCTCCGCGGCGCCGGTGAAGCTGCGGCATTCGGCCACCCGCTGGAACACCGCAAGGGCATTGAGATCCACGGACATTGGTTAGCAGTCCTTAACAGGCTGATCGGCAATCGGCATCTTATCGCGACAACGTGGGGGATCTACCGTGGCGGCACCGGGTCCAGACCGACCCATTCCCCGTCCAGGAGTCCTGCCATGAGCCTTTCCCGAACCATCCTCATCACCGGCGCATCCAGTGGCATCGGTGCCGGCATCGCCCGCGCACTGGCCCAGCCGGGTGCACGCCTCGTGCTCGGCGCACGCCGCCTCGACCGGCTGCAGGCACTCGCCGACGAACTGCGCGGACAAGGTGCCCAGGTGCGGGTGCAGGCGCTGGACGTGACCCAGCGCGCGCAGGTCGAAGCGTTCGCTGCGATGGCGCTGGCGGAGTTCGGCAGTATCGACGTGATCGTCAACAACGCCGGCGTCATGCCGCTCTCGCCGATGGCCTCGCTGAAGGTGGACGAGTGGGACCGGATGATCGACGTCAACATCCGCGGCGTGCTGCACGGCATCGCCGCCGTGCTGCCGCACATGCAGGCGCGTGGCCAGGGCCAGATCATCAACATCGCCTCGATCGGTGCGCTGTCGGTGGTGCCGACGGCAGCGGTGTACTGCGCGACCAAGTACGCCGTGCGCGCGATCTCCGAGGGCCTGCGCCAGGAGCATCGCGACCTGCGGGTAACCTGCATCCACCCGGGCGTGGTGGAAAGCGAGCTGGCCGACACCATCACCGACCCGGTCGCCGCGGAGGCGATGGTGCAGTACCGCGCCATCGCGCTGCAGCCTGATGCGATCGGCCGCGCAGTGCGGTTTGCGATCGAGCAGCCGGGCGACGTGGACGTGAACGAGATCGTGGTGCGGCCGACGGCGGCGGGGTGATGTGTCGAGTCGAGCTTGCTCGACTGCTTTTTGTAGAGTCGAGCCCATGCTCGACTGCCTTTTGTAGAGTCGAGCCATGCTCGACTGCTTTTACGGAGTCGAGCATGGCTCCACTCTACAAAGCCCAGAGCGTGCCGAGCAACGCTCGGCACCTACCGGGAGCAGGAGCCCTCGAGCATCGATGCGACTGAGAGTTCCATGGCGTGCCGAGCAACGCTCGGCACCCACAAAAATGCCGCCTGCAAGGGCGGCATTTTCGTTCCGGCCCAAGGCCGGACCGGCTCAAGCAGTAACGCTGCGCGTTACTGCTTGAGCGGAATCACACGAATCTCCACGCGGCGGTTCTGCGCGCGGCCGGCGTCTGTGCTGTTGTCGGCAATCGGATAGGCCTTGCCGGCGCCCAGGGTTTCAATGCGCACCTGCTGCACGCCCTGGCCGACCAGATACTGGGCCACCGAATCCGCGCGCTCCTTCGACAGGCGGTTGTTCACCGCGTCGCTGCCAATGCTGTCGGTGTGGCCGACCACTTCGATCATGGTCTGGTTGTACTCGTTCAGCGTGCTGGCAACACCGTTGAGCGAGCCGTAGAACTGCGGCTTCAGCGCCGACTTGCCGAAATCGAAGGTGATGCCGTCCGGCAGGTTCAGGGTGATGTTGTCGCCCTGGCGCTGCACGTCGATGCCGGTATTGGCGGTGCGCTCACGCAGGGCGCGCTCCTGGCGGTCCTGGTAATTGCCGATCGCCGCGCCGCTCAGCGCGCCGATGCCGGCACCGACCAACGCGTGCTGGCGACGCTCGGTGGCGCTGTTGCCACTCAGCAGGCCGGCGGCCACGCCCACGGCGGTACCGATCAGGGCGCCACGACCGGTACGGTTCTGCTGTTCGGTCGGGTTGCCGTACTGGTCACTCTGCACATAGGAGCCGCCGGTGGCGCACGCCGTCAGCGCGGCAGCGGTCATCAGGGCCAGGGCGACGTTGCGGGTGGTGTTGCGGATCATGGTGGTCTCCTTGGATGCCGGCCAGTGCGGCGTGCGAACGACCCGGAGGATATACAGCCCGGCGCGATGCCGGGATGATGGATGTGAAGGCCGGACGTGCTGCATTCAGCTTTCTGAGCCGGCCTTCATCGGCGACCTTTACGCGCCGCCCGTGCTCCGGTAGGCCGCCAGCGCGGCGTCGCGGCCTGCGGCTAGGTCCACCAGCGGGGTGCGCGGGTAGCCCGGCGCCTTGTCGGCAAGCAGCAGCGGATGCTGCCACGGCGCGAAGCGCGCCTTGACCGGCAGCGCCGCCAGTTCCGGCACCCAGCGGGTGATGTAACGGGCCTGCGGATCGAACTTCTCAGCCTGGGTGACCGGATTGAACACGCGGAAGTACGGCGCCGCGTCGGCCCCGGTGCCCGCCACCCACTGCCAGCCCATCGTGTTGTTGGCCAGGTCGGCATCGACCAGCGTGTCCCAGAACCAGCGCGCGCCGTGCAGCCAGTGCGCGCGCAGGTGCTTGCACAGGTAGCTGGCAACGATCATGCGCACCCGGTTGTGCATGTAGCCGGTGTGCCACAGCTCGCGCAGGCCGGCATCGACGATCGGCACGCCGGTGTTGCCACGCTGCCAGTCATGCAGCTGCGTGCTGCTGGGGTTGGCCCACGGGAAACGATCGAAACGCGGATTGAGGTTCTCGTTCGGCGTCTTCGGGAAGTGATGCAGCAGGTGGTAGGCGAAATCGCGCCAACCGAGCTGGCGCAGGTAGCCATCGATATCGGCATCGGTACCGGCGCTGCGCAGGCCTTCCAGCGCATGGGCGATGCGCCACGGTGCGATCTCGCCGAAATGCAGGTGCGGCGACATCCGCGAGGTACCTACCCGGTCCGGCAGGTCGCGCTGCTCGCGATAGCCGCGCAGGGCGCCATCCTCGAATACCGACAGCGCCTCCAGCGCACCGGCTTCGCCCGGCTGCCAGTGCTCCCAGAAGCCGGTGTCCCAGTCCAGCGTCGGCGCCAGCTGCAGTTCTTCCAGCGCGAGGCTGTCGACCTTGTGGACCGGCAGCCTCTTAGGCGCGGCCTGCAGCGCCGGCAGGCGCCAGTGGCTGAGCACGTTGCGCCAGTACGGGGTGAACACCTTGTACGGCTGCCCCTGCTGGGTCTCGATGTCCCAGGGCTCGAACAACAGGCTGCCGTTGCAGCTCTGCGCCTCGATGCCCTGCTCGCGCAGCGTGCGCTTGATGGTGGCGTCGCGCGGCTGGGTGGCCGGCTCGTACTTGCGGTTCCAGTACACCGCCTCGGCGCCGGTTTCCTCGATCAGTGCCTGCAGCGTGGCCAGGCTCTCACCGCTGCGCAGGACCAGCGCCGAACCGCGCGCGCGCAGGTCGGCATCGAGTGCGGCCAAAGAGTGATGGCGCCAGGCATCCGACGCCGCGCCGGGCGTCCACTCGCCCTCTTCCTGCGGCGCATGGATATAGACCGGCACCACATCATGGCCGGCATCGAGCGCGGCCTGCAGGGCCGGATTGTCCTGCAGCCGCAGATCGCGGCGGAACCACACCAACGCTACCGACACGTGCATCGCCTTCGTTCTGGATGGCACACATGATAGCCAGCCGCGGTGAAGGCACTGCACGCAGGGCCCGTCTGCTAGGCTGCCGGGCCCGTTGCCGGAACGCCCCCGCATGAATGACCTGCACGCTGCCTTCGCCCGTTTCGGCCCCCTGCAGGCCCAGCACGAACAGGACTGGCAGGGCCCGTTCCCGCTGCCGCCGGTGCTGGCCCGCTTCTATGCGCAGGTCGGACCGCTGGGGCGCGAGATCAACGCCAAGGTCGGCCATGCCGGCATCACCCTTCCCGGGCTTGAGGTGTGGGTGCCCCCGCTGCAGCGTCTGTGGAGCTACCAGGCCGGTTATCGCTGGAACGGCGTGGACGGCGAACCGATCGAGGACTGGCCCGCCAACTGGCTGGTCGTGGCCGACCTCGGCGCCGATCCCTTCATCCTCGACATGGACGATGGGCGCATTCTGTTCGCACGGCATGGCTGCGGAAGCTGGGAGGCCGATACGTTCTTCGACGACCTGCCGACCCTGATGGCGGCGCTGGCAGCCGCCGGTACGGTGTATCTGGATGCCGGCGACGATCTCTACAACGATGACGACGATGGCGGCATCCGCGCCGAGCACCAGGAAGCGGCCGTGCAGGCGGTGGCCCAGGTGCTGGGCGACCGGATCGACGCGGAGTCATTCATCGAGACGCTGCGGGGCTGAATCCACGCATGGCGTGGATCTACTGACCCTCGCTCTCCGGCCACTCCCAGTTGGTTGCACGACCGACAAAATCGCCATGAAGCCCCATGCCACTGCGGTCCACCGGCATGAGCTCACCGCCAAGATGCAGGGTGAGGCCTCGGCAGTCGATCCATTCCGTAAGGATCACCAGGGCATCGTGGATGGCTGCGCTACGTTCAGAGCGCAGCGCTTCAGCCACCCGTCGGCGTTGATCAGCGGTCAGGCTATGCGAGAGCGCATCGCCCGCCTGCTCACCCACCAGGGGCAGCATCTTCTCCAGGCGCTGGGCCGAAACACAGCCTTCGCTGCAACGAACCAGGTCATCGATGATCGTCTGGTAAGCCCGAGCAGGTGTTCTGGACGTCATAGGGCGGTTTCCATCATTCGGTCTGCTGATCCGAATGATGGAACCATCCTTTGCCTCAGGTCCATCACACAGGTTGCAAATCCAGCGAGAAGAAGCGGAACTTCCGGACTTTGGCGCAGGGAGTTCGTCGGATACCCCCCCACGATCAACGCGAGGGCGCAGCCTCGAAGCGCTTCATCGCCTCGCTGATCAGCGCACGGGCTTCGGCGGCATTGCCCCAGCCATTGAGCTGCACCGGGTTGCGGCCGGCCGGCAGGTCCTTGTAGACCCGGAAGAACGCTTCGATGCGCTGCCGTTCGATCTCGGGCAGATCGGACAGGTCGCGGATGTTGGCGTAGGTCGGGTCGACCTTGTCGGTGGGCACGCCGATCACCTTCTCGTCGTGCTCCCCACCATCGATCATCTTCAGGTAGCCGATCGGACGGAAGCGCACGATCACGCCGGGGTGCAGCGGTTCGCGGGTCAGCACCAGCGCATCCAGCGGATCGTTGTCACCGGCCAGCGTGCGCGGCATCGAGCCATAGTTGGCCGGATAGGCCACCGGCATCGACTGGAAGCGATCCACGTGCACCAGGCCGTCTTCCTTGATCTCGTACTTGGTGAAGCTGCCGGCCGGGATCTCCACCGCCAGGTTCACTTCGGCCGGGGCCTGCTTCGGCTGCGCGGCCAGGAACGGGTGCAGCACGCTGTCGGCGGCGGTCACGGCACCGGCCACCAGCAGCAGGGCTGCGCCCAGGGCGGCCAGCGGGGCGATGCGTCGGGATGCATTCATGCGGTCACTCCTCATTCCCAGCAACGGTCGGCACGGCCCTTGGCGGTCTGCGCACGCGGGCAGTCGCGCGGGGCGATGCGGTCTTCGCGCAGCTCCACCCGCTGCTTGCCGCCAGCGGCATCGCGGCGCAGCTCGAAAGCATCGTACAACCGGCCGGTGACGGTGCGGGCTTCGTAGCGCAGGTGCTGCGGGTCGATCTTCAGCACCTGGAACAGCTGGGTGTCCTCGGCCACCGGGTCCATGGTCCGGCGTGCCTCGTCGGACAGGCGGTACTGCTTCGGGCCAGCCACCGTCACCACGTACTGCGGCGTGGCGGCCTGCCCTTCGCCGCGGCGGCCGTAGGTGTGGTCATGGCCCTGCAGCACCAGGTCGACGTTGTGGCGGCGGACCACCGGCAGCAGCACGTCGCGCAGCGCCGCGTTCTCGCGGCCTTCGCGCGGCGAATAGAACGGCTGGTGCAGCAGCACGATGGTCCACGGGTGCGGGTTGTTGGCCAGCACCTTGTCCAGCCACTGCGCCTGCGCCTTGGCCGTACCCAGGTCGAGTGCGGATGTGCCATCGAGCACAGCCACGCGCACGTCCTGCACGTCGAACCAGTAGGTGCTGCTGGCCGCAGCTGCGGCACCATTGCCCGGCAGCGCGAACGTCACCGGCCAGTGCTTGCCCAGCACGCGGCGTTCCTGCGGGGTGTCCTCGAACTCTTCGAAGTACTCGTGGTTGCCGATGGCCGGGGCCACCAGGGTTTCCTGCGCCAGCCAGCTGGTGGCGGCGAACCACTCGCCCCATTCGCTGTCATCGGCACCGTCACCACCGCTGACCAGATCACCGGCAAACAGGCTCATGCGTGCCTCCGGTGCGGTCTTCTGCGCGGCACGCACCACGCGGCTGACATGGCTGAGGTTCTTGTTCTGGGTATCGCCGAAGTACAGCAGGGTCAGCGACTCGCCGGCCTTGCCCAGCGTGCGCAGCTGGTTCCAGGCACTCCAGCTGCCATTGCCCTGCACGCGGTAGACATACAGGGTGTCCGGCTTCAGTCCATCAACTTCGGCACGATGGTGGTGCGACACGCCGTTCTCGGTCTTCAGCTCCTGGGTCTTCGCGCGCACCTGGCGGATGCCCTCGATGGCCGGCGAATCACCGGCCAGCGCGATTTCCAGCAGCGGCGCCTGCACGCTGCCATCGGTACGCCAGGCCACGGCGAAGCCCTGGCTGGGATCGACCGACGGCGAGGCGACGATGCGGTCCGGCACGGTCGTGGCTGCATAGTGGTGGCTGCCCACCGGCACCTGGGTGTTCGGTTCGGCGGCGGCAAAGCCCAGCGCAGGAACCGCCAGCAGCAGGCCCAGCGCGAGGGCATTCATGCAACGACGGCTCATGCGCCACACTCCAGCGGCAGCGACAGCTGTTTGGCGATGGCCTCCCAGTCGAAGGCGACCACGCCCTGGTCGTCATGCACGGCGTAGAGCGCGCCATGCGGGAAGCGCGGACTCGGCTGCTGCATCATCCAGATGCCATCGGTGTTGGCCACGGTGTTGCCCTGGAAGGCACCCACCGGCTTCAGCGTATGGCGGTCGAACAGGTGGAACACGCTGCGCTGCTTGCCCTGCTCGGTGGTGATCCACCAGCCGTCCTTGCCGCAGGTGCGCAGCATCACGCCTTCGGCTTGCGCCTTGAACACATCGCGGCCAAAGGTGGTGCCGGTGAAACGGCCGGCCAGCGTGTAGACCTTGAACTCGCTGGCGTAGCTTTCGTCTTCCTCGGCGATCAGCAGGCGATCGTTGGCCGGGTCGCCCCAGATTGATTCGACCACGCGCAGTGCGCCGGCCTCGCTGGTATCGCCGATGCTGGCCGCCAGGGTCGCTTGAACCTTGGCGCCATCGCGGGTGACGTGGTACTGGCGCACGCGCTTGTCCAGCTCGGCCAGCGGCGGCAGGATGTCCTTGCCCTGTGCATCCTCGCCGTTGTCCCACGAATCGGTGACGTACACGCTGTAGCCATCGGCACGGCGGTCGACCCACAGGCCATACGGCTTGCGCAGGTCGTCGGCACCGAACACCGCCAGCGGGGTGAAATCGGGCAGCGAGAACACCTGCACGCGGTGGTTGTCACGCTCGACGATCCACAGCAGGTCGTCGGTCACCGAGATGCCGTTGGGGCGGTCGAACTGGCCCAGCGCGGTGCCGGCGGTGCCGACGTCGCGCAGGTGCTGGCCGGTGCTGCCGTCATACACGACCAGCTTGTCGGTGGCCTTGGCCGTGGCGATCAGCCAGGTCTTGCCGTCCGGCGCCTTCCACGCAGCGGGCGAGTCGATGTTGTCGTCCGGGGTCATCGGGCTGAGGAATGCCTCGGCGATGGTCGACACCGAGCGCGCGGCCTCAGCCGGTGCCTTCGCAGCGGCGCCGGTATCGGCACCGGCCGGAGCCTCCGCCGGCGTGCAGCCGGCGGCAAGGCAGGCCGCCATCGCGGCGGCCAGCAGGGTCATGCCACGCGCCATCACAGGGCCACCTTCAGGCCGATGGCGTAGGTGCGGCCGTACTCTTCCATCTGCAGGGTGCGCGAACGGGTGCCCTGGTACAGCTCCAGCGGTTTGTCGAGCAGGTTCTGCGCTTCGAAGTACATGCTGATGCGCGGGGTGAACTTGTAATCCAGCGAGAAGTCGAGCTGGGTGTTGGGCGCGACGTAGATGTCGAACGCGCGGCCCGCACCGACGGTATCCAGGTACTCGCTGCGGTAGACCGCGGCCAGGCGCGTGCTCAGGCCGTACTTCTCGTAGCCGATGTGCGCGCTGTACACGTGCTTGGAAGCACGCGGCAGCATGAAGTCCTCGCCCTCGCGGCCGTCGATGCCTGCATCGAACTTGGTATCGAGCCAGGTGCCGCTGGCACCGACCAGCAGGCCGTCCAGCGCGCCGGGCAGGAATGCCAGCTGCTGCTGCCAGTTGAACTCGGCACCGCGCACGGTGGCCTTGCGGCCATTGATCGGGCGGGTCACGTCGAGGCCGTCATAGGCCGGATCGTTCTGGCTGACGGTCTCCACGATGTAGCCGTCGATGGATTTGTGGAACAGGCCCAGCGAGACGATGCCGGTGCTGCCGATGTACTTTTCGACCGACAGGTCGATGTTCTTCGATTCATAGGGATCCAGCTGCGGGTTGCCCAGGCGCAGTTCTTCGTCACCGGCGTTCAGCGCGCGGCGCGGCGAGATGTCACCGAAGGACGGACGCGAGACCGTCTTGTTGGCCGAGGCGCGCAGCACCCAGTCGTCGGCCGCGTCGTAGCGCAGGTGCAGGCCCGGCAGCACGTTGGTGTAGCTGCGGTTGGCCTGCACCGGGTTGACGGTGTAGCCGTCATCGTCGTCCAGCTCGACACTGTTGCCCGTGGCCTTGAAGCGGGTGTTTTCCACGCGCACGCCACCGATGATGCGCAGCGCACCGATGTCCCAGGTGCCCATCGCGTAGCTGGCGAAGATGTCTTCGCTGGCGGTGTAATCCTCTTCCAGCGAGGTGGCGGCGTTGCCGGCAACGTCCTGCGGGCGGGCGGTGTAGCGGCTGCCATTCTGCGCCCAGTAGCGGCGCATGGCCGCCGAGCTCATGCCCTGCCCCATCACGCCGTGGCGGTGTTCCGGGTCGGCGGCGGTCCAGGTGGTCAGGTCGATGTCCGGGCCGCGGCGCAGCTCGCTTTCGTCCACGTTGACATCACGGTCGCGCCAGCGGCCCAGCAGGCCGAACTTGATGCTGCTGCTTTCGCCGTCGAAGCGCACGTTGACCTGCGCGCTGCGCTCTTCGTCGTTGACCTGCTTGGGCGAGATCACGAAGCGGTCGAACGCGTAGTTCGCGTTGTCCATCCAGTCGTTGATGCTGAGCGTGTAGGTCGGCAGGCGGCTGCGCTGGTCCAGGGTGCCGGACATGTCGTCGGCATCCAGTTCGAAGCGCGCTTCCATCTCGTCGTTGACGCGCTCTTCGGTACGGGTGTAACCGATCTTGTAATCGACCACCGCGTTGGTCAGCTTGTTCTCGCCACCCAGGCTGGCAGCAAAGGTGTTTTCCTTCTTGGTGCGGTAGCGCATGCGCTTCTGGATCGCATCCGACGGCAGGTCGTCCAGGCGGAACTGGTCGGTGCCGGTGGCGACCATGTCGGCGTCGTCGAAGTTGTAGATCACGCGCTGGCGCGTTTCGGCATCGTCGAACTGGCTGTACAGCGTGCGCAGGTAGTACTTGCTGTCCTCGTCCGGGCGCCAGTCCATGTTGAGGTTGGCACCGATGCGCTTGCGCTCGATCTCGTACTTGCGGTTCTGCAGGTTGATCGCGGTGACATCGCCCGGAGCGGCATCCTTCTCACCGTCGTACTCGACTTCGGTGTTGTCCGACTCGAACTTGCGGTTCTGGTAGTTCACGCCCAGCGCCACGCCGAAGGTATCGGCAAACACTTCGCTGTAGTTGAACGAGGCCTTCGGGCTGGTCTCGCCGGACAGCTGCTGGTGGCTGGCTTCGATCTTGCCACGCAGGCTGCGGCCGTCGCGGTCGAAGGCCGAGGCCGATTCAACCAGCACCGCGCCGCCGATGGCATCACCGGGCATGTCCGGGGTGGGCGACTTGACCACGCGCAGGCGCTCGGTCGAATCGGAGGGAATGACGTCCAGCGGCGCGGCGCGGCTGGAATCTTCCGGGGTACCCACGGCGATGCCATCGATGCTGACGCTGTTGAGGTTGGCATCCAGGCCGCGGATGACCACGAAACGGCCTTCGCCCTGGTCGCGGGTCACGCTGATGCCCGGCAGGCGCTGCAGCGATTCGGCGACGTTCTTGTCCGGGTACTGGCCCAGGGCATCGGAGGACACGGCGTCTTCGATGGCGTCGCTGCTACGCTTGAGGTCGACCGCGCGGATCTGCGATTCGAGCTGGGCGCGCACTTCGATGCGGTCCAGGTCGACGGCATCGGCGGCAACCGCGCCGGTGGCGGCCAAGGCCTGCTGCCCGGCGGCCTGCAGCGGTGCTGCGGCCCCCAGCGCCAGGGTCACGGTGATGGCCATGGCCAGCGGAGTCTTGATGTGCACGGTGGAGTCCCATACCTGTGAAGAATGGGTCTGCACGGTATGTCCGCAAGATTGCATGGCGGTGACACTGTTCAGCACATTCATTGCATGCGGCGTGGGCTTCGCAGCGCCGATCCGGCAAAATGGGGGCCTCTCTCCATTCCCCTTCCCGACCATGAAGATCGTCGAAGTGCGCCACCCGCTGGTGCAGCACAAGATCGGCCTGATGCGCAACGCCGCGCTCAGCACCAAGGATTTCCGCGAGCTGGCCAACGAACTGGGCACGCTGCTGGCCTACGAGGCCACCGCCGACCTGGAGACCGAGCCGCACACCCTGCCCGGCTGGGCCGGTCCGGTCACCGTGCAGCGCATCGCCGGTGCCAAGATCACCGTGGTGCCGATCCTGCGTGCCGGCCTGGGCATGCTCAGCGGCGTGCTGTCGCTGATCCCGGCCGCGCGCGTGAGCGTGGTCGGCCTGCAGCGCGATGAGGAAACCCTGCAGCCGGTGCCCTATTTCGAGCGCCTGACCGGCCGCCTGGAAGAGCGCGACGCGCTGATCCTGGACCCGATGCTGGCCACCGGCGGCACCCTGATCGCCACCATCGACATGCTCAAGCGCGCCGGCGCGCGGCGCATCAAGGGCATCTTCCTGGTCGCCGCGCCGGAAGGCATCGACGCGGTCAAGGCCGCGCACCCGGACGTAGAGATCTACACCGCGGCCATCGATGCCCAGCTCAACGACAAGGGCTACATCCTGCCGGGCCTGGGCGATGCCGGCGACCGCATCTTCGGTACCCGCGTGGTGTGATCCGGTTCAAGGGGTCAGAGCCCTTTGCCCGTGCAAAGGGCTCCGACCCCGGCCAAGCTACAACCCGGCCGCCAGCGCCTCCAGCTGGTCGATGGCCATGTTCCAGCCCTCAAAGAACCCCATCTGTTCGTGTTGGTCACGGTCTGTCTTGTCCGGGTGCATCACCTGCGCGGTGTAGCGGCAGCCCTGCCCTTCGTCTGCCAGGGTGATGATGGCGGTGAAGCCCAGCCACGGCGTCTGCGGGCGCCAGCCACCGCCCAGCATCGAGGTGAACACCAGGCGCTGCTGCGGCACCACCTCGACGAAACACCCGGGGTTATCGCTGCTGCCGCCCTCGGGGCCCTGCATGAAGGTGTGGAATGCCCCACCCGCGCGCAGCTCGAACGCGCGCACTTCGGTGGTCCACGGCCGCGGGCACCACCACTGCCGCAGCAGGTCAGGCTCGGTCCACGCCCGCCACACCGCCGCCCGCGGCGCGGCCAACACGCGGCTGATGACCAGGTCGGTGTCCGGATGCTGGTCGGCATCGGCAGTCATGGGCGTACTCCTGTGCGAACGGTCGGGTGCCCACCGATACGCCGATCGCCGTGCCCAGGCAAGCGTTACCGGGACGATCGCGGATCTTCACGTCGTTTTCCAGCCAGCAGGCGAATGCTCCGCGCACCCGCACCGCTCGCCCTGGAGATGCCATGAACGCCTCGTTCCTGCTGGCCGCCGCCCTGCTGATCGGCCTGCCCCTGGCGGCCACCGCCGCCACCCCGCAACAGCAGCGCATGGCTGACTGCTCGGCCAAGAACAAAGGGCTGAAGGGCGACGCCTACAAGACCGCGCAGAGCGCCTGCCTGAGCGGCCACGCCACCGAAACCAAGGCCGCCACCCCGCAGGAGCGCATGAAGCAGTGCAACGCCGAAGCCGCGACGAAGAAACTCGCTGGCGACGCCCGCAAGACCTTCATGAGCAGCTGCCTGAAAGCCTCGTAAGAACGTCCATCGACTTCACCCGACCCCAGTTGAATATCGATATCTGACAGATGTGCCGACCAACGGTCGGCACCCACCAACAGCCACCGGCCAACTGTCAAAGGTGGGGCGGTGTGGGTGGGCAGGACCGTTGGCGCCATGGATGGCGCCATCGAGCCCCCATGGATGGGTTTACGGCGTGTCCTGACCACCCACACCGCCCCGCCAACCCACGGAATGCCGCTCTTGATCTTGCTTCGGCCTCTGCAGGTGCAGGGCTGCAAGCCCTGCCGAACGAACACCCCTCACCCCAGCGCGCGCGCCTTCAGCTCCCCCTGCTCATGCAGGGTCACGAAACGCCCCTTCTCATCCCGCCCCAGCTGCGCCAGCGCCACCTGCGGGTCATGGGTGAAGAACAGATGTACGTTGCGCGCCAGCTTGTCTTCCAGGAAGCGCCGCTTCTCGTCGATCAGCAGCTCGGCATTGCGGTCGTAACCCATGGTGATCGGCACGTGCACCCACGAGCGCCCCGGGATCAGATCGGCGCAGAACACCACGCCACCATGCGCATCCTCGCCGGCATGCGCATGGCCCACGATCTCGGCCAGCATCAGGCCTGGGGTATGCCCATCGCTGTAGCTGAAGCGCACGCTGTTGCCCAGCGCCTGCGAATACTCGCCATCGACCACTTCCAGGCGCCCACTGGCCTGCAGCAGGCCCGGCAGCTCCGGAATGAAGCTGGCGCGGTCGCGCGGATGCGGCTGCAGCGCCCGCTGCCAGTGCTGCGCACCGACCACGAAGGTCGCGTTGGGAAACAGCAGCTCCGGCCCGCGCCCTTCGCTCCACGCCGCCAGCAGGCCGCCCGCGTGGTCGAAATGCAGGTGGCTGAGCACCACCACGTCGATGTCCTCGTGCTCGAAACCCGCCTCGCGCAGCGAATCGATCAGCACGTGCTGGCTTTCCTGCACGCCGTAGCGGTCACGCATGCGGGGATCGAAGAACGCACCGATGCCGGTCTCGAAGAGCACGGTCTTGCCATCCAGCGGGCTGGCCAGCAGCGCACGGCACGCCAGCTCGATGCGATTGAGCTCGTCCGGTGCCGCCCACTTTTCCCACACCGCGCGCGGCGCGTTGCCGAACATCGCGCCGCCATCCAGGCGCTGCGAGTTCCCACGAATCGACCATAGTTTCATGCGGCAATTATCGAGGGCACCCCGTTAAATAATCGCTAGCCGCAAAATGCAGAACCCCGCCGGGTGGCGGGGTCTGGTGATTCCTGCTTCGCCGGGCATGGCCCGGCGCTACCGCCACATCAGTGCGCCGGCACGACCCGGGCGCTGCCCACCGGGTTGCGCGGATCGCTGCCACCGTAGAGCTTGTTGGCCTTGCGGTCCCACTCCACCGTCTGCAGGTTGCCCCAGACGTGGCTGGAGCCGCGGCCGCCGGCGGCGACGTCGCCCGGCAGGTCGATCTTGTGGCCCATCGCCTGCAGCTGCTTCACGGTGCCTGCGTCGAAGGCATCGCTCTCGGCCTCGATCAGGTCCGGCAGCCACTGGTGGTGGTAGCGCGGCAGGGCGGCCACCTGCTGTGCATCCAGGCCGGCGTCATAGCCGAGGATGCCCAGCAGCACCATGGTGATGATGCGGCTGCCACCGGGGGTGCCCAGCACCACCACCTTGTCGGCGTTCTCCATGAAGGTGGGCGTCATCGAGCTGAGCATGCGCTTGCCCGGCTTCGGCGCGTTGGCCGCGTAACCCATCACGCCGAAGGCGTTGGGGGTACCCGGCTTCAGCGCGAAGTCGTCCATCTCGTTGTTCAGCAGTACGCCGGTGCCCTTGGGAATCAGGCCCGAGCCGTACAGCAGGTTGACGGTCTGGGTGGCGCCGACGCGGTTGCCATCGCGGTCGATGATCGAGAAATGCGTGGTCTCGTCATCTTCCAGCGGGGTCGGGTTGCCCGACAGCAGGTCGCTCGGGGTCGCCTTTTCCGGGTGGATCGTGGCCCGCAGGCCCTGCGCGTAGTCCTTGCTGGTCAGCACTTTCTGCGGGATCTGCACGAAGTCCGGATCGCCCAGGAAGAAGGTGCGGTCGCGGTAGGCGCGGCGCATGGCTTCCACCACCAGGTGGGTACGGTGGGCCGCATCCATCTGCTTGATGTCCCAGCCTTCAAGGATCTGCAGCATGCTGGCCAGGGCGATGCCACCGGACGACGGCGGCGGCGCGGTGGTGATCTTCCAGCCGTTGTAGTCGAACACGATCGGTTCGCGCAGCTTGACCTGGTAGCCGGCCAGCTCGTCGGCCGTCCACTTGCCGCCGGCCTGCTTCACGCCTTCCAGCAGCAGCTTGCCGGTCTGGCCCTTGTAGAAGCCATCACGGCCACCTGCGGCCAGGCGCTCCAGGGTCTGCGCCAGCTCCGGCTGCTTGAACAGATCGCCGGTGGCGATCGGCTTGCCGTTGCGCAGGTAGACCTCGCGCGTACCGGGGAAGCGTTCCATCACCTCACGGCGCGAGGCGTAGCCCTTGGCCATGCGGTCATAGACCGGGAAACCTTCGCGGGCAATGCGGATGGCCGGCTGCAGCGAGGCCGACAGCGGCAGCTTGCCGTGCTTGGCCGACAGTTCCACCAGGGCGGCGGGCAGGCCCGGGATACCGGCCGACCACGGGCCGTTGACCGAACGGTCGCGGTCCAGGTTGCCCTGCTTGTCCAGGAACGCCTGCGGGGTCGCGGCCGCCGGGGCGGTCTCGCGCGCATCCAGCATGATGTCCTTGCCGGTGGCCGCATCGTGCAGCAGGAAGAAGCCACCGCCGCCCAAGCCCGAACTGATCGGCTCGACCACGGCCAGGGTGGAGGACACCGCCACGGCCGCATCGAAGGCGTTGCCGCCCTGCGCCAGGATGTCGATGCCGGCCTGGGTGGCCAGCGCATGACCGCTGGCGATGGCCGCGCCATCGGGGCGCTCGGCACGGGCGGTGGTTTCAGCCCACGCCAGCGGGCTCAGCACCAGGCCGAGCAGCAGCAGGGGACGGACGATCAGCGTCTTCATTCGGATGGGGGCTCCGCATAGAGTTCGGGGTGATCGTGCTGCAGTCGGCGCAACTTGGCCAGCAGCTGGACTTCCGTTTCCACGTTCTCCGGGTCCGTGTCGATGCATTCGACCGGGCAGACGACCACGCACTGTGGCTCGTCGATGTGACCCACGCATTCGGTGTAGCGCGCA
>PJTT01000663.1_pt1 | contig 17045 bp, 20 predicted proteins | sample 1512261 | NCBI WGS metagenome assembly PJTT01 (sample SAMN08177685, study PRJNA422409) | Soil metagenome, whole genome shotgun sequencing project. | isolation source: Soil (2) enriched on wood chips | place: USA: Madison | collected 2015-01-15
AAAGGATTATTACCTTTGCACTCCATTCAGCAAACGGGCTGGATAAGTTCTTTAAAAATGGAAGCATAGCTCAGCTGGTTCAGAGCATCTCGTTTACACCGAGAGGGTCCGCGGTTCGAATCCGTGTGCTTCCACTTCCACCTTTTTTTCGGAGGCATAGCTCAGCTGGTTCAGAGCATCTCGTTTACACCGAGAGGGTCCGCGGTTCGAATCCGTGTGCCTCCACTACCTAAGTCGCAAACATTACGTTTGCGACTTTTTTTATGCCTGCTGTTTGCTCAACGCAGGCATTAGTATCGCGTGTCGTTTTTTTTTGTTTTAAAGATTTATTTTGGATAAATGCCTGCAATAAAGAGCGCCATAATTCATCTTATCAGATAAACTATGGCGCTTTAATTTTCACAATCAGATTTGCCCTAATCGTGACCTTCTGTCTTTACAATTTTATTGTAAATACCCATTAATAAAAATGGAGCAGCCCATTGTCCAACAAATAAGGCTGTATGCTTTTTGCCAAAGCACTTTAATGCTAATGACACACCCATAGATGCTACTGCTGCACCCAGAAAAACCATTGATGGTACCTTGGCTGTTTGTTCTTCTACCTTTTCGGTTAATTGTCCTTCGTTTGGCATTTCGGTTTATTTTAGTATCTACTAGCAACACAGTTTTAAGGTTATAGTCCAGAAGAATTTGGTAAATAACAGAAACTATTTGACTGGAACTGCATTCGATTAAATGCTATTAATTTTAATAAGCTGAACATTATACCTCAGGGGTTGTTGCCTATAAAAATAGCTATGAGCATACTGAAACAATTGACCAGAGAAAAATCTAAGAACGATGGAGTTCCTTCATCTATATTGTTTGCAGTAGGCGGCTTGCTGGGCGGGCTGGGGACTTATTTGTTTCTCACCGAAGGAGGTGCGAAATCAAGGCAACGAATTAAAAATAAAATTCAAAATCTTTCGACCAAATCGTGCGAAATCGTTGATCACGATATAGATAATGAGGCGCAATCATTCCAGCAAGAAAAAGAGCCGAAAGCCAATGCTGAACTTACACCAGAGTCTAAGGCGCACAATATGGTCAGTCATCTAAAGGAAGTTAATCATAATAAGGCAAGTGATGGTTCCGCATCTAGCGATGAGTCATCGCAATAATCAAACATCTTAGACGGAAAGAACGCATGCTATTTACGCCGGCCATTTCCCCGCTGAAACCAACTATTTCGCATTTCCCGTTGTTTCATATAGCATACACAAATAAGCGATGGGAAATGCGGACGTTTTAATTGTAGGTGGGGGATTGGCTGGACTTACAGCAGCTATTCATTTAAGTCGTGCAGGATATCAAGTTTTTTTGTTGGAGAAGGATTCTTACCCTCAGCATAAGGTTTGCGGGGAGTATGTTTCAAATGAGATTGTAGCATATCTGCAATGGCTGGATGCAGATCCGCAGGTGTTAGCACCCGCACGCATCACCCATCTGCATTTTGCTGCTGCTTCAGGTAAATCTATTACAACCACGCTGCCTTTAGGTGGCTTCGGTATTAGCAGATTTAGCTTTGACGATTTTTTGTATAAAAAGGCGATACTCCATGGCGTTACAGTAATTCAGGAACAGGTAGTTGATATTCATCATGAAGCTACAGGTTCTTTGGTTAGAACCTTTGGCGGTAGGGAGTTTCGAGCTAAAGTAATCTTAGGTGCCTATGGTAAACGCGCTGCTCTGGATATCAATTTATCAAGAAATTTTATCAAGAAAAAATCGGAATGGCTGGCTGTAAAATGTCATTACCATGGACCGCATGATGAGCGATTAGTGGGACTTTATAGCTTCGATGGAGGGTATTGCGGTGTTTCTAAAGTTGAGGATGGAATAGTAAACGTTTGCTATTTAGTACGATATAGTTCTTTCAAGAAATTTAAAAATATAGACGAACATCGATTGCAGGTATTGTGCCGAAATCCTGTGCTGAAGCAGGTTTTTGCGCAATTGACACCTATTTATGAAAAGCCCCTCACAATCGGTCAGATATCATTTGATAAAAAAAATGCGTTGGAAGATGGCGTAATCATGATAGGCGATACAGCCGGTCTTATTCATCCACTTTGTGGTAATGGAATGGCTATGGCTATTACGAGTGCCGGCATAGCGGCAAGTTTGGTGAGTAACTATTTAAATGGTAAGATGAGCCGGGCTGAATTGGAAAACCAATATCAGCAAGAATGGAACGCTCATTTTAGCAAAAGAACGAACACCGGAAAAATGTTGAATCGTCTTTTGCAGTACAAAAAGTTGACGAATGTCTGTATGTCTTTGGTAGCAACATTTCCTGTTTTGCTGCGATGGTTGATTCGTCAAACCCATGGGCAATCTTTTAATATACTTGACTACAATGCTGAAATTAAAATACCGGAGCGAGCAAGCTGAGATCATGGATGACTTCCATATGAAGGGAGCGGAGATAGAGCATGCATTGGAAAAGATTGCCTGGATTAATAAGTTTTTGGGAGGTAATAAAATAACGGTTGACGCTGTGCGAAAGATTGCGCAACAACATCGCGGCATTGAACCTTTGTATATTCTGGATATCGGTTGTGGGAATGGCGACATGTTGCGCACGCTCGCTATAATAGGGGAGCAACAACAGTATAATTTTATTCTGGAGGGTGTAGATGCTAATCCGCATACGATTGCTCATGCGCAACAGCTTTCGAAGGATGCTGCCAACATATCATATCGATGTGGGGATGTGCTGAATGGTTTCGAAACCAAGCCAGTGGACATCACGCTTTTGACCCTTACGCTACATCATTTTAGTGATGACCAAATAGGGGATATAATAGCAACCGCGATGACTTATACGAGAAGGGCTATTATAATAAATGACCTCCAGCGCAATCGGCTTTCTTATTTGCTGTTTAGTTGGATGTGTAAAATTTTTAATTTGGGTGCTATGAATACACAGGATGGCAAAACCAGTATATCACGTGGCTTTAAGCGCAGTGAGTTAATGCGCTTAGCGGAAAAGCTGAACATTAAGAAACATACGATTCGCTGGAAATGGGCTTTTCGTTATCAATGGATTATTACTTGTATATGAATGTAAAAATAGTTGCCGCGGCAAAGGCCTTACCTAAATACTCGAAGACAACTGCGGAGATTATCCCCTTTGTAGATATATGGATGGCGGGCGAAGAGGATCGGTTTGTAAGGAAAGTAAAAAAGATATTTGAGAATGCCGGAGTTGATAAAAGGTATTCTGTGATGGCGCCGGAAGAGGTATTTACGCAAACTACGTTCGAACAGAAAAACAGGATTTATGCAAGAGAAGCTATAACGCTCGGAAAGGCTTGCCTGGAGCAGGCTGTAGCCAAATCAGGTTGGGATGCAACGGATATTGATTTTTTGATAACCGTGAGTTGTACCGGTATTATGATTCCATCGTTAGATGCCTATCTCATTAATGAGTTGAAATTAAAGCAAAATATAGTTCGGCTTCCAGTAACGGAAATGGGATGTGCGGCTGGTGTATCGGGTATCATTTATGCTAATAATTTTCTTAAAGCCAATCCCGGCAAACGTGCAGCGGTAGTGGCCGTCGAGGCACCTACCTGTACCTTCCAATTGGATGACCGCTCGATGGCGAATGTAGTAAGCGCTGCTATCTTCGGCGATGGCGCAGCTTGTGTGCTACTGTCATCGCATGAATCGGACAAAGGGCCGGAAATAGTAGATACCGAAATGTATCACTTTTACGATGCGGAGCAAATGATGGGCTTTGACCTTACAAATAGTGGTTTAAAGATGGTGCTGGATATCGAAGTTCCGGAGACAATTGCAGCACATTTCCATAAAATAATAGACCCTTTTCTTGAAAAGAATAATACCAGCAGCACAGAAATAGACCACTTGATTTTTCATCCGGGTGGCAGAAAAATAATGGAAACAGTAGATCAGCTATTTGGTAAGCTGGGTAAGAATATTGATGCTACCAGAGCCGTGATGCGTGACTTCGGTAACATGTCAAGCGCTACGGTACTGTACGTATTGGAAAGGTTTATGGATAAGCCGCAAGAGCCGGGCAGCACAGGATTGATGCTTAGTTTCGGTCCGGGATTTTCGGCGCAAAAAGTTTTATTGAGATGGTAAAAGAATTTGCGCAGCAAAATTATATAGCTATAATACTTGGTGGTAGCAGCGGTTTGGGTCTGGCCTCAGCCCAGAAGCTTGCTGCTCATGGCATGGGCTTATGCATCATACATAGAAACACGCGCAGTGAGCTGACGGCGGTCGATGCTGCATTTGATGAATTGCGAAATAGCGGAGTTTTTTTTCTTTCTTTTAACATAGATGTGCTTAACAAGGATGCGATGCAGCAAGTGATGGAGGCATTGCAACCATTTAAAGGACGTGTGCGTTGTTTATTACACAGCGTAGCCAAAGGCTCGTTGAAATCAATAATAGATGAGCAGGCCGGGGCTAACTTGGCGACAGACGATATTAAGCTAACAGTAGATTACATGGCATCGAGCCTGTATGAATGGACGATGACACTTTATGGTGCAGGCATGTTTGCGAGTGATGCGCGGGTATTGGCTTTTACGAGTGAGGGAAGTCAAAAGGCATTGGCAAATTATGCAGCGGTATCAGTGGCAAAGGCAGCCTTGGAAAGTATAGTGCGAAGTTTAGCGGTTGAGTTAGCACCGATGGGCATTCGCGCAAATTGCATACAGGCGGGTATAACACCTACTGCTTCTATGAAACAGATTCAAGGGAGTGGGCAATTGTTGAATAAAGCCGCAAGCCGAAATCCTTTTAAGAGAATAACGAATGTAGAAGATGTGGCAGACGTTGTATACCTGCTCTGCAAAGACGAAGCAGCATGGATTAACGGCGCGATAATTCCTGTCGATGGCGGAGAACATATTTGTTGATGATGAAGACAAGCGAACAGATATTAAGTCAGCTTCCATACAAAAAGCCTTTTCTTTTTGTAGATAAAATAGAACGTGTAGATCAAGCGGAAATAGCAGGCAGCTTTTACCTTGACCCGAAATTGGAATTTTATCAAGGCCATTTTGTCGATTACCCGATAACGCCAGGAGTGATACTTACAGAGATAATGGCGCAGATAGGTGTGGCAAGCCTGGGTATTTATTTGACAGGAAACGAAGCCGCTGCACCGCAGCCATTTGCAATGAGCGAAATAAAAATAGATTTTCTAAAACCTGTGTACCCTGATACTGTAGTTACTGTTATTGGAAAAAAGCAATATTTCAGGTTTGGCAAACTAAAGTGTTTTGTACAAATGTTTGATGAAGCGGGCACGCTATTATGCGAGGGTACTATCGCCGGCATCAAAATTAACCTACATGAATAACCAGAGAGTAGTAATAACGGGCCTTGGCGTAGTGGCGCCTAATGCGTGCAGTGTTGATGCTTTTGAGCAGGCGATACGCAATGGCATATCTGGTATTACGCATCAGGAAGATTTGCAGGCACTTCAATTTTCCTGTTGTATAGCAGGCAAACCAGATGTTTCGCAGGAACTCATACAAGAAAATTTTACTGAACTTGAATTAAAAAATTTTAATAGCACAGCCATACTCTATGGAGTTATAGCCGGGCTGCAAGCTTGGAGGGATGCGGGTTTGCCTATTCAAGGTATTACACAGCCAGACTTTGATAGCGGTACTATTTTTGGTAATTGCAATTCCGGTTCCGATAAATTCAGAGAGGCTATTTACAAAATAGATGATGGACAAACCCGGAGATTAGGCAGCCATGTTGTACCACAGACGATGGTCAATGGCGTCAGTGCCTATCTGGGTGGCAAGCTCGGGTTGGGCAATCAGGTTACGACCAACGCATCTGCCTGTGCTACAGGGACCGAAAGTTTATTGCTATGTTACGAGCGCATCAAGAGCGGAAAAGCGCAACGCATGCTTGCCGGAAGCACCAGTGATAGCGGCCCTTATATCTGGGCGGGCTTCGATGCGATGAAGGTGTGCACCTATAAGCACAATGACAATCCTGCTGCTGGCTCAAGGCCTATGAGTGCCACTGCCAGCGGATTTGTGCCGGGTAGTGGGGCTGGGGCTTTGTTATTAGAATCGCTGGATGCCGCACTGGCGCGCGGCGCGCGCATCTATGCCGAGGTTGCCGGTGGCAATATTAATTCCGGTGGACAGATGCAAGGTGGCAGCATGACGGCGCCAAATGCAAGTGCTGTGCAGCGTTGTATTATCGATGCTTTGAAAGATGCAAATACCTTACCAAAAGATATAGACGCTATTAACGCACACCTTACTGCTACTGCAAAAGATGCAGACGAAATTAAAAATTGGTCGATAGCATTGCAGCGAAGTGGAAGTGAATTTCCGTTCATCAACGCGCTTAAGTCTCATATAGGGCACTGCCTCAGTGCTTCCGGAAGCATCGAATGTGTGGCCGCTATATTGCAGTTGTATAAGGGTTTTCTTTTTCCTAATTTGAACTGCGAGGATGTACATCCTGATATAGCCGCAATTATTGAAATAACAAAAATTCCCCAGCAACTAATTGAACAACCACTCAACACCATTGCCAAAGCCAGTTTCGGATTTGGAGATGTAAATGCTTGCGTCATTTTTAAAAAATATACTTCATAGATTAAATAGTATTTTATGGAAGACCAACAATTAATAGCCCAGCTTAAAGATATTCTGAAACCCTATGCAAAAAATGCTGAAGCGCTGGCTGGTATTACATCACAGACATCTTTCATCAACGATCTGAAAATCAACTCTGCCAATCTGGTGGATATAGTGTTGGATGTGGAAGAAGCTTTTGATATCACTATAGACAACGAATCAATGGAGCAAATGCTTACCGTAGGCGCAGCGATTGACATCGTTCAGCGTAAAAGAGTGCAGCTATGATAGGCAATGATATTATTGATTTGCAGGCAAGCAGGGTAGAGAGCAATTGGCAGCGCAAAGGCTGGCTGGAAAAGGTTTTTACTACCGATGAAATAGCGCTTGTCAGTTCCGGTAGGTTTACTGATGCAGCAACAATGGTTTGGCTATTGTGGAGTATGAAAGAAGCTGCTTACAAAATATGGAACCGGACAACGCGGCTATCACGCTATTCGCCAAAGTCTTTTGCTTGTAGTTTGTTCGACGATGCATCTTGTAATGGTGAAGTTTCTTTCTCAGATAACCTTTATTTTACCAATAGTTTTATTGGCGATGATTTCATTCATACAATAGCAACTTCAACCAACAATTTAACCTCGCCAAGTGTATATTTATCGACTATAAATTCTACTGATGTGCTACCACCCAATATTACATTTTTCAAAGATGAATACGGCATGCCATTCGTAATGGATAAATATACCGGTGCTAAAAATATAGCGTCAAATAGCCACCATGGCCGATTTCAGGCTCTCGTTTACTGTTAACCTTTTTATTATGAAACCAATAGTTTTTAGTACGTTTTTGTTGTCGATGGGTGCTACAATAGGCGTTGCACAGTCGGTTCAAAAAGGTAATGTTCCCGACTCGCTGCCGCAGCCTTTTGCAACAAAATCTGTTTCTAATTTCAGTAATGTAATAGGCTGGAAGGATGGAGAAAAGCCGCAAGCACCCGAGGGCTTTGTAGTGACGAAGTTTGCTGATGGGTTTGATAACCCGCGCTGGACCTGCATCACGCCCACCGGAGAAGTATTGGTGGCAGAATCCAATACTAATTACAATGTGCTGAAACAGATAGGCGGTACTATCATAGGTGCAGGCCGCTCCAACAACTTAAGCAATAGTGCCGACCGCATTATGATACTGACCGATGCAGATAAAGATGGCGTTGCTGAAAAAAGAGATACCTTTTTGACCAACCTGAATCAGCCTTTCGGAATGCTATTTTTAGATGATTGGTTTTATGTAGCGAATACAGATGCTGTATTGCGCTATCGATACGACAAAGCAACCAAACGCACGACAGGCAAAGCACAAAAAATAATAGACTTGCCTGCCGGCAACCACAACCAACATTGGTCGCGCAATATTATTACCAATGAAGATGGAAGTAAAATATACATCGCGGTAGGCTCTGCCAGTAATATAGCAGAGCACGGATTGGAAGAGGAATTATTGCGTGCGGCTATTTTAGAAATCAATCCCGATGGCAGCGGGCTGCGCACCTATGCCAGCGGATTGCGCAATCCCGTTGGCATGGATTGGGAACCAAGTACCAATACGCTATGGACAGTTGTCAACGAGCGCGATGGTATGGGCGACGATTTAGCACCCGACTATTTTACAAGTGTAAAAGATGGTGGATTTTACGGTTGGCCCTATTCCTATATGGGCAAGCATCCCGACACGAGGGTTAAGGAGCAGAAGCCGGAATTAGTAAAGAGTGCGCTTGAACCTGATTTGCCGTTGATATCGCATACGGCCACACTTGGCTTAGTATTTTACACAATCGGACATTTCCCGAAGAGATACCATGGTGGCGCATTTTTAGCCCAGCATGGCTCTTTTAATCGTTCCGAGCTATCGGGTTATAAAGTTTTGTTTGTACCATTTGAATCCGGCTATCCGAGTAGCCAACCGGAAGACTTTCTGACGGGATTCGTCGCTGATCTTTCCGAACGAAAAGTGCGGGGACGCCCTGTGGGCTTGACATTGACATATGATGGGTCGCTGTTGCTGACAGATGATACCAGTAATACTATCTGGCATATAGCGTATAAGAAAAAATAGGCATCCTCGAATTCTGCGAAGCTTTATATAAGTACGGTTGGCTCGATTATTTCTGCGTATATATCTTCAGCATATAAATCAATCAATCTATCAAGACCCTCGTCAATGCTTTGTTGCGATATTTCTGAAATAATGACAAGCGGTGTTTGGGTATCATAGCAGATTCCTTTTAATGTTGGATGTTCATTCGTTGCAATTATACCCCAGGCTTTGTGTTCGATAATCAACTCATATAAGCCGTTTGCGTCTTCGGCATAAACGACCGTTAAGAATCTTTCTGTGCATTGACGCGCAAACGATAGGTCACCTATTGCTATCACAGGCCGTCCGGGACCATTTTGCGTAACTTCCCACCAGCCTTTTTCAGGGAGTGCCGGATGGATATATATTTCGCCGTTACAGATAGCTTGTACTGCTGCAGTCAATGCTGTTTTTTTCGTCTGCTTGTCTTCGATGATAAATACACCGGAATCGTAGTGGTCGTGCTTTTCTGTTACAAGCGTATCCCAATCGTAGCCGCCTACCAGCGCCCATACAGTCAAAGCGATTACAGGAATTTCCGCTTCATTTAATGCTCTCACTACCTCCCATTGCTGCTGCAACCATCTAAGCTGTTGCTCCCGTGTACAAGTAAGATGACATTCTGTTAGAGCCATTGGTAATCTAAAGCGGCTCCAGGCTTCCGATAGCAAAGATTTTAGTCCTATAGCATGGCCGGTGCGAACTGCTTCAGTATCCACATAGGTATCACGTCCATTACCACCGGTAAGTTCGGCAGGATAGTCTTCAATATTATTGTCCAAATAGCGCTCTGAAGTTACATGATAATTAAAGCCTGCAATAGATGGCGGACAAGGATTATCAAGAAAAAACTCAAGGTCTGCAACAGGTATTCCTAATGCTGAAAAAAAGTTCCAGGCTGGATGTAATCTATCCACTTTTGATGTGAGAAAATCATAAGTCCACCATCGGCGTTCATTCTCAAATCGTGCCTGATACCGAAGCGCTTTGGTGCTATAAACCTTACAAAGATCTTCTGTTTGAACCAACTGAGCTTTGGGATTGATGGTGCGAATAGCCTGCATAGACAGTACAATACCTTTTAGCTGATTTAAAAAGACAAGTGCAAAAGTATAGTCATCTTTTCCATGCGGATACCAAAAACCATATAGACCGCTGAATCGTGCGGTGGTAAGCGGTTCATTCACCGGCGTATAATACTCGATCTGCGGGAAAGCTGTGGCTACCTGCAACGCATACGCCGCAAATAGTTCAGGAAATGCAGGGTCGGTAAGATTAGTGAAATTGGGCCCGCCACCGTGGTGCAACAGGCCAGCAATGGGTATAACATCTTGCTGCGCTAAAATAGCGAGTTGCTGATGCGTGTATTCCCAGGCAGCAGGGTTATTATGATGCCGCTCCCAAAGTATCGGAAACCGCAGCCTGGAAAAGCCAAGCTGCGCAACTTTTTTAAGGTCGTCTTGCTGGTCGTACTGGCCGGTACGTTCGTATTGGTCATGGTATTCATCAGCCACACGGTTGATAGTACATTCCATACCACCCCAAACTTCAGTACTTGTTCGCTGTTGGCTATTGCTCATGATTGTTTTCTTTTGCCAATTGTGGATGAAGTTTTTTAAATAAGGCCAATGATTGCGCCACTACCTGGTCCATGTTATAGTACTTGTATGTGGCCAACCGACCTGTAAAATGAACAGATTTTTCCTGAGCAGCAAGCTGCTGGTATTGCTTGTACAACGCAGCATTTTCCGGCCTTGGTACCGGGTAGTAAGGGTCGCCATCGGCAGTCGGATATTCATAAACAATAGTCGTTTGCTCGCTTACCTGTCCGGTTAAATATTTGAATTCGGTAATGCGGGTGTATAGCTGATCATTCGGGTAGTTGATGGTCCCTGTTTGCTGAAAGGTCTTTGTATGGAGGGTTTCAAAGACAAAATTTATAGAACGGTACGGTAATTTTCCAAAGCAGTTATCAAAATAGTAATCGATTGGCCCGGTATAAATCATCTGGTCAAATTCTATCTCATTTATTATATCCTTGTAGTCGGTGTTCAGCATCACTTTTATATTAGGATGATCGAGCAGTTTTTCAAAGAGGCGCGTATAGCCATGCAATGGCATAGCCTGATAGGTATCTGCAAAATACCGGTCATCGCGATTGGTTCGTGTGGGTATGCGTGCCGTAACGGAGGCATCCAATTCACTCGGATCGAGGTCCCACTGCTTTTTAGTATAGCCTTTAAAGAATTTCTCGTAAAGGTCTTTCCCTACTTTGTTGAGTACTACATCTTCCGAAGTAAGGATGCGGTCTTTGCTGATAGCTTTACTTGCCAGAAAGCCCTCTACTTCATCACAACTCAAGTTTAAACCATAAAGCTGATTAATCGTATTGAGGTTTATAGGAATAGGCACCTGCATGCCATCGACGCTTGCCAGCACACGATGCTGGTAAGGTCGCCACTGTGTGAACTTGCCGAGGTAGTTAAATACATCTTTGCTATTGGTATGAAATATGTGCGGACCATATTTATGGATTAATATACCATCGTCGTTGTAGTAATCAAACGTGTTGCCACCTATATGGCTGCGCTTATCAATCAGCAATACTTTTTTACCGGCCTGGCTGGCCAGCCGTTCCGCCATCACAGCGCCGGATAGACCGGCGCCCACTATCAGATAATCAAACAAGGCTTTTGTGGTATTTAACGGGTGAGGGTTGAGTAACAAGTATTTTATTTAACTGGTACAGCATTTTTGTCCAGGTATTATCCCATGATTCATTCTTCAGAAAATTATCTACTGTCCACAGCCATTCCGATGAGGATTTTAGCCCAAGGCTTAGTGCAATGCCTTTTATAAATTCATCCACATTTCGTCCGATATACACCAAGGCTTCGCGCTCATAAGGGTCAACCACATCGCGAATAGCAGTGGCTACGACGGGTACGCCGCCTGCAAGGTACTCAGGTGTTTTTGTGGGACTAATAAATTTAGTCGATTCGTTGAGTGCAAACGGAATCAGCGCAACGTCCCATCCACCAAGGTATTCTGGCAAAGAAGCGTAGTCTTTAGAACCCAGATAGTGAATGTTCGGAAGTTGGGGCAGTGTATTTGAATCAATTTTTACAACAGGTCCTATAATTATCAGGTTCCAATCAGGTCGCTGCATAGCAATGCTGCGCAACAATTCCAAATCCATGCGTTCATCAATTACGCCAAAGAATCCAATTAATGGTCCGTTGAGCGCAAGCTGCTCTGGTGGCTGCTGTGCTGTATTTCTCGCTTTTGAAAAATGTGCTTTATCGATGCTGCTTGGAAAAGCAAAAATATTTTTGTGTCGATGCTTCTTGGCTTCGTACAACGAATGTCCGCCGGTAAACACTACATCTGCCTGTTCCATCAATTGTCGTTCGCGCTCTTGTAATTCAGGTGGGGCAAACTTAAAGCAGGATAATTCATCCATGCAGTCGTATACCAAAGCTGTTGGTTTCGGCATTCCTTCGAGAAGCGGCAGTGCCATTGGCGTATATAGCCAGGCAACGTACTGCCTTATGTTTTTATCAATCCATAAATCAGCTAACAGTGACTGCTGTAGGGCTATTATATCTGGCTCGGTTAATCCTTGCGGTAATAGCGGTGTTACGATGTATAAGTTTATACTGACCTCATCAATTTGTAGCTGTGCAGGTTCGGTGGTAAACACAGGTTCTTCTACATAAAAGGTTCTGAAAGTTTTGGCGCAACGCGTCATCAGGTGTTGCGGTCGCTGGAATACAAAGTTCCAGCGGAGGTGGCTAAAGCATATTAAATCCATTATCTCAAGTTGTGGTATGTGCTTTTGGCACGTCGGTTAATTAATCTTAAAGGCTATTTCTTTCTCGTCTTGGTGGCCTTTTTAGCCTCTTTCTCTTTGTACTCGGTAAGTGCGTCAACCAATCCCTGCAATTCAGGGTCAAGTCCCGGAGCAAATTCTTCCGGTCTTTCGGGTGCTCCCGGGTCTGGGTAAGATTGTTCTGGCTGCTGCATAGCTTCCAGTTCGGTGCCATCATTTGCAGGCGACGAGCCGTTAAAGATGGTTGCCAGTTGCGAAGATTCCAGATTAAAATGATACTGCTGACGGTTGATACCTGCGTCAATCAGGGCTTGTACTTCAGGGTAATCGCTGGCTTCAAATGCAGGAATAGGCAGTATTTTACCCCAATTAACACCCAAGGTTTCCAATGCTTTAGCAAAGGCCATCTGGTGTGCGGAATCACGCGCAATTAAAAAGGCAACAGTTGATCTCAACGTTTTATTAGAAGACATTTGGTAGATACGGCATTTTTGCAAACGACCGGTTGCTTCCAGTACAAGGTTATCCATCAAGTCCAATACCAGATTGCCATGCGCATGTACATACGAGCCTTGCCATGGATTGCCTGCAGCATCTACAGGTAGTGCAGCCTGGGCACCCACTATAAAATGGTGCGGGTTCATTTGCTCTTTGGCCATATCCATAGTGGCGGTACCGCCTTTACCGGGCGTTTCAAATTTTTTGCCTTGATAACGCGGGGAGCCATCCAGCAACTGTGAGATGGTTTTGGTAATCAATTCCACATGGCTGATTTCTTCAATACCTACAGACTGAATTAAATCACGATAGGGTATAGCATTGCCCCTGAAGTTGAAACTTTGAAAAAGGTATTGCATCATCGTGCGCATTTCACCAAACTGGCCACCAAGGCCTTCTTGTAGCGCATTTGCTGCTGATGGGTCAGGTTCATCAGCTACGATAGGGTTAATAAGTTCTCGAACGTGGTAAAACATGCGGTTGGTTTTTTTTAGGGAACTATGAAAAGAAATGAATTATAAACAATGAATTGCCATCCAATTACACACATGTGCAAAAGGATATTGAAAGAAAAAATGAGGGGGGACGATTGTCAGGAGCAGGTGTGTCCTGGGTAAGAAAAATGTTGAACTACTGGTTTGGTTTCCCGTTCAATGGCTTGATTGGCGCGGACTCCCTAAAGTTATACAATCTATATGCATCGTTTGATGATAGCGATTGTAAGCTTTTTTGTTCCATCCAATATCAACAGTAAATCACTCCTAAAGTTCGAATAGAAATGCAATGAATTACAATGAGCGAATGTAATGCTATGCCGTAGAGCAGTACAAAAATGGGCTGATAAGAATAGTTATCAGCCCCGGATATTCTTAATGAATACAAGATTAGTTGAAAAGATTTTCTACGAATGACACCAGTTGTTCGTCACTCATTTTTTCGGCAGTGCTATTGGTAGCCATTACATTTTTGTATTGCGGCGTGTCTGCCAGAAATTTTGTAAACTGCTCCTGAATTTGACCTGTGCCAGTGATGTGTATTTCATCAATATTAGGCATCAGCATGGCTATTTCTTTAAAGAATTTTTGCTTCAACGAAATTTCGTGATTGTTAGCTGCGTGCTCATTCGAGTTGTTATCCGCGCCCTTGTTTTCCACAGTTCCTAAAACAATATAGCTTTCATCTTCTGTATTTTCTTTTCCAATAATGATAGCATTATGCGTATCCATCCAAACTCCGAAAAGCTTCTTGTTTTTATGCGACATGTTTATTTTTTCTAAAGGTAGCCTATCGTGCTGCCGTAATTGCTTTTTTGTGTAAAGCTTGTGATAGTGGCTGCTCAACGCTTTTGAGGGAAACAATAACATTCGCCGCGGATAAATAGTCGTACCTTACAACAAACAACCATTATATGTCTAAAGAAAAATCGGTGCAAAAAGGTGATAAAAAGAAAGCAGAAAAAAACCTGAAAGAAAAAAGGGCGGATAAAAAAGCCAAAAAAGACACGAAACGCTCTACTGAATAGCGATCTTAAATATTAATGAATAGCCCTCGACGATAACGTTGAGGGCTATTTTAGTTTACTTTGTTTATTGAATTTAGGATTAAGCAAAACGAAGTCTACTATAATATTTCTATAGCCGCTGCGTTAATGCTTTTACAACAGAAATTACACCTTAGTATTATGAAGAAAACTTTGCTTGCCTTGGGGACTATATTGTCGCTTGCCACCGTATCTACCGCGCAGTCTAAATTGTATGTCCAGCCCTCCGTAAATTTTGGGATGGGAAATAGCCAAACGAGTTCGACTACTAACGCCGTAAAGCCAGAAACTAAAAGCACGCTCACTTACGGAGCAGGCTTGGGAATAGGTTATCTATTAGGAGATTTCAGGTTGGAGACCGGACTGCGCTACGACATTTCAGGCTTTCGTCATAACCTTGTATTTAGCAACATCTCCGGACCGTTTGATGGTGAAGTGACATACAAATATCATCATTTTTCCATTCCGCTACAAGCTGGTTACGAGGTTAAGCTCGGCAAGCGTTTCTCCATTACGCCACTTGTGGGTGTTATGTTCAGCTACAATGCGGGTGGTTCTACCCGCCTCAATAGCATTATACATGAGTCCAACAGTAAAATACCCTCAGAGGCTTTTAGTAACATGTACAATAGGGTTTCACTTTGGGGCACCGGTTCTGTTCAGTTCAACTATAAGTTAAGCAACAAAGTCAGTATTTTCATTGCGCCTACGGTGCAATACATGCTCAGCAATTTTCACAATTCGCCATCCGATGTGGTTTTTAAATCCACCCAGCGAAACTACAATATAGGCCTGCAAGCAGGTGTCCGCATTAGTTTGTAAAGCCTATTGTACTTCAAGTATTTCCCGCCACTAATGTATGAATGCAGGTTATCCGGCTCATGTATTAGTGGTCTTTTTATTAGGACCTGTCCCGCTTGCATTTTACCAACGCACCAGAAAAGGCCACTGCACAAAAAAATGCAAGGCGGGTCGGGCTATACACTTCGAGTCCTCGCTCGTCGTGCCTCCTCGCTGTGGGCTCTCCGTTGCTATCCCTCAGGCAGTAAGCGCCTCTCTGTATTCACGAAGACTCAAACCAGACTGGCTTCGGTTGCAGTGTTACGTCTTAACAACTTTTCCGCAACAGTACTATTAATTAGCATGAACAGTATTTTCAATATGCTATTTTCAGGCTTTTTATTAATGCCGCATCACGTCTATATTACCTACAGATAGGTAGTCGATGTGGTGCTCCTGATTGCTATTATCACTTACCAGCATTACTTTATCCGAAAACCATTTTACCAGTCCCATGATGGTTCGTTCCCTTTTGCTTGCAGGGTCATTTACCTTTATTAATAGTGGTATTTGTCTCAGCATCGCCATACTTGCCACCACTTCTGCTACCTTATTATTCATAAAAACCAGTTTAGAAATACAAAGTAAAGACTGAGGTACGCCAAAGAGTGGCGTAGGTAAAGAGGTTTATATTTTTTTGTTGTTCGCTATTGTGATGCTTATGATTTTATTTCTTTGTCTTTATTCGCCAAAGGCGAAATAATAGTGTTGCGAGGCTGCAAGCCTCGCATAGCGGCATCTTTTTTTGTTCGCCGTGCCTTGGTGGGTGTCCTCATCCATCGATAATAGGGTGATGGGTGAGGGCACCACCACGGCGAGTGAGTTTGGTTCCGTTGGCATCGTGGTAGCGGGATAGTAGCGACCAGCGCCAGACGTTGGTTGCGTGAGGGATGGCAGCGGAGAGCACGCAAGCGCCGTCAAGGCGCGCGGACTCGCAGCATACAGCCCGACCCGCTGCAAGCGGGGCACGCCCTAATTATCTTCAAAAATGAATTGAGACAGGGCTATATTTCCTCATTCCCCGTAATTCAGTTACTTTTGCAGCCTGATTTTTTTACAAGCATTTTACTTTCATGAATCCTCAAGACCGTTACGCATTGCGCGGAGTTTCTGCCCAAAAAGAAGAAGTACATAAAGCCGTTGAAAAACTGGATAAAGGGCTTTTCCCTAAAGCCTTTTGCAAAATCTATCCGGATTTTTGGGGTGGTGATGAGGCCTATTGCAATATCATGCATGCCGATGGCGCGGGTACCAAATCGATATTGGCTTACCTATATTGGAAAGAAACGGGCGATATGAGCGTGTGGAAAGGTGTGGCGATTGACTCGATTGTAATGAACATCGACGATATGCTGTGTGTGGGCGCTGTAGGACCTTTTACCTATTCGTCAACAATAGGGCGTAACAAGCACCTGATACCGGGCGAAGTAATAGGCGAGGTGATTAATGGCTCGCAGGAGTTTTTTGATACGCTGAAAGAATATGGCATAGATGTGCACTTTATGGGTGGCGAAACGGCTGATGTGGGCGATGTGGTGCGCACTATAATTGTGGATGG
>PJTT01000665.1_pt1 | contig 16911 bp, 11 predicted proteins | sample 1512261 | NCBI WGS metagenome assembly PJTT01 (sample SAMN08177685, study PRJNA422409) | Soil metagenome, whole genome shotgun sequencing project. | isolation source: Soil (2) enriched on wood chips | place: USA: Madison | collected 2015-01-15
CTTCCATTGGTAAGTAATACCTGCTGCCAATGGCATCACTGTACCTAAGCGCAATTGAATATCGCCGCTGCCGCATACATTTGGCGGAGAAGAATAAGCCATTACGGAAGTAGGGAAAGTTACTTCGTCGCAAGGTTTTAGCTCCTTAACTTCTACCAGATAATCCTGTGTCTGTCCATAAGTATATGTCAAACACGGATCGATACCAGAATAGATAGATGGGCTGGCGTAAATACTTACGGTACGTACCCTCATTCTATGAATACCTGGCGTCGCATCTGCCGGTATGGTTACACTAAAGTTGGCAGGCAATGAGGAAGACAACGCTGGGTATGATGTAGGAGACGCATAAATTGATTCAGAAGTCTCAAATACACCGTCATCATCATAGTCAATCCAAATCCTTACTGCCTGTTCAGGCCAGCTCAATCTCAATTTAACCTGACCTGTATAAGTGCCAGTTTGCGTCATGTCGGGAAGTCCTAATCCTGTGGAATCAGTATAGTCGGTATAGCCACCCAAATCACCCATGCCACCTTCAAAAGTGAATGGAGTATTTAAGCTCTTAAGTGAGTCTGTATCGCCATTTAACAGTACATCCTTGATTTTATATTCATTCCAGGTGTAGATATCCATGTAATACGCTTCAGAAAACTCCGCCACGCAATAGCATTCCAGTGGTGGATTCAGTGAAACTACGATTACGTTAGAAGTGTCACTTTCACCGTTTAAGGTACAGATATTGATATAACGATAGCTCATTTCTTCGGTAATACCACCTGTAACTGTGTAGTTAAGCGGAGTACCTGCCATGGTAGTCCATGCACCCGTAGCTGTTTTACTCTGCCAGATACGAGTAATGCCCGATGCTATAGGTGTACCTGTAGAAGTAATAATAAAAGTGTTAGCAGCGCAAATCGAAGAAGGGCCTTCAATTTCAAGACCGGTGAATGCTACTTCGTCGCATGGTGGAGGCACTACAACGTTAATACGATAGTCTTCTGTTTCGCCCTCACCCCAAGTGTAAGAATAGCAAGCATTTAGATAATCATATCCCCAATAATAGCCAAATGTCCTAACCCTAATGCCGGTAACACCAGCAACAGCATCGAAGGGAACTTCGAAAGAACCGCTGATAGCCATCGGCGCGTAGCCAGACGATGAGTTTTGGTAAACGATTTCATCTGAATCGAAAGAGCCATTTTGATCCCAGTCAATCCACATACGCGCACTCTGATAAGCATGATAAAGTCCAATATCAAAATTTACGACTGTTCCTTGGAATGCTTCAGCTTCCATGTCGGAAAAGTCACTATATCCTCCGGTCGAACTGCCATCACTACCACCGCACCCGTTGTCTAAATTAGTAATGTCAATTGTTGCACCCGAAGTAGAGAAGTCAGTTATTCTTGAGTAAGAACAACCGTAACCTAGTGTAGGCTCGCAATAGCACTCTGTAGGAGGGTTCATACCCACCGTCCAGGTGTCAGTCGTTGATTCTCCAGTAGCCGTACAAGTAATCGTGAAGCGATACTCTGTTTCTGCCGAAATACTAGTAACACTCAAGAAAGAACTGGAAGCACCAGCAATAGTTGTCCAAGTTCCAGAACCAGCTGGAGAACGACTTTCCCAAACTCTTGTAAGTCCTGAAGCAATAGGACCACCAGAAGAAGAAATAGTAAATGCTTCAGCACCAGAGCAAACTGACTCAGGACCTGTAATGGTAACTGATGTCATCGCCACATCCTCACACGGGTCTGGAACCAAGACATTAAATGTATAATCTTCTACTTCACCATTTCCCTCCCATGTTCCCCACAAACACGGATCAGTAATAGGGTAATTCGCACCCATCATAATACGCAAACGTGTGGTACCTCCTACTGCAGTTGCAGGAACCTCGAAAGTACCGGTTAAGTCAGTAGTAGTTGATACAGGGGAAGGAGTATTCAATACGGATTCATCGGAACTGAAAACACCATCCTGATTCCAATCAACCCACATTCTGGTATATGCGGTTGCACCCGAACCCCAAGTATATTCATTTCTGATAGTATAATTAATCGGGAAGCCTTGCCATTGACTAGCTACCATACCAGGGTCAGTAGTATTATCATCATAAGCAGAACTGCCGGCACAATTAGAATTCAAATTTGAAATATTATCTATACCACCAGTCGTTACGAAGTTGTCTATACGAAAAGAACTACAGCCTGACCACCAGGTATAAAGCGGAGTGGGTGTACAGTAGCATTCTGCTGGCTCCGCCGCTTCTACTGTAACCATATTCGAAGTATCGGTGTCACCTGATACCGTGCAGGTAACGATTAAACGAAAGTCGGTATCCCCTGCTCCACCTGCCAGTCCGTCAGCATCGTAATATGGAGACCCGGTCGCTCCCGAAATATTTGTCCAGATACCTGTACCAGAAGGATTACGGGACTGCCATTGCATTGTTAACCCCGTGCCAAGCGAAGTCACTTCCGCAGAAACAGAGTACGGCAATGCTGCACAAATCGGCTCAGCAGGACCAGTAGCCACAACAGTCGTAACTCCAGTAGTACTACATGCTGGGCCAGTAATTACCTCAAATGTATAGTCTTCTGTTTCCCCCCAGCCTGATGTAGTGCAAGGTGTGAATGTTGTAGTGCTTTCGACAACTTTAACACGCATACGTTTGCTACCGGCAGTAGCCGCAGCAGGAACTGTGAAGCTTCCAACGAATGAACTCGTGGCTGAGATTGTACTCGTTGTAGCAAACACAGCCTCATCGGTGTCTTCGAAATCACCATCCTCGTTCCAATCAATCCAAATTTTCACACCGCCACTATACTTAATAATCTGACCGTTTACACCAATAACCATACCCGGCGCGGCTGTCGCTACCATGTCAGTATAGTTGATCGCTCCACTGCCTCCACAGTTTGTTCCAATATTCACAATATTATAGTAAGCGCCAGTTGTATAAAACGAATTTATAGTTGCACCATTGGAACAACCTGACGAAACCACGGATGTACAATAGGTTTGTGCCCACGTACTATTTGCTCCGATTAAAAAAAGCATCAGAACCAGTGAGGCCCGTGCTGCATGTAGTAGTTTTCTCATAGCTACGATGATTTGCGTTTTGATTTGTTAAAGATTACAGCCACACACACATGCAGCCATTTTCGAGAATTAGCGAATTTAATTAAAGCATTTGTTAAGTCATAAGGTTGATTTATATTTTTGATTTAATAATTTATTTGCATTTTTTGTCAAATTTTTTAGAAAAATAAAAATCAAACACTCGTTTAAATGATTTAAACCCATTTTTTAGAAAAATGTTCAATTTCCATTGAAATACTGTTTAACACTTTTTTGGTGCTTTGTTATAACTGTGACATTTCATTAAGAAAAGAAGGTTGGGTAAAAATTTGAGATATTGTGCGGACTTATGTTAAAATATACGAGCATTTTCAAAAAATAGTTTGGCAATAATCAAATAAAATTCTATGAACCGCTTTACTGTATTGGCTTTTACTGTGGGTACAACATTCTTGATCATCGCTTAAAAATTACCGAGGCGTAAAAGTTTTTTTGCGAATTTTATTTTGTCAGGAGCCGCAATTCAAATTGCTCTATTTTCGACAAGCTACAACTAGCAGATATGCGAATACCATATTCAGCCATCATTTAGCACAACAAAAAAAAGAGCGACCTATTATAGCCGCTCTTTGTGGTATTATTTTCATTAAATCTATTATTGTTGCAAGATATACATCACCTTATCCCTGCGGCCAAAGAAGAAATTAAGGCCTATCTGCAGTGATGGCTGACGGAATACCGATTTGGATATCTGGCGTGACATATCTGTGTTCGCATTGTCCCATACATTGTGCGTCATGCGGGCATCAAGCGAAATATTGCGGGATAAATCGTAGTTCATCCCAAATACATAACCCAAGCCCAGTCGCGATTTGAAATCTGTTGATTGCAACTGTGCTGAAGTATTGGTGTAAGGGAACTTCATAGTTGTCGTTTCAACACTGCCGGCTTCGCTGGCGATGCTGGTAGAAACTACAGGGTTGATATTGAACATATAGGCAACATTAGCACCGCCAAATAATGACATACGTCCAAAATTATAACTCAGCAAAATAGGCATTTCCAATGATGATACGTTCTGTACCTTATGGCTACGGGTATTGCTTTCCATCACGTAATTGTAGATGAATTGACTACCTGAAACAACAGGCGTACCGGCACTATATTTTACCGAATTATCCTGGATGCTATAATTATTGAAGTGACGGTTAAAGAACTTTAACTCGGCACCTAAAGTCATACGCTCGCTCAGGTTGTAGAAGCCTGCAATGCCAAATTGCATTCCGTAATTATTAGGCTGGCCAAATGCGCCATTTCCACCTATCATCAACGCGGCGTACCAAGGTCTTGTACCGTCAAACATAGCGGCTACACCATTGGTAGTATTGCTGATGACTTCGTTTATTTTTTCCGGCGTCGTCTTTTTGCTCTTTACTTTAAACTGTTCCAGCGCCATCAATTTCACACCGCGTTCGCCCATTGCATAGCGTACCGATGAAGACATAGGCAGGATGTCTGTAACATCAACCTTTACCATCATTTTGCTCACGGCTGCAACTTCCAGCGGGCTCAGGTCTTTGTAGAAAACTTCTTTCTTGCGCGATATAGAAATGGTATCCGGCACAAACTTAACAGGACGACCTACGCGACCTTTATCCTTATCATAAACCGGACGTTCGGTAATCATCATTTTAGTGATTTCCTGTTCCGATTTTTTCATCAGTTTATCATCGTTCACAACTACCAGGTCCCCGCTATTAGCCATAGCCGTCAGCTCTTTTTGCGTAGCGGCTATATCAGCAGCAGAAAAACGCTCTGCAACCGGCGTAGCTGCTGCCAGCATACTCAGGTTGTTTTGCACAGCCTGCTCTACGCTATTGCTTGCAATTGCATTGATGTTGGCATTGCTGCTATTTCTCAGGGTACCATTGCTATTTTGAAATGAACCTTTGCGACCGGCCGTACGGCTATCGTCAGCATTTTTAGCATAGCCACTGTTATCTCTTCCCGCATTAGCAGTAGAATGATTAGCGTGTGTCGCAGCTACTGCACCTTTGTTCAAAGCAGCGCTATTAGTCGCTTGCGATGAAACTTGCTGTATTGTGTTGGCATTGCTATTTACAGCGTTGGTTCCGGCTACATCCTTACTTTCCTTATCTCCCGCACCTGTATTAGTGAGCGCAGTTGACGGCGTATTATTACCGTTGGAATTAGGTTGAATGTTCACTGTATTTTTTGCAACAGTATTATTATTCGCAACAGCACCATCGTTGCTCGTTTCGTAATAATAATACGAGCCTCCGGCGCCGGTTACCAATAATAGCAGTAATGCGGGCATCCAATACCTGTTTTTAAAAGATTTGCGTGCAAGCGGTGTAGTACCGCGTGGCATATCTTTATCCAACAGCTCTTGCATGCGCGACCATGCCCCACCCTGTTCCGGCTCTTCTCCTCCACTCAACCCCTCCTTAAACAGTTTATCAATATGGACGAATTTGCTATCCATGCGCTTGTATTTTTATAAAGTATAATTACTTAATGTGCAAATGTTGTTTCTCAATTTTATCCCGCAATACACGCCTCGCTTCCGATACGTGCCACTTGCTGGTACCCTCACTAATGTTGAGCATTTTGGCTATTTCTTTATGTGGCATTTCTTCCATTACAAACATGTTGAAAACCGTTCTGGTGGCTTCGGGCAGCGTTTGTACCAATTTCATCAGGTCATTGTAATATAGCTTGCTGGCGTGATCTTTGTGAATCAGTTCATCTTTCTCTATTAAAACTACCTTTTCTCTGTATTTCACATTGGCATTGGCATAATCGGCTACCGCGTGAAACACGATGCGGCGCAACCATCCCTCAAATGAACCTTTGAAAGAAAAAGACTCTATTTTCTGAAACGCACGCAAAAATCCATTGTTCAAAATTTCCTCAGCATGAACCGGCTCAGGAAAATAGCGCTTTACCATCGACATCATTCTTGGATAAAACAAATGATAGAGCTTAGCCTGGGCACCTCGCTCGTTGCGAATGCACCCATCTATAAGCTCCTGAAGTTCATCAGTTTGAAACAAGACGTTGTTATATGCCAATGCTATAGACAATTAATCTTAAAATTTAAAAAGTAAATAATCAGCTTCTGACATTTGGATGTTAAACAATTGCGCGGTTCGTAATTGTGTTTAATCTTATTCGGCTTACTAAAACTTTTTTTTATTTCAAGACGGATGAATAGACCGCGCAGGTTGGGCAGCCTATAATTTCTTAATAAAAATACAATTTACTCGTATTTATTGTCGCCTTTGATAATGCCTTCGATATTTTTTTGTGCCAGTGGATGATAGTTGCCTTTTGACACCGCGAAAATATCTTTTGCCATTTGCGCTTTGCCCGTTTCCATCATGGTTTTATACAATGGCTCCAAAAACTTTTGCCGGCCTGTAACCAACAGGAAACTTTTCATGGCAGGATAGGCAGGCTCGTAATTGGCTTTAATAGCCTGTACAAACCAGATGTCGGCTATTTCGCTATTGGGCGTTTGAGTGAGTTTAAATGTTTTGTCCAAATCAGCCAAACGGTCAGCCTTAACTGAAGTTTTTAAATTGCGCAGAAAATGCAGCCATTCATAAGTGCTCCAGTCTTTGATGCCTAAATCTGCTGCGGTTGCGCCACCCTCAAATTTCTTAATCACTGCATCAACTTTAGACAAGCGCTCTCTATCCGGCGTAGGGCAATTGGCCGGTAAACCCGGACCGAAAATCCAGGCGTTGATATTTATAGCCTTTTTCCAATCATCATGCCCGCTCAGTAATTTTTCGTCAAGATATTTTAAGAACTGGCTGGTCGTCATTGTTTGAAAAGCATGGCTATTGAAATAGTCTTTTAGAAAAACATCAAACTTTTCGCGGCCAACTGTCTTTTCAATCAGCCAAAGAAAATGCGCCCCTTTTTCATAAGCAACATCTGTCAACCCAAGTTCGGGATGGCGACCTTTCAAATCCAGGCGCAACCAGGTATCCCGCTCCGGCAGGCCTTTCATAGATGCTTCCAAATCCTGATGGCTCAGCTCCCAAAGCATATCCACATAACTTTTGCCTTGCATGGCTTCTGTAATGCGGCGCTCAAAATAGACGGTAAAACCCTCGTTGAGCCAAAAGTCATTCCATGTTTTATTCGTAACCAGATTACCGCTCCAGTTGTGTGCCAACTCGTGCGCAATAAGGCTTACAAGCGATTTGTCGCCCGTGATAATAGTGGGCGTGCTAAATGTTAGTTTAGGATTTTCCATACCACCAATCGGGAAGCCCGGAGGCAATACCAGCACATCGTACCTGCCCCAACGGTAAGGCCCGTAAAGTTGCTCAGCAATCGTAATCATACCGCCTATATCTTCAAATTCTTTGTGAGCCTTTTCCAGCATAGCATGCTCGGCATAGACACCACTACGATTGTCAATACTTTTGAAGCCTATATCGCCCACCGCAAGCGCCATTAAATAGGCAGGAATAGGCTTATCCATCTTGAACGAATAGCTGCCATCAGCCGACTTTTGCTGCGAATTTTCAGCACTCATCAAAGCCAGTAAATCTTTAGGAACTTTTACCTTGGCATTGTAGGTAAATCTGATGCCCGGCCCATCCTGGCAAGGTATCCAGGAGCGCGCATAAATAGACTCCGACTGAGTGTACAGGAAAGGTGTTTTTTTACTGGCTGTTTGCTGCGGTGCTAACCATTGCAGCGCAGTAGCATTGCCGGTTTTGTAATAGACGGTTAGCGACTTTGTCTGTGCTGTAATAGGCACACTCAAGGCTTTACCTAATTCTTTATCCAAAGCGCCTATTTTGAAATCAGCCTTGCTGCCATCATCCATTACCACGCTGTCAATGGTCAAATCTTCGGTATCAAAAACGACATGACTCGATGGATGTATCTGTTTGATATCCCAATGCGCACTACCGGTAATCTGGCGCTTGTCGAAATCGACATTGATGTCGAGGTCGAGATGCGTAACCGCAACACTATCTGCATTGGACAAAGTGTGGTAATCGCGGTCATCAGCTTTTTCAGCTGATGCAGTATTGGTAGATTTGTCAGCAACGTCATTGCCAGCGCAGGATGCGAGTAAAGTCGCTGCCAAAAAAGAGATGTATATTTTGGTCATAGAATAGAATTAAAAATAGTGGTAACTTCTTACCTTATATGCGCAGACAGCTCATTATGCAAACGCGAAACATTGCTATCCAAATCTCTCGCAGACATAGTCCAAACGATGTTATTGTTGCCGGATGTTTTGCCTATTTCGAGAAAAAGATAAATATTGCCGGGCTTATTAAATTTATAATCTTTTATTTTTTCTGCTTTCGCAAAAAGAGCCTGTGTTTGCTCGGCAGATAAAGTTTTTACTTTTTCGAATGCCTGATTTTTATCTTCCTTTCCTAAAGAGCCATCCGCCTTAAGCGTGTAAATAGTTACCGCGCCTGTAACGCCGCCACCACGGCCAAATTTGAGGATTTGTATATCCGAAGCAGCTGTCTTTTTAGTACCGGTGCAAGCCGTTGCAAAAAGGCCTATTGTTAAAGCAAAATGTTTCATCTTCATCGTTGATAATTCCAGTTTTTAAATATTGGTTTTCGATTGATTTTGTGATCTACTCTTCTCCTGGTTCCCGCTCTTTATTCATCATATCATACCGTCTAAATTCAGCAACAGAACGCTTGATGTATTCGTAAAACTCATAGTCGGTCCAGGCCTTTACCTGGTAGTATTGCGGACGATATAGCCGGGTGTAAACCTGCATACTATCCGAGCCTAATTTAGTTATCTGTGCTATTAATCTTTCGTTGAAAACATAGTCGATAAACTTCTCTTTTTCAAATGCCTCATACTGTTTTTGAAAAGCCCATATCCTACGGTTTCGCTTACTCAAAGCATCAAAAGGATGTTGCACCATATCAAATCCCTCCAGCTTGTAATGTTGCAATGCAGATTTATAGGTCTGCGCATTTCGGGTGCTGTCTTCTTTCCAGGTGCCTTTACCACGTTGCCATATCTGCACTTCGCCCAGTTCTATCGCGCCCTCTTTCATGCCTATATTGTAGAATGGCGCTATCATTTCGCTTTCTATTCTTACCCTTGCTATATTATAGCCTAACCGTCTAAATTCAACCAACTGCCCTTTCTCCACTTTAACCGTGAAAGCACCGGTACTATCGGTTATCAGCATTTCATTGGTGTAGATATTCATCACCTCTACATCTGCCATAGGCTTGTCATTTTTCACATCATACACCCTACCCTTTATGGATAATGCGAATGAAGAAAAACTGCTTAAAAGAGCAATCAATAATAGCGGGTAAAACAAGTTTTTATATAGCGTCATATCAGGCTTTAAAGATAACGATAATCAGGGAAACTATATTACAACGTTGTGATGCTGAATAGAGTTGTGCAGATAATGCAAAGATTACACAGCCTATTCCTAAACTTTAAACATCAGATTGAAACAAGCAAAAAAAGTGGCTTCCCTTTTGAGGAAGCCACCTGAAAAATAATAGTCAATAAGAATTAAGCTTCTACTGAAACTTTTGGTGCTGCTGATAGAATTTCTTCACTTGCTTTATCAGCATATTTCTCAAAATTCTTCACAAACAATATAGCCAACTCGTTCGCTTTTTTATCATAAGCTTCTTTATCAGCCCATGTTTCACGAGGATTCAAAATTTCAGAAGGAACACCTGGTACGCTTTGTGGTTTCAACACGCCAAATACATTGTGCGGTACAAACTCAACGTCATTCAATTGACCGTTCATAGCTGCTGTAATCATAGAGCGCGTATGCTTCAAACTCATACGGCTACCAGTGCCATAAGCGCCGCCGCTCCAGCCAGTGTTAATCAACCAAACATTTACATCGCTATGCTCTTCCAGTTTTTTACCCAAAAGTTCAGCATATTTAATAGGATGCAATGGTAGGAACACGCGACCAAAACAAGCAGAGAAAGTCGTTTGTGGTTCTGTAACACCTACTTCAGTACCTGCAACTTTTGCAGTATAACCGCTGATGAAGTGATACATCGCTTGTGCCTTCGTCAATTTAGAGATTGGAGGCAGGATACCGAATGCATCGCAAGTAAGGAAGAAAATATTTTTTGGGTCGCCGCCGAACGATGGTTCTTTAGCGTTCTCAATATGATAAATAGGATATGCAGCACGGGTATTTTCTGTAATGCTACCATCAGCGTAGTCAACAGTTTTAGTGTCGCCTACAAATTTGATGTTTTCCAACAATGCACCCGGCTTAACTGCTCTAAAGATTTCAGGCTCTTTTTCAGCGCTCAAATCAATACATTTAGCATAGCAACCACCTTCGAAGTTGAATACAGAACCATCGGCCCAGCCATGTTCATCATCACCTATCAAAGCACGGTTAGGATCAGCACTCAAGGTAGTTTTACCTGTACCACTCAAGCCGAAGAATAATGCGACATCACCATCTTTGCCTTCATTGGCAGAGCAGTGCATAGACAAAACCTTATGGTCGTGTGGCAATACAAAGTTCAAAACACCGAAGATACCTTTCTTCATTTCACCTGTGTAAGCGCTACCACCAATCAAAATGATTTTACGGGTAAAGTTTACAATCGTAAAATTAGCCTGACGTGTGCCATCAACAGCAGGGTCAGCCTGAAAACCTGGCGCTTGCAAGATTAACCAATCAGGGTTTTGAGATTTTATTTCATCCTGAGTAGGACGCAGGAACAAATCGTTGCAAAACAAATTAGCCCAAGGCGACTCATTTACCACACGAATGTTCAAACGGAATTTAGGATCTGCACAAGCATAAGCATCGCGCACCCACACTTCTTTGCCAGCAAAGTAAGCACACACTTTATCGTATAACTTATCAAAAGCGTCTGATTCAAACGGAATATTTACATCACCCCAATCTACCGAATGCTCGGTGATGGCATCTTTCACTGTAAATTTATCTTTAGGAGAACGACCAGTAAATTTACCGGTACTAACGCAAAGTGCACCAGTATCATTCAAAGTGCCTTGTCCTAAGTCAAGTGTTTGCTGGGTAAGCTCTTCAGGTGTAAGGTTCCAATGAGCAGTTTCAACATTTAGCCCTACGGAGTTCAGGTTTGCGGAGGGGTTTTTGTGGCCGTATTCTTGCATGTTTTTTATTTTTGAAAACTGGCGACAAAATTAATACAAATTTGAATACGCAGTACCTAATAATCGAAAAGTGTGGGAATACTCACCGCTATTTTGCATATTTCTTTTGTTTTACAGCTATATCAATTTGGAACACCTTTCTGTAAAACCTGCCTATATTTTATTGCGCTGTTCTTTACCAAGTACCTACTGAGCAACAACTCAACTCTTTGCAGAATATTGCCTACTTTTAGGCAAAGCAATTTTGAAAAAATATGAAGCTATCATTTCACGGTGCTGCCCGCACAGTTACGGGCTCTAAGCACATCATACATTTGAATCCGGGTAAAAAAATACTGCTGGACTGCGGCATGTTTCAAGGAATGGGCAAAGATACGTTGCCTCTAAATCAGGAATTTGGATTTGACCCGACCGAAATTACCCACGTCGTTATTTCGCACGCGCATATCGATCATATAGGTCTTTTGCCTAAACTGGTAAAAGAAGGCTATGATGGACCTATTTATTGTACTGAGGCTACTGCTGCGCTGGCGGAAGTATTACTACGCGATAGTGCTCATATTCAGGAAATGGATATAAAATTTGTGAACAAACTTAGAGCACAGCAAGGAAAACACATGGTGGAGCCTCTTTACACATCGCAAGACGCTATTCGCGTATTTCCACTATTCAAAAAAGTGGAGTTCAAAGAATGGATCAGCATTGACGAGCAGGTACAATTGATGTACACCGATGCAGGACATATTATAGGCAGTGCTTGTGTCCATTTAAAACTTAAAGAAAACGGCAAGACCACCAAACTTACTTTCAGCGGCGATATAGGCAGATATGGTGATGATATTTTGAAATCTCCAGATGTCTTTCCACAAGCCGACTGTATTATCATGGAGTCTACATACGGCGATAAACTGCACCCACGCGTAAAGCCATCGGCCGACCAACTATTGACCCAAATAGAAGATACCTGCCTGAATAAAAAAGGTAAACTGATCATTCCGTCTTTCAGCGTGGGACGCACGCAGGAATTGCTCTATGCGCTCAATCAGCTTGAACTGGAAAATAGGTTGCCCAAGCTCGACTATTATGTAGATAGCCCTATGTCGGTGGAAGCTACAGAAGTTACCAAAAGTTTTCCGGAACTATTCAATAGCCGCGTGCAGGATATTTTAAAAAGGGACGAAGACCCCTTTATGTTCAAAAACCTAACGATGATTGAAGATGTAGAATTTTCTAAAGCGCTCAACTTTAAGAAAGAGCCTTGTGTGATAATTTCTGCGTCGGGTATGGCCGAGGCGGGTCGCGTAAAACATCATATCGCTAATAACATTGAGAACCCTGCCAATACTATATTAATTGTAGGCTATTGCGAGCCGCAATCCTTGGGCGGCAGGCTGCGTAGTGGTGCAAAAAAAGTGAGCATTTTTGGTCAGGAGCGTGATGTAAATGCCGATGTGGTAGTGATTGAAAGTATGAGTGCCCATGGCGACTACGACGACATGAGCCAATGGCTGGCTTGTCAGGATCCTAAATTGGTAGACAAATTATTTTTGGTGCATGGCGAATATGAAGTACAACAGCATTTTGGCGAAAAGCTACGCCGTAAAGGGTTTCATGATGTCATCATTCCGCGCCTGCACGAAGAAATAGGGCTGGGATAGACTATCTTTTTAGTAGAATACAATCATTCTTTTGCTGCAAACAATGCAGTAGAAGAATGATTTTTTTGTTTATGCAAATGATAATTTTCTTTGCAAAAATTCTATAACATACAGCCATAATACCCTATAGCAGCAGGTATCAGCTCTGCAAAAAACAATTAACTTCGCAGCCAATATGAAAATAGGTATTTTAGGTGGTGGCCAGTTGGGCTATATGTTCCTGCAAAATGCATTGCAATATCCCGTGAGCATCAGCGTGCTTGACCCTGCGGAGAATGCACCTTGCGCCGCTCATGCACATCATTTTGTAAAAGGCGATTTCGCCGATTATCAAACAGTTATTGATTTTGGTAAAGACCTTGATGCTATTGGCATAGAAATAGAGCATGTAAATGTCGAGGCTTTGCACCATTTGAAATCGCTGGGAAAGCGTGTGGTACCAGACCCTGAGGCTTTGGCTATTATTCAGGATAAATCTGTTCAAAAGAAATTTTACATCAGCAACAATATCCCTACAGCACCCTATTTCGAGTTGGAAAACTGGCAGGATTTAAAGGATGCCGATAAGACTTTCCCACTTTTTCAAAAAGCCAATAAAGGTGGTTACGATGGTAAGGGTGTGCAGTTTTTAGCTGTGCAAAATTCTTTGGATAAACAATTGCAAGTCCCCTCTATTTATGAAACGCCCGCAGATTTGCTTAAAGAAATTTCGGTAGTTGTAGTTGCAGATGGTGCAGGAAATCTTGTTAATTACCCTGTGGTAGAATTAGCCTTTAATCACGAGTATAATTTGCTGGACTATTTGCTCATGCCCGCTTCGCTGGATGCTGCTATTATTGAGCAAGCAGAATCTATCGCACGCGATGTCGTAAAGGGTTTAAACTCTCCGGGCATTTTTGCGGTAGAAATGTTTTTGAATAATGACGGTTCAATTTGGGTAAATGAAACCGCAAGCCGCGTGCACAATAGCGGTCATTCTACGATCGAAGCTGCATACAGTTCACAATTTGACCAAATGCTGAGAGTGTTGATGGGCTTACCTTTGGGCAGCACGCACATTCACGCGCCTTCTGCCATGATTAATTTAATAGGTGCTGAGGGTCATTCCGGAAAAGCGCAGATAGAAAACATTACAACGGTAATGGAAACACCGGGTGCTTACCTGCATTGGTATGCAAAAGAAGAAACGCGCCCAGGCAGAAAAATGGGGCATATTACGCTTGTAAATAGCGACCTCAATCAATTGATGAGCGATATTCAAAAATTAAATAAGGCTGTGAAAGTTACAGCAGTTAAATAAAAAAAATTATGGTAGGAATAATAATGGGCAGCGATAGCGACTTGCCTATAATGAAACAAGCGGCAGATGTATTGACAGAACTGGGTATCGACTTTGAACTGACTATTGTATCGGCACATCGCACACCAGAGCGTATGTTTGATTATGCAAGAAATGCGCGCAAGCGTGGCATTAGTGTAATAATAGCCGGTGCCGGTGGCGCAGCACATCTACCGGGAATGGTAGCAGCATTAACACCGCTACCCGTTATTGGCGTACCCGTCAAGTCTTCCAACTCTATTGATGGCTGGGACTCTATTCTTTCTATTTTGCAAATGCCCAATGGAATTCCTGTTGCAACGGTTGCGTTAGATGCCGCTAAAAACGCAGGACTATTGGCCGCACGCATCATTGGCAGTGCCAACGCCACTGTAGCCGATAAGATGGAAACCTATCAGGCTAATTTGCAAAAAGCTGTTGAAGAAAAAATAGAAAAAGTAAAGTTGAGCTACCCTAATAAGTTTGACTAAGTATTTTTTTACTCATAGAAAGAGGCGAGATAAATTATCTCGCCTCTTGTCGTTTCAGTAATAACCATTCAGCTTATTTTGCCAGCTCATAGATTGATGCATTTACATTTGCATGCGTTAAACAGCGAGGAATACTAAAGCTGAATTTCTCGGGATTCGCAGTATGCATAAACATTACCTTTCTCAATTGACTTTTCATCGAGTCCAGGTATATTTTTTTCCTGTTACGCTCTATTTTTTCATGATGCAATCCACTTTGATAGGTGTTTCTGCCAAAATAAATTGAATTGTCTTTACATATTAAGCCGCCTGTACTGCAACCATAGTCATCTTTCAGTGGAGTTGAGTTCTGGTCGCTTAAATTGGCCAGATAAATTGGCTTTATATCACCCTGTTCTATTTGGCTTTTTAAAATAGAAGAGAATAGGGTGTCAGCATTTTCAAATCCTTGATAATTGTGTAAGATGATGATTGTAAATCCCCGGGCATTTACCAACGAGCTATCGCCCTCAACATAAGCTCCTAATTCAAATTCTGACAATGTATGCCCCTCATCATAAATAGCTTTTAAAGACTTCGATAGTCGCGTGTCCTCTTTCGACATCAGAACATAAATCGAATCCTGATGAATACTATCGATATTAATACCTTTACGTTGTTTCTCCAACCACAGCGTATGAAAATACTGATCTTCATCGTACAGTTTTTGAAGTGTGTCTAATAACAAATCATTCATCTGAGCGAAATACGCTTTAGAAGCAGCAGCAGCGTTACATACAAGTTCAAATCTTCTTTCATCCAAAATAGATAACGTCCGTTCAAAATGCTTCTTCATAAACACGCCCCCGACGCCGGTTTTAGCCAGTTTCTCCGCCATTACCCACGACTGTTCAATTTCTTTTGTAAGTAGCGCACATTTCAGCGCGTTGAACAAATCTTCAGTAAATATCTTTTCCTTCTTCAGTTCAAATGCTTCCAGGTAAATTGCCAACGCCCTTTCATATTTGCTATCAATTATAGCATCTTCCGCATCGTATATTTTATGGAGGTACGCTATATTGTTATTAGTCGCAAAGCTGCTGCTATAAAAAGCCGACAGCCACAAAAACATAAATAAAGAAAAAATAGACTTCATATTATAGGCTTGAGATAGCTGTGAATTTACAAAAGATTTACTAACCTACGGCTAAACAATCAATTGTCATAACCCGGCTCTTTTTTCTTTGGGCGTGCCCCGCTTTGGGCGGGTCGCGCTATCCGCTGCTATGGGCAGTTGCGGCCGCCGCAATTAGTTATGTAATCCCCTATCGCCTCCTTTCAGGTAATAGCCCGCCCATATCCACTACTATCGCTCACGCAGGTGTTACGGCCAATACGCGTTTTGTATCGTCCTATTCCTCGTGCCTTTTTGAGCAATAACCTGCTCGGCGTTTCTCCAAGACTACGTCGCAGCGGTTTGCGGTCTCTAACCGCTATTTTTCCTGCGCCAAGAGAGTGATGCCTTGCGCAAAAAGAAATATGCCCTGCGCAAAGAGAAATATGCCTTGCACAAAGAGAAATATAGCACCTGCCGAAAGAAATATGCTTCCTGCAGAAAGAAATATAGCGCCCGCAAAAGGATTTAGAGCACCTGCAATTAGAAAGTTAGCACCTTCCAAAGGATTTATGTAGCTAAATAAATATTCTTTGTGCCTTTGCGTCTTTGTGGGCAATACAAGAAGAGCGTACCCATAGATACCGTGAGTTACAGGCACAAAAAAAGCGCGTTTTCTTTCGAAAACGCGCTGTAAATAAATATGGCAGCTACCTACTCTCCCGGAGTTAACCAGTACCATCGGCCATAAGGGGCTTAACTTCTCTGTTCGGAATGGGAAGAGGTGAACACCCTTGGCAATACCACCATAAGATCTTGATTTTTGATGGCTGATTTCTAATTTTAGATCGATTAAATCCAAAATTAAACATCATTCATCCAAAATTAAATAAGGTGACATATTGGGAAAAAAGAAATAGTGTAATAATAAACTTCTAAGTTATTAACCCCGTAAGGTTAATAATAAAGTTAAAGCGTACGTGCAATTAGTACTACTCGGCTATGACATTACTGCCTTTACACCTGTAGCCTATCAACGTGGTAGTCTTCCACGGCACTTAAAAGTAAACTCATCTTGAGGAA
>PJTT01000667.1_pt1 | contig 16863 bp, 13 predicted proteins | sample 1512261 | NCBI WGS metagenome assembly PJTT01 (sample SAMN08177685, study PRJNA422409) | Soil metagenome, whole genome shotgun sequencing project. | isolation source: Soil (2) enriched on wood chips | place: USA: Madison | collected 2015-01-15
GTTAGTTAGTTAGTTAGTTAGTTAGTTAGTTAGTTAGTTAGTTAGTTAGTTAGTTAGTTAGTTAGTTAGTTAGTTAGTTAGTTAGTTAGTTAGTTAGTTAGTTAGTTAGTTAGTTAGTTAGTGCTTTTATTCTTTTAAGATTTTTTTCTTTCAGATTGTTTTTAATACTGCAGTTTTTATTAGTGTGATTTTGGCCGGTAAAAGGGAGGTTGGTTAAACTAGTGTGTTGATGGAAAGAGGAAGAATGGTTTAAACTAAAATAAAGAACTTAAAAATAACTCCTCTTGTTTATTTTATAATTTCTAAAAATTGAACCTCATCAATTGTTTTTGTTTCGTTTAACTTTTTTAGTAACGAAAGTTTCATGAAAATCGCAAATATTGATTTTTTAGGGTTGAAAAATTGAGAACATATGTCTTAATAATTCTGCTGAAACTGTTTCGACAGAGTAAATTAAGTTGGAAAAGATGTCGTTTTTTTAATAGATAAAAGTAATGATCGCTCAAACATTGGAAAATAAAACTTGTGAAATTATCAATTTTATGTAGGAAATAATAGCTTTAAGTGTGGAAAATACAGTATTCTTTATGTAAGAAAAATATTTTTAATTTGATTTAAAAAAAAGTTTATATTGTGATTGTTTTTTGAGCTACCAAAACAAATCTAACCTTATAACCACTTAATTATGAAAAAGATAGTTCTATTGCTGCTATTTGTGCCTTTTTTTGTGCATTCACAAAACAAAGTTTTGTTTACCTATGATACGGGAGGTAATCAAATTGTAAGACAACTTTGTATTAATTGTTTAACTGGAAAGCAGGATCTTTCCAAAGAAGAAATAATGACGCTGCAAGAAGAGGAAAAAGAAAAATTATCTCCCGAAGATTTTTTTTCATTTTATCCAAACCCGGTTCAGGAAGAACTTTATTTATTTTGGACTCCAACCTCATCGGACACTCCAAATTCCATTCAGGTATATTCTGTCAGTGGACAACTACTTTATACTACAACGGCTATTTTAAATAACACCAGCTACCATATTATTCCCTTCAGCAGCTATCCTACTGGGGTTTATCTGGTAAATATCATTTATCCTTCAAAATCGGCAAAATCTATTAAAATAATTAAAAAATAATTTTTATGAAACAATATTATTCTTTTCTGTTTTTTTTGATTTTTACTGTAGTATCGGGACAGAATTTTACTGACACCAAGGGAGAGCTGCAAATTTCAGCTTCGGGTACAGCAGTTTATAATCTACCAATTGCTTTGCCTCCTTCAATTCAGAATGTTGCTCCTGTAGTCAATTTAACTTACAGCAGCGGTGTTAGAGGAGGGATAGCCGGACAAGGTTGGAGTATTAACAGTATTTCTGCTATTTCAAGAATAGCTGCACGTATCGATATTGACGGTTTTGTAGATGGTGTTGATTTTGATTCTAACGATAAGTTAGCGCTTGACGGACAACGTTTACTCCTAAAAACCGGTACATATTGGGCAAACGGATCAACTTATGAAACTGAATTTAAAAGTAATTTAAAAATTGAACTTAAGATTGAAAATGGATTTTTATATTTTGTGGTCACCGCTCCGGATGGTTCGCGTACCTGGTATGCCAGCAAAGGCTCGGGAACTTATCAAAATGCAGTTACGGTAAATGCTTGGTACATTGTCCATTTTGAAGATGCGAACGGAAATGAAATTAACTACAATTATACTAATATCTCTTATAACAGCACTAATCAGCTGTATATAAAAACAATAGATTTTAGCGGAAATTCAGCAGCGGGAATCGCTTTTCAAAATCAGATTGAATTTAATTATAAAAGCAGCAGCAGGATTGAAAGGGATTTTATTAATGGTTCTGCATTTTATGCCACACAAATTCTCGATAATGTTATAGTTCGCACCACTGGTAATCTTTTCAGAAAATACCAGTTGCAGCATCAGACTGATTCAAGTTTAGGTTATCAAAGGATAAGTAGTATTCAGGAAAGCAATGGAGCGGGTGAATTATCCAATCCGGTTACCTTTACTTATAACAGCACTACAGAAACCTTAACGAGAATTGAAAAGGAGTATACCAGCACATTAGCGTTTGATAAAGCAAATATAGCAGGGGATTTTGACGGTGACGGAAGATTGGACTTTGTTGCTGATAAAAAAATTTATACAAACTTGTTTACAGGAAACACAGGCAACTCGGCTATAAATTTTCCGACAATAAGACCCGCTTTGATATTTACGGCAACTTTAAGACCTAATTACAAAATGAATCAGTTCCAGTCCATTATGGAGCCCATTGCAACTAATTCTCAAATTCAGTTTGTCGCTTATAATATTGTGGACAGCAATTTAAATTATACAGGCTTGACTTCCTCTACCGTGCAGACAATTGCTTATAATAACACAATTTACATTGATCCGTCTTACAAAGATGAAGATGAAAATTATGTTCCTCCAATACCTCCTCCGCAAGATACCAGAACTAATGAATATTTATCAGGTGATTTTGATGGGGATGGTGTCTCAGAAGTATTGATACTGTCTAAAGATGAGCGCTATGTCTGGGAAGAATATATCAATTCAAGCGGTTATTCCGAGGGGTTTTATTGGAAACTTTATTCCAATACAAATAGTGATTACAGAAGAGAGGCAAGAGTAGCAAATCTAACTTTTGGAGGCTCAACACTCTTACAGGGTGATTCTTATTATATCTGCGCAACTGGAAAACGATATATTGCAGATATTAACGGAGATGGGAAATCAGATGTTATTAATATAAATCAGCATGGTCAGTATTCTGTGGTTGAAATAAATAAGCTGCCCTCAGGAACGACTGAAGTGACAAGAATTGGGTATGGCACCTTGTCAAATTATTCCCATACCAAGCAGATCCTTTTCGGCGATTTTAATGGAGACGGTAAAACAGATATTATGCTTCCAACCTCGGAAGGAGGCGAAGGGCAGACCGAATGGAATATTTATTATGCAAATCCAAAACAGGCAGGTGGTGATTTTTTTGTAAAAGAGACATTAAATATTGTAGAATACAGACCGGATACAGGTTCTGATTATAACACACAAAGACATTGGAGTAATTATTATGCAATTGACGTTAATGGTGATGGTAAATCCGATCTGGTAAGGGTTTGGCGCAAATATTTTAAGGATGACTGGACCATCAATAACCATGATACCCAGTGGAGGGTTACCGGTTTTACAAATAATCTTGGCAAAGCAGGCGGCGCGGGTTTCCCGTTAACATATGATTCGGGAACCTATACATCAAATTCACCGGATATTCCTATTCCTATTGTATCAAACTATAAATACAATGGAGGCAACAGTGAATTAGTTATAGTCCGTGGTCATTATAACAAAATTGAATACTATCAATTTGGTAAAGATGTAGATACAGATAACCGGCTAAAATCAGTATCCGAGTCTAATGGTAATATTATACAAACTATTGACTATCTGCCAATGACAGCATCAAATGGAGTAGTAGCAAACAATCCTGCGGACTTTTATTCCGCTTCATCCAATGGCGCATATTATCCTTTTATTGCCTTAATAAAAAATGAAAACAGTAATTTAGTTTCCCGCTTAACTGCCTCAACAAACGGAGTCTCTAAATACCAGGATTTTAAATACAGAAACTATATTTCAAACTTTTATTACGGAACCATTGGATTTGAACAGGTGGCTCGCAGCAGCTGGTACTTAAGTCCTGCTGACACTAAAATCTGGTCTGTCAGTACGTATGGTTATGGCAGCAGGGGATATATCAGTGCAACTGTTACTCATAATGACAGCAATAATATTTTTAACTTTTCACAGGGTAATGTTATTTCTGATAAATCGTATAACTATACAGATTATAGTGATGGATATGTTGTTAATTACCGTCTGGATGATGAATACACTTATGATAAGATTTCGGGGATCTATACTTTCGTGAATTTTTTGTATGATCCTGACAATTACGGACTGGTTGAGACTAAAACGGTCGAATCTTATTTAAATAATACTCTCCAGGGTAAAACAATTACGAACACTTCTTATGATAATAATCCTAATGGAACGGGAATTAATTATTATATCGGACGGCCTAATCAAATTAATACCTCAACAACTTATGGAGGTGAAACACGAACTTTTGAAGAAAAATTATTTTACACAAATGGAAATATCACCCGTACTGAGAAAAAAGGACATAATACCTATGCCGTTATAGAGGATATGACCTATGATGCAGTGGGGAACCTGCTGACCAAGACTATCAGTGCGCCTAATGCTCCGGTTGTCCCAACACCCAGAACTAATACAGATGTTTATGATATATCGAAAAGGTTTGTTAGTAAAAAGACCAATCATCAGGGATATAGTACAGATTTTACCTATAATGCCCTTGGGCAGGTAACCTACAGTAAAAATTACTTAAATGTCACCACTGCCAATAATTATGACAACTGGGGGAAATTAATAGGAACCTCTACAGAAAACACTTCAACGACAGCCATTACCTCTGCTATTGTGTATTTAAAATTACCCAATGGAGGCTATACGGTAACATCTACCAACAATCTTGGTGAAAAGACAATAACAGAATATGATGTTTTAGGAAGAAAGGTGGTCAATTCTGTACAGGGATTTGCGGCGAACAGTTTATTATCATCCAAAATTGTCTATGACGCTTTAGGCAGAAAAAAACAAGAGAGTGAACCTTATTCAACTTCTGCTGCTTTATGGACAACCTATCAGTACGATTATTTGAACCGTCCGCTATCCATCACTTCGCCTACAGGGAAAATACAAAGCTTTACGTATTCAGGAGTTACTACAACTTCTGATGACGATGGTAAAACGACAAGTGTTACAGTCGATGCTGTTGGCAACAAAGTGCAGACTGCCGATGAGGGCGGAACGGTCAGTTTTACATATTTTGCCAATGGAAGTCTGAAAGAATCCAATTTTGAAGGACATAAAATAACCAATACAATTGACGGCTGGGGCAATAAGACGTCAACTACAGATCCTAATGCAGGTTCCTATACCTATTCCTACGATGCTTTTGGACAGATGGTACAACAAACAACTCCCAAAGGCACAACAAGTTATACATATGACAACACCGGAAGATTATTGGAGAAAAAAGAATGGGGTGATTATACCAATAGTACGCTGAGTTACACGTATGATCTGGCAACAAATTTAGTTACTTCAACCACTTTTGTGAATACTCAGGAAGGTAGTACGACAACGAATAGTTTTTCATATGATACCTATCATAGGTTAAGCTCTAAGACAGAATCTAATTCGTATGCTGATTTTATCAGCTCTTGTTCGTATGATACTCTTGGAAGATTGGATACTGAGACCAAAAGTGCCGCTGCCGGAGGGAAAAACAGTGTACGTACTACCCGTAATACCTATCAAAACGGTTATCATTGGCAAATTATTGATACAGCTACAGCACAGATACTTTGGCAGGCTAATTCATTCAATGAGAGGGGACAATTGCTTACTGCCAGTTTAGGTAACGGTATTACTATAACCAACAGCTATGATCAATATGGTTATGCAGCACAGAATAAATTTGATAAAACGGGGTCAGTTTTGACAAATATTCTAACTTTAACGAACGATTTCGAACCTAAACGCGGTAATTTAAATAGTAGGACCAATTCGTTATACGGATGGACTGAAACGTTTTCTTATGATAATTTAGATCGTTTGATCAGCAGCAATATAACTGATTCATTCCTGAAAAATACTTTTGATAATGTAGATACGGAAGGATATGTTTCTGTTGGAGGTTCAACAGTCGGCTCCTCAGGAGGTACTTTATCTGTAGTGGGAGCCACGCAGGGGTCAGGGGTAAAAAAAGAACTGTTAACAGGAGCCAGAACAGGAAATCAGGTTCTTTTGAACTTTAATATTGTGAGAGCTGTCGGGGCAGACATATTAAATGTTTATATAGAGGAGGTAAATCCTTCAACCGGAGCAGCTACTAAATATTTAAAAACAACAAATGCTGCCAATGGTACAGTCAATATTTCGCATACAGTGGTTCTAAACGGAATAGTCAATCTGAAAATCGAAAAAACGACCAATTCGGCAATGAATGTTTTTTTACTTGATAATGTAACAGGAACCAAAAAATATACAGTAACACAGCAGTACGACAATAAAGGCCGTATAACTGCCAATCAAACCGGAACATATCAATATGGCGACACTACTAAAAAATACCAAAACACCTCCGTCACCATTCAGGACGATTATTTGGCACATTATACAAACAGATTCAACCAAAATATTCAGTACAATGCCTTTAAAGCGCCTTATGAAATAGAAGAAACAGGTATTGATAAAATTCATTTTGTTTACAACCAGGATAATGATAGATCTTCGATGTTTTACGGCAGCCTGGATACAAACATATCCCTGCGTCCGCTTCGTAAGTTTTATTCTGCTGACGGCTCTATGGAGGTAAAACAAAACTTGACAACCGGTGTTGTGGAATTTATAACCTATATTGGCGGAGATGGTTATACTGCTCCTGTAATACTGAAAAGCGACGGGAATACACAGAATTTTTTATATTTACATCGTGATTACCAAGGCAGTATTTTAGCAATCACTGATAATAGCGGAACAGTGGTTGAAACACGTTTGTTTGATGCCTGGGGATTGGCGTTGAAAGTGCAAAATGGGAATGCTCAGGCAGTAGCTCCGGGGGCCTGGCTTTTAGACAGAGGTTATACAGGTCATGAACATTTGCTAAGCGTTGGTTTAATAAATATGAACGGCAGGATTTATGATCCGTTACTGCATCGTTTTTTACAGCCGGACAATTTTGTGCAGCAGCTCGACAATACTCAAAACTATAACCGTTATGCCTATGTTCTTAACAATCCATTAAAATATACCGATCCAAGTGGTGAAGAGATTGTTTTTGGAGTAGCTGTTGCTATTGGTGCGGCTATAGCAGCGATAACGTACACCATTACTGCTTTAGTTGCTGATGTACCCTTTACATTAGGAGGGCTTGCGAAAGCTACCTTCATAGGGGCAGCGAGTTCTGCGGTAACTTTTGGGATAGGAAGTGCCACGGCCCAGATTGGTAACTTCTTCGTAAGGTCCAGTGTACAGGCTGCTGCCCACGGTACCTTTCAAGGCAGCATGACGGCAATCAGCGGGGGTAAATTCTGGAGTGGCTTCGCAGCTGGAGCTTTCAGCAGTATTGCATCGAGTGCGTTTGCTTCGGGCTACAGTCATGACGGATTAAATCCGGACGGAAGTATGATCAATGCAACAAAAGTTTGGGGAGGCGCTGGTAATTTTGCAAACAGCGGCGCTGGTATGATTGCTTTTGGCACAGTTTCGGGAGGTGCTGGTGCACAGCTTACAGGAGGAAATTTTTGGCAGGGAGCCGTTACCGGATTAGTTGTCAGCGGGCTTAATCATTATGTACATAAAATGCACAGCTCCGTTCGTGTTTATGATGATGATGGAGAATATGTAGGTAGAATAAAAGTACTAAAATATAAGAATACAGGTGACGGAGTTGAAATAGAGTTAGGCTTTAAGGCGGCTAGAAATTCAAAGTATACCGACTATAATTGGGTTCAAACGGTTAGATCTAATCATCCTTTAGGGGGGACCTCACAAACCTATACTGATCCAAGACCTAATGATGATAATTTACCTTTTTATTATACGAGATCGGAATTAAGGGCACAGACAAATACATCAAGGGGTTACAATGTAGAGTTCTACGATAATCCTAATAGAGGAGGTATTCGTAGTTCGTGGTGGAAAGGTGAGCTTTCCCTAGTAGGTAAATTCAATAATGTCTATTATGAGCTGCATACTTTTAGTTACGGTTTTGATATGAGAAATTATCATTCTTTCGTAGCGCCGCTTATGACAAGAAAACCTTCAAAATTTCAACTTAATTCTTTTTAATTATGAAGTATTTAATCTTTTTACTGTTTTTTTATTGTAATACAGAAATGAAAAAAAATGATAATAGTGATTTGAAAAAACTAAGTATTGAATGGATTGGAAATATCGATAAACCAATCCCCAAAATTACAATTTGCACAGATTGTAAAGATGATGTGAAACTATTAAAAAGCCATCAGTACAATATAAGTTTAAAATCCTTAATTAGTATTAACTCCGTTTTATTTTCAGGAAATAACATCGATGGAGAAATTAAGATTAATGAAAAAAACAAGAAAGTTTATATATCTAAATTAAATGATGTAATTGCAGTACTGATAAAGAACAGCGAAAATGAATTGCTGATACAGGATTTAAAAATTTTTGTCAGCAGAATAGATTATTAATTTAATAATCTTACTTAATGATTGAATGCGAGTGTGAATTTGACTGGTTGGATAGTTAAATTTTTAATTTTCCTTCCATATCAGATAAGCCATCTAATTCCTCTAAAGTAAAAGCCTGTAAAATAGTTTGGATTTTACAGGCTTTATTATTGTTAATCTATTGATAACACCGATCATTTAATTTTCTACGTGTTTAATAACTTTTATTCGAATAACGGTAAGATCACCGTATTTTTGGGTATCAACAGAAGTCCATCGGAATTCATTTTCCTTCGTTTTTTAGAAGCATCCCATTCGAAATTCTCTTTGACATACACGTAAAAACTTACATGCTTTCGCCCTGTAACCTTTTGATTAATTTCAGAAGGACTTAAAAATTTGAAAGTAAAAAAAGAAGGACTGCCTGATGTACCGAAAGCTGTTTTTATTTCTGGCTTTACTTCTTTAAGCAGATTTTTTAAAGGCTTGTAGATAAACAGGAGTTTATTGGTCTTTAATTTTTGTATATCATCTGGTGTCTGAACCAATTGCTGCGATTGGCTGCTGCAGTTTATCAACAAGGTCATGATAAGTAAAATTTTAAAGATATTTTTCATTTTTTATAGTTAGCTAAATGGTATTGAAGTTACAATGTTTGTTGCAGAGAGCGATTTAGTGGAATAGGTATTTTTAATTTCTTTTAGATCGCAGTGCTGCAGCAAAATGGATAAATATAGATTGAATTTATTTTAGATTGACAAAAACAAGTAAATCTACGTGATTCTTTTTGAGTGGATTAGAATAACTTTGAGCATTAAAAATGCAAAGAAACAAACATTTATAAACAAAGGGAATTATGATGCGAAATCTACTTTATACAACTATTGTATTAACGATATTGACCTGTCTTATTTCATGTCATAGACAAGCTGAACCAGAACGGATCCTGCTGTCAGATACGGTAATACCGCTTCCGGAAATCTGGAAGACTAAGTTCAAAAATGCGCAGAAGATGGTGATATCAGATACAATTGGAACCCAGGAAGCATACGTTCAGATTGAGGCGGAAATACTGACCAGCGGTGAGTCGCATTTCATATCAAAGGCATCTTTATACAGTGTCAGTAATGGGACAATTCAGATTAAAGGAGGATTCAGCGGAATGCCTTTGAATAGTGGTGATAAAGAGAGAATTTCGATGTTCCTTGCGGGTGATGTATTCTTCAGCAGGGATAATAGTTTTTCAAAGAAGATGACCAGCCGCTCTTTTGTTATCTATTCCCAACGGTTCAATTGAAAAGAAATTATAGAAATGGCTTCAATATTAATGAAAAAAGTAAACCTTACGTTTAAATGAGCAAATATATCAAAACCATTGTAATACCATTTGTGTTTTTAGCACTTATAAGCTGTAATCTTGCAAATAAAGAGAAAGAACTTGAACTTAGGGAGAAAGAATTGCAGTTAAAAGAAAAAGAACTGTCTCTAAAAGAAAATCAAAGCGACAGGTCTAAAATATCAACAAATGATGCTGTTCGCCTTTCAGAAAAACAATTCAAGAAATATTTACCTAAAATTTTAGAATCCCATGAAGCAATACTTGATCTTCAAGAATCCTATACAGGAGATTTTACAGGCGACGGCATTGAAGATGTTGTAATTTACTTTTCTCTTGCTCCTAGAGATGGCGGTAATGCGATTGTTGGGCAGGGTTTATCACTATACCAGAATAGCGGCTATGATGTTAAAGTTATAGCAGGCTATGAACCAGATTATTCCTTTAGATTTGATAAAATAAGTAACGGCAGTATCTATGTCGAAAAATTAGAATATGCAGAAAATGACGGTCATTGCTGTCCTTCAATAATTATCGGTCATAGACTTACGATTTCAGGAAGCAATGTATACTGATTTTAAAATGATTCGAATAGCAGCTGTATTACTGATTGTAAATCTACACTGCAAAGCGCAGCAATTGGTTCAGACGCCAAATGACGTAAAAAAATTAAGGGAAAATGAACAGTTGTTTATTGATAAACCTTTAAAAAATCTGCTGAAAGAAATTAAACCTGAGTTAAAAATGGTTAGGGCAGAAATAGAGCAGCATTCTTATTTTTCTTTCTATTTTATATCTCATAAAGAAGCATTACGGCTTCCAATGGATAGTATTCCATTGGGGTTTTATATCTCATAAAGAACCATTTGACTGGAATGCCGATAAAAGAGCTAAAGAAACACAATACGAATGGACAAAAGATGATTTAGAAAAATATGGAAATCTTACCGTTGGCAGAATAAAAATAAGATGAAAAGTTAAATAAGATTTTAAAAATCATTTTTAAGCCCTTAATCAAATTGTGATTAAGGGCTTTTTTATGATGCTGAAGTATCTGTAAATATTTTTATTTTAAAGAGGTAAAATCTTCTTTCGCTGTTTAATTTATTTTCATTCAGTCAATGAATGTACTTTTGTAATTATATATTTATAAAAATTGTAAAAAAAGGCTTCAATATTCAAATTCCACTAAAAAAGTTTGTATTACAATAAATCACTATTGTGACTCAAGTTTTTTCAGCAGCTCTCTCTTCTTTATCTCATTTTCTAATTGTTTTACCTCATTTTCCAGTTTTACAGCATTGCTGTCTCCTTTTGCTGTAGTTACAATTTCTGTTACAAGCGGGCTTATACTGCCGACTTGGTCAGTAGAGATTGCTTTTCCTTCTATAGTGAGTTTTTTAAGTTCACCAGTGAGAGGATCAAGCTGAAAAGTAAGTTTCTCCTTTCTTGTGTTGGTAAAACCTGTAATTCCTAATTGTGGAAGTTTACCTGCCTCATAGTAAAGAATTTTTGACTTTGGGTTAATAAGCTTTGTATATACCGACAAGGGGATATTGTAGGCAAAACCTGTGCAGCTATCTGTTCTCGCTGTATTGTAATCGGACTGTTGTTCAGTCAATTTTTCAAAAAAGATACTATAGCATGGTCCGATGTTGCTGTCAAAAATGGCTTCCTTAATAATGATTTGGTTCTGTGTAGAATTATTAAAGACAAGTGTTCCCTTTGTTTCATCAAGTTTGAATAGTGGAATCGCAGTGCTTACTGCGGTTTGGGATGACGGTGAATATATAAATTTAACTACAGTAATTTCTTTTTTTTCTTTATAGAAAATGTCTGCAAAAATAGCATTATAGTCTCTTTCATATTTGTTCTTAAGATCCTTATAAATATCATAGTTAATTTGGTTCTCTAATGTATTAAATTTGACCAATGCGTCGTCAAGTGACTTAATATTTGTTGGGACTTGATAATCATCTGAGTGAGATTTTGCATTCTTAAGGGCTGCGCCGACAATTGCACTTAGTCCAGAAAGTCCCTTAACAACGATGTCGAAGGTCTTGTTCTCCATACTTGATTCTCCTTCTGTTAAAATCCCGTCTGTACCATAGGTAAAGGAAACGGTTTGATTTTTATTCCATTTTGCTTTGGGATTAACAAAGTAGATTTTAGTGTAATCAGGTATTGACTTTATATTGACTTTAATGGAATCTTCAGCAATACTGTAAGTAGTTGTTACATTTTTTGATATTGCTTTGTTGTATTTATCAATATCTAATCCATATTTTCTTTTTAATAAAGCAAGCTGCGGTGGTTTATAATCTGTTTTGATTGAATCTCCAGGTATTAAAGAGTTCTTGACTATTGAAACTTCAATGCTGAAAGCTGCTTTAGGAAGAATGTATGCTTGATCGCCGTTGATTTTGTTGAATTGCGAAGCGTGTTTGTATTCCTGTCCCTTAACAGGAGAGAGGAATAGAACAAGAATTGCTGTAAGTAGTTTTAGTTTCATATCTGTAAGGTTTTAAAAGGTGTTTTCTCCGCATATTTATCAACCGATATCCCTATCTCGTGGTATTGTAGATTCTGACTCTTCTGCATCATTCGCTTTGCTACTTCACAGGCCATCCGGGCATAGGTATAGTTTTTCCATGCACCTGAGGCTAAAGCCATAGTAATGACATTGTCCATACATACCGTAAGAAGGCCTCCGTTTATGTTACCTTGTGCTGTATTTTCATCCTCAGTCGCTCCTAAATATATAAGATTAAAGGCTTCATGGATATCCTCATTCTTCCCAAGGTTACAAGTTCCGGAATTCTCAAATACTTCTTCTTGACCTGACTCTGCTTTCATCGCCTTTTCTTCGTTTGCATATTTTAATGCTTTAGCTTTACCAATTTTAAAGTCTAAAAAAAAATGAGCATACTTATATGTTGTAGAAGAATGGCAGGCATCAACAATCATCACGTTATTAGTCTTTTTAAAATATTTATTGAGCAGCTCATATATTTCATCATCTACAAGGAAATCATCATAAGCTACAAGAGCCTGGTCAAAGCCCGTTTTTTCATCTCCATTCTTATCTGGAAGCACATCGCCGTGTCCAGAAAAATAGAATATAAAAGTGTCCCCATTACGAACTTTTTTTGCTATTGTTTCAATGGTGTTTTTTATCGCGGTTACAGTAGCTTCTTTGTCTGTAAGTTCTATATGATCATGTCCATTCCTTTGAGCAATTTTTTTCATTTTTTCAATATCATTGGGAACGCCGCTGGTTGCATCATCGCTGAATGTTTTTTTATACCGGGTTTGATATGCTTTTGCATCGATATGCTGCATGCCTATGGTGAGAAGGTATGTTTTTGAAGTCTGGCAGTACATGCTTTGCAGAATAATACCGAAAAAAAGATAGGCAATAATTTTCATAAGCTTAATATTCATATTTATTATTTGTATTAATAATATCTGCAGTTAATTGATAATCAAGATGTAAATATAGAGATGAGAGCCAAATTTATTCCAAGTGTAAATACCTGATTTTTAAATTGGTAAAACTTTCTTAAACCGTGATGGAGGTATAGTCAGATTTAAGGGTCCAGTTATTTCTATAGTTTAATTGATCGGATCATAGCTTCTTGCAAATTGCTGGTTTTTTCACTTGATATTGCCAAAGCTTAGTAGTTTGGGTTGCTGATTGTGAGTAAGGGCGCAATTATCAAAAGTGTAAAATCGGGAATATGAACAGCTGATAGAAAGAGAAAGACTAAATTGTGTCGAATAAATGTATTACTTGAAATTATTACAATAAAATCATATAAATTTAGAGACTAATCGTATAAGCTGCTTTTCAGCAGTATCGTCACATTTACCAGCGAATACAAAATGATCCTAAAATCTGGACTGGACGAAGGTCTCTGCTGTTATGTATCAGGTTTATTTTGAAACAAAAGCAGTGATAAGCTGGATTAGAAAGAAAAACAATATGCATTATGCCTTATAAAAATATACTTTTAATTGACAACGACAGTGATGATACGGAGTTTATTGTGGAAGCCGTACAGACAGTAAGCAGTGAGACGGTATGCCGTACGGCTCTGAATCCTGCCGCAACGCTGGAAGAACTTAAACAGCCGCGGAGCTGCCCGATATTATTTTTTTAGATTATAACATGCCGGCAGTTAACGGGCTGGAGTTTCTAAAACGCATGCAGCAGATCGAACGCCTGAAGCACCTTGAGGTAATTGTCCTCTCAACCCCTCCTGAGGAAGTGATGGTGCCCTGGCTGGATAGAAACCATATCAGGGTAAAATATATCTCTAAACCCGTTCACAGGGAAGAGCTTGAGCAGATACTAAAGGAATTGCTTTAAAGGGCAGGGTGTGTGACAGCCTCTTCTCCGGCGAAACGGCTTGTAATGGACTGTTATCCGTTTATTTTTTCCTTGTGGTGCTGCAGCAGCCATTTTTCCATTTTATGAAGCAGCTCGATTTCGCTGAAACTGCCCGATGGATCAGAAAGTCCCTGTATAGTCCTTTGGTAATTGAATCTGCCGGATTCAAAAAGACAGGTGAACTGAGGGTATTCATGATGGGAAACCATCCATTGGTCGTGTTCGGTTTGTTTAATTTTAAACTTTTTCATTTCGGTTTATTCTATACCGCTGTACCCCTACAACTGTGGTGTATCAGTCCTATATCTGTGGTTTAGGAATTGATGATTTTTGTAATGAGCGGCAAAGGTAGCAGGGCCGGCGGAGGGAAGCAATACCTGATTTCAGGCATATTTGGGGTTCTTTGAGAATTTTTTAGTTTGATTTTGGCGGTGACGGGGGATGCTGGCTGGTGATGAAATTTATTTATGACTTATGATTGGCGCGTACATGCGATTCGAGCCTAAAGTTGCCTCGCCATGATTTTGTTGACTTTTTGATTATAAAAAAAGTGCTTACCACGATCTTGCCATACAACTTAAGCTGGTGAGATATCAGTTAACATTTAACTATTGTGCGAGAAAAATTACCTAGACTAGTAGAGATCATAAATTTATGAAGGAGATTAATTAAAAGTTTTATTTCTTAAATTTAAATTTTCTATTCCTAAAAGGTAAATTCGGCATGGCAGATTATTTTATAGAAGCGAATACGGGGGAAACCGGTATACAGATTGTTCTGCGCAGGCTGGCTGGTGTTGAAGGATTTCTTATTAAAGCATTTGATGAATTTTCAGATGACTTTAAAGATGCCGTTCATCCTCACAGGCACGACCATTATACCGGAATGCTTATTGAAGGCGGTGAAGTGGAAGTGCTTTTGGATTTTGAGCCTTTTCAAATGCCTGCGGGAACTCTTTTTATATCGCCGCCCTATCAGGTGCACCAGGTTAATAAATCATCTAAGGCGAGCGGCTGGTATTTTTCTTTTGAAAATGATTTGATTGAAGAATCTGTACGTGCCACACTTGATAAGTCATTGGAGGAAATTATTTCTGTACAACTTTCTGAAAAAGAGTTTGACTGGTTTAAGTCTCTGCTGCTGTCGATCATGGCACTCGAGCACATCAATCAATCCGGATATAAAGATGTTTCCCATCCGCTGCTTTCAGGGTTTGTCGCCCAGGGTGGACTATGTTATCAAAGTAAGCAGCAGTTCAGCACGGCTAACATCGCATCGCGTCCCGTCATAATCACAAAGAAATTCATGAATTTAGTCCGGCACAATTATCATCATTTAAAAAAACCTGCAGATTATGCCGAGAAACTTCACATTACCGTAACCTATTTGAGTGAGACCGTAAAAAAAATAACCAATCTGTCCGCTGCTCAGATTATTCAAAGGGAGGTTATAAAAGAAGCGCAGCGAATGCTGTATTACACCGATAAAAACATAAAAGAAATAGCCTATATTCTTGGTTATGAAGATGAAAAATACTTTATGCGTCTTTTTAGAAAAAAAACCGGACTCTCACCGACGCAGTATAGAATGCATAATTCCCCGCCGGATGATTATTTATTTTAAGGATGCTTAGCAGGTACTATCTTTAATAAATAGGTTTTGTCCACCTTTTACAGCTGTTTGTATATGTTCTGCCGGCTCTAATTTATCCAACTTTGCAGACATAGAAATAATTTTTATTTAAAAGACAAAGAAAATGAAAATAGTGGTATTGGGAGGCACAGGACTGATTGGAACCAAGGTCTCAGATAAATTAATAAAAGAAGGTCACCAGGTTATCATTGGTTCTCCTTCACGAGGGGTCAATATAGTAACTGGCGAAGGACTTTCAGAAGCTTTGAAAGGAATCGAGATGGTGATTGACCTTTCAAATTCATCGTCACCGGAAGAAGAAAATGCGCTTCATTTTTTTAAAACAGCGGGAGAAAACCTTGCAGAAGCGGAACAGCTGGCAGGTATAAAGCATCATATCGTTTTATCTATTGTCGGAATAGACAGTGTGCAGCATATTGGATATATGCGAGCTAAAAAAACTCAGGAAGATCTCATTAAAGAATCAGGCATGCCCTATACGATTATCCGTGCAACGCAGTTCCATGAGCATGTTTCTACCATTATAGCGGTTCAGGGGAAAGAGGATTCTGTAAATGTTTCGACACTTGACTTCCAGCCAATAGCGGCGGAAGATGTTGCACAATATGTTGTTAAGTTTGCTTTGGAGCCTGCAAAAAACGATACCATTGAAATTGCCGGTCCCGAGCTTGCTCCAATGGACGATTTTGTTTCCAGATATATAAAACTGACAAAACAAAATGTAAGAGTAATTTCAGATAATGACAATAAATATATGTTCTATGATTTTCCAAGGTCGGGTTTAGTGCCTCAGGGGGCTCATGAAAAAGGTAAGATTTATTTCGATGACTGGGCTCAGAATTAAACTTAAATTGTGGACTCGTTTTAGAGAATCATAAAGATTCGTTATTACACATAGTGCAGGCAGACTTTAGCCTGCATTTTTTTATTTATAAAATCAATGATAATATAACTATTGCAGCCTATTAACGTGTGATCTTGATTTTGCTGGTTTTATCCAATTCTTTAGTCAGATATTAGTTAGTTAGTTAGTTAGTTAGTTAGTTAGTTAGTTAGTTAGTTAGTTAGTTAGTTAGTTAGTTAGTTAGTTAGTTAGTTAGTTAGTTAGTTAGTTAGTTAGTTAGTTAGTTAGTTAGTTA
>PJTT01000669.1_pt1 | contig 16734 bp, 9 predicted proteins | sample 1512261 | NCBI WGS metagenome assembly PJTT01 (sample SAMN08177685, study PRJNA422409) | Soil metagenome, whole genome shotgun sequencing project. | isolation source: Soil (2) enriched on wood chips | place: USA: Madison | collected 2015-01-15
CACGACCTTGCCGTTGATCGTGCCCCAGCCGGTCACCACCCCGTCGCCGGCCACCTTCTGCTCGGCCATGCCGAACTCGGTCCCCCGGTGCTCGACGAACATGTCGAACTCCTCGAACGAGTCCTCGTCGAGCAGCAGGTCGATCCGCTCGCGGGCGGTCAGCTTGCCCTTGGCGTGCTGGGCGGCGACGCGGCGTTCGCCGCCGCCGGCGCGGGCCTGGGTCCGACGGCGTTCGAGTTCTTCGAGAATGTGCTGCAAGAAAGACTCCGGCCCGGTGCGTGAACGTCGCAAAGATCGGATTTTGCGGGCTTGAGGGCTGAAGGCTCAAGGAAATTGAGGCTTCGGCGAGGGCTTGCGAACTTGCATCTTGTGAAATAGCAAAGTTGCGAAATGGGAGAGAAGCTATTCATCGGGCCGCGCCTGCGGCTGCTGCGCCAGGCCAAGGGCTGGAAGCTGGAGGCCTGCGCGGCCCAGCTGGGCCTCTCGGCCAGCTATCTGTCGCAGATCGAGGCCAACCAGCGGCCGGTCACCGCCCGGGTGCTGATCGACGTCATGCGGGTGTTCGAGGTCGACGCCGCCTCGCTGGACGCCGCCGACGACCAGCGCCTGATCGCCGACCTGCGCGAGGCCAGCGTAGACGCACCTTCGGGGGGCGAAGCGCCGAGCCTTTCAGAAATCAAGGCGGCGGTGGCCAACACGCCCAACCTGGCCAAGGCCTATCTGGACTTGCACCGCGCCTATCGCCGGCTCGACGAGCGGCTGAAGGCGACGGAAGAGGCCGTGTCGCTGGACGAGCGCGGGGCGGCCAGCGCGCTGCTGCCCTACGAGGAGGTCCGCGACTTCTTCCACTACAAGAACAACTACATCCACAGCCTCGACGTCGCGGCCGAGGCCCTGGCGGGCGAGATCGGCGGGGGCGGCGAGCGCGCGCTCGAAGCGTATCTGGCCGACCGCCTGAACGTTCGCGTGGCCCGCAGCGGCGAGGCCGACCTGCTGCGCCACTGGGACGCCGCATCGCGGACCGTGACCGTCGGCGCGGCCCACCCGGAGGCGACCCGCAGCTTCCAGCTGGCCTACCAGATCGCGGCGCTCACCCTGTCCGACATCGTCGAGGCCGAGCTGGCGGCGGCGGGCTTTCGCAGCGACAGCGCCGCCAAGGTCTGCCGCACGGGCCTGCTGAACTACGCCGCCGGCGCCCTGGTCTTGCCCTACGAGCGCTTCCGCGAGGCGGCGCGGGCGGCGCGGCATGACGTCGAGCGCCTGGCGCTCAGCTTCCAGACCAGCCTGGAGCAGGTGTTCCACCGCCTCTCGACGCTGCAGCGGCCAGGCGCGCGGGGCGTGCCGTTCTACTTCGTGCGGCTGGACCGGGCCGGCAACATCACCAAGCGCCATAGCGCCACGCGCCTGCAGTTCGCCCGCTTCGGCGGGGCCTGCCCGCTGTGGAACGTCCACGACGCCTTCGCCCGGCCCGACGCCTGGCTGGTGCAGTTGGCCCAGATGCCCGACGCGACGCGCTACATCTGCCTGGCGCGGGGGGTGGTGAAGCCGTCGGGGGCCTATCGCCAGGCCGAGCGGCGCTACGCCCTGGGCCTCGGCTGCGAGGCCCGCTACGCCGACCAGCTGGTCTATGCCGACGGGCTGGACCTGGCTGGCCCCTCGGCGCCGATCGGGGTCAGCTGCCGGATCTGCGAGCGCGACGACTGCTCCCAGCGCGCCTTCCCGCCGGTGGATCGGGCCTTCGAGGTGTTCGAGGACGACAGGCGGTGGGTGCCGTTCTCGCTGCGGGGCTAATAAACCAATTTCGTCATCCCGGCCGCAGCGTAGCGGAGAGCCGGGACCCAGGGGCCGCCGCAAAGCGTTGGCGACCGCCCAGGCGGCGAACCCAAGCGCGGCGCCCAGTCCCCTGGGTCCCGGATAAGCGCTGCGCGCTTTCCGGGATGACGAGGAGGGGAGAGGCGTAAACCTACGCCTCGATATCCACGTCCTTGGTTTCCTTCAGGAACAGGAAGCCGACGATCGCCGTCACCCCGGCCACCCCGATCGGGTACCAGAGGCCGTAATAGATGTTGCCCGTGGCCGCGACCATGGCGAAGGCCGTGGTCGGCAGGAAGCCGCCGAACCAGCCGTTGCCGATGTGGTAGGGCAGGCTCATCGAGGTGTAGCGGATGTTGGTCGGGAAGAGCTCGACCAGCATGGCCGCGATCGGGCCGTAGACCATGGTCACATAGATCACCAGCAGGGCCAGGACGCCGATGACCAGCGGCTTGTTGATCTTGGCCGGGTCGGCCTTGGTCGGATAGCCGGCGGTCTTCAGGGCCTCGGCCAGCTTGGCTTCCCAGGCCTTCTTGGCGGCGGCGAACTCGGCCTTCGGCAGGGTCTCGCCGCGGAACGAGGGCAGGGTGGTGCCGCCGATGCGGACCTCGGCGGTCTCGCCGGCCGCGGCCGGCTGGTTGTTGTAGCTGACGCCGGCCTTGGCCAGGTACGACTTGGCCAGGTCGCAGGAGGTGTTGAACACCGTCTTGCCGATCGGGTCGAACTGGAACGAGCAGTCGGCCGGGTCGGCGACCACGGTCACCGGCGCCGAAGCGGTGGCGGCGGCCAGCTGCGGGTTGGCGGCGCCGGCCAGGGTCTTGAACAGCGGGAAATAGGTCAGGGCGGCCAGGGCGCAGCCCAGCAGGATGATCGGCTTGCGGCCGATCTTGTCCGACAGCCAGCCGCAGATCACGAAGAACGGCGTGCCGATCAGCAGGGCCACGGCGACCAGGGTGTTGGCCGTGGCGCCGTCGACCTTCAGCATCTTCTCCAGGAAGAACAGGGCGTAGAACTGGCCGGTGTACCAGACCACGGCCTGGCCGGCGGTCAGGCCCACCAGGGCGAGAATGACGATCTTCAGGTTGCCCCAGCGGGCGAAGCTGTCCTTCAGCGGCTGCTTGGAGCCCTTGCCTTCGTCGATCATCTTCTGGAACGACGGGCTCTCGGACAGCTGCAGGCGGATCCAGAGGGAGACGCCGAGCAGGGCGATCGAGATCAGGAACGGGATGCGCCAGCCGAAGGCCTGGAAGGCGTCCTCGCCGACGGTCGAGCGGGTGGCCAGGATCACCACCAGGCTCAGGAACAGGCCGAAGGTCGCGGTGATCTGGATGAAGCTGGTGTAGAAGCCGCGACGCCCGTGCGGGGCGTGCTCGGCGACATAGGTCGCCGCCCCGCCGTACTCGCCGCCCAGGGCCAGGCCCTGGATCAGGCGCATCAGCACCAGGGCGATGGGCGCGATGACGCCGATCTGCTCGTAGCTGGGCAGCAGGCCGACGACGAAGGTCGACAGGCCCATCAGCAGCATGGTGACGAGGAAGGTGTTCTTGCGGCCCCAGAGGTCGCCCAGGCGTCCGAACACCAGGGCCCCGAACGGTCGCACCGCGAACCCCGCGGCGAAGGCCAGCAGGGCGAAGATGTAGCCCGTGGTCTCGTTCACGCCCGAGAAGAAGTGGTGGGTGATGTAGCTGGCCAGCGAGCCGTACAGGTAGAAGTCGTACCACTCGAAGACCGTGCCCACCGACGCCGCGCCGATGACCAGGGCGTCCTTGCGCTCCACGACCTTACCGTCCTTAGCGCCAGACGTCGCAGCGGCGTCAGCCATATTCCTCATCTCCTCCTAGGTCGCCGTCTCTATGCGGCGTTGTGGTTGAGTGCAGGTATGGCAGGCCGCGGCGCCGCTACGGAAGGGGAACTTTCGGGGAACGTCGGGTTCCGAACGGTGATTTTTCGGCTTGACGGGTTACCGGTAGCAAGTCTTGCGGGGCTTGCCATCCCGCATGCTGGAATCAGGCCTTGGCGGGAGCCTCCCTGGCCAGAGCGCGCTTTTCGCCAGGAGCGGTCCGCCGGCCGACGAGGGCGGCCAGGGCCTCGTCGAGCATCGGATAGGCGAAGCGGAAGCCGGCGTCGCGGGCCGCCGCCGGCAGCACCTTCTGGCCGCTCAGCAGCAGTTCGTCGGCGAACGGTCCCAGCGCCATCCGCAGCGGCCAGGCCGGGGCGGGGAGCAGGGCGGGGCGGTTCAGCGCGCGGCCGAGGGCGGCGGCGAAGGCCCGGTTGGTCACCGGCCGAGGGGCCGTGGCGTTGACCGCGCCCTTCCACTGCGGCGTGGCGATGGCGTGGGCGATCATCCGCACCACGTCGTCCAGGTGGATCCAGCTCATCCAGTGGCGGCCGGCCCCGAACGGCCCGCCCAGGCCGAACTCGAACGGCGTCAGCATCCGGGAGAGCATGCCGCCCTCGGTGGAGAGGACGAGCCCGATGCGCAGGCGCACCACCCGCACGCCATGCGCCTCGGCGCGGATCGCCGCCTTCTCCCACAGGGCGCAGATGAAGCGGGAGAAACAGGGCTTTCCACCGTCCGCTTCAGTGAGCGGCTCGTCGCCGCGCAGGCCGTACCAGCCGATGGCCGAGCCGCTGACCAGCACCTTGGGCTTCTTTTCCAGCCGGGCGATCAGGGCGACCAGGCCTTGCGTGGTCCGTACGCGGGAGCGGACGATGCGACGGCGCTTGGCGATCGTCCACAGGCCGTCGGAGATCGGCTCGCCGGCCAGGTTGACGATGGCGTCCAGCCGCGTGTCGTCGGCGATCTGGGCCAGGTCGGTGACGATGCGGATCGGGGCGGGCAGGCCGGCGGCGTTGGCTCTGGTGCGGGTCAGCACCGTCACCTCGTGCCCGGCGCCGACCAGGGCCGTGATCAGGCGGCTTCCGATCAGGCCCGTGCCGCCGGTGACCAGGATGGCGCGCCGCGGCGGGATGGCGGCGACCAGCGGCGTCGGGTCCTCGACGGCGATCCGCGCCGTCCGCGCGGCGGCGGCCAGGTCACGCAGGCCGCTGACGACCACGCCGACGGCGGCGATGGCGCAGAGGATGCTCCAGACGCCATGGAAGGCGGGTACGACGCCGGTCGGACGCTGCGCCCAGCCCAACAGCAGCGGCGTCAGTATGGCCAGCACGACGCCGTAGTTCAGGGTCAGCAGGGTATGCAGCACCCGCTCGCTGGCCGGCAGCTTGCGACTGCGGTCTTCTTCGACGAAATCCCACAGGGTGATGACCAGCTCGCCGGCCATCAGGGCCAGCAGGGCGATCGCCCAGGCGCCTTCGGGGCGGCTCCAGCCCAGGGCGGCGAACATCACCCCATAGGCCAGGTTGCGCACGCCGTGCAGGACGAGCTCGCTCTTCTGCGACGGCCGCCAGGCCAGGCGCTGGGTCAGTTCGTGGTGGTAGAGCGTGTCGAAACCGCCCATGGCCACCTGCACGAAGACCAGGATCCAGATCAGGTCGGTCATTGGCGGAGCTCCCGAGGTTCGGCGGCGCGTTCGCGGAACACGCCGACCTGGCGCATCACCTCGCCCAGCAGGGCGTGATGCAGGCGAAGGACGAAGTCGAACCGCCCGTCGGGGCGGTCCACATGGCTGATGGTCAGCTCGCCGGGCGCCAGCCAGGCCGGCAGCCGCAGGCGCATGGGGCCGAGCGCCAGAAAGTAGTGGTCGCTGTGGAAGTGCAGGGCGCGCGCGTCGGCGCTCACGGCCAGGGCGATGCCGAAGCCGCCGCCCAGATATTCCTCCAGGCCCGTGGGGCCGGCGAAGCGCTTGCTGCTGTGGATCACCTGGGGGAAGCCATGGGCGCGACCGTACATCCGAGTCCAGAACTGGCCGCCGGCCTCGTGGTCCTCGGTGACCGTGACGACCGCCGCCACGCCCAGGTCGTCGCCCAGGGGCAGGGGCGCGCCGATCAGGCGGCACAGCTGGGCCAGGATCCAGCCGGCGGCGTTGCGGCGGCTCTCGACGATCTCGCCGGCGTAGGTGACGGCCAGGCTGGGCGCCATCCGCTTGCTGAACCGCTCGCGCACCACCGGCGGCAGGCCGGCCCAGGCTTCCGTCCCCAGCAAGGCGGCGAAGCGCAGGTCGTGCAGCGTGTCGGGAGCGGCGGGCGGCGGGGCCTGGCGAACCTTTACCGGAACCTCTTGAGCTGCGAGACGAAACATCTGCCTTCCCCGTATTCTCAGTTATTTCTGTAGAAACAGAAATTGTCGGTCAAAATTTTTGAGGCGTCCCCCGACGCCCCGTTCCGGGAGCGCCGCCTTACGAGGGCGGCTTGCTCCGGCCCAGGCCCAGCAGGGCCACGACCTTGGTCCCCATCTTGATCAGGGCCATCAGGGTGGAGGGCGGCACGGTCAGCATCTGGCCGTACCAGCCGTCGATGGTGCTGACGAACTCGTGCATCGAGCGCAGGCGGCTCTTGGCTGTCTTGCCCAGGGTCGGGTCGCCGTCGGCGGCCGCCAGCACGTGGGTCAGGGCCTCGACCATCGGGTCGATCTCGCGCTCCTTGCGGCCCTCGGCGATGCGGGTGAGCATCAGCCAGAGATCGGCCTCGGCCTCATAGTGGTCGCGGCGGTCGCCCAGCACGGGGATGCGGCGGATCAGCTTCCAGCCGATCAGCTCCTTGATGCTGTTGGACACGTTGGAGCGGGCAAGGCCCAGGGTCTCGGCGATGTCTTCCGCCGTCATCGGCTTTTCGGCCAGATAGAGCAGGGCGTGGATCTGGGCGACCGACCGGTTGACGCCCCACTGGCCGCCCATGTCGCCCCAGCGCAGGACGAACTGCTCGACCGCGGCGGGGAGCTTTCTGGTCATGTCGGCTGTTTCTGTCATGACAGAAATATCAGGCGAAGCCGTTTTGGAGTCAAGCAGGGATCATCGAGGTTCGCATCTGCGCACTCTGCTTCGTCATCCCGGCCGAAGCGCAGCGAAGAGCCGGGACCCAGGGGCCGCCGCAAGGCGTTGGCCGTCGTGGGATGCTCAATCGATCCGCCGCGCCCAGTCCCCTGGGTCCCGGGTCTACGGTCCGCTAGGCGGCCCTCCGCCCGGGATGACGAAAGGGGAGGGGCGGCCTTCGTGACGAAACATGACAGCCGGTTCTGTGGCTTGATTTGTAATATCAATACGAAGATATTCCGCCCGCAAATCCGGTCGCGCACGCCCGCGGCCTACAAGATCGAACGGGAGCTTACGCCATGTCGGGATTGAAGAAGCTGGGGCTGGGCCTCATCGCCGGGCTGCTCGCCTCGACCAGCGCCCTGGCCGCCGAGCCCCTGCCGCCCAAGACCTATCTGGGCGTCGACATCTCCTACGCCAACGAGATGGACGACTGCGGCGCGGTCTACCGCTCGGGCGACCAGAAGGTCGAGCAATACGCCTACTTCAAGCAGGCCGGGGCCAACATCGCCCGCATCCGCCTGTGGAACGACCCCAAGTGGACCAAGTACTCCAACCCCGAGGACGTGGTCCGCAGCATCAAGCGCGCCAAGGCCGCGGGCCTGCAGGTGCTGCTCGACTTCCACTATTCCGACGACTGGGCCGACGGCGAGAAGCAGCTGGCCCCCAAGGCCTGGGAAAAGCTCTCCACGCCCGACCAGGCCAAGGCGCTCTACGCCTTCACCTATGACACCCTGCGCAAGCTGGACGCCCAGGGCCTGATGCCTGACCTGGTGCAGGTCGGCAACGAGACCAACGGCGAGATCGTCTCGACCCTGGCCAAGGCCAAGGACCCCATCAACTGGGATCGCAACGCCGTGCTGTTCAACGCGGGCATCAAGGCCGTGCGCGACGCGGGCGCGGCGGGTTCGAAGAAGCCGCGGGTGATGCTGCACATCGCCCAGCCCGACACGGTCGAATACTGGTTCGCCGCCGCCGCCAAGGCCGGGGTCACCGACTTCGACATGATCGGCATCAGCTACTACAGCAAGTGGTCCAAGCGCTCGATGGCGCAGCTGGGCGCGACCATCAACCGCCTGCGCAACACCTATGCGGCCGACGTGGTGGTGGTCGAGACCTCCTATCCCTTCACCACCGACGGCGCCGACAGCTCGCCCAATCTGCTGGGCGAGGATTCGCTGATCCCCGGCTATCCGGCGACGCAGGAAGGCCAGAAGAAATACCTGACCGACCTGACGCAGCTCGTTTTCGCCAATGGCGGCACGGGCGTCTTCTACTGGGAGCCGGCCTGGGTCTCGACCAAGTGCAAGACCCGCTGGGGAACGGGCTCGAACTGGGAAAACTCGACCCTGTTCGACTTCAAGGGCCAGCCGACGCAGGGCATGAAGTGGCTGTCGACCACCTACGCCTTCCCGGTCGAGACCACCTTCAAGGTGGCGGCGGGCGATCAGCCGACGGCTTTCATCGACGGCGACTTCCTGGGCGGGACGGGGCCGCGCCCGATGGTTCGCGAGGGGGCCGACTTCGTCTATCGCACCCGCCTGATGCCGGGCGCCTCGGTGACCGTGGCCACCGCCCGGACCGCCGAGGCCGTGGGTTCGGCGTCCGCCGTTACCGCGACCATCGCGGCCAAGCCGAGCGCATTGAGGTTGCCGGCTCAACCGTGACCGCTTGTCATATGTGATTGGTATGATAAATAGCACCGACGCGTCGATCGGCAGAACCGGCGCGTCAGCGCCCGCAGAGGCGCGGTCGACTTCGGCGCGGACCGTCGCGCCCCACTGATCCGGCGATCTGAGCGCCGGTCCAATCCACAAAACCAGAAAACAGCCACGCCCGCAGAAGGCGTCGCGTTTCCAATTGGGGGAACTAGATGACCCGTCAAACCATGCTGCTCGCCGCCGCCAGCGGCCTGAGCCTGCTCGCCGTTTCGTCGGCCGCTTGGGCTCAAGACACCGCTGTCTCCGACACGCAGGTCGAAGAAGTCGTCGTCACCGGCGTGCGCAAGAGCCTGCGCGACGCCCTCGACGTGAAGCAGGGCTCCGACAAGGTGGTCGAGGCGATCTCGGCCAAGGACATCGGCGTGCTGCCCGACGTGACGATCGCCGAGTCGATCGCGCGCCTGCCCGGCGTCAACGCCACCCGCGACCGCGGCAACGACAGCCAGGCGGTGGTCCGCGGCCTCGGCGCCCGCCTCGTGCTGGGCACCATCAACAACCGCGAAGTCGCCTCGTCCGAGCCCGACCGCAACGTCCGCTGGGAAGTCTATCCTTCGGAAGTCGTCTCGGGCGTGCAGGTCTACAAGTCGCAGTCGGCCGACCTGATCGCCGGCGGCGTCGCGGCCACCATCAACATCTCGACGCTCGACCCGCTGGACTACAAGGGCCCGTCGGTCGTGCTGCGCGCCGGCCCGGTGTTCTACGACGGCGGCAAGGACATCCCGAATTACAACACGACCGGCTACCGCGCGAGCGGCTCGTTCGTGCAGAAGATCAACGACGACCTGGCCATCGTGATCGGCCTGACCAACCAGCGCCAGAAGAACGGCTACGGCTCGTTCACGGGCTGGGGCTACAACGACTCCGCCGCCCGTCCGCCGGCCGGCGCCAGCGACTACAGCAGCGACGTCGACCACGACGGCGACCTGGACGCGACCCCCTGGGGCGCCCAGATGTCGGCCAGCCGCATCGACCAGAAGCGCACCGGCGTTTCGGGCGGCCTGCAGTGGAAGCCGACCGACAACTTCGAACTGAAGGCCGACGCCCTCTATTCGAAGATCAAGATCACCGAAGTGCAGGACCAGACCGTCTGGGGCGCCAACAACTGGGGCAACTGGAACACCGGCACCGGCAACATCGGCTGGAACGACGGCACCTACAACGCCACCGGCGCGTCCTACACGATCGTCAACAACACCGTCGTCGCCGCCACCCTGCCTTACAGCTCGGTGCAGACCGTCCTGGCCAAGTACAGCGAGGACAAGGACCTGTTCGCCGGCGGCCTGAACGGCAAGTGGACCGGCGACCAGTGGACGGTCGCGGGCGACGTCTCCTATTCGAAGGCCAAGCGCACCAACACCTGGAAGGCCGTCCGCTTCGAGGCCTGGCCGACCTGGACCAGCTTCGACTGGCGCGCCGGCCGCACGCCGACCATCACCACCAGCGAAGACAGCATCAACCTGTCGCAGACGGCCGACCTGGCCGGCTCCTACGACGGTCCCGAGCACCTGCGCGACGAGCTGAAGGCCGCGGCCCTCGACTTCACCCGCGACTTCGGCGACGGCGTGTTCAAGAGCGTGCAGTTCGGCGCCCGCATCTCCGACCGCACCAAGGACCACAACAGCTACAGCTTCGCGCCCACCGCGACCGGGGCCACCATCCCGGCCAGCCTACTGACCTCGTACAAGCTCAGCGGCGGCGCCAACGTGCCGGCCCTGCTGACCGGCGACATCGACAAGATCGCCGCCATCGCCTACGGCGCGGGCGCGTTCAACATCGCCAACGCCACCGAGGAACTGGCCGAGCGCTGGAGCGTCAACGAGAAGGTCTATGAAGGCTACGGCAAGCTGAACTTCGCCGCCGACGCCTTCGCCGGCTCGTGGCTGACGGGTAATGTCGGCGTCCGCGTGGTCCACACCGAGACCAGCAGCGACGGCATGCAGCAGCAGACGGACAACAGCTACACGGCCGTCACCGTCGACAACGACTACACCGACGTCCTGCCCAGCGCGAACCTGAAGTTCGACTTCCAGGAAGGCCGGATTTTCCGCCTGGGCCTGAGCAAGGTGATCGCCCGTCCGCCGCTCGACGAACTGCGCGCCAGCCGCTCGCTCGCCAACTGGGCGCCGTGGACCGGCAGCGCCGGCAACCCGAACCTGAAGCCGTTCGAGGCCCTCCAGCTGGACGCCTCGTTCGAATACTACTTCCGTCCGGAAGCCCTGGCGGCGATCTCCTACTACTACAAGGACGTCGACTCCTACATCGGCTGGAAGCAAAGCGCGGTGACCTATGGCGGCCAGACCTACGCGGTCTCCAGCCCGGTCAACGGCGGCAGCGGCTACATCCAGGGCGTCGAGTTCACCTTCCAGACGCCGTTCTTCTTCCTGCCCAAGGGCTTCGACAAGTTCGGCATCTACTCGAACTACGCCTATGTGGACTCCGACCTGCACGAGTTCTCGCCGGTCAACAATCCGCTCAGCCTGACGGGCCTGGCCAAGAACACCGCGACGGTCGACCTGTGGTACGCCAACGGTCCGATCGAAGCGCGCCTGGGCTGGAAGTACCACTCGCCGATGACCGTGATCTACGGCTGGAGCGGCTCGGACCTGCAGACTCTCGCCACCGAGAAGACGCTGGACTTCAGCTCGTCCTACCAGATCAACGAGATGGTCGGCGTGCGCTTCCAGGTCAACAACCTGACCAACCAGGAGCTGCGCATGTACCGCGACAACGATCCCAACCGGATCGGTCGCTACGACAGCTACGGCCGCCGTTACCTGGTCGATGTGACCCTGAAGTTCTAATCCACCCATCCCCCTCGCTTCGGCGAGGGGACTACTATCCAGCCGCCCCTCGCCTTGGCGAGGGGACTACTATCCAGGACGTCATTCCTCCCCGACGATCCTTTGTGAGGGGAGGAAGCCTCGCAGGCTTCCTCCCTTTCTTTTTGCTTTGAGAGGTCCCCCGATGGTCGAGTTCAGCCGCCGGCAAGCTCTGGTCGCCACCGCCGGCGTCGCCGCCTTCGCCGCGTCTTCCGCGCAAGCCGCCGCCAAGCCCGCCGCAGTCGCCAAGCCCGAAGCCAAGCCCGTGGTCGTCGACCTTGCGCCCCGCGAGCGTTCGAGCCTGGACTTCGACTGGAAGTTCCACCTTGGCCACGCCCAAGACCCAGCCCGCGACTTCGGCTTCGGCGCCAACCAGCGCACCTACGCCAAGGCCGGCGCCAACGCCCCCAACTGGTGGGTGGCCGCCGCCGCCCAGAAGGACTTCGACGACAGCGCCTGGACCCCGGTGACCCTGCCCCACGACTGGGCCGTCACCCTGCCGTTCGTCGACAACCCCGCCTATGTGCCCAGCGGCAAGCCCGATGACGAGGACCTGCGCGCCGCCCACGGCTACAAGGCCCTGGGCCGCGAATTCCCCGACACCAGCGTCGGCTGGTACCGCAAGAGCTTCGCCCTGCCGGCCGCCGACGCCGGCAAGCGCCTGTCGATCGAGTTCGACGGCGTCATGCGCGACGCCCTGGTGATCATCAACGGCTACATCCTCGAGCGCGAGGACAGCGGCTACGCCAGCTTCCGCGTCGACATCACCGACATCGCCAATCTCGGCGGCGACAACCTGATCACCGTCCGCGTCGACGCCAGCCTGGGCGAAGGCTGGTTCTACGAGGGCGCGGGCATCTATCGCCACGTCTGGCTGGTCAAGACCGCTCCGGTCCACGTGCCCCAGTGGGGCGTCTTCGTGAAGGCCAAGGTCGATGGCGCGCTGGAGATCGAGACCGACCTGGCCAACGACGGCGACGCGGCCGCCGCGTTCGAGCTGGTCCACACCGTGCTCGACGGCGCGGGCAAGCCGGCCCTGGCCGTGGCCCCCGCGAGCGGCCGCCTGCCGGCCTGGCAGCGCCAGTCGCTGTCGCAGACCGTGACCCTGGCCAGCCCCGTCCTGTGGTCGCTGGAAAACCCGCACCTCTACACCCTGGTGACCGAGGTGAAGGTCGCCGGCGCGGTGGTCGATCGCTTCGCCACGCCGTTCGGCGTACGCTCGGTGCGCTTCGATCCCGACCAGGGCCTGTTCGTCAACGACAAGCACGTCAAGCTGCAGGGGACCTGCAACCACCAGGACCACGCCGGCGTTGGCGCGGCCATCCCTGACGCCCTGCAGGTCTGGCGGGTGGAGCAACTGAAGTCGATGGGCTGCAACGCCTATCGCGCCTCGCACAACCCGGCCACGCCCGAGCTGATGGACGCCTGCGACCGCCTGGGCATGCTGCTGATCGCCGAGACCCGGCGGATGTCCAGCGACCCGACCTCGCTGGACGAGATGGAGCGGCTGATCCGCCGCGACCGCAACCACCCGTCCATCATCCTGTGGTCGATCGGCAACGAGGAGCCCCAGCAGGGCACGCCGCGCGGCGCCAAGGTCGCCAAGACCATGAAGCGCCTGGTGGGTCGCCTCGACCCGACCCGCGGCGTCACCGCGGCCATGGACAACGGCTTCGGCGACGGCATCACCGCCGAGCTCGACGTCATCGGCTTCAACTACCGCCACGAGAAGATGGACGACTTCCACGCCCGCTTCCCGAAGCTGCCGATCATCGGCAGCGAGAGCGGCAGCACGGTCACCACGCGCGGCGAATACCTGCGCAGCGAGGCCAAGTCCTACGTCCCGGCCTACGACACCGACCACCCCTGGTGGGCGACCACGGCCGAGAAGTGGTGGAGCCACGCGGCCGACCGTCCGTGGATGGCCGGCGGCTTCATCTGGACCGGCTTCGACTATCGCGGCGAGCCGACGCCCTTCAACCGCTGGCCCAGCATCAGCTCGCACTTCGGCGCGCTCGACACCTGCGGCTTCCCGAAGGACAACTATTACTACTACCGCGCCTGGTGGCGTTCCGAGCCGCTGCTGCACCTCTTCCCGCACTGGAACTGGGAAGGCCAGGAGGGCCAGCCCGTTCCGGTCTGGGTCCACAGCAACTGCGACAAGGTCGAGCTGTTCCTCAACGGCAAGAGCCAGGGCATCCGCGTTGTCACCCCCAACCATCACGTTGAATGGTCTGTCCCGTATGTGGCTGGGACGATCGAGGCCCACGGCTACAAGGGCGGCAAGGTGATCCTGCGCCAGCGCCGCGAGACCGCCGGTCCCGCCGTCGCCCTGCGCCTGACCACCGACCGCTCGGCGCTCGCCGCCGACGGCCAGGACGTCGGCATCCTCAAGGTCGAGGTGGTCGACGCCAAGGGCCGCCCCGTGCCCAAGGCCGAGGATCTGGTGACCTTCGCGGTCACTGGTCCGGGCGAGGTGATCGGCGTCGGCAACGGCAACCCGACCAGCCACGAGAGCGACGTCGCCAGTTCGCGCAAGGTCTTCAACGGCCTGGCCCAGGCGATCGTGCGCACGAAGCGCGGCCAGGCGGGCGAGGTGCGGGTCCTGGCCTCGGCGCCGGGCCTGAAGCCGGCCTCGCTGGCGCTGAAGGCGGGGTAGGGGTCCGCGCAAGATCCTTCCACGAGACGTCGAAATGGGGGTGGACGCTGGCCGCGAGCGGGGCAGTATCCACCCCTTCTTTCGTCAGCCTCGCCAGGATCGTCCATGCGCCGCCCGACCCAACTGCTGCTCGTCTCGCTGCTGGCCCTGACGGCGGCCGGACCGATGGCCGGGGCGGCCGTGCGCGAGGCGCCCCAGGCGCTGTTCACCGGCCGCGATCTCTTCGGCCTCGAGGTCGCCAGCGACCCGCAGATCCGCCCCGACGGCGACGTCATCGCCTATGTGCGGGCGACCAACGACATCATGGTTGACCGCGCCGTGCGCTCGATCTGGCTGGTCGACGCCAAGACCGGCGTGCAGACGCCGCTGGTCGCCGGGCCGGGGTCCGCCATGTCGCCGCGCTGGTCGCCCGACGGCCAGCGCCTGGCCTATGTGCAGGTGACGCCCGACGCCGGCGCCCAGCTCTACGTCCAGTGGGTCGCCACCGGCCGCACCGCCAGGCTGGCGACGCTGGACGAGGCCCCCAGCGACCTGACCTGGTCGCCGGACGGCAAGACCATCGCCTTCACCATGCTCACCGGCGACGACGGCGCCAAGCTGGGCTCGGCCCCCGAGGGCAAGCCCGACAACGCCAAGTGGGCGCCGGCCCTGACCGTCGAGACCCGCGTCAACTTCCGCGAGGACGGCGAGGGCACGCTGAAGCCCGGCTATTCCAAGATCTACACCGTCTCGGCCGAGGGCGGGGCGCCGCGCCAGCTGACCTTCGGCAGGTTCGACGACCGTGGCCCGCTGTCCTTCACCAAGGACGGCCGCTACCTGCTGTTCTCGGCCAACCGGTCCGAAGGCTGGGAGCGCGACGGCAATCAGACCGAGATCTGGCGCCTGACCCTGGCCGACGGCGCGCTCAAGGCCCTGACCAGCCGTATCGGTCCCGACGCCAGTCCGGTGGTTTCGCCCGACGGTCGCCAGGTGGCCTATGTCGGCTACGACGACTCCCGCCGTCGCGGCTACGAGAACCAGCGCCTCTACGTGATGGACATCGACGGCGGGAACAGCCGGGTCCTGACCGGCGGCCTCGACCGCTCGGTGGACGCCCCCGTGTGGTCGGCCGACGGCCGCAGCCTCTATGTCGACTATGACGATCACGGCTCGGTGCGGGTCGCCCGGGTCGGCCTGTTCTCGGGCGAGATCGAGACCATCGTCGCCGGCCTGAACGGCGCGGGCCTGGACCGCCCCTACAGCGGCGGCGCCTTCAGCGTCGCGCGCGACGGGACCGTGGCCTTCACCCAGGGCTCGACCAGCCGTCCCTCCGACATCGCCGTGGCCAGGAAGGGCGCCGAGGCCCGTCGCCTGACCGCGCTGAACGCCGACCTGCTGGGGGCCAAGACCCTGGGCAAGGTCGAGGCCCTGCCGGTGAAGTCGTCCTATGACGGCAAGCCGATCGACGCCTGGATCGTCACCCCGCCCAATTTCGACCCGGCCAAGAAGTACCCGCTGATCCTCGAGATCCACGGCGGGCCGTTCTCGGCCTATGGGCCGGGCTTCTCGACCGACTACCAGCTCTACGCGGCGGCCGGCTACGTGGTGGTCTACGCCAACCCGCGCGGCTCCACCTCGTATGGGGAAGCGTTCGCCAACGAGATCGACCGCAACTATCCCAGCCACGACTACGACGACCTGATGAGCGCGGTGGACGCGGCCGTGGCCAAGGGCTTCGTCGACAGCGACCGGCTCTACGTCACCGGTGGTTCGGGCGGCGGGGCGCTGACGGCCTGGATCGTCGGCAAGACCAGCCGCTTCGCCGCGGCCGCGACCCAGAAGCCGGTGATCAACTGGACCAGCCAGGTGCTGACCACCGACGCCTACAGCTCCATGGCCTCCTACTGGTTCGGCAAGATGCCGTGGGAGGATCCGCAGGGCTACTGGGCCCGCTCGCCGCTGTCGCTGGTGGGCAACGTCAAGACCCCGACCCTGGTCGTGGTCGGCGACCAGGACCTGCGCACCCCGGTCGGCGAGGCCGAGCAGTACTATCAGGCCCTGCAACTGCGCGGCGTGCCCACCGCCCTGGTCAAGGTCCCTGGCGCCAGCCACGGCGGCATCGCCAGCCGCCCCTCCCAATCGGCCGCCAAGGCCTCGGCCATCCTGGCCTGGTTCGAAAAGTTCCAGTCGCCCCCGAAGTGAGTTCAAGATCCTCCCCCTCTGGGGGAGGTGGCCCGGAGGGCCGGAGGGGGGGCGTTTTCAGCTTCCGTGACGCCGACCGTCTCGCATCCAGCAACAAACAAACTCCGCCTCCCTCGCCCTCGTGGCGAGGGCCCATGCCTGCGACCGCTCAAACCTGGTCCGTCCTGCAAAGGTCTGAGCGGCTGAACGATGGATCCTGGGCACAAGGCCCAGGAAGGCGGTTTTGGGTTGGGCGAGGGCGGGGAGAGCCTGACGCCTAGCTCCCGTAAAATCCCCGCGAAAGCGGGGACCCAGGTGTTTTATTGTCGAGCGCCCGGGGGCTTCAGAAAAAGCCTGGGTCCCCGCTTTCGCGGGGATTTTACGGAGTTGGGGCGGCCTTACGCACGCTGCTCACTCGGCGTAATCGGAAAAAAGTTGAGCGAACTCAACGCCCTACAACTTTATCACCCCAACTTATCCCCACCTGCTCAACCCGCCCCATAATCAAACCCATCCCAGCCATGGGGAGGGCTCTTGGTACCGGCCCGAGTTAGCGGCTGTGGATCGCATCGAGCGGGGCCGCTTGTTGCGTCATGGGAAGGGCGGGTTTGCAGGATCGCTCAGAAGGCGTG
>PJTT01000672.1_pt1 | contig 16675 bp, 17 predicted proteins | sample 1512261 | NCBI WGS metagenome assembly PJTT01 (sample SAMN08177685, study PRJNA422409) | Soil metagenome, whole genome shotgun sequencing project. | isolation source: Soil (2) enriched on wood chips | place: USA: Madison | collected 2015-01-15
CATCATTATTGGCAGAGTACAAGCGGGTTCGTGTTACAACTTAGGGAAGCGCCGTATACCGAACGGTACGTACGGTGCTGTGGAAGGTCGGAACGGGAATTAATCCCGTTCCTCCTATCCGATACCCCATCTTTAACCTTCTATACTATTCATGGGCTTTATGCCTACTGCTCCAGCAAGCCATTGATCAACAGGCTTAATAAGCGCTGCCGAGCTGCGCTTTTATCCAAGCCGAAACCCTTTACTGTAACCGACATAAAAAGGGGCATGATCATCGATCAATGCCCCTTTCGTTGCGTCAATATATTATATTCAATTAGTGGGCGGCCGATTCTTCAAATGGCCTATCTTATGGTTAAAGCGATGTTATGGACAAGGAATAACCTTGACCCCATAACCCCTACCGTGCATCACGGTGATGTTGATCACCGATTGGGTAATCACCACCTTGTTCTGCCCCGTGGTATTCCAAGTGATCTTGTTGAATGTGGTACCGTCGGTAAACACGATCGGATACAATGCTCTATCGGTATTGTTTTTTCGTCCGAAAAGGGATACTTCACCTTTTGAACTGATGACCAGCTTCACCGATGGATAGTCTCGATTTCCAATGATGTTCCAGATCTGCGATGTATTTCCTTCACCCCACATGGCGCCATCGGCAAACCGAACGTTCCGTTTTGGAAGGTTTGCGGCCGTGGTGTATTCAAATTGAATCTCTTTGGTCGCTAGTTTCTGACCGTTGATTTCCATGTTGAACGAGTTGTCCAGTTCATAGATATCAAAGGTATAACCATAGTTTGCACCACTCGCATACAGGGTATTCGTTTTTACATCTCCATACTGGCTGCGCCACTCAAAGGTATCATCGCCAGTAGGCTCGGTGCATGGATTCTTTATTTGCAGCACGAGATCGTATTTTTGATAGGGAGCAATGGTGAAATCTTCCAAGATTAAGTTATTGCGCACTGTCGATACTTGTTTTCCGTTGATCACCGCATTGATCAGTAAATTGCCTATAGACACGTCTACGGTGGTTATTTTCGGCGAAATCAATAACGTCGGACTAGCAGTTACGGTACGTAATCCACCACCTAGGTTTGGATAGTTTACCGCGACCGAGGTCGTATCTGTACTGTAGGTCAATGCTCCATCACTGAGTTTTACCGTCCCATTTTTGCGAGGGGTAGCTGCTCTATTCCCTTGGCCGGTAAAGCGTACATTGGTTAGCGAAACGATTTCGCCCCGTGTATCGTCGGTTAGCCTTGTCGTCATGGTAATCTGGCTAAATTGATGCTTCAGGATTACACCTAAGTAGTTGTCGCCGCTGGCTACCTTCAATGTGGTTCTAAAGTACATCAAGTCCTCGCTGCTTGTTAAGGTCGCGGTGGATAGTTTTGAACCATTGGTAACTGCAGGAAGAGCCGCCGCACTGTTCACTGAATAGGCGATAAACGTATAGGTTGATCCCACCGTTAGGTTGGTGAATCCCGAAGGGCTTTTGCCGGCCTCATAGTCCATCTGCGATACAAAATTGTCGCCCAGATAGGCCATGACGCGATACTTTACGCCGTTGCCTAAGGGCGTTCTAACGATAGCAGACTTGTTGCTGGCGGCGGAGGCTTTCAAACCTTTTACGGGAGTTCCGGCTGCTGGGGCAGGACTTGTCGCGCGGGGTTTCAATGTCGCTACCACTTGGAAATTGTTTTCTAATGTTATTATTTTAGTCTGCTCTTGTGCACCCTCTGTCGATGCGCTACTGTTGTAAGATGCCGTTTGCGCCTTAAATTCATTTGTTGTTCCGCTGGAAGTGCTACCTGCATCTTGTGAAAGACCCGCGCTCTCCGACTCTATTTCTGACCCCAAAAGCTCTACCGTAACGTTGGCGTCGGTGGATCCTTCAGAAACGATGTCTTTGCTACATGAACCAATGGCCAGCACGGAGAGGAGCATCATGATGCCCCATAGTCGCTTTCCTCTTGTCATACTATTAAGATAATGTATCATTGCTGTCTAAATATCGCCTAAGTCTATCGTCCTATATTCTGTTTCCTGTTCATCCCATTCCTGCTCTACCGCACCATTTTTGTTTTGGGGTAATACAGAGGATTTCACAATATCTTCCTCCATCTGAATAGCTACCACGTCGATCGTGGGTTTTTCATACTTTAATTTCATCGCATTCTATTTGAGTTCAACATTACTATTTACTAGACCTATAAAGCGTTTTCACTATGCAGTACACATGTGAGCATACGGCACGTTAAACGAATTAGCTTAGCATGCATGGAAGTGTATAGCTTCCCATTCACATTAAAAAAAAGTAAGCGATTTTGAGCAACCGTTACATTTTGACCATCGCAAATCTATCATAATTCAATAATAATAGATGGCGATTTGTAGGAATTAAAAAATATTGTAGCGATGCGTCTACACGGTAGGTATTTATTCAGGGGGCGGCTAAAAGATGATCTGCCATTGCCTAGGTTTGTTCGACTAGTTCGCTTCTTTACGGACGGTTGGAGATTTTTTCGGTGTTGATTATTAGTGTTTTGCAGTTGTTCTTTTAGATCCGGCTAACGGTCGCTTAACTGTTTTTTTTTCTTTTATGGCGTTATGGAAGAGAGCTGAATGTCTACCGTAAGGTTTATTTTTCTTGTTATACTTTCGGGATAATTCGAAAGTAAAAGTATATGCTTGGTGCAAAACAAAATTTTTACCTCAGGTGCAAGCTCTAGGAGGCGATGTTTTTCAGGTCGGGAGATAGGCTTCCAAAAAATAGTCAAAAGTGTTTGATCAATCGACTTCATTGATATTGCGTACGGTTACCTGCGGCATATCGGCCCAGATGTCCTGCATATACTTTCTGTGGTTGGCGCCTGCGATGACAACTACTTTTTGATGCTTGAGTGCCCGTGCCCGGTTGACTACATTTTCACACATTCCTTTGTTGCGCATCCACCACCAGTGGATTTGGGCCAGCATTTCTTCTTTTGCAAAGCCGGGCAGGGGATACAGATCCGGGAAATAGAAATCTCCGGAAGCTAATATGGCGGACGCTTCATCGGTATTCAACCATGCGGTAAGATTCGTAGCGTTCTTATCCTGCTGTGCATAGGTCGCAAAGCCTGCATCTCTTCTTTGCAGGATGTCTTTTAGAGCAGCGGCGTAAGCGGCTGTACTGTCTTTCTTGTAGTGTTCAAACTTTTTATAAAAAGCCAAGGCCGATGCCGACCAGTTCAGGTCGTAGTCTTGGCAGTCCATGGGCAATAGTTCCTTGATCTGTAGTTCCTGCATCATGGGAAATGCTATCAAGGCATATTCGGAGGTCTTCAATCTTTTCATGCTACGCCCGCTAACGTCAAGCTCAGGGCTTAGCAGCTGTTTCACGTAAGCAGCTAATGCGGCATCGGGTGCTTTTTCGAGCTGGGTGTAAACTTGCCAATATTGATAATGCGCATTGGAGACATCTTGGTTTAGGTAGTAAGCGTGCGCAAGATCGGTTCTTGAGCGATAATCGTTTGGGTTTGATTCGACGATCTTTTTCAAACGATCGATCGTTTGTGGCAGTTGGTCTTCGTTGATGTTTTTGTTTTGGCGAAGGTTCTCTAGCCGTTTTCGATTATCCGCTTTGCACCAATAGTCCATATTGTTTTGTTCGTCCTCCTTGCTTAGAAATTCACCGAAAAAGGCGGTAGGCGCAAATTTGCGAATTTTACCGTATATCGAGGAAACATCTTGCGCTGGAGCGTTACCGTAATTGTGTGAAACACCAATGAGTAGGATATCAACCTGTTGCGCGGAGGCCTGCAGGCAAAGAAAAAGGAGAAAGAAGAAGAGATGTTTCATGATGGTAGTTCGTTAAATGGGGGCTGAATTATTAAAACAGGCTCCTACTTAAAGATACAAACAATTTGCTTTAGAAAAATTGTTTTCTGTGGAATCATTGGAGTATTAAACATGTTCCGCTTGGATAAATCTGTTCAAAAAAAGTGCTCGCCATTCTTTAGTTTACGCCGTAAATAGTCTTTGAACTATAATATGATCGCTCCTCACAAACTTCTTACGTCCCAACGATTAACCTGTCGTGTGCCCTTGGTTGCACTGCTCTTAGTTCTATGTTTTGTGTCGTCGCCCGTTTTACCCATGAAGTGATCAATGGGAAGATGGAGGTTGCCGTAGAGTGTGACGAAGGTGCTTCCTACGAGAACAAGAAAATCGTGCTGAACTTCGACTATACTACGAATACCATTAAAGACAAGGTGTTTCACTGATAAACGATTTATCGTTGTTAGAGACCTAGTAGGGTCAATGAAATAAGGCCTTGAATTCCGATGGCGTTTGTTTCGTTTTTCGTTTGAACAGCTTGCTAAAAGACTGTGGATGTTCGAACCCCAGCTGAAAAGCGATTTCACTGACGGAAAGATTTGTTGTGATCAGTTGCTCTTTGGCATATTCGATCAACCGGTGTTGGATGTGCTGCTGTGTGTTTTGTTGGGTATGCATGCGTAAGATGCTCCCCAGGTAGTTGGGCGATATATGAAGCTCTGCGGCGAGTGCCGCAACGCTTGGGACACCTTGTTGCAATGCTTTCCCGCTATAGAAATAGCGGGAAAGAACTGCTTCAAATTGATCGAGCAACTGCACATTGGTTTTTCTGCGCGTCATGAACTGACGTTCATAGAAGCGTTCCGCATAGATCAGCAACATCTCCAGCTGTGCGACGATGAGTTCCTGGCTAAATTTGTCCATATTCGACTGGTACTCTTTTTCGATATTCTTCAGGATATCCACAATCACCTGTTCCTCTTTGTCCGACAGAAACAGGGCTTCATTTGCGGCATACTGAAAAAACTCGTATTGCTTGATCTTCTTTGCCAGGGCTGTACGGTAGAGGAAGTCGGGATGGATAAGCAAGAGCCAACCTGTGGGTTTGACCCGAGCTTTTGGGTTCATTTCTATGCGGAGGAATTGCAGGGGCGACACGAAGGTGAGTACGCCCGAGTCAAAATCGTATTGCTGCTGCCCGTAGTTAAATTTAGCATTGACATTCCGCTTTAAACCTATCGAGTAGAAGTGCTGTATCCATTGCAGCTCCTTGTCGTTCACCGGATAATGCACGTTGCTGTAGTCGATCAAACTGATCAGGGGATGCTCGGCCTTTGGCAGCTGGCAAAAGTCGTGAAAGGCGGCGATAGAATGAAAGCGAAATGTCTTGTCCATGCTACGAATTTACAGAATCGTTTTTAAAATGATTTTTGTGCTGTGGGACGTACTACAATTTCATTGACATCCACATCGGCCGGTTGCGCAATAGCGAAGGCGACGGCCTTGGCGATAGCCAATCCTGGAATGACATCTTTTCTGAACATATCGATGGCCATTTTTTTCAAGTCAGGATCAGAAATGCTTTCCGCCAATTCCGATTCGGTGGCTCCGGGAGCCACTAGGGTCACGCGGATATTGCTACTTACCTCTTGGCGCAGACCATCGGAAATGGCACGCGCCGCAAATTTGGTTGCACTGTATACTGTTGAGGTAGGCCCTACCCAGCGGTCGCCCACCGAGGTGATGTTCACAAATTGGCCGCTATCTTTTGCTTCAAACAGGGGTAGTGCCGCGGCAATGCCATGCAATACGCCTTTGATGTTAACATCGATCATGCGGTGCCATTCTTCCACTTTGTAGCTGTTGATCATCGATAGGGGCATCAGCCCTGCGTTGTTGACAAACACATCCAGTGAACCAAATTGCGCCTCGGCCCAGGTGGCAAACGATGCGACATCGCTAGCCTGTGTGACGTCGAGCGATCTGTAGATGGCCTCTCCGCCGTTTGCTTGGATGGCTGCGCTGATCTTTGCTAAATGGTCTACCCGTCGAGCACCCAGCACCACTTTGGCGCCTAGGGATGCCAAGTGCCGTGCTATGGCCTCGCCAATGCCACTGCTTGCGCCCGTAATGGCGACAACTTTTCCTTGTACATTTTCCATTGTTCTTATTTTTTGTGATTAATATATATACAAAGGTGGGCAGACGAGCCGCCACGGACGTAGCCCAATCCGTGGAGATTGTGTTTAAATCGTGGACGGTAGAGCGAAGATCGCTTCGCCGACACTACTTTCAAATAATCTGAACGACTGGACCGTTCGATTGTTCATTGTTTAAACATGCACCGGTTTAAACGGATTTGAGCGGCCTATATCCTAGGCTTGGGCTTCTGTTCGCCATGCACGCTAATAATTATGGAAACGGGAACATACGTGTTCCGCTAAATTGTTTAAAAGGATATGAGTGGACAGCGCAACTACCAGCCTATTGAAAATTATGGGCTCATTGGAAACATGGAAACCTCCGCACTGGTGGGGATGAACGGATCGATTGATTTCTTATGCTTCCCGCGGTTTGATTCGCCGAGCGTCTTTGCCCGACTGCTGGATCATGAAAAAGGAGGGTATTTCTCGATTGTCCCCCAGATGAAGGACATGCGCTACAAGCAATTGTATCTTCCGGGGACGGCCGTGCTTATTACCCGTTTTTTCTCGGAAGAGGGGATTGTCGAGATTACCGATTACATGCCCCTGCATGAAAATGCGACAAACCAATGCAATTCGATTGTCCGCAAAATCAAATCTATACGGGGCCATGTCACCTGCAGGCTAGAACTGCAGCCGCGGTTTGACTATGCACGGAAAAAGCATAGCATTGAACAGGAAGACAAAACCTTGTTGTTCAAAACGGAAGACAGCGATCAGGAAGATATGCGTCTTATGTCTAGCTTCGACGTGGAAATTGACGATCAGGATGTACATGCCGAGTTCTCCCTGCGGGAGTCTGAGCGTGCTTTCGTCGTGCTTGAGCTCTCCTCCAATGGCGATACCAAGTTTAACGATATTTCCTATTATACGAAAGAGACCTATTTCAGCACCATTGCCTATTGGCGTAACTGGGTGAATCAGTCTACCTATTCGGGGCGCTGGATGGAGGTGGTGCAGCGATCGGCCATCACCTTGAAGCTGCTTACCTCCGCCAGGTATGGTTCTGTCGTCGCGGCAGCTACCTTCAGCCTTCCTGAAGAGTTGGGTGGCGACCGCAATTGGGACTATCGATTCACTTGGATCCGCGATGCAGCCTTTACCATGTACGCCTTTTTGAAACTGGGCTTTGTGAAAGAGTCTAAGGCCTTCCTCAACTGGATCATTGAGCAGGATCAAAACCGGGATCTGCATCTGCTCTACAAGATCGATGGCGAATGGGATATGGAAGAAAAGATACTGGAGCACTTCGAAGGCTACAAAGGCTCGGGACCGGTGCGCATTGGCAATGAGGCGAACAATCAGCTGCAGCTAGATATATACGGCGAACTGCTGGATACCATTTACATCTACAACCAGTACCATCAGCCGATTACCTTCGAGCTGTGGGAGATCATCTGTAAGGAGATCAAGATCGTGATCGAGCGCTGGCGCGAAGCGGATCACGGTATTTGGGAAATCCGTAACGAAAAGCAAGAGTTTTTGCACTCGCGCTTGATGTGCTGGGTAGCGATGGATCGCGCCATTAAGATAGGGCAGGATCGTTCCTTCCCCTTCCCAGTGGGCGAGTGGATCGATGTGCGCAATGAGATTTACAAAGATATTTTCGATAACTTTTGGAATGAGGAAAAGCAGATGTGGGGACAGTTTAAACGGGGAAATAAGGTGTCTGATACCATTGATGGCAGCGTGCTGTTGATGCCGTTGCTCCATTTTGTGACGCCGGAAGAACCCCGTTGGATACAGACCCTAGATGCGGTAGATCGAGAGCTGCGCCTTGATGTATTGGTGTACCGCTACAAAAACGAAGAGCTCGGCATCGACGGGCTGGAAGGCGAGGAAGGTACCTTTACGATGTGCTCTTTTTGGTATATCGAGTGCCTGGCCAAGGCGGGGCGCATCGAAGAAGCGGTGGAAAACTTTGCCAAGATGATAGGCTATGCGAACCACTTGGGCCTATTTGCCGAGATGATCAGTAAGAAGGGTGAACACCTGGGCAACTTTCCGCAGGCCTTTACCCATCTCGGGTTGATCAGTGCGGCGCTGGAACTCGACAAACAACTCTCCCGTCGGCAGCGGACTGATGCCTAATTAGATTCGTAACAGTTTTGTACTTAAATGCTTAGGAGCCTAGTAAGATGAGTATGCAGGGATGTCCCTTCATAAGGGAAATGGCTTGACTGCGCACGCATTGGAGGCAGATGCGTGTGCATTAGAGGTAGATGCGTATGCATTGGAGGCAGATGCGTATGCATTGGAGGCAGATGCGTATGCATTGGAGGCAGATGCGTATGCATTGGAGGCAGATGCGTATGCATTGGAGGCAGATGCGTATGCATTGGAGGCAGATGCGTGTGCATTGGAGGCAGATGCGTATGCATTAGAGGCAAATGCGTAGTGAAAAGCGTTTTTCACTAGTGAAGTATTTGTGTTCGCTACATAAATGGGCTTTGCGATATGATAAAGTGGGTTTTTGATTCAGAAAGGAAGCTTTTTTTTGCTCAAAAAGGGTATCAAATTGCGCCAAAAATTTTGACGTTTCACGAAAAAATTGGCGCGATTTGATACCCTAATGTTGCAATAAATTACAGGTCATGTTTTTTATCACAATTTTTTTTTGCTGTTAGCAGAGCCGTGTTTTTGAAATAAAGCCTCTTGGTTTTGTTCATTTTGCAATTTGCGAATTGCAAAATGAACGTAAAAACATAGTATTGAATCTCTGGCGTATTCATATGCTTCGTACCTTCATCGAATTATGCAAGATATGCCCTTGTAGTATGACGAAAATGCCTCCCTTTTATACAACATTTTCATGCTATATTTGAGATAGTAAACGTTGATTGTAGCTACCTAAAGTTTTTCATACATACATGTTAAAGACAGCTTATCGTGGTACCACAGTTAACCAAAAGTGAAGAATAAAACCGATGATCTATGAGAACAGTATCAACCATGCTTATTTTTGTGCATATCTATTTGCTGACGCGGTATTGCGTTGCAAACATATTTCCGCAACAACGCCTTGATCAGCTAACTAAATTGAAAAGATTGATGATTGTGGTACTGATCCCGTTTTACGGTTATTATTATGTGTGTAACCTTGAACGGAAAAGCGTCTAATATGCTGATTATTTCCCCAGATATCATCGCTCGATAAAAACCTTATCGAGCAAATAAGGAATATCCGCAGGATAGTGCTAACTTTATCCATTATGGAACAATCAAAGGATCCGTTGCACGGGAAAAGGCTGGACACGATTTTAGAAGAGCTGCTGGATTACTATGGCAGTTTTGATGGACTGGGAGAGCAGATCAAGATAAAATGCTTTACCGATAACCCAAGCATAAACTCGTCGCTTAAGTTTTTGCGAAAAACACCGTGGGCGAGGGCCAAGGTGGAGAGCTTGTACCTATATGTGCTTCGGCAGAAAAAGAAAAAGGGGCTGTAGCCCCGATAAAAGCAGCGGACATATACCGACTCCGCTCAAATATTCTATCTATTTTCTTTTGTTCCACCACACGAAGAAGCCGGTTATGGGCAGACTTGCGCAGATCAAACTGATAAAAAAGGCCAGCAGCTTGCCGGGGAAGCCGAGTATGGCACCCATATGTATGTCATAGTTCATTATGGACAGGCGATCGGCAAAGCGTGCCTCGCTAAATTTGTTGCCCTCCACGTCCAAGGGTGCTAGTGTGTAGCGATCGTAAAAGTAAGCGCTTTGATTATAGTAAGATCAATGGCAAAATCGGAAACTATCTTCTTAAACTGCGCAGGATCGTGTTGCAGGCCTATCGAAAAATTTAGTCATGATCTTTCCGTAAATTCATTTTACATTTGGAGGACGATTATTTGAAGGAAAGACATGTTTCAGGAACTATTTTCGCATATTGAAGAGAAGGTGACACTGACGGAAGCAGATAGACTGCTGATAGCGCAATATTTTGTGGTAAAAAGATTGCGACGTCGACAATATGCGCTACAAGAAGGCGATGTTTGTAACAATTTAACCTTCGTGGCACGCGGTCTTTTGAAGTCGTTTAAGGTTGACGAGAAAGGAAACGAACGTATTTCGCTATTAGCTTGGGAAGGTTGGTGGATATCCGATTTTAATAGTTTTATACATCAGGAAGCCGCTGTGTTGAATATTGATGCCGTAGAAGATTCCGAATTGCTCTTGATCAGCAGGGACAATTATGAACGATTGTTGCAAAATGTTCCCGTCATGGAGCGTTACTTCCGGATTCTATATCAGAATAGCCTGGTGACTAAAGACAAAAGATTGATCAGCTCGAACGGCGACTCGGCGGAGCTGCGGTATATGAAATTGGCAGAATCGATGCCGGAGATCCTGCGGCGTGTGCCACAACACTTGATTGCGTCTTACCTTGGTCTTGCTCCCGAGACGATTAGTCGCATAAAAAAGAAACAATAACAGCTTTAATTCCTTGATCTAGATCAAGGTTATTTCATGCGCTGGATCAATGGATTGTGGCTTTATTCCGACTAGTTTTGTTGCTGTAAAATAGGAGGAAATATGAAAAAAATCGCATTAGTTGTTGGAGCGACCGGTATCACCGGGAGCAACCTCGCAGAGGAGTTATTGGCACAGCATTGGGATACTTATGGTCTGGCCAGAAATCCGGCATCGCTGCCCAAAGGGGTTAAAGCAGTCCGCGCCGATCTATTTGACGTTGATCAACTACGCCAAGCCTTACAAGAAGTATATCCTACACACGTTTTTATCAACACCTGGGTGCGCCGTGATACGGAAGCGGAAAACGTTCGAGACAATGCTTCCATGCTAAGGAATCTTTTTGATGTGCTGGCCGAGAAGCATAGTGTTGAACATGTGGCTTTGGTGACCGGATTGAAGCATTACCTTGGACCTTTTGAGGCTTATGCCAAAGAAGGGGCGCTGCCCGAAACGCCTTTGCGCGAAGAGCAGCCCCGGCTTGATCTCCCGAATTTCTACTATGCGCAGGAAGATGAGGTGTGTGCCGCCGCCAAACGTGATGGCTTTAGCTGGAGCGTACATCGACCGCATACGGTAATTGGTAGAGCGGTAGGCAACCTAATGAACTTGGGGACCACCTTGGCCGTATATGCTAGCATCTGCAAGCAGACCGGACGGAAATTTATTTGGCCGGGGTCGGAAGCGCAATGGAACGGCTTGTCCGATGTGACCGATGCCTCGATTTTGGCTAAGCAGCTCATTTGGGCCAGTACAACGGCGGAGGCGAAGAATAGCGCCTACAATATTGTTAATGGCGACGTGTTTCGCTGGAAATGGCTGTGGCCGAGAATTGCCGCATGGTTTGGCGTAGCCTATGAGGGCTATTCGGATGCTATTCGGCCGCTGGAAGTAGAAATGGAACATGATCATGAAACATGGCGTAAGATCGCGTCAGAGTACGGTTTATCGAATGAGAGGCTCGATGCGCTGGCTTCGCCGTGGCATACGGATCTGGACCTAGGTCGCCCGATCGAGGTGATGACGGACATGAAAAATAGCCGGATAAAGGGCTTTTCGGAATTCCAATCCACAGAGGATTCTTTCCTTAGCCTTTTTGAACGATTACGCGAGGAAAAGATTATTCCCTAATAGGGTTAGAAGGCGATGAAAAACACCAAGCGATAGGCATGCATAGCGTGCTAGCTTATTGCTTGGTGTCGCATTTTTAGTAGGTTTTTACTTTCAGCGGTTTGTATCCTTGACTGTTTTATAGAGCGATATAATCTCATCAGTTACGAATTCCGGTTCGTCATAGAAAACGAAATGTTCTGCATCCTTCAACAGAATATAGTTCCTGTTGTCGTGTTCCTCTGCAAATTTCTTTAAACCCGCAATAAACTTACATCTTTCATCTCCTTCAAACGGAGTCAGGCCTGAGGCAATTACTGTGGTTGGAGTTTTATAGGCTTGTGCGCTTTGGCGCATCACGTTTCCAGTATCCTCATAGTTTAGGATAAGATAGTAAAAACCAATGCTTTCTTTTTTAATTGTTTCTAAGCTGTCTATAAATTGATTTTTTATGTGTCTTGCTTTTTCTGCCGTAAGGTAATACGGGTTGACCACATCGATGAATACGGAGCCGGCTACTTTATTAGGTTTGTCTTGTGCAAATTTCATAGCATAGCTCGATCCCAAAGAATGTGCTACAAAAAAATAATCCGTGTCGTAGCCAAGTTGGGCCAAAGCACTGCTCAGATCGTTCACTTCATTTTCAATTTTGATGTAAGCGGTGTTGATCCCACTTTTTCCAAAGCCTGCTCGGTCGTAAGCGATTAAGGGTGCCTTGGTTCTCTTTGCTAATAAAAGCATGATGTCTTTCCATACGGAACCATCGTTCCCTGCTCCAGATTCAAAGACAATCGGTCGTCCGATACCTTGGATAATTCTAAAATTTAGCGAATGTTGACCAACCGAAATCAGCGTGTCTTTAACTTGAGCAAAAAGAGTGGTAGATATGCTGACCGATAATGCTAGAAGGAAGATCTTCATGGTGATTGCGAAATATATTGCTAGTAGTTTATGCTTTTCTTTAAAAATAGAAAAATATTTCGAATGTGAGATTCAGTATGAGAGTCTGTTGCTATAGCTAGATCTGGTTTTTCAAAAAATTATTTTTATCAAACTTTCAGTATGTTTTGAAAGTTTGATTTTTTGTAGTATGTTTGCTGTATGGAACTAGTAGATGCAAAAAAGAAATTTATAGAGACATGGGGTAAGTTGGGGTCGGAGTGGGGCGTAAACCGCACGATGGCGCAAGTGCATGCGCTACTTTTAATTTCTCCGGAAGCACTGACGACGGAAGAGGTTATGGAAACCTTAAGTATTTCCAGAGGGAATGCCAATATGACATTGCGCGACTTGATTGGTTGGGGACTGATTGAAAAGCAGCATAAGGCAGGCGAGCGAAAGGAGTATTTTTATGCGGATAAGAATACTTGGAATATTGCCCGCCAAGTAGCCAAGGAACGGAGAAAGAGAGAGCTGGATCCGGTATTGCGGGTCTTGGATGAGTTGAAAAAAGTGGAAGGAGATATGAACGATCCGGATTATAAAACATTCCATAAGTCGATTACCGATATCAATAGATTGGCCAACAATGTGGATAAAACATTGGATACCATGTTTAAAGCAGAGGAGAATTGGTTTTGGGGATCAATTTTTAAAATATTCAAATAGAATATTTTTTTTGCCTCTAAAGTTTCATTATTTTCTGAAAATACAATAAGTATAAATATATATTGTTATGAAAACACTTAAAAATTATCTTATCCTTTTCGATGCCGAGTGTCCGCTGTGTCGCCTGTATACGCAAGCATTTGTGGACAGCGGGATGCTCGATAAGGACGGAAGAGCAGCTTATCAAGAACTGCCGGAAGCCGCCTGTCCGATGTTGGATCGGCAACGAGCAGTAAATGAGATCGCGCTCGTGAACCAAGAAACGGGTGAAGTGACCTATGGCGTAGCCAGTTTGTTTAAGATTATCGCAAGCTCCTTTCCTGTTTTCAGACCCTTGTTTTCGTTTCAGCCATTCATTTGGTTGATGAGCAAAATCTATGCATTTATTTCCTTCAATAGAAGGGTGATTATACCCGCGGCGGCTTCCACGAGTGAATTTGAGTTGCAGCCTAGCTTTAAGCTACGCTATCGTTTAGCCTATTTGGTTTTTACCTGGTTGCTTACGGCACTTATTCTGTCCGTTTATGCGCCTTTGATGCTAGGCCTACTGCCCGAAGGAACGGCCTATAGGGAGTATCTCATCTGTGGCGGACAGCTTTTTTTTCAAGGTGCAGTCATCAGTGTTGTGCAACGGAAGAAATGTTGGGACTACCTTGGCAATATGATGACGATTTCTTTTGCCGGCGCATTGTTGCTATTGCCTGCGATGCTTTTGGCAAATTGGTTAGACCTGCACCCCCTGTTTTATGCCAGCTGGTTCATGTGCGTTGCCGGCCTAATGTTCTTGGAGCATATCCGCAGAAGTAGGCTGCTTAAGCTAGGCTGGGCTTTAACGGGTACTTGGGTACTCTATCGTATACTGGTTCTTTTATTCATTATTTTAATATCCAACTGCTATGGAATATAATAAAATCGTGCTGGCCGGAGGCAATGGTTACCTCGGTGGCGTATTGGCCAAATATTACAGCTCGCGGGCCGAGGAAATTGTTATTCTGAGCCGGCAAAACAAAGCTCCTGATGGCAATATAAGAACCGTACTTTGGAATGGACGTACAGTTGGGGAATGGCAGGAGCATTTGATCGGTGCCGACCTGCTGATCAATCTATGCGGTAAGAATGTGAACTGCAGCTATACCGAAAGTAATAAGGCGGAAATTATCCGCTCTAGAGTAATCCCTACAGTGCTGTTGGGAGAGGTGATCGCCGATATGGAAAACCCGCCCACGCTGTGGATCAATGTGACCTCTGCAACGATTTATAGGCATGCTGAAGATCGTTCGCAGGACGAGGAAAGTGGAGAAATAGGTCAGGGATTTTCTGTTGATGTATGTCGCCGCTGGGAAGAGGTATTCGTTGCAACTGACACGCCGCGCACCAGAAAGATTGCCCTGCGGATGGGCATTGTGCTTGGGCATAGCGGTGGAGCTTTCCCGCGACTGCTCAATTTGGCGAAGTATGGATTGGGCGGAAAGCAGGGGGACGGTCAGCAGTATGTTTCTTGGATACACGAACAAGATGCTGCAGCCTGTACGGAATGGCTCATGAAACATGGAGAAGTGGAAGGGGCGATAAACGCTGTGGCGCCGGATCCTGTCAAGAATGTACAATTCATGGATATGCTGCGACGTGCTTACCGAATTCCATTTGGGTTGCCTTCACCTGCATGGCTACTCGAAATTGGGGCGAAGCTTATTGGCACAGAAACGGAGTTGATCTTGAAAAGTAGATGGGTGATGCCCAAACGACTCATGGATGCTGGCTATCCTTTCCTCTATTCGAAAACAGCGCATGCGCTGCAAGATTTACGAAAAATCAAGAATTAATTTTATGAACACATGCTTTACTGATATACAAACGCTACTGTTTTTTGCAGGGATTTCCCAAATTGCCTTGGCTATTGGGAGCTTGGCAATACCGAAAATCTTAAACTGGAAGCAGGAATTGTCTAACGTCCATCCCCTAATTAAACAGATGTTTTGGACCTATGCAGCCTACATTCTCTTTATCAACCTGAGTTTTGGTTTGATCTCGGTCTTTGCGTATAGCTATTTAAGCGATGGTTCGGTGCTCGCTTGTGCTATCTCGGGCTTTATCGCTATCTATTGGATTTCAAGAGTTGCCATACAGTTCTGCTATTTTGATAGGCAAAGCATGCCAACAGGATGGATTAATCGTTTGCTCGAAGGAGTTTTAGTTGCCCTGTTTCTTTTTCTGAGTGTTGTTTATGGCGTGACGTTTTATATGAACTTACAAGAGCTTTAATGATGGAAGCATTGACCATACACCTTTTCTATTTTGCATTACTGAATCTATTGATGATCGACTTTGGCTACCGTTCAATTCGTTATGTGCGGATACAGCAAAGTTGGATAATATTGCTCTTCAGCATTTTTACGATTCATCTCATCTTTCTGAAAGACGATCCGACAATACGTATGTTTGCTTTGATCGCCACAGCCTTTACCGCGATGAAGGTGATAGCTACTATAGAAAGCTACGAAGGGAGTACCTTCAATTTATCCTTTTTTCAGTGGGTAATTTTTGTAGTCGGATGGGCCGGTATGCGTGCGCAACCCTTCGAAAATCTTGGCTCCACGGCCTTGCCAAATGCTTGGTCAAACATCAGGGTTGGTGTTACAAGGATCGTTGCCGGTGTTTTGCTTGTCTTCTCAGCGCACCGGTTGAGGGAGCTGCACATGGACGAAGAAATCCGTTATGTCACCGTTACGGCCATCCTTCTCGTTGCTTTCAGCTTGATCCTTCACTTTGGCTGGCTCCGTGTCAGCATGGGGGTTTGGAGGCTTCTTGGGGTAAGGACCTATCTGTTATTTAAGGAGCCCTTGAAATCCGTCAGCATACATGAGTTTTGGAGCAAACGTTGGAATCTTGCATTCAGTGAGATGACTTCGATAGCACTATTTAGGCCATTGAAGAATAAGATAGGGGGAGCTTGGGCTTCTATGCTGGCTTTTTTATTTTCAGGCTTGCTTCACGAAATGGCGCTAAGCCTGCCTGTTAGGAACGGATATGGACTTCCTTTGTTATATTTTGTTATTCAGTGGGCCGGCGTTATGGCCGAACGAGAGCTATTTCGACGAAAGGCGAAATTTCTGGAGAATAGGCTGTTGTCTCGAGTTTGGACATGCTTATGGTTACTTGTACCATTGCCACTGCTTTTTCACGATCATTTTGTAAGGGGAATAATATGGCCGATCGTAGGCATAGCGTATAGTTAAACAAAAATTCGTCGCGATCGATAAGACCCTTACTCATTCGGGCGCTACCGGCGCTGTTACCCCTGATCAGCTGTTCTCGGCTTTTTAGACCGCTTTGTAAGTGTCCCAAAAAATCCGACAGCTTAAAACTGGACATAAATGTTTAGATTTAAGTAATAAGATGAAAAAGACACGTTTTACAGAAACACAGATTGTGCGAGCACTCAAAGAGGGAGAA
>PJTT01000679.1_pt1 | contig 16459 bp, 16 predicted proteins | sample 1512261 | NCBI WGS metagenome assembly PJTT01 (sample SAMN08177685, study PRJNA422409) | Soil metagenome, whole genome shotgun sequencing project. | isolation source: Soil (2) enriched on wood chips | place: USA: Madison | collected 2015-01-15
CATTTTGGCCAATAGAATTGTTGCACTCCGATTAAAATACGGAGTACTGCATTTTGGCCAATAGAATTGTTGCACTCCGATTAAAATACGGAGTACTGCATTTTGGCCAATAGAATTGTTGCAGTACAAGAGTGCGACGCAACTAAAGTTCAATCAAGGGTGGGACGTTGGTAACCAAATAAAAAACTGAAATTTTAATACTGAATATATGATAAAGGTAAAATGCTTTTTGTCGGCTTTGTTGTTAGCAATGGTTGGTAATATTGTGTATGCACAAAATGTTGCCAAATGGCCGGAAGTTTTTAGCAATATTAATAAAGAAGTATTGAATAACTCGCAGGCATACAATAATCTAAAAGTTTCTACCAGTACTATTGGGCATCGTTTAACGGGCAGTACCAATGGCGCTAAAGCCGAGCAACAAGCTTTTGATTTATTAAAAAGTTATGGATTTACCAATGTGCGTTTTCAAACATTTGAAGTAGAAAGTTGGAGTAGGGGAACTATTGCCGTGAAAGTGGGTGATAACGCTAATAGTCTTGGCGCAGTTAAAGCTGTATCATTGGCTCATGCACCGGTAAAATCTAACGTTACCGGAACGCTGGTTGATTTAGGCAACGGTTTAGAAGATGATTATACCGCTGATGCAGGTAAAGTAAAAGGCAAAATTGCTTTGGTGTATTTGGGCATTTTACCCGGATCAAAAGAAGGATTGAAAAACTTGCATCGTTCTGAAAAAACAGCTTTGGCTATTAAATATGGCGCAACCGGCATTGTAATTTATAACACGGTTGATAACGGTGTGTTGTTAACCGGCACCGCATCGGTAACGGGTAAATTAATTCCAATTCCTGCGGTTTGTATTGGCAAAGAAGATGGCTTGGCAATAAAAGAAAAATTAAAAACAACGCCGCAAACAGTGAGTATTGCACTAACTAATTTTTCCGGCAAAATAAAAGCCCGTAATGTAATTGCTACTTTGAAAGGTAAAACATTACCCAATGAAAAAATTGTAGTGGGTGGGCACCTGGATAGCTGGGATTTAGCAACCGGCGCTATTGATAATGGTATTGGTTCTTTCTCGGTAATTGATATGGCACGTACATTTAAAGCACTTAAATTACAACCAGCCCGTACAGTAGAGTTTGTGTTGTTTATGGGTGAGGAGCAAGGTCTGTTAGGGTCAAAACATTATGTAGCACAAGCATTGAAAGATAAAAGTATTGGCCAGATACGTTACATGTTGAATTATGATATGACCAACGACCCAACAGGTTACTCCAGCAGTCGTGAAGAAACAAAAACCTTATTTGAAGGCATTGGTGCTATTGCACAAAATACTGATACAGCGTTTAAAAATACTTTCCGTTCGGGTGTTGGTTTGCATAGCGATCATCAGCCATTTATGTTGCAAGGTGTGCCAACCGGTGGAGCATCGGGTGGTAAATTACCAAACAATAGTGGCCGCTGTTACCATGCAGATTGTGATAGCTTTGATTTGGTGGACGAAAAAGGAATGCAGAATACGGTGCGTTACAATACCATGTTAACTTATGGATTGGCCGATGCAACTGAAATACCGGTTACCAGACAATCTGACGAAGCCATTAAAAAAATGCTGATTAAAAACAACTTAAAAGAAGCTTTACAAATTGCCGGTGATTGGCGTTGGAAAGATTAGGTTTTAAAACATTGATTGTTGCGGGCCATTATTATCCTTATTGGGTATAGTAAGGTTTAAACCAAACTCTTTATTTAAACGGGTTATAAAATGTGCGGCCAATAATGGCGACTCCAACTCTACATTCTGGTGTACAAAAAAATATAGTTTTTGCAAACCGGCTTTACGCCATTTTTTAATGCGAATAATCCAATCGTCAAGACGGGTTTTATCACTGCTATGGTTTGCACCTACGTAACGGACAAAAGCTTCCGGGCCGGTTAGTCGCATATGTAACATATCACGACGGCCGGCAGTATCTACAATAATATTAGCCATACCTAAGCTTTCTAGTAAATCACCATAAGCTTTGCTATTGGCTTTATCGCTAAACCATGCTTCGTTACGTACTTCCACGGCTAACGGGATGCCTTTGGGGAAATGCTGCAAAACATTTTTTAAACGATCAAAATCCTTAGGCGAAAAATTATCGTGTAATTGTAAAAAAGTCATTCCCAGCTTTTCTTCAAAACCGCTGATGGCATTGCAAAACTCTTCCAATGGTTTTTGTACATCAATCAATCTTTTAAAATGACTAATTGTGTCGGTGATTTTTGGAAAGAATAAAAAGCCTTCCGGTGTTTTATTCTTCCAGGTTTCCACTTGTTTAAAATCGGGCATTTTATAAAAAGTGGCGTTCAGTTCTATGCTATTAAATTGTGTGGAGTAGTAAGTCAATTCGTCTTTAGTACCACGTGGATAAAAACCTTTTAAATCGGCACGGTTCCATTTGGCGCAACCAACATATACATCAAAAGGCATATCGTTTTTATATGCCTCCAATACAACGGCTGTTTCCGGTGCATCTTTAGGTAAGGTAAAATCAATTTGCTCGGGGTTGGCTACTTTTCCAAATTGCATGATATTATTTTAGTAATACAAAATAACGAACTATGCTTGTAAAGCGGCGATACATTTTTTAATCTTTCGTTTCTAAATTATTTTCTTTAAAACTTTCCATTTCCTTTTGTACTTCTTCCAACAATTGTTTTTCAGTTGGCAAATACAATTTGTACTGGCTGGCATATATTTGTTTTTGTCCTTCAGGTAAAGTAAAACGTACAACTGCATCGTTTTTATTGGCACATAATAAAATTCCTATGGTGGCATTTTCGTGAGGCAGTTTTTCAATACGGTCGTAGTAGTTTACATACATTTGTAGTTGGCCAATATCCTGATGCGTAAGTTTGGTAGTTTTAATTTCAACAATTACAAAACATTGCATTAAGCGATTATAAAAAACAAGATCAACAAAAAAGTCATCACCTTCAATATGTATGCGTTTTTGTCGGGCAACAAAAGAAAAGCCATTACCCAGTTCCAATAAAAATTCTTGTAAATGAGTAATAATAGCTCCCTCTAAATCTTTCTCGTAATAAGCCGCCTCTCTTTGTAAGCCTAAAAACTCTAGAAAAATCGGATCTTTGATTATCTCTTTAGCATCTGATGGTAGTTTTTCATTTTTGGCAACAGCTAACACACTTTCTTTATCGCTACTCAATAAAAGCCGCTCGTATAAGTTGGAATAAATTTGTCGCTCTAATTGACGTACCGTCCAGTTGTTTTTGATCGTTTCCGCAATGTAAAACTCTCTTTGGTGTTGATTTTCAATACTTAGTAATAATTTATACTGGCTCCAGCTTAATTGTGCATACAGTGTATGCACTATTGGAAAAGCCCGGTAAAACTGTCGGTATAAATTAATTTGCCTAACAGAAAAACCTGTTCCAAATTCCGGTTGTAATTGTTGGGAAAGGTACTTTATTAAATAAGTTCCATATTCAGCACGATCTTTTCCGGACTGTTCTTCTTCAAAAATTCGTTTACCAATATGCCAATACATTAAAGTACGTTCATGGTCTACAGCACGAATAGCCTTTTCTTTTGATTGACTAATAATTGACTTTATGTCAATTAAAAGATTTGTGTTAATAATCATTGGTTAGCAATTAATCAAAGGTGTTAGCAATAAATAAATATAAGCATTCATATTTATATCCACATTGTGTTTTACATTTCAATAGCCATATAAAATACAGTAAATTGCGTAACTATTTCCCGCATTATGCATACCATTTTTATTACTACTTACGATAGTGTTTATGGCACATTACTTATTGGCGATTATGAAGGTAAATTATGCCTGCTTGATTGGAAATACCGAGCCCGTCGCTTACAGGTAGATGAACGTATTTGTAATTTTCTTTCGGCTAAATATGTACACCAATCAACCGATTTGCATCAAACCGTTATACAACAACTGGAAGAGTATTTTGCAAAAAAACGAACCACATTTGATCTGCCGCTTTTATTTGCCGGTAGCGATTTTCAACAAAAAGTATGGCAACAATTATTACAAGTGCCTTATGGTAAAACTGCGTCTTACCTTGAGTTAAGCCGGCAACTTGGCGATGAAAAAGCTATTCGAGCCGTAGCTTCTGCCAATGGTGCCAACGCCATTTCTATTGTGGTGCCTTGCCACCGTATTATTGGTAGTAAAGGCGAGTTAACCGGTTATGCCGGAGGTTTACCTGCAAAGAAAAAACTATTACAGTTAGAAGGTGTACAGCAGCAACAGGAGTTGTTTGTGTAGGCCTCCCCAACCCCTCCGAAGGAGGGGCTAAAGAAAGAGTAACTTAATATTAAGATTGTTTTTTTATTATGTTATCAACAATAGGAATTCTAATCAGCATCCTTGCGACGCTCCGTTCATCGTCCCGTTCTTGGTTCATCATCGTATTACGCAGCTATCAGATTTGAGATGTGAGAAATTAGACATAAAGAATGAGTAATCAAAAATCTTAGATCATACTTCTGAGATCTTAGATCAATCACACATCAATAAATCCTAAATCTAAAATTCCTAAATCCTACATTTCTTTTATTCCCACGAAAATATCCACCTCTCCATCTTCTGGATTTGCAGCTTTAGCACCATAGATTTCATAATCCGTAGTAAAAGCACGGTTGGTGACAGTATCACTCCATATTTTAATCCATTCATTGTACACAGCGCCTTGTACTAAATTGCCTTTTGCCGTGTATTTAATAAAATTACCAGCATCAATGGTTTTGCCTGTCATGCCTTCGGGTATCGTGTCCAAGCTACTTACGTTACAGCCAATCATGGTAGTATAGGGGCGAGTATGGTCTTTTTCATAATCGGTGTACATACAATAAATTTCATCGCTTAATTTATTGGGTATGGTAGCTGCTAAATTATTACTCATAAACTGATGCCACAATGCAGGAATGTCTTGTGTGGCTTGTCCGTTTTCATTTGTTGTACGTACGGTAATGCCAATTACTGTAAAAGCCGGTTTTTGTTCCATATTATTTATTTTGTTGCGAAACTAAAATGGGGTAGTGACAAAGGTATGTCAGACCATTGTTTATTGTAATAAAAAAAACGGCTGCTGCATTGTTACGATGATGATTAGCGATATGCAGCACAAGAGTGCGACGCAAGAGGGAACAATTAGACAATTAGATAATTTGAAAATTTGCCAATGAGGTTTTCCGTTAATATAGTAAACCTGCACTACTTGTTCCGCTATGCGGAAATGTCCAATAGAATTGGTGCAGTTGAAGAGTGCGACGCAACAAAAGTTCAATCAGGGGCGGGACGCTGGTAACATAAAAAAGCACTCGAATGAGTGCCTTTAATTTATTTGTCTGTATAAAATTTTACGCATGTTGCCCGGCATGTTTGCCCTCTAATACCTCTTCCACAATCTTTGCATTAAAGGCGGGTAAATCCTGTGGCGTACGGCTAGTAATTAAACCTTTGTCAACTACCACTTCTTCGTTTATCCAACGGGCTCCGGCATTTTTTAAATCAATACTAATGGCGGCAACGGATGTCATGGTGCGGCCATTAACCACTTCGGCATTTATTAATATTTGCGGGCCATGGCAAATGGCCGCAACAGGTTTTTGTTGTTTAAAAAACTCCCGTACAAATTCCAATACTTCCATATCGGTACGTAATTTATCGGGATTAAGTACACCGCCGGGTATAACCAATGCATCATAATCACGTGCCGATACTTGGTTTACATGTTTATCTACTTCGTAGGCCTTACCCCAATCTTTTTTTGCCCAGGCTTTAATGGAATCTATTTCAGTGCTTACAATATGCACTGTCCAACCTTGTTTTTCTAAATGATCTTTGGGTGATTTTAACTCACTTTCTTCAAAACCGTGGGTTGCCAGAATAGCTATTTTTTTTGACATAGTAAATCTTTTTTATAATGAACAATGTGATTAAATATTCAGATTGCCTTCACGGCCAATATCCATTTTTGCACCGGATAAGGCACTGGCTGCTACTTTAAAAAAGGTAACCAACTTATTGGTTTTATTATCCCAATAATGTGCTTCGGATGGTATTACTTTTAATACACGAATATGACGATCGTCTTTACCTTTTTCAAACCAGCCTTCCATCATCTTATTCCAGTATTTATCAATCAATACTTTACTGCCCGATACTTCGGTACCACCATAAATACTGAGGAAGTTGTAATTTTTAATATCAGAGTATAACAGGCAAACCGTTTTATCTTCCTGTAAGTGTTTATAAGTATCACTTTCCGATGAAAATAAAAACCAGATATTACCCTCTTCGTCCACTTCCTGTGTACTCATGGGTATGGCATGTACATGTTTGTCACCCGCCACATGGGTACATAACATACCTATATCTGTTTTTTCTGCTAACTTTTTTAATTTGTCGATGGCTTCTTTGTTGTGTAAGTTTTCTGTGCTCATAACAAAAGGTTTTATATGTTACCATTACACTAAACCATTTTCAAGCCAAAAGATAGAAAAGGGGATAAGTTTTTAAATAAAGAAAAATTACTGCTTACGCAAGCAGATACAAATCAACAAGAAGTATTGATTTAAAATTTACTAAGCTTATTTGCTAGTGTTTATAAATTTTCAGGATTATAAGCAGGCCATGCTCCTTTTGATGATGCCACAAATGCACCCAGTTTGGTAGCAAATAATAAAGCATCAGCAATCGTTTTGCCTGATGCATAATGGTTTAAAAAAGCAGCTAAAAAAGAATCACCACTGCCAATGGTATCAATTACATTAACCTTAATACCATCCTGATAATAAAACTTTTCACCATCGTACACCATGGCACCATCAGCACCCTTGGTTACAATTACTAATTGCAGTTTAAAAGTTTTAAAAAGGTATTCCGTACTTGCTTCAAGGGTATTAAAACTGTCCCACCAATTGGTAATCAGTATTAGTTCATCTTCATTCAGCTTTAATATATCTGCTGCTTGTAGTAAGGTAGTAATGGAATCCTGCGTGTAATGTGGTGCCCTTAAATTTATATCTAACACTTTGGTGTTAGCTACTTGCAATAATTGTAAAAGGGTGTAGGACGATACATCGCTACGGGCTACCAAACTGCCGAAAATAAAATATTTTGCCTGTTTAACAGCTTTCACCAATTCATGATCGTACTGGATATAATCCCAGGCTACCGGCTGTAGAATTGTGTATTGCATATCGCCATTCGGTTGCGGTATAGCATTAACCAAACCCGTTGGGTATTCGTTGGTTTGCAATACAAAACGTGTATCAATATGTTGTTCATTTAACAAAGCAAGTAATTCTTTACCACCTTTATCGTTACCAATTTGTGTAATTATTACCGGTGTATTACCCAGTTGTTGTAAATGATACGCTACATTCATAGGTGCACCACCCGGTACTTCTTCATTTGGTAATATATCCCACAAAATTTCGCCAAAACACACAAAAGATACGGATGACATATAAATGATTTACAGGTAAATGATGCTTACAAAGTTATTGCTTTACCACTATAAGCATTTGTATAAATGGTAATTGTTATTGCTAATTAAAACCAGTAGTTTAGCGGCTTTATCATATTCATGAAAAAACTGGTTTACATTTTTTTATTGTTGTTTAATGTAGCTACGGCACAACAACAAACCAATACCAACTTTACCGGAAAAGTAGTTGCCATAAACGATGGTGATACTTTTAAAGTACTCTATAATGGCAAAGCGCAAACTATTCGTTTAGCACATATTGATTGTCCGGAAAAATCGCAACCATACGGTAACAAAGCCAAACAGTTTGCTGCTAACCTTTGCTTTGGCAAAGAGGTGAGGGTAGTAACTACAAACCAACGTGATCGCTACCGCCGTACCATTGCCGTAATATTTGTAAACGATAGTATAAATGTAAATAAAGAACTGGTTAAAGCCGGATACGCCTGGCACTACAAACAATACTCAAAAGATACAAGCTATTATGTACTGGAACAAATAGCCCGTAAAAATAAAGCCGGTTTGTGGCAAGATAAAAAAGCTTCACCACCGTGGCTTTGGCGTAAGTAAATATTAACTACCCAGTATTACTTTATAATCTTTTGTATCAATAAATTTTTCAAATATCTCTTTCGAGATTTTCATTAACTGATCAAACTGTTTACCACCGTGGCTTACTCTTTTTACACCCAATGCACCTAATTGATCATATGCCGGCAACTTAGCAGTAGTAAATACATTCAATGGCAGATCTACTTTTTCTGTAAATGCTTTTATATCCGCTTCAGTTTCAATTAGCGGAACAAAAATACCATCGGCACCCGCTTCTTTATATAACAATGCTCTGTTAATACTTTCTTCCAATGCCTGCGGATGTTTAGTAGTATAAGTATCTACACGGGCATTTATAAAAATATTCGTCGTTTTTTTAATTGCTTTTATTTTATCAACCAATTTAGCAGCGTCTTCCAAAACACGGGTTCCGTCTTTCACCATACCGTCTTCTAAATTTATACCTACTACACCTAAATCGGTTAATAGTTTTACATTATCTGCTACCTGATTTGGGGCTGTTGAGTAACCTGCTTCAAAATCTACAGATACCGGTATAGATGATACGGCTACTACACGTTTAATAGCGCATAACAATTCTTCCAGACTTATATTTTCACCATCTGCATAACCCAACGCTATGGCAATAGCGTGGCTAGATGTGCCTATGGCTTTATAACCTGCATCCTGCGCTAATTTGGTTGTATGCGCATCCCAAACATTGCCTAGTAATAAAGGCGATTCGTTTTTATGTAACGCTATAAATTGTTCTAATGTTTGTGCCTGACTCATAATTACAATATTTTATCTTTTTCAAGCACTAATTATGCCAAGGCTTGCCATTTAGCATAAACAATGCTGTAATGGCCTGTTTTTAAAAGAAAAAAAGCAATTGATTAATTCAATTGCTTTACAGTTATATAAGTATTTCCTTCGTTATCCTGCCACCCCGATCCTTTTACACTAATGGTGTCGCCTACATTATGTTTTTTATAAGTGCTACCACCTTCTTGTAAATTAACAATGCTAATGGTAGCTATATAGTTTTTATTTTTTTCGTCCTGCACTGTAGCCATGTAACCATCTTTGCCATTTTCAATCTTCGTTATTTTTCCGGTTACACTAAATATTGTATCGGCAGGCTTATCGCTAACAACAGTTTGCTCAGCCGGTTTTTCTTCTTTTGGTGGTTCACTTTCGTTACTACAAGCCATCAAACTTACTATGCCCAAACCTAATATGGTAGATGCAATTACTTTTTTCATTGGTGTTAATTATTTAAACACAAATGTAGTGGGTAACATTTTTATTCATTAAAAATATTTTGTTACAATTATGTAAATAAATTTTTGGTTACCATCGTCCCACCCCTGATTGAACTTTTGTTGCGTCGCACTCTTGTGCACCTGTAATACTACTCACCATTGTGCAAGGTGCATCCCGATTCATCGGAGGTACTGCATCAACGTGGAGCATCAATGAGGCTAATCCAATAACTAATATCGAATTAATTATATTGGCCATTATGCAGTACTCCGTATTTTAATCGGAGTGCCTGTAACTTTACTCAGCATTTCCGCATAGCGGAACAAGTAGTGCAAGGTACACCCCGACTTGTCCTATCGTGTGTACACATCTTCAAGCTATAACGTTTGGGTTGTTAATAGCCGCCAGCTTTAGCTGGCGGATTAATGTTGATAAGGAAAGGGCTTTAGCCCAATAACCCTTTGTGTGTTTATAAAACACTTGTTCTTAGTAGCTAAATATCAACATTCGACACCCTTCGGGGTCGCAAACCCTTGTTACTGTTCTTGTTCTATAAACATGCCATCCCGCTGGGATGGACAAAGAGTTTCTCTTTTAATGTGTAATAAATACTGCTTTCGATGCCGAAGGTATCGCATGTTTATAACAGCAACTACAAAAGCGAACACGACTCCGTAGGAGTCGAATGTAATTGTAGGAAATAAAGTACAAGGGCGTAAACTGGTTTAAATAAATTATCACCAACTAATTTTTTAGGAGGTTTATATTTGTAAGGTTCAGGTTGGTAGAAAAAATATAAAAATGTGTACACACGATAGGACTTATCGGTGGTACTGTAATAATGCTGTTAAGCATTTCCGCAAAGCGGAACAAGTAATGCAAGTTTACTATGTTATCGGAAAACTTCATTGGCAAATTTTCAAATTGTTTCCTCTTGTCGCACTCTTGTACTGTAGTAATGCTATTGAGCATTATGCAGTAGTCTGCCTAATATTATTAATTCTTAATTGCTAATTATTAATTAACAACTAGCGTAAGCGGGTGAGGGATATGGAGGGCGGCGAGGTACGAGCCGGTGCGAAGTGAAACGTAGCACGGAAGCGAAGCGTACCCCGTAATAGCCCGACCCGTAGGGGCACCCCATAAAAATAAAAAGAATTATTATTGTTGTATTAGTTGCTTTGCAACCAATCGGCCACCACTTTGCGGTAAGTTTCGCCAACGGGTAAAAACTCCAGGTTTTGTAATTGAATGCGATTGCCCTCTACCAGTTTTATTTTACCAACAGCAATAATATAGGACCGATGAATGCGCAAAAATTGTTTTTGCGGCAATTTATCTACAATGTCCTTCATGTTTTCCCAAACAATAATTTGTTCATCGGTTGTATGTATGCGTATGTAATCTTTTAAACCTTCAATGTAAACAATATTATCAATGGCTAATTGATGATGTTTTCTATCAGCCTTTACAACCAAATAATCTGCGGTTGTTTTTTTACTAAAATTTTGTTGCCAGTGTATAAACTTTTCTACACTTTGGTAAAAACGATTAAATGTAATGGGCTTTAATATAAAATCAATTACCTGAAACTGATAAGCATCTAACGCATACTCCTGATAAGCGGAAGTGATGATGAAATTTTGTTGCTTACTGAATAGTTGCATTATTTCCATACCGGTAAGTTCGGGCATTTGAATATCTAAAAAAACAAGATCAATTGCCTGACTTTTTAATAAATTAATAGCAGCATACACATCGCTACCGGCATATACAACTTGTAGCTGTGTAATTTTTTGCGCATAATCATTTAGCAACTTTACAGCCAAGGGTTCATCATCCAGTATTATGCATTGTATTGTTTTCATGCTGTTAATTGAATATGTAGTTGAATGGTGAAGATATTATTACTGCTGTTAATAGTAAGTTGGTGCTGATTGGGATAATGAATTTGTAATCGCCTTTTTACATTCTCTAACCCAATGCCGCCAAGTTTATCTTTTTTTTGTTGACCAATGTTATTGGTTACAGTAAACATTAAGGTTTTAGTAGTTGCTTGTAATTGAACATGAATAGGTGTTTCGGTTAAAGCCACACCATGTTTTAAAGCATTCTCAACAAAAGGGGAGAGGATGTACGGTGGTATTTGAATAGTATTATCGCTAATATCAAAGGTTGTTTTAACAAAGTTTTCCTGCTCGTGTCTTAACTCTTCTAATTCAATATAAGATTCTATGTAATTCAGTTCATCCGTTAATTTTATTTTTTCCTTTTGCGACTCGTAAGTGGTAAAACGCATAATGCTACTAAGTTTTTCAATTGCCGGCAATGATTTTGGCGATTGAAAATATACCATAGAGTAAATATTATTTAAAGTATTAAAAATAAAATGCGGGTTGATTTGTGCTTTTAGAAATTTTATTTCTGTGGTTTTGTTTTCCTCTAAAATAAATTGGTTGTAGGCATACAAACGAATAACAAAAACAATTAGCCAGAAAAATGTACTTACTATAATAGGTAGGCTGCTAAAATATAAATTATCGAAAGCATAATACCAGAAAGGGGTTCCGCTATAATAATTTCTTTCACCTGTTAATTGAAAAATTATCACCTCCTCTAACAAATAACGAAATAAAATAAAGAAAAGCAGGTTACAGAAAAGTCCAACAAATGCATTTTTCCAACTAAACTTTTTGATTACTCTGGGCAATACCAGTAGATAATTAAAATAAAAGCTTGCAACAAAAACAATGGCCCAGGTTATTTCAAAAATACTGAGTGGTATTATCTCTAGTTGTGCATTTTTAAATTTGATTAAGGTAAAGTAGGCGGTTACCACCCAAAACACCAGATGAATAATGACTTCTTTTTTAGTAGAGAGCGGACTTTTATAAAGCATGTGTCCTTAATTTTTTATAAAAGTACTATACAGATGCTTATGGCAATAACAGGTTGGTAGAAAAAACGGGGAGGTTGGTAGAAAAAACTTGTATTGGCAGTTAATCCTGACAAAATTTGCTCTACAATTTTATCACTACAAAAAAATATACAATGAAAGCAAGTGTTTTATTTCTTGTAACAATAATGCTAAGTATGAAAATTTTTGCCCAGCAAAAACCTTTAAGCTCATCTACCCGTTTTGATTCGGCTATTGCTGTATTAAATATGGGCACTTTTCACATGGGTTTTACAACTGATGCTAATAAAACCGAGTTTGATGAACACAATACAGATAATGTAAAACAAGTGCACGCCATTGCGAAAATGATAGCTGATTTTAAACCTACCGTTATATTGGTAGAAGCATTGCCTGAAAATAATGAAAGCTTGCAAAAAGCATATGCGGAATATGTAAAAAATCCGTCTATGAAATTTAAAAACCCTTCTGAAATTGAATTACTGGCTTACGAATTGGGACGTTTAAGCGGAACAAAACGTATTTATGGTGTAGATTATAAACAGAAATATAATTACATGGTTGGTAATACAATTGACTTTAAAGACACAGCAACCCTTAATGGTTATATGCGCATGTTAGATGTGATAGGCGTACAATACCCCGAAGATAAAATGACAGTTTTAGACCATTTGAGAATTTCTAATCATCCGCAATATTTGGATATGTTAATGAATATTAACGCAGATATGTTAACACATATTTCTACACAAGGTAAAGCAGAGGGGGCCGAAGAAGCGGCAAAGTTTTACCACCGAAATCTGGTAATGTACTCCAACATTAACCAAATTGAATTAAACAAAAATGACAGGGTATTTATATTAATGGGTGCTACGCATACCGCCTTTTTTAATATGTGGTTGCAACGCAGCCCCAAATACAAACCGGTAAGTGTATATGATTATATTGGTTACAGTAAGTAAATAACATTATAAAATATTTTGAGCCATGAAAATTTTAATATTTGTTATTTGCTGTTTCATTGTAGGTATGCAGTATGTAAATGCACAGCAGAATACTTATGTAGCCGATTTACAGGAGCTAAAGACGATTATACAAAAAACAAAATCTTATAAATCGCAGATTAGGGGCAAGAAAAAAAGAGCTTATGTAAAAATGTATAACAAGTTGTTGGCCGATACAGTGACTGATGCTAATAGCTACCAATATTTTCATAACCTGGTGCAGTTAGTTTTTCCGGTACGTGATAATCACCTGGCGTTTTACCAAACACCCAACGCTAACATATACAGAAGTAGGGCAAGCATTGATAGCTTTGTACAGACAGCCTCTTTTTCTCAGTATCCGGCTTATTCATTAAATATTGACTCTTTAAAAAATGTTTTAGCCACTAAACCTGCTACAAGTGTAGAGGGAATTTATTATTACGGTAAATATTATACAGTAGGGGTATTTAATACTAAGGAAAAAGAATATGCGGGTATAATACTTAACTCAGAACTTAACTTTTGGACTAAGGGGCAAGTAGTGCTTTACTTATACGAGCAAAAAGCCGGGCAGTATAAAGCCATCTATGCACACCCTTACACTAAAAATTTTATTTTTCATACCATTGAAAAATACGATCACCAGTCACTGGTAAATAGTTCTTTCAATTTTTCATTTTATAAGGGTGTTTATGCAAAACAACTTACCGATACCAATTTTGTTAACCTGCCAAATGGAACGCCTAAGTTTAGTATGAAAAACCTGGATTCGCATACGCAATATATTGCCATTCGTACGTTTCAGACAAATTCAATAACAAGTAAACTATCACAAAACTTTTATGATTCCATCAAAGGAAAATTAACGGCTCCTAATATAATACTGGATTTAAGGGATCATGAAGGTGGTGCTAACCATGAAACTAAGAAATATTGGAAAATGTTAAAAGCTTATGCTAAAAAAGGTAAAATTTATGTTATTGTAAATAATGGCACTTTAAGCCAGGGGGAAATATTTTTACTAAAGTTAAAAAGGCTAAAAAACGTAACTGTATTGGGGCAAACCACCAAAGGAATGTTAATGTATGGCAGCAACTACGGCAAAACACTAAAATTACCCAGCCAACAGTTTGCCATTTACCCAACGGATATGAAGGGGCCAGGAAGGCTTTTACAATATGAAGACAATGGGGTAAAACCGGATATTTTTTTAAACCCGGATAAAGACTGGTTAAATCAAGTGATGGAGGTGATAAATAATATTGAATAAATTTATACAGCAATAAATTTTGAGCATGCACTAAGCCAACTCATAAGAGTTGGCTTAGTGCATATTAGTTTAAAATGTTATAAATTTTCCACATACACTTTTGTGTACTATATTTAATTTGTCAATTAGCATACTTTTGTAAAATGGATACGTCCATTACCATCAAACCCTAATCGTCTGAGAAAATCAGATTTTTTATATTTCATATGTTTCTAAAAATACCTTCTAACCGTTTTAAATTATTACTTTCTATATTCTTTCTATTAAATATAGAAGCATTTGTACATGCACAAGACTGGACAGCTGAAAGAATTGACACCACCTTAAAAAATGAAGTTTCCCGATTACGTAAATCAGGCAATGTGAAGGAAGCCCTATTATTAACTGAAGAAACATTAGAACAAGCTTTAAATATTAATCACAAAAAGGGAATAAAAGAAGGATATTACTTGTTAAGTAATATATTGTCTGTTGTAGGACGTACTAAAGAAAGCATTGAATATCTGGATGTTTTGCATCCGATGCTTTCCGAAAAAGAAGATTATGAAATGTTAGCAAGAGTATATGCAGAGTATGGGCGGAGCTATCATGACTTAGGTTTATTTCAACAATCGATAAAATATTTCCAGCAAGCGGAGAAGGTCATAAACGATAAATGGTCTAATTTACCGGTCAAACAAAAATTCATTGATTACTTATATGCTTGTTATTCATTAGTATATGAGGAAAAAGGAGATACTAAGCAACTACTGTATTACCTTAAACAAGCTTACAAGGCAAATAATAGTCCCATTATCGCTTCCCGTTTAGCCAAATTTTATACAGTCTATGCTCCCAATCCTGATTCTGCACTTTATTATATAAAAACAGGTGATTCACTTTTTGCAAGTGGTACTTTTGACAAACATCAACAATCCATCCTTTTACGGAATAAAGGCCGCTACTATGTTTCCATACAACAATATGACGCAGCTTTTGACGCTTATAAAGCATCAGTAGCCATTTCTGAAGCTGGCGGCAAACCCAAAGACGCACGAGATACCTATAAATTGCTTTACGAAGCGTATGCACTAGTTAATGATTTGAAAAACAATCAGTATTACTTGAATAAGTACACAGAAGTAAATGATAGTATTCAATACGCACAACGTTTATTGATTGAAATTCCTGTGACTAGTGTACTACAAAAAACAAAAGCAGAAAATCAAAAAAGAGAACAGAGACTATATTTATTAACGAGTCTCGGAATCCTGGTTTGCATCGTTTTTTTAATATATCTGCTAAAATTAAGGCGTAGGAAAATAGAAAAGGAAAGGGAAGCAGCATTGTTGACTAAAAAAGTAGCAGAGTCTGATAAAAAATTACAGGAAAAACAACTGGAAGCAGAGCAGTTACACAAAGAAGTAAGCAATTCAGTAATAGAATTGGAGAAAAAAGAACTACAAACACAGCAGTTGCAGTTAAAAGTAAATGAATCCTTTAATGAGCTTGTTCAGTTGGGAAGAACAAATCACCCCAATTTTTATGCACGATTTAAAGAAATTTACCCTGCCTTACATCAAAAGTTAACTACAATAAATACAAATTTACGGTTATCCGAACTTACGCTTTGCGCTTATATCTATCTGGATTTTTCCAGTAAAGATATTTCGGAATACACATTTAAATCAGTACGAACCATTCAAACCCGAAAATCTGATTTACGAAAAAAGCTGGTTATAGACTCTAATCAGGATATTTATATCTGGATGAAAGGACTGGAGTAGGGTATTACTATTATAAGGTTAAACACTTAATTTTTATTAATTAATTCAAGTTGCTAGTTAATTGGTGATTTTATCCAGGGTAAAAGCAAGAATAAACAACACCAGTTTTATTAGAAACCCTTTAAAAGTTACTGCGTGTATTTTTCTGAGAAACAAGGCC
>PJTT01000681.1_pt1 | contig 16400 bp, 17 predicted proteins | sample 1512261 | NCBI WGS metagenome assembly PJTT01 (sample SAMN08177685, study PRJNA422409) | Soil metagenome, whole genome shotgun sequencing project. | isolation source: Soil (2) enriched on wood chips | place: USA: Madison | collected 2015-01-15
CGCGGCCTATTTCTCCGGCCGCACGATCCAGATCCTGAAGGTGGCCGGCGCCGGTCCGGACCATCCGTTCATGGCCCACGTGCAGGAATCGCGTTACCTGAAGGCCGTGTTCTGCCGCGTGGTGGACTGAGCCGTCTGTTGCTGTAGAGCCGAGCCCACGCTCGGCTGATCTGCCTGGCAGCCGAGCATGGGCTCGGCTCTACAAAACGGCGGGCCGCAGCGCTATGGTCGGGCTCTTCCCTTTGCCGGTGAGAGCCCATGCCATCGCTGCGTCGCCTGTCCCTGTTGCTTGCCCTGGCGCTGTGCGCGCCGCTGTCCGCCCATGCCATCGAGTTCAGCGCGCAGGAGCTGGCCCGCGCCAAGACCCTGCAGCAGCGCCTGCTGACCCTGGACAGCCATCTGGATACGCCGGCCAACTTCGGCCGCGCTGGCTTCGACATCGAACAGCGGCACGACCACAACGCGCTTTCGCAGGTGGATTACCCGCGCATGGTCGAGGGCGCGCTGGATGGGGGCTTCTGGGCGATCTACACCGACCAGGGCGATCGCAGTCCCGCCGCCCACCTGGCCGAGCGCGACCACGGCCTGCAGCGCCTGCTGGAGATCCGGCAGATGCTGGCGGCCAACCCCGATCGCTTCGCGCTGGCGCTGACCGCCGATGATGCCGCGCGCATCAAGGCCGCTGGCAAGCGCGTGGTCTACATCAGCATGGAAAACGCCAGCCCGCTGGTGGAAGACCCCAGCCTGCTCTCGTTCTACCACCGCGCCGGCCTGCGCCTGCTCAGCACCGTGCACTTCGCCAACAACGAGTTCGCCGATTCGGCCACCGACCCCAAGGGCGCGGAGTGGAAGGGCCTGAGCCCGGCGGGCAAGGATCTGGTGCGCGCGGCGGTGAAGCTGGGCATCGTCATCGACCAGTCGCACGCCTCCGATGCGGTGTTCGATGACCTGCTGGCGATGATGCCGGTGCCGTTCGTGCTGTCGCACAGCTCGGCCAAGGCGGTCTACAACCACCCGCGCAACCTCGACGATGCACGCCTGCGCCAGCTGGCCAAGGCCGGCGGCGTGATCCAGGTGAATGCCTATGGGGGTTACCTGATCGACACTGCCAAAACGCCCGAACGCAAGCAGGCCGAAGAAGCGCTGAGCAAGCAGCTGGGCGGCTGGGAAGGCATGGGCATCGCCCAGGGCGTGGCCCTGCAGAAGGCCGAACAGGCGCTGGACCACGAACACCCGGTGCGCCACGCCAGCCTGGACGACTTCTTCGCCCACTTCGAACACATCCTCACGGTGGTCGGCCCCGAACACGTGGGCATCGGCCTGGACTGGGATGGTGGCGGTGGCCTGAGCGACCTGCCCGACGTCAGCCAGTTGCCGAAGATCACCGCGTGGCTGCTGCGCAAGGGCTACACCGAGCAGCAGATCGCCGGCATCTGGGGCGGCAACCTGCTGCGGGTGATGCGCCAAGCGCAGGATTACGCGGCAAAGCAGGGCGGCTGACCGCCCCGAGGAAATGCCGGCCAGCGGCCGGCACTACCGGTGATCCGGTTATTTCGCGATCAACGCATTGCGGCGGCTGTACAGGAAGTACAGCACCAGGCCGACCACGTTCCAGATCAGGAAATACAGCTGGGTGGTGTGCGGCAGGCTGATGAACAGGTAGATGCAGCCCAGCGCGGCCAGCGGCCCGACCACGAAGGCCAGCGGCGTGCGGAAGCTGCGCTCGCGGTTCGGCTCGCGCACGCGCAGCACCACCAGGCAGATACCCACCGCGGTGAACGCGGCCAGGGTACCGGCGTTGGCCAGGGCGGCGATTTCGTCCAGGCGGGCAACGCCGGCCAGTGCCGACACCACTACGGCGGTGAACAGCGTGGTCGCCACCGGCGTGCCGGTGCGTGCGTTGACCTTGGACAGGCCACGCGGCAGCAGGCCATCGCGGCTCATCACGAAGAAGATGCGGCTCTGCCCGTACAGGAAGGCCAGCAGCACGGTGGGCAGGGCGATGATCGCGACCACGCCGATGAACATCGCCGCCTTCGGGCTGCCGAGCTCGCGCATGATCAGCGCCAGCGGCTCGGCGCTGTGGCCGAACACCGCATAGCTCATCGCGCCCACGGCGGCCAGCGCCACCAGCACGTAGACGATGGTGCAGCCGATCATCGAACCGATGATGCCGATGGACAGGTCACGGGCCGGGTTCTTGGTTTCCTCGGCGGCGGTGGAGATCGCGTCGAAGCCGTAGAAGGCGAAGAAGATGATCGCCGCCGCGGCCATCACGCCACGCTCGACGCCATCCGGGCCGAGCGACTTGGCAAAGCCATACGGCATGAACGGCTGCAGGTTGGCGGGGTCGAAGGCGGGCAGGGCGACGGCCACGAACACCGCCAGGGCGATCAGCTTGAACACCACCAGGATGGCGTTGAGCGTGGCGCTTTCCTTGGTACCGGCCATCAGCATCAGCGCCACCAGCCAGGTGATGATGATCGCTGGCAGGTTGATGAAGCCACCGGCCACGTGCGGCCCCGCGGCCAGTGCGGCCGGCAGGGTGATGTCGATGCCGAACTGGGTGTGGATCCATTCCAGGAAGCCGACGAAGTAGCCGGACCAGCCGACCGCCACGGTACTGACCACCAGCGAGTATTCGAGGATCAGGCTCCAGCCCACCACCCAGGCGAACACCTCGCCCAGCGCACTGTAGCTGTAGGTATAGGCGCTGCCGGCCGCCGGCATCATCGTCGACAGCTCGGCATAGGACAGTGCCGCGCAGGCGCAGACCGCACCGGCGATGGCAAAGGAGATCAGCACCGCCGGGCCGGCCAGGTTGGCGCCGACGCCGATGAGCGTGTAGATGCCGGTGCCGACGATGGCGCCGATGCCCAGGGCGATCAGGTGCGGCCAGCTGAGGGTCGGCACCAGGCGCCGACCGGCTTCATGGACAGTGACGGAATCTAGCGACTTGCGCCGGAGCAGGGACATGCAGGCCTCGGAAGGGGATGACTTGGAACGACAAGTTCCCGAGTGTGACCGAACGCAGCGCAGCATTACCACTGACGAGGGTCATACCCGCCAGGGCGCGCGCTGCGCCCCGACCAGGCTGCCGGAATCAGCACAAAGCCCGCGTCCCCGATCCCGCCGGTGGGCAGGACGTCAGCCCACGATGCTGCCGCGTGCCGGGTCCACGACCGGCGCGGCGCCGGCGGCGCTGAGCTGGGCCAGCACGGTTTCAAAGCCGTGCTCGCGGCCGAAGGCGTGCTCGTCCAGCGTCACCGGCAGCAGCTGCAGGAAATCAAAGCGCCCGGAGGGCAGCTGCTGCGGACCCGGGAAGTGCGGGGCGGGAATGAACACCATCGCCTGCAGTGCGCTGTCGGCGCGGTCCACCGGCATGCCCAGCTTCAGCCGGTCCCATGCCGACAGCGGGTCGCCTGGCATGCGCCCATGGCACAGCAGCAAGTGATAAGCGGTGAACCAGCGCACGGTGGTCAATGCCCAGGGCGCCTCGTCCTGCGTTTCCATCAGCAGCTCGACGCCGAAACCGGAATCCCCATCCTCGTGCGGGCCTTCCCACGCATTGGACAGGCCCGAGCTGACGTACACCCAGTGCCGGCGCTCGCCATGCGGCGGGCAGGCGAACACGCCCACGTGCAGCCAGCGCGGATCGATTTCCTGCTGCTGGAACACCCCATGCAGCAGGTCCATGTCCAGCGGAAAGATGCCCGGGCCGGTGTCGCCGAAGTGCTGGCGGTACAGGGTCTCTTCGCGGAATTCCCAGCTGCGTTCGAGCAGGGTGTCGTCATCCATGGTGGTCATCGTGCGTCCGTGGCGTTGCAGGTGGGGGCTGCAGCATAGCGCGCCCCCACCCGGGCCCTCAGCGGTCCACCGTGGCCAGCACCGCCTGCGGATAGCGCTCGCCGGCGGCGGCATGCAGCGGGAACACCGCATCCAGCCGCGCGAGCACGCCTGCATCCAGCTGCACCTGCAGCGCGCCCAGGTTTTCCTGCAGCCTGGCCGCGCGCGTGGTGCCCGGGATCGGCACCAGGTGCGGACCCTGCGCCAGCACCCAGGCCAGGGCCAGCTGCGCCGGGGTGATGTCCAGCTCGGCAGCCAGCGCCTGCACCTGTGCCACCAGCGCCAGGTTGCGGGCGAAGTTGTCGCCCTGGAAGCGCGGCGAACTGCGGCGGTAGTCGTCGGCCTCGAAGTCATCCGGGCTGCGGATGGCGCCGGTCAGGAAGCCACGCCCCAGCGGCGAATACGGCACGAAGCCGATGCCCAGTTCGGCGGTGGTGGCCAGCACCCCGTTCTGCTCCGGTTCGCGCGACCACAGCGAGTACTCGCTCTGCACCGCCGTGACCGGATGCACCGCATGGGCACGGCGGACGGTGGCTGCCGAGGCTTCGGACAGGCCTAGCCAGCGCACCTTGCCCTGTTCGACCAGGCGCGCCATTGCACCCACGGTGTCCTCGATCGGCACGGCCGGGTCGACGCGGTGCTGGTAGTACAGGTCGATGTGGTCCACGCCCAGCCGGCGCAGGCTGTCCTCGCAGGCGGCCTGCACGTACTCCGGGCGGCCGTCGATACCGCGCACCTGCGGGTTGCCCGGGTCCAGCTTCAGGCCGAACTTGCTGGCCAGGAACACCTCGTTGCGGCGCCCGGCGATGGCGCGGCCGAGCAGGCGTTCATTGGTATGCGGGCCGTACACATCGGCGGTGTCGAGCAGGGTGACGCCACGGTCCAGCGCCTGCTGGATCAGGGCAATGGCCTCGTCCTCGCTGCTGCGGCCACCGTAGAAGGCGCTCATGCCCATGCAGCCCAGGCCGAGGGCGGAAACGGTGGGGCCGGCGGGGCCGAGGGTGCGGGTCGTCATGGATGGGGAGCTCATCGGCTGGGTGCTCATTGGGGTGTCTCCAGGGGGAAGGGTCAGGCGCGTGGCTGCAGGCGGGTGCCGCCACTCATCAACATGCGCGGCAGCGGCATCTGCAGGAAGTCGTGGGGGAAGGACGGGGCGACGGCACTGAGCGCGTCCAGCCGTGCCAGCGCCTCGGCCGGCAGCTGCAGGTCCAGCGCGGCCAGGTTGTGCTCGAACTGGGCCAGGGTGCGGGCACCGACGATGGGCAGGGCACCGGCGCCCGGGCGCTGCAGCAGCCACGCCAGGGCGACCTGTGCAGGCGAATGCGACAGTTCCTGGGCGATCTGTGTCACTTCATCGGCGATCTGCAGCGAACGCGCGGTCAATGCGCCGTTGATCAGGGCGACGTTGCGGCGCGAGCCGCCCGGCGCAGCAGCCAGCACCTCGTCCTGGGCCAGGTCGGTGGTGCTGTACTTGCCGGTCAGCACGCCACTGCCCAGCGGCGACCAGGCCACTACACCCAGGCCCAGCGCTTCGGCCATCGGCAGCAGTTCGTGCTCCACGCTGCGCTGGATCAGGCTGTACTCGATCTGCAGGGCCACCAGCGGGGCCCAGCCGCGCAGGTCGGCCAGGGTCTGCATGCGCGCGATCTGCCAGGCCGGTGTATCGGAAATGCCGGCGTAGAGCACCTTGCCGCTGCGCACCAGATCGTCGAAGCCGCGCATCACCTCATCCACGCCGGTGGTGTCGTCCCAGGCATGCAGGTACAGCACGTCCAGATAGTCGGTGCCGAGCCGGCGCAGGCTGTCCTCCACCGAGCGCCGCATGCTCTTGCGGTGGTTGCCGGCGTTGTTGGGGTCGCCCGGCACGGTGGCTAGGGTGTACTTGCTGGCGATCACCAGGCGCTCGCGCTGGCCCTGGGCGAAACGGCCGAGCAGGGTCTCGGCGCTGCCGTTGGTGTAGTTGTTTGCCGTATCGACGAAGTTGCCGCCACGCTCAACGTAGGCATCGAAGATGCGGCGGGCCTCGGTTTCGTCCGCGCCCCAGCCCCAGTCGGCGCCGAAGGTCATCGTGCCCAGGGCCATCGGGCTGACCCGCAGGCCGGAGCGGCCGAGCAGGCGGTAGTGGTCGAGCGACATCGCTGGTCTCCATCACGGGGGCGGTGCATCCGCCGGGGAAGCCAGCTTCCTCCTCTCGATCATGTGGATAAACTGCGTATAACCTGACTCACCTTGAAGGCTGGCTTCACAATGGATGCCTCCGCCCCTCTCACTGCCGTGGTCGCCTTCGTCCACGTGGCCGAACATGCCAGCTTCACCCGCGCCGCCGATGCCCTGGGCGTGTCGACCTCGGCGCTGTCGCAGAGCGTGCGCGCGCTGGAAGCGCGGATGGGCGTGCGCCTGCTGCAGCGGACCACGCGGCGGGTGGGCCTGACCGAACACGGCGCGCGCTTCCTGCAGCGGGTGCGAGGTGGCCTGGACCAGATCGACCAGGCCTTCGCCGAACTGGACAGTGCGCGCTCGGTGCCGGCCGGGCGGCTGCGGGTGACGCTGCCGCGCATCGTCGCCGACCGCATTGTGCTGCCGCGGCTGCCCGATTTCCTGGCGCGCTACCCGCAGGTGCAGGTGGAGCTGTGCGTCGACCCGGCGCTGGCCGATCTGGTGGCCGAGGGCTTCGACGCCGGCATCCGCCTGGGCGAATCACTCGCGCAGGGCATGATCGCGGTGCCGATCGGGCCGCCCGAGCGGCAGGTGGTGGTGGCCACGCCGGCCTACTTCGAGCGCCAGGGCGTGCCGCAGACCCCGCATGACCTGCAGGGCCACGCCTGCATCGTGCACCGCCTGGCCAACGGCCGGCTGATGCCCTGGGAGTTCAGCCGCGAGGGCCACGACCTGGAGGTGGAAGTGAGCGGGCGGCTGGTGTTCAACGATGCCGGCGTTGCCCATCGCGCCGTGCTCGCCGGGCTGGGCATGGCCCAGGGCTTCGCCTCGCTGGTGGCCGACGACATCGCCGCCGGGCGGCTGCAGAGCGTGCTGCAGGACTGGCAGCCGCCGTTCCCCGGCTTCCACCTGTACTACCCGGCGCGTGAGCAGATGGCACCCAAGCTGAGGGTGTTCATCGACCACCTGCGCGAGGGAATGCACGATAGGTAGAGGCCAACCTTGGTTGGCACGCCTCAGTCGAGCAAGCTCGACGCTACAGTCAGCGGTTCGACGCCCGGCCAATGGCAGCCATCTTCCTGCCATGCCTCGACGTCTTCGCTGAAGGCCGTGCGCCGCCCGTCGCGCGCGCGTTCGTAGCTGAAACCGTAGACGCGCGCGCCCTGCGTGCTCAGGTGATAGCGCCCGTTGCGGCGGCCTTCGATGCGTTCTTCCCACACGCTGTCGAACTGGGAGGGCCGGTCTTCATCCAGCACCGTCGTTTCCTGCGAGACCCGCTGCACCGGCAGGCGGCCGCGCTGCCCGGCGTACTGCACGTCGGCACTGCCATCGTCCAGCCAGCGCCACAGCAGGTGGATGCTGTCGTTGCGGCCGCCGGTGAGGCAACGATGGTCCTGCGCCGCGGCCGCCGCTGCGGCGTCGGCCAGCAGCACGGCAAACAGCAGCACGGCCAGCCGCCGGATCATCCGTTCAACCCCAGGCGGATGCCGAAACCGACCAGGAACAGGCCGGCCACGCGGCGCAGGACGGTGCTGACGCGCGGGTGCTGGATCAGGTGGCGACGGGCCAGGTTGCCCGCACCGATCAGCAGCGAGCAGTAGGCCACGCTGACCACGAAGATGATGCCGGCCAGCGCTGCGAACGTGGCGATGCCGTGGTGCGCGGCCGGGTCGATGAACAGCGGCAGGAAGGCCATGTAGAACAGGATCGCCTTCGGGTTGAGCAGGCTGACCAGGATCGCCTGCTGGAAATAGCGGCCGGGCTGCATGCGGATCGGGCCGGCATCGCCGCCCTCGCGCTTCGGCGTGCGCAGCAGGCTGATGCCCACCCACACCAGGTAGGCCGCGCCCAGGTACTGCACCGCGTGGAAGACCAGCGGGTTGGCCTTCAGCAGCGCGGCCACGCCGGCCAGGGCCAGCCACATCAGGATCTGGTCTCCGACCAGCAGGCCGGCCAGCGCGGTGTAGCCGCCGCGCACGCCGCCGCGGCCGGTGGCGGTGAGCAGGGTGAAGGTGCCGGGCCCGGGCAGGGCGAGGAACACCAGCACGGCGAGCAGGAACGTCCACAGGTCCTGGATGCCCATCCACGGCATGGCATGGCTCATTGTTGTTGCGGGGGGGCGCCATTGTCGGCCAGCGGCGTGGCCGGGGACAGGGGGCCGCCGCCATCGCCGGGCAGGCCGGACAGCAACGGTTGCAGGTGGTCGCGCAGCTGCGCGTGCAGTTGCCGCACCGCCGGCGAGAACTGCTTGCGGTGCGGGCATACCAGCTGCAGCGGGATATGGCTGCCGATGCCGTCCAGCAGCACCTGCAGGCGCCCGGCGTGCACGTCCTCGCGCAGGTCCAGCCAGGATTTGTAGGTGATGCCTTCACCAGCCACCGCCCAGCGCCGCACCACGTCGGCATCGTCGCAGACCAGCGGCCCGCGCACCGGTATCACCACGCGCCGCCCCTCGACCTCGAACGCCCAGCGGTCGTAAGTGCGCCCACCCAGCTGGTAGGCCAGGCAGTCGTGCTCGCGCAGGTCTTCCAGCCGTGCCGGCACGCCACGCCGCTGCAGGTAGGCAGGCGACGCCGCCAGCACGCGGCGGTTGCCCTCCAGCAGCGGCAGCGCCACGTAGCTGGCATCGTCGAAGTGGCCCAGGCGGATCGCCACGTCCACCGGGTCGCGGAACACGTCGGCCACCTCGTCGGACAGGCGCAGGTGCAGCCGCAGCCGCGGGTGTGCGGCACGGAAGGTGGCCAGCCACGGCAGCAGCAGGTTGCGGCCGAAATCCGAAGGCGCCGACAGCTGCAGGGTGCCGTGCAGGTCGGCGTCCTCGCCCTGCACGCGGGCCTGGCCCTCGCGCAGCGTGGCCAGCACCTCCTGCGCATAGGGCAGGTACAGCGCGCCTTCGCCGGTCAGGCGCAGGCTGCGGGTGGTGCGCACGAACAGGCGCAGGTCCAGCTCGCGTTCCAGCCGCGCCACGGCTGCGGCCACCTGCCCGGGCAGCAGGTCGGCTTCGCGCGCGGCCTGCGAAAAGCTGCCCAGCGCGGCGGTGCGGACGAACAGCTGCAGGTCGTCGAAACGGATCATTTTCATTGCCGGAGTGAAAGTGCTGACTGATTCTGCGCCTTTCCGGGGGGCCGCGCGCGGCGCACGCTGTGGGTTCCTCTTCCCACCGGACCGCTGCCATGCGCGCCATTGCCTACACCCACGCCGGCCTGCCGATCGACGATCCCCAGGCCCTGATCGACATCGACCTGGACCTGCCGCAGCCGGGCCCGCGCGACCTGCGGGTGGCGGTGCGCGCCGTGGCGGTGAACCCGGTGGACACCAAGGTGCGCCGCAACGCTGCCACCGAGGGCCCGCGCGTGCTGGGCTGGGATGCCGTGGGCGTGGTCGATGCGGTGGGCAGCGAGGTGACCCTGTTCCAGCCCGGCGACGCGGTCTACTACGCCGGCGTGATCGATCGCCCGGGCAGCAATGCCGAGTACCAGCTGGTGGACGAGCGCAGCGTCGGCCGCAAGCCGGCCAGCCTCGACGATGCCGCCGCCGCGGCCCTGCCGCTGACCGCGATCACCGCCTGGGAACTGCTGTTCGACCGCCTGCGCATCGCCGAGGGCGGCGGTGAAGGGCAGACCCTGCTGGTGATCGGCGCGGCCGGCGGCGTCGGCTCGATCCTGGTGCAGCTGGCACGCACGCTGACCAAGCTCACCGTCGTCGGCACCGCCTCGCGCCCGGACACCCAGGACTGGGTGTATGCGATGGGCGCGCACCACGTGATCGACCACACCCTGCCGCTGACCGAAGGCCTGGCCCGGCTGGGCATTCCCCAGGTCGAGCACGTGGCCAGCCTGACCCACACCGACCAGCACTATGCGCAGATCGTGGAAGTGCTGGCGCCGCAGGGTCAGCTGGGCCTGATCGACGACCCGGGCCAACTGGACGTGATGGCACTCAAGCGCAAGGCGTTGTCGCTGCACTGGGAGCTCATGTTCACCCGGCCGCTGTTCAAGACCGCCGACATGCAGCGCCAGCACGATCTGCTGAATCGCGTGGCCGAGCTGGTCGATGCCGGGGTGCTGCAGACCACGCTGGGCGAGCACTTCGGCCGCATCAACGCGGCCAACCTGCGCCGCGCGCATGCGCTGCTGGAAAGCAATCGTGCCAAGGGCAAGATCGTGCTGGAAGGCTGGTAAGGATCATGGCCAACGGCTGAGCCCCTCGTGGCTGGCCGCGGAATGCAAAACCCTGCGCTTGGCCGGGCGGGTGGGTTGCGCGGGGGACGCCGTGAATCCGTCCATGGAGGCTTGTCAGCCGCATCCATGCGGCCGACACCCCCACGCAACCCACCCGCCCGACCTCTGACAATTTCCGTGCGCGTCCAGCCACGGAAAAGAAAAAAGAAGAGCAAAAGCCGGTCGCTTCGCTCGTGTGCCGACCAACGGTCGGCACCCACCACCAACAGCAGCAGGTCCTGACAGATCGCGGGAAACTGTCGAAGGCGGGGTGGGTCCGGTTGCGGGGGCGTGAGCGCCATGGATGGCGCGACCGAGCCTCCATGGGTGAGGGCGCTTTGCTTGCGAAGCACTGCTTCGCAAGCGCCCGAACGCACAGCCGCCAGCGGCTGGGCCGGACTGGGGATTCACGGCGCCCCCCGTAACCGGACCCACCCCGCCAACCCACGGATGCCCAGCTTTTGCCGTTGCCGTTGCCGTTGCATTGAGCAGGTGCAGGGCTGCAAGCCCTGCAAGCAAACCCCACCCCTCAGGCAACGCCGTTGTCGACGTGCGCGGCAAACCCCGGCTGCTGCCGCAACCGCTCGAACCACGCCTCGACATTCGCCAGCACCGGCTTGCCGCCCGGCGTGCTGCGCCAGCGCTGCGTCGACAGGCCGAGCACGACGTCCGCCAAGGTGAAATCCGCGCCGGCCACGTGCGCATGGCCGGCCAGCTGCGCGTCGAGCATCGTCATCAGGCGGTTCCACTGCGCCAGGCTCGCCTCCGCCCGCGCATCGTCCGGGTAATCGGCATGCCCGCGCACGCGCGCCATGAACACGTGGCGCCACGCCGTGTTCAGATCGGTCGCCTGCCAGTCCATCCACTGCTCCACCCGCGCCCGTGCCTGCGGCGCCACCGGCAACAGGTCGTGGCGCCCGGCGCGCGCGGCCAAGTAGCGGCAGATGCTGTTGGATTCCCACAGCACGAAGTCGCCCTCGCGCAGCACCGGCACCTGTGCGTTCGGGTTCAGGCCGCGCAGCAGCTCGGCATCGGGTGCCGCATGGTGCCGCACCGCCAGGTCCAGCCCGGCGCACAGCCACAGCACCTTGCGCACGTTGATCGAGGTCGGCTTTCCGTACAGTTCGAGCATGGCCAGACGCAGCGTTTGAGACGGGGCCAGCCTACACTGGCGGCATGCAAACCGAATTCCTGCTCCTCGGCGCCCTCCTCCTGGCCGTCCTCGTCCTGCAGCTGGTCGCCCTGCTGCGCCGCCCGCCCCATGACCGCCTGGAACAGGCGGTGCGCGAGGAGGCGCGGGCCGGCCGCAGCGAACTGCGCGAACAGCTCGATGGCTTCGCCCGCGCGCTGACCGATCTGTCCACCCGCACCGACCAGCGCCTGGACCTGCTGCGCGAAGCGCTTGGCGAAGATGCGCGCAAGGCCCGCGCCGAAGCGGCCGAAAGCCAGCAGCGCAGCGGTGCGTTGATGGGCCAGCGCCTGCAGGAACTGCGCGCGCAGCTGGAAGTGTTCGGCCAGCAGCAGGAAGCACGCATCCACGCCTTCGGCCAGCAGCTGCAGGAACTGACCACGCGTACCGACAGCCAGCTGGGCGCGCTGCGCCAGACCTTGGTGGACGATGCGCGCAAGGGCCGCGAGGAAGGCGCGCAGTCGCAGCAGCGCCTGACCGAAAGCCTGGGCCTGCGCCTGCAGGAACTGACCCAGCGCAACGAACAACGCATCGCCGAGATGCGCACGACCCTGGAAGAACAGCTGCGCGCGCTGCAGAGCGACAACGCGCAGAAGCTGGAACAGATGCGCGTGACCGTGGACGAGAAGCTGCAGACCACGCTGGAAACGCGCCTGGGGCAGTCGTTCAAGCTGGTCTCCGAGCGCCTGGAACAGGTGCAGCGCGGCCTGGGCGAAATGCAGCAGCTGGCCACCGGCGTGGGCGACCTCAAGCGCGTGCTGACCAACGTCAAGACGCGCGGCAGCTGGGGTGAAGTGCAGCTGGAGAACATCCTCGAACAGACGCTCATCCAGGAGCAGTACGCGCGCGCGGTGAAGGTGCGCCCGGACAGCAACGAGATGGTCGACATCGCGGTGCGCCTGCCCGGCCGTGGCGACGACGCGCCGGTGTGGCTGCCGATCGATTCCAAGTTCCCGCGCGAGGATTACGAGCGCCTGCTGGACGCGCAGGACCAGGGCGATGCCGAGCTGGTGCGCGTCCAGGGCGCGCAGCTGGAACGCGCGGTGAAGGTGCAGGCCAAGTCGATCTCCGAGAAGTACATCGTGCCGCCGCACACCACCGATTTCGCGGTGATGTTCCTGCCCACCGAAGGCCTGTACGCCGAGGTCATCCGCCGTCCCGGCCTGGTCGACCTGCTGCAGCGCGACCACCGCGTGGTGGTGGCCGGCCCGACCACCATCACCGCGCTGCTCAACAGCCTGCAGATGGGCTTCCGCACGCTGGCCATCGAGAAGCGCTCCAGCGAGGTGTGGAGCCTGCTGGGTGCGGTGAAGAGCGAGTTCGGCAAGTTCGCCGGCATCCTGGAAAAGGCCGAGAAGCAGATCACCACGGTCGGCCGCAGCATCGGTGCGGCCAGCCGCAAGACGCGCACCATCGAACGCCGCCTGCGTGGCGTGGAGACCCTGGCCAACGAGCAGGTGCAGCAGCTGCTGGGCGACCTGGGCGAGGCGGAAGAAGAGGGTGGCGAGGATGAGGCCAGCGAGGGCGAAGAGACCTGAGTGCACTGACACACCACCTGCACCAGGCAATGCGTATGCTGGCGGCCTCGATCACCGCCTGCAGGTCCGACCATGCGTCTACGCTTCCTTGCCAGCCTGGCCCTGGCCGCCCTGTTGTCGGCCTGCAGCAGCACGCCGCCCGCCGCTGATGCGGCGGCACAGCCGGCGGCGGCAGACACGCCGGAAGCCACCGAGGCCTACCAGGAAGCGCGCGATGTGGATTGCCGCGCCGCCGGTGGCACCCTGCAACCGCTGGGCCGCCTGCAACGCGTGCAGTGCGTGATTCCCTATGCCGATGCCGGCAAGGCCTGCAGCAGCAAGCGCGACTGCAGCGGCCAGTGCCTGGCCACGGGCGAAGCCGAGGCGGGCGTGGTGGCAACCGGCACCTGCCAGCGTGATGCCAGCCAGAACTTCGGCTGCCGCCAGCGCATCGAGGACGGCAAGGCGCAGGGCACGATCTGCGTGGATTGATCGCACGCGGCGCATACGCGCAGCGCTATGCTGGTGGACCTTTCCCCGCCATAGCCGGAGCCCCCGCGTGAGCACCCCGATCCAGGATATTTCCCTCACCACCATCGACGGCCAGCCGTCCACCCTGGGCGATTACCAGGGCAAGGTCCTGCTGGTGGTCAACGTCGCCTCCAAGTGCGGCCTGACCCCGCAGTACGAAGGCCTGCAGGCGCTGTACGCGGAAAAGCAGGCCCAGGGCCTGGAAGTGCTGGGTTTCCCGGCCAACAACTTCCTCGGCCAGGAGCCGGGCAGCGAAGCGGAGATCCAGCAGTTCTGCCAGCTGACCTACGACGTTACCTTCCCGATGTTCGCCAAGATCAGCGTGGCCGGCGAGGACACCCACCCGCTGTACCAGCAGCTGACCGCTGCGCAGCCGCAGGCCATCGGTGAAGGCCCGCTGCGCGAGCGCCTGGCCAGCAAGGAGATTCCGATCCACGCCGCACCGGCAGTGCTGTGGAACTTCGAGAAGTTCCTGGTCGGCCGCGATGGCAAGGTCGTTGCACGCTTCGCCCCGGACGTGGCCGCCGATGACGCGCGCCTGCGCGAGGCGATCGAGGCCGCGCTGGCCGCCTGACCCCAGGCCATGAGCAAAAAAAAACCCCGCCAAGGCGGGGTTTTTCATGCATGGACCACGGTGATCAGTTGGTCCAGTTCGGCATCGGCATGGCATCCACCGGAATCGGCGAATTCTCATCGTCGCTGCCGCGCTCGCGCTTGCCGCGCAGGTCGTTCTCGATCTGGTAGTTGCGGCGCTGCAGCCAGGCATCGCGCACCAGCGCGTACTCATCCACCGCCGAGCTGCGCAGGTCGTCCACCGCCATCAGCTGCGCGCGGGTGTCGACCAGCTGCAGGCCCTGCAGGGCGATGCGGATCTTGTCTTCCTCGATCGTGCGCATCGGCGACAGCGGCATGTCGCCCGCCAGGCCGAACACATCGCGCACGGTACGCGGGCCGAAGAACGGCAGTTCCACGTAGCGCGAACGGCGCCAGCCCCAGGCACCCAGGGTCTGCCCGAAGTCCTCGCGGCGGTTGGGCACCATCGCCTTGCTGGCCGGGTCGAACAGGCCACCGATGCCCACCGTGGAGTTCATCAGGAAGCGGCCGAGGGTATCCCACGCATCATCCGGGCGGCCCTGCAGCAGCTGGTTGAGGATGGTGACCGGCGAGCGGATGTTGCTGAAGAAGTTGCTCACGCCGGTGCGTGCGAAGCGCGGCACCACGTGGGTGTAGGCGGTCGCCAGCGGGCGCGCGATCACGTTGTCCACGCCCACGTTGAAACGGTGCACGCGGCGGTTCAGCGGCTCCCACGGGTCATAGGCAGCCGTGGTGGCGGCCGTGCCGGCGTTGCCGTACAGCGCGTCGAAATCGTCATCGCCACCGGGTGCGGCGGCGGCGGCCGCTGTGGCGGCATCGGTTTCGGCGGTGTCGGCCGGCGGCGGGGTGGCCGTCGCCGTTGCGTCGTCCGCGGCGGCAGCCGGTGCCGCTTCAACCGTGCCGGTATCGGCAGCGGGTGCATCGGCGGCCGTGCTGGCCGGGACCACGGTGTCGGCCACCGGCGCATCGCTGCGCGCGGGCTTGCCGGCACAGGCGCTGAGCGCCAGGGCCAGGATCATCAGGGGAATGGCGCGTACGACGTTCATGTCAGCTCGCAGCAGAAGGTGCATTGAAATCCAGATCGGGCGACAGCCGGTAGGCCGCGCTCAGTTCGTTGAAACCAGCCGGGGTGCCGGAGATCGCCAGCGGGTGGCCCTGGGTGCGCGCACGCGCGGCCAGTTCGGCCAGCAGCGCCAGGCCGGCGCTGTCCACGCGCTCGACCTCGCCCAGCTCCAGTCGTGCCAGCTTTGCCGGCAAGGCCTGCAGCTGCGGCCACAAGGCGATCACCGCGGCACGGTCGAGCACCCCGCGCAGGCGCAGGGTGTCGCCTTCCAGCAGTGCCAGCGGCTTACTTGCCATTGCCGGCCGGCCCGGCCTGCATGCTGCCGCTGCGCAGTTCGCTGGCCACCTGCTTGATACCCTTCTGGCGCAGCGGGGCGTCGAACTGGTTGCGGAAGGTCTGCACGTAGGAGATGCCTTCGATGTTGACGTCGAAGATCTTCCACTGGCCGTTGACGTTGCGCATCCAGTACTCGACCGGGGTCGGCTCGTTGCCGGCACGCACCAGCTCGGTGGCCACGCGCACGCCGCGGTTGCCCGGCAGCGGGCTCTCGCCCTTCAGGCGGAAGCTCGGCTTGCCCTGGATGTTCAGCAGGGTCGAGCCGTAGCGCTGCATCAGGCTGTCGGCCATCGCATCGGCGAACAGCTTGATGTCGGCGTCGGAGGCGCCGCGGGCGTGCGTGCCCAGCACCAGGCGCGCGGCATAGTCGCGGTCGAAGGTGCGGGTCAGTTCGCTGTCGATGTAGCTGCGCAGGCTGGCCGGGTTGCTGGTGAACTCAGCGCGGCGCTGCTGCAGGGTCGACATGATGCGGCTGCTGGCGTCGATCACCACCTTGCCGGCCTGGCCCTGCGGGGCGGCGGCAGCGGCGGGGGCGGACTGCGCCTGGGCCAGGAACGGGGTGGCCAGCAGCAGCGACGAGGCCAGCAGGGCCGGGATCAGTTTCATCTTCATGGTTGCGGTTCCGTTGCAGGCGACTGCTCGCCATCGTTGGGTTTCTGGCCAGCGCCACCGGCACTGCCACTGAACATGTACTTGCCGACCAGCTGCAGCAGGTCCACCGCCGGCTGGGTGAAGACGATCTCCTCACCGGGCTTGAGCACTTCCGGATCACCACCGGGCTGCAGACCGATATAGCTCTCGCCGAGCAAACCGCTGGTGAAGATGCCGGCGGAGGTGTCGGCCGGCAGGTCCTTGACCTTGCTGTCCATGCGCAGGGTCACGATCGATTCGCACTTCACCGGGTCCAGTTCGATCGAGGCGACCTGGCCGACGGTGACGCCGCCGAC
>PJTT01000693.1_pt1 | contig 16011 bp, 14 predicted proteins | sample 1512261 | NCBI WGS metagenome assembly PJTT01 (sample SAMN08177685, study PRJNA422409) | Soil metagenome, whole genome shotgun sequencing project. | isolation source: Soil (2) enriched on wood chips | place: USA: Madison | collected 2015-01-15
CTTGGAGATTTTTATAATGTCACTCCTTCGGAGTTTGAACACATTTTTTCCTACAGATCTATAATTATTTCACCTCTTCGAGGTTAAAAATCCCGTAGGGATGATATGATTATAGAAAGAATTTTCAAAATGACATGATAATCCTTTAGGGATGACATTATACTCCTTAACTTAATAGCATTGGAGGTCTCCTGACCTGTGCAGTAGTGTGCAGTAGCGTTACTTAGCTTACACGTTTTATTAGCTTTTGACTTTATAATTACTTTAATGTATTTGGTAATGTTTAGTCAGGTAACTTAGATACACAGGTAGGACGCCTCCGCCAGATATTCTTAAAAGAAATTAATATGAAAGAAAAAAATCCATCTATTAACAGTATCGTTTCGTATGGATTAGATACTGTTGATTCTAGTTTAACTATAAATGTAAATCTTAAGGATTTGCTGTATGTATATAAAACGCTGGGAGAGCTAAATCGTTTTTTTCATCAACCGCTACATTATGAAACCATAAATGATGTAACTGAATATATGGGAAATAGAGACAACGGCGCTTATTCAGTAATTAGAACTGCTTATTATGATATTTTGGAAAAAATGTTTCCCTCGCATATTAACGAACGTATAGAAAATGGAGACTTTGATAATCCTGAGTATCCCTTTTATTATGACGAGTAATGTTAAAAAAAATTATGAAATTTAGTTAAATGACGTGAGCCTTCCGCAGGATGACTTGCATCATTTAAAATCTTCCCTGATTGTATCAGTATGAGCTAAGATGTTTGTGCAATTGTATTGCAACTTGCCCATTGCCCAATAATGAACCGAACGATGAAGAGTGCGACGCAACGAAAGCTGCTAGTAGTAATGTAGCCGGCTACATAAAAACAAACCATGTATTATTAAAACATCCGAATCATTTTATTGATTTTATTCAAAATAAAATCTTCGTAATTTTTTTCACGCTCTGCGCTTTTTTTACCCGAAGTAAAATGCTCGCTAATAGCATAGCTTTTTACAAAATGGTTTTTTTTAGCACCCATAGAAAAATTCCATCGACCGGCTTCGGAGCTTTCAAAAATAACCACTTCATCCAGCCGCATTATTTTTTTTGTACCAGTAAGCCAACTGCTTTTAACTACAGCATTGCTACGTCGTTCAAACGTATAGCGAATGCTAAGTTTAAAAAAACAAGTATATAGACAATAGAAAATACAGTAAAAAATCAAACCGCCCAGTATCATTTTTATTTCATCTCTCAATTCATCAAAGAAAACTAAAAGCGCAAAGCCCGATGCGATGATGCCGATAAAATTATACCAAAATGTATTTATTAAATGCCAATGGGGCTTTATAGAAAAGCTATCGGCGGTTTCTTCTATTTTATATTTTTCGTGAATGTTCATGACTGCTTATTATATCTTCTAATTCATTTACTATTTCCTGCATAGGTTTACTGGTAAATCCTTGCGCTATCATTACCGATTTACGCTTGCCATTTTTTTGGTAATATAAATTAAGCATGGTATTGGTAGTAATAAAGTATTGCTGCATTTTTTCCAGTTCAAAATTTTCAAAATCGGCTAAAGCAATTTGTACAGGCGGGTTTATTAAACCGTTTTTTGCAATAATTACTTTTTGTTGCATATCTATTACCATTGTTTTGGACAATAATGCAAAGGCGCATATAGCAGCTATAATTAGGCCAACCCAAATCATGGCTGTATTGCCTATGTTATAACCGGTAAAAGCAAGTAATAAAAAAGCTATTACTAGTACCAATCCAAAACCGTATTTCTTTTTCAAGCTGTATTTGCCGTCAGCTTGTTTTATAAAATGTTTATACTGCATTTTTTAATGTTGTTAAGTTTAGAATGGGATGAAAAAAAGTGTTGTTATAACCGGCCTTAAAGTGTTTTACAACCAAGCGGTCTGTTTACACAGACCGGGCTGATTGTAATGTAAATGTGTGTTGGTATTAATCATGGTTAGCAAACGACATTTTGGATGGGCTTAATGGTGTTAAACTATTAAACGAAGATTTTGATGATAAATAATAATCTGGTTTTTCTGTTCACTCATTAAATGGCAACCGGATACATGTGTCTTAGTACTATACCTATCCGGTTATGTGGCAAAAAAAGAAAATGGTAATGAAATAAATAGTATGGCTTTGTAAATGGTTTGTTTTGGTTTTTATATGGCAATAAATATTTTGTAAAGCAAGCAATTGATTAAAATCAAATAGTAAAAATTGTAATAAGTAAAATCACTTAACTATTTCTTTCATTTTGAAGGTGTGTTTACAATCGCTACTTTCGCCGCTATTTTAATTTATGATATGACACCGCTTCTTCATTCTGTTGTATGTTTTTTAAAAATACATACAGTCAGGCTTTTTATACTGTTTGTTTTTTTGAGCACTTGCATTGTAATGCATGCTCAAAATATATCGACTATTGAAGAAATGGCCGCTAATGGTTATGCCCAACGGTTTAATGATACAATAGCCAGCATAAAAATTCAACATGCCGCCTTAACAACTGCTAAAGAAAATAACAACCAGGAAGATGTTACGATTTGTTATGCTTACCTGGCTTTAACGCATCGTAGGTTGTTACATTTAAAAGAGTTTACGGCTTATGCCGACTCAGCTTATTTTACAGCAGATATTGCCAAAACCGATAGGGCCAAAGCGTATGCGTTACTGGCAATGGGTTTATTAAAATCGTATATAGAAGACAATACAAATGCTATTAATTATTTGCTGGATGCATACAAACTTTTTTCTAAACTAAACGTGTACGATCATAGCGCAAGAATAGCGGCAGATATATCTTATCAGTTTTCACCTGCATCTTTACCCAAGGTAAAAAAATACGCTTACGAAGCATTAGCCTATGCAGAAAAAGCGGGTGACCCTGAAACTTTGTTACATGCTCGCCTGGCGGTGGGCAGCTACCTGTCAGATGAAATAAATGCAGGTAATAAAGAAAGAAGAGCGGAAGCGATACAGTTTTCAGAAAAAATGATTTTGGCGGCAGAAGAAAAGGCTGAGCAAATTATTAGCAAAAGCAATATTGGTGCTGCATATATTAACCAGGCGGTATTGTATATGGAAGGGGCTGTAACGGTAGATGAAGAAAGGTTTTTGATGAATTTAAAAAAAGCAAATCGTTTGGCACAAACGTACAATCTTCGAAATATTTATCGCAGTGCAATAGGTTTAGAAGGACTATATTTTGCACAAAAGGGTAACTATGAAAAAGCTGAAAATCTTTTTAAAGAAGGTATTGCTTACCAAAACTTATTGCCTTATAAAGACAATGTATTAATGGCAAGTTTTTACAATAGTTTAAAACAGTTGGCGGTAAAAAAAGAAGATTTTGCAGGCTATCACAAATATGATTTGCTATACACGCAGTATAACCAGTTAAGGCAGGATGAGGCCAATCAAAAGTTGCTGCAACATGCAGATGCACGGTTTGAATCGGATAAAAAAATATCAAGAATAAAAGTATTAGAGCAAGAAAATAAACTGCAACATAAAAACAAGCTGTTAAGCTATGGTATATCAGCATTACTTTTAGTAGGTTTAATATTTTTATTCCGTTCTTATTATTATAGGCGAAAATATTTTATTAACCAGGAGCAGGTTTTAAAAGAAAAACAGGCAAACAATGAATTGAAAATGGAGTTGATGGAGCGGGAAACCATCGAAAGCCTTTCGGAAAAGTTATCGCTGGAAAGACGATTATTAAGATCGCAAATGGATCCACATTTTATTTTTAATGCCTTGGGTAATATTCAAAGCATGATTTTAAAAAAAGATACAGAACAAGCCGTTTCTTTTCTTGGAAAATTTGCAAAATTAACCCGTCAGGTATTGGAGCAATCCCGCACCGAATACATAGCACTGGAAGATGAAATACAAACCTTGAAAATTTATATTGAATTACAACAGCTTAGGTTAAATAATGGCTTTACCTACACCATTGAGTATGATGAAACTTTGGATATGAGTATGCAAATACCACCATTGTTGGTACAGCCCTTTGTAGAAAATGCCATTGAGCATGGTTTAAAACCATTATTAAATAAACAAGCGGGAACATTAACCATACGCTTTACAGAGAATGAAACAGAAGAGTATTTGCTTTGTAATGTAATTGATAATGGAATAGGGTTAAGCGAGGCTCGACGTAGAAAAAATAATGAAACAACCCATCAGTCTCTTGCCACAACTATAACCGATGAACGCCTGGCGCAAATGGTAAAAGATAATCCATATGCCGGCTTTGAAGTGGAAGAAAGAAATGATGAAGGAGAACATGGTTGTATTGTAAATTTAAGAATACCCATTGCACATGATATATAGAACCGTTATTATAGAAGATGAAAAAGGCTTGCGTGAAGCACTGTCTATTATGCTGGAGATGGTAGCTAATAACCAGGTACAGATAGTTGGTTATGCAGAAACTGTAGAAGATGCAGTTAAGATGCTGGATAGACTAAAGCCCGACCTGGTTTTTATGGATATTATGCTAACCAACGGTACCGCGTTTGATATATTGCAACGTATTAGTTTTCGTTCATTTCATTTAGTGTTTACAACGGCATATGAGCAACATGCCATCAAAGCATTTAAATATAGCGCTATCGATTATCTTTTAAAGCCTATAGATCCACAGGAACTTAAACTGTCCATTGAACGTATAACAACACTGCAAGAGCGAATATTGGAAAACCAGCAGATAACTGAACTGCAAAGCAACCTTTCAAAAACACCTGATAGAATAGTACTCCCTACGCAAGAAGCTATGTATGTGGTAAAACTTGACCAAATTATTCGGTGCGAAACCTCCGGCTCCTACACCACTTTTTATATAGCTGATGGGCGGCGAATCATTGTGTCCAAACCATTAAAAAATTATGAGGAAATACTAGTACCTCCTTTTTTCTTTCGTATACACCAGTCGCACCTCATCAATATAAATTACATAGTAAGTTATGCCAAAGAAGGATTGGTAAAGATGAGTGAAGGCGTCGAACTGCCCATTGCCAGAGGGAAAAAAGATGCTTTTTTCAGACTAATGAAAGATGAAAACTAAGAGCCTCCCTAACGAGCATCTGCTCAAAGGCCCCTGATACCAAGCAGAAACAACAGAAAAAAAAGTCTATATAAAATGAGCAGGCTGTATTTATATTTTTGAATTCTAAATATAAATACAATTATGAGCAACAAAACACTTGCAATTTTAAGTTACATAACAATTATCGGTTGGATTATAGCCTTCGTAAAAGGTAAAGAACTAAACCCCAAAAGCGATCTGGTAAATTATCACCTGAAACAAGGGTTAGGCTTTTTTATCATAGGCGTTGTAGTAAACATCATACTTACCATAATCGTATCTATTGTTCCTTCCTTGTATTTTCTAACTTATGTAGGCATTATCTTTTTTGTGCTATGGATTTTTGGCATCATCAATGCCGTAAATGAAGAAAAGCGACCACTACCTGTAATAGGAAAAATGTTTGAAGATAAATTCAGCTTTATCAACTAACACCTACACCCAACGCACATACATTATTTATAAAGGATGGTTATTTATTTAACCATCCTTTATTTGTTTAGGCAATCATTTTCCTGCTACACATTTCCGCACATTACATAATGTGTAACGAGTCAGTCTTTCCATTTCCAAATCATCAAATTTCCAAATCATTAAATTGTTTTGGGGCTGTCAGCAGTAGTAACTCCGGTCAGCAGCAGTTCCCGCTGTTACGGGCTCCGCTTTGCTCCGGTGCTACGTTGCACTCCGCACTAAACCCTGCACATCGGGCAGCCCTTCATCTGTAGTAATTCTATTAGGCTTTTTAGCGGTTTTAATAAATTAGTGCCTGCGCATTTTGTGTAAGTACACATAAAATGTTTGTTGTGTTTATACAAAATGCACATTACGTGAAATGTATAGTAATGTATGCTTATCCTGTTTTATATTAACGACTTATAGCTATATATTATGGCGTTTTTGGTTTTGGAAAACTTGCGTATATTTATGAGTAAGCGGCAACCTTAAACAGCACTCTACGCAATTTTGACAAGTACTAATAAACATGATCTCAAATGGGAACTTGGGGAACTAATATAAAAGAAAACGATACTTCAGGCGACATCTACGATAGTTTTTTTGACCTCTACAACGCTGGGCAAAATCCAGTTGACATTTCTGCAAAACTTATTTCAGATAATAAGGAATTAATTGAGAATCCTGACGATTGCAATAATTTTTGGTTTGCTCTTGCATTGGCTCAATGGGAAACAAAATCATTAGATTCAGAAGTGTTTGATAAAGTAAAGACAATCATTGAAAGCGGCAGCGATTTGAAAATTTGGAAAGACCTAGATGCTGATGACATAGACATAGAAAACAGAAAAGTGGACTTGCAAACTTTTTTGAGCAAAATTCAAACTGAAAAGCCAAAAGCTAAAGCAAGAATTAATGACAAGCGTAAAAATGTAAAACCTATTTTTTCAGTTGGTGATTGCTTGACATTTATTCATGAAAATGGGAACTATGGCGGCGTTATCATTTTAGGAGAAACCAATGACAATGAAACTGGTTTTAATTTGGTCGCAGGGACAAGAATAAATCAGCCAAGCAAACCAACAGTAAAAGATTTTGAAAATGCAGAAATTTTGATTAGAAATTACTCTAACTGGAAGGACAATCCAATTATTGTTTGGACATACCCTGACAGTTTCAAAAAAATGTTTTCAAATTTCTTTGAACTTATAAGCAAAATAAAAGTGGACAAGGAATATAAAACAGAGGATAATAAGTTTGGTTATGTTGCGGATTGGGGCATTACTAAATTAGCAGCTAACCTGCAATTTGAACACGAGAAGACAAACCCAAAGCCAACAAAAAAAATTACGGTTACAGAGTTAATAACAAACAAAAAGTGATGAAAATTTTGGTAGTAAACGTTACCTTAACGATGAGGCAGCCGATAACATGGTATTGCCGAAATGTGGGCTGACGGAAGTAATTGACCAGTTGTGCTACTATGAAACTTTAGTGCTAAATTCGACTGACGATTTTAAAATATCCACACTGCGGCAATACGCGAACCGTTGTGCGTCATACAAAAAAACACTTCAAACTATGGGCAGAATTACTTTGACACTCTTGCTTCTTTCGACAATACCTTTTGTTGGACAAACCCAGACAAAAAACTACATTGATCAACCTTACATTGACATAAGCGGTTATGCAGATTCTTTAATTATCCCCAATGAAATTTATATCAAAATAATTATTTCTGAAAAAGATACACGGGACAGAGTTTCTGTTGAACAAGCCGAAACTAAAATGGTTGACGGTCTTACAGCACTTGGAATCAATACAGAAAAGGAGTTAACAACTTTTGACTTTGGGAGTAATTACCGTTTTTATTTATTCAAACAAAAAGACGTACTAAAAACTAAACAGTATATTCTAAAAGTAAGTGATGCAGTAATGACAAACAAGGTGTTTATGCTTTTAGAAGACTTAGATATTTCAAACGCTTCTATCGACCGAGTTGACCATTCCGAAATTGAAAGAGTAAAAGTTATTACTCGAATTAAAGCAGTAGAAAATGCAAAACAAAAAGCCATTTCGTTGACCAAACCTTTAAACCAAACAGTTGGACAGGCAATATATTTGACAGACAATGAGGCTGCGACTAATTTGGGAACTCAATTACAAGGAAAAGTTTCAGGGGTTGTTGTACAAGGTTACGGGAAAGGCAAAACCTCAAATGAACTACCTAAAATTTCATTTGAAAAAATTAGAGTTTCGACAACCGTTAGCGTAAAGTTTGTACTAAACTAAATGTGCGAACGCACAAAAGGGGCAATATGGCGGGGCGACGAATATATTCTCAGCTTTTTGTTCGCTATTCAGCTTTAGTTCCAGCCGACAAATAGCGCCGGGCAATAGAATAAAAATGAACTTTTACCATCTGGCGCAAGTCTTCCGCAGGATGACTTGTGACTATAAAAACCTTCCTTGATTATATCAGGGGTGAATTTAAAGACTTTTACAAACTGTAATGCAACTTACCCAATGCCAAATAGCGAACAGAATGTACAAGTCCCGACTAATGTGTAACGTCGGGATGCCGATGATTAATCGGCAAGTGACACAACAGACGATGATAGTAGCAATCCAGCCGGGTTCAAAATCAAATAGTTAGTAATGTTTCGGCTTCAAATTCCTGTTAAAAAAAGCTAAAGGAGTAAAATAAATTTGACAATGTGGAAATTAGTATTACTTTTGTTTAACAATTTTGTCAAACAATAATGTTAACCCGCTATGAGTGCAAAGGATAAAGGTACAGAAGAGCTGATAAAAGAAACCGCCAAGCGGATTTTTTTTACCGAGGGTAAATTTAATGCTACCACGCAGGAAATTGCCGATGCAGCCGGGGTTAACCGTACTTTAGTACACTACTATTTTCGCTCCCGGGATATTTTACTGGAAAAAGTAATTATTGAAGGGCAATTGGAGTTTAAACAAAAAATGACAGAACAAGTAAACCCCAATTTTACGTTTAAAGAAAAAGTAGGACATATTATTGATATGTGGATGGAGCATGCTAAAAAATATCCTTACCTGGATGCTTATTTAGCCTCACAAATACATAATAGCCAGATGGTGGATAGTATACACGCCAAACGTAAGCCGGACGAAGAGATGGTAAAAACCTTTTTTGCAGAAATGCAGACTGAGATGGATAAGGGAAACATTCCACAAATGGACCCGTACCAGTTTTTGTTAAACATTATTTCGCTGGTATCGTATCCTTTAACCATGAGACCCTTACTGGAAAAAGGCATGGACTTAAGTAAAAAATCATATAGCAAATTAATAGCCGAACGCAAGGATGCTATTTTAAAGACCTTATTTAGAAACTAAATTTTTTTGCTATAAAATTGACAAAAATGTTAAACATAATTGTTTGTAAGAAATTGGCTCAACTATGATAACAAACAAAACAAGAATAAGGAAATAAATTTTTTTGTACCAAAATTGACAAAAATGTTAAATAAAAATGTCCAAATTGATAATAGCAACTTGTTAATGAATGCCATGATACTGTTTATGCAAAAAGGTCCGCACAGTATTACATTGGATGAAATTGCACAACGCAGTGGTATATCAAAAAAAACAATTTATAAATCGTACACCGATAAAACGGCTTTTGTAGATGATGTGTACAAACAAATTATTGGCTATACCGAAAAGCGTTTACTGAATATTAATGATAAAGGAGAAAATGCAGTAGCTGAATATAAAAATATTTGTAAAGCCATCATGGCACTTAATAAACATTTTAACCCCAATGTTATTAGCGAGTTGAAACGTTTTTATTACAGCACCTACCGTGAATTTAAAGTATTCAGGAATTTGTTTTTGCCCACCATTCTTTCTTACAATATAGAAAGAGGAATAAGAGAAAATATTTACAACAGCAATATTAACAGCGATGTGTTTGCAGCACATACGGTGTATCAGTTAGAGTACATTAATAAAATGCCAACGGCATTATTGCAGGATAATTCTAAAAGACATATTAAACAACAGTTGGTAAAATACATACTGTACAGTTTAACTACTGCCGAAGGAAAGAAACTGGTAGATAGCGTAACCACTACAACAAACAACCTTACATACAACAATTAACAGACAATAACTTAAAACAAAATGATAGCAGATTTATTTCGGAAAACGGTGTTTTGTTTACTGGCATTGGGCTTAATTATTCCCGCTGTACAGGCCCAGGATACCGAACCGCTTACTTTAAAAAATGCATTAAACTATGCATTAAAAAATTACACCGATGCCCGTAAAGCAAAACTGGATGTAACCAACTCACAATACCAGATAGATGAAGTGAGAGCCAGAGCATTACCACAAATAAGTGGTACAGGCGCATTAAACTATAACCCCTTGTTACAAATGAGTGCCTTACCGGGTGAGTTAAATCCGGCAAATCCGGGGCAAACATTGTTAGTGGCTTTTGGCCAAAAATGGAATGCTAATATTGGTGTGTCGTTAACACAAAACTTATTTGACCAGTCGGTTTTTGTTGGTTTAAAAGCGGCTAAAACTACCAAAGAGTTTTACCAATTAAATGCGGAATTAACCGAAGAACAAGTAATGGAAAAAGTGGCTACATCTTATTATCAGGTATTGGTACAACGCCAGCAAATTGCTACTACTGATAGTAATATACATACCACACAAAAAGTACGTGGTGTAATACAAGGCCAGTTTGAAAATGGCTTGGGTAAAAAAATTGATGTGGACAGATTGGATGTAAAATTATCCAATCTGCAAAGCCAGCGCCAGCAACAATTAAATGCGGTGGCCATGTACGAAAACCAATTGAAGTTTTTTATTGGTATGCCTATTGGCACTGCGGTAATTATACCCGAAGCAGAAACAAAGGCTATTGAAGTATTTGCTATTGACTTACCCGATACCATTGCAACTGATAACAGAACTAATGTATTGGTATTGCAAAAACAACAGGAATTATTAAAACAAAAACGTCAATCAATTTTAGCGGAGTATTACCCAAGTTTATCCCTATCGGGTAATTACAGTTACCAGGGTTTATCAAACGATTTTCCCATTTTTAAAGGAGCAGCACAAGGCGCAAATTGGTTTGATGTAAGTACTGTAGGGCTAAATTTAAAAATACCCATTTTTAATGGTGGTGGTACAAAAGCCAGAACCAAACAAGTGGATATTGAAATAAGTAAATTAAAAGAAGACCTGTATGCTACTACACAAAACTTAAACCTTGATTACGATAACGCTAAAACACAAATAAAAAACTCGGTTATTATTTTAAATAACCAGCAAAAGAATATTGAGTTAGCGCAAAAGGTAATGGACAATACACAAAATAATTATCAGCAAGGGTTGGCTACATTAACTGATTTACTGGATGCACAAACAGCTTTGTATGATGCACAAAACACCTACAGTGTTAGTTTACTAGACTACCGTGTAGCAGAAATAAAATTAATAAAAGCAAAAGGCCAGTTAAGAACATTGCTGGTAGAGTAATAATAGCCGGATGGCGGGTGAGGGATAGCAGCGGAAAGCCCGCAGCCACGAGGAACGAATGGCGAGGACTTGCAGCGAATAGCCCGACCTCCGTGTTAGCAACCAAGGCGGAGGAACGACGCCGTAGTGTTGCGTTACACGGAGGGCACCCCATAAAACATAAATAAAACAAACAAATAAACCGAAAACATACAGTACATGAAAAAGATTGTAAAAATTTTACTAACCGTTGTTATTGTTGGTGCTTTAATAGCAGTAGCAGGTTTTGTAATGACGAATAATAAAAAGAAGAACGAAGAAAAAACAGCGGTAGTGGCACAAACAAATTCGGCCATTGCAGTGAAGGTAAGTAAGGTAGAAAAATTGCCTTTAAGTTTAGACTTTTTAGCCAACGGAAAATTTGCTCCGGGACAGGAATTAAATTTTGCAGCAGAAACTGCCGGACGTGTAATTAACGTATTAGTAGATGAAGGTAGTTATGTACGCAAAGGCCAAACATTGGCTACAATAAAAACCGAAAATTTATCGGTTGATGTACAAACCGCTAAAGAAGCTTATCAAAATGCATTGAAAGATAAACAACGTTACGAGAATGCTTTTAAAACCGGTGGTGTTACACAACAACAGGTAGATCAGGCAGCATTGTCTTTACTAAATGCTGAAGCGAGAGTAAAACAAGCGAATATAAAAATTGGGGATGCCAACATAAGAGCATCAATAAATGGTATTGTAAATAAAAGAATGATTGAACCAGGATCGGTTTTAGCACCGGGTACACAGTTGTTTGAAATTGTAGATGTATCTACTTTAACATTGGATGTAGCCGTAACAGAAGCGCAGGTTGCTAATTTAAAAGTGGGTGATGCTGTTGCGGTAAAAGCAAGTGTATTACCTGATCAGGAGTTTAAAGGTAAAGTACAGTTTATTGCACCAAAGGCGGATGCCAGTTTAAACTTTCCTATTAAAATACAAATTACCAACAACACGGCTAAATCGTTAAAAGCAGGTATGTATGGTATTGCACAATTTACTTTCCCACAACAACAAGCGGTTATATTAATACCACGTAGTGCATTTGTAGGCAGTGTAAGTAATAACCAGGTATTTGTTGCCGATGCTAATAATAAAGTACAGTTACGCAGTGTAGTATCCGGCCGTATTGTAGGCGAGCAGGTAGAAGTGATAAGCGGTTTAACCGAAGGTGAGCAAGTAGTAACCAGCGGACAAATTAACCTGGCCGATGGAAGTACGGTTACTATTATTAAATAAAAGACGATTAACGATAATGTTGTTTCCGCAGGTGTAATACCAATTACTATAACGCGGTTACAGAAAAAATATACGAATGAAACGGAGCCTAAAGAGCCTGATTAAAAGAAGGCAAGGACAGGCGGAGTTCCATTCGACAAAATAATCACCCGCTTTAGCGGGTAAACTAAAGATATACGAATGAAAATTGCTGAAATATCAATTAAAAAACCGGCACTGGTAATTGTACTGTTTACCGTGCTGATACTAGGCGGTATATTAAGTTATACCTCGCTTAACTATGAACTCTTACCTAAGTTCTCGCCATCGGTAGTATCGGTTACCACCGTGTACCCCGGTGCCTCACCAAGTGAGGTAGAGAATACGGTTTCCCGAAAAATAGAAGATGCCGTTTCTTCTATGGAAAACATCAAAAAGTTAGAATCAAAATCCTATGAAAGCCTGTCATCGGTTATTATTACTTTAAACAGTGGTACCGATGTTGACCTTGCCTTGAATGATGCACAAAGAAAAGTAAATGCTATTTTAAAAGATTTACCCGAGGATGTGGATCCACCATCGTTAAACAAATTCTCTTTAGATGATTTACCGGTAATGACTATTTCAGCATCGGCTAAATTAGATGAAGCAGCTTTTTTTGACTTGATGGATAAACGTGTTGGTCCGGTTATTTCTCGTGTACCCGGTGTAGCACAAGTTAACCTGATTGGTGGCCAGGAGCGTGAAATACAGGTAAGCATGGATGCGGCAAAATTGGAAGCCAATGGCTTATCCGTTTTGCAAGTGCAACAAGCTATATTGGCTGCTAACCTTGACTTCCCCACCGGTAGTGTGCAAACACGTAGTCAGGATGTATTAATTCGTTTAGCTGGTAAGTTTAAAACCATTGATGAATTAAGAAACTTAGTGGTAGCCAATAGCCCAGCAGGCGGACAAGTACGTTTAAGTGATGTAGCCGATGTACAGGATGCACAAAAGGATGTAGAAAAAATTGCAAGGGTAAATCAGGAGAGTGCTATTGCAGTACAGATTATGAAACAGTCTGACGCAAATGCGGTAAGTGTAAGCGAAGGTGTACAAAAAATTATTGAACGTTTACATACCGAGTACGCATCTTCTGAATTAAAATTAAGCATCGCTAATGATAGTTCTGTTTATACGTTAGAGTCTGCCAATGCGGTAATATTTGACTTAGTACTGGCCATTATTTTAGTGGCAGTAGTAATGTTATTTTTCCTGCATAGTATACGTAATGCCTTAATTGTAATGGTGGCCATTCCGGCATCGTTAATTGCTACATTTATTGGTATGAGTTTACTGGGTTACTCCTTAAACTTAATGTCTTTATTAGGTTTATCGTTAGTGGTAGGTATATTGGTGGATGACGCCATTGTGGTATTGGAAAATATTTACCGCCACATGGAAATGGGTAAAAACAAAGTAAGAGCAGCGTTTGATGCAACGAAGGAAATTGGTTTTACCGTAGTATCTATTACGTTGGTAATTGTGGTAGTGTTTATACCTATTGCTTTAAGCACCGGTTTAGCGGCGGATATATTAAAAGAGTTTTGTGTAACCGTATCTATTGCTACTTTATTATCACTGTTGTCTTCGTTTACCATTGTGCCATGGTTATCATCACGTTTTGGTAAGCTGGAGCATATTACTGGTAAAGGTTTATTTGGTAAAATAATTTTAGGTTTTGAAAAAGGCTTAAACAAGTTTACCGATTTTATTACCGGCATTTTAAAATGGGCTTTAAAATATAAGAAAACCACTTTATTAGGAGTGTTTGCTTTATTGATTGGTTCCTTCATGTTAATTGGTAAAGGATTTATTGGTGCCGAGTTTTTTGCAAAAAGTGATCGTGGCGAATTTTTAGTACAGATAGAAATGCCGAAGGATGCATCGATAGAACAAACCAATTTTATGACGCAAAAGGCCGAAGCTTTCCTACGCAGCAAACCGGAGGTGGTAAGAATTATTTCTACAGTTGGTCAGTCAAGCGATGGTGGTATGGGTGCTTCTCAGGCCACGGCTTACAAGTCAGAAATTAGTGTGCAGTTAGTAGAAAAAAATAAACGTGCAGATGATTCTTATATCTATGCTGCTAAAATAAAACGTGAGATTGAAAACGTGTTGGTAGGTGCTAAAGTAAAAACCGTTCCGGTAAGTATTTTAGGCTCGGCCGAACAAGCACCATTAGCATTAGTAGTTACCGGCCCAACATTGGATAGTGTAATGAGTTTTGCTAAAGTAGCTATGAAGGAATTACAAGGCATTAAAGGTTCATCCGAAATTAAACTATCGGTGGAAGCGGGTAACCCCGAGATTAGTGTACAAGTGGATAGAGATAAAATGGCTTCCTTAGGTTTATCGTTACAAACAGTGGGTGCTACTATGCAAACAGCTTTTAGTGGTAACACCAATGGTAAGTATCGTGCGGGTGAATATGAGTACGATATTAATATTCGTTTCAATCAGTTTAACAGACAAAGTGTAGCCGATGTAAACAACCTGTTATTTGTAAACGATAAAGGTGCACAAATAAAACTATCGCAGTTTGCAACCGTAACCGAAAGTTCTGGCCCGAGTATGTTAGAGCGTAGAGACAAAAGTACATCGGTAACCGTACAGGCACAGGCTGTTGGTCGTCCAACGGGTACTATCTCTGCCGAGTGGGGCGAGAAGGTTGATAAACTACAACGCCCAACCGGTGTAAACTATGTGTGGAGTGGCGATATGGAAAACCAAAGCGAAGGTTTCGGTTCATTAGGTATTGCCTTGTTAGCGGCTATCGTGTTAGTGTATTTAATCATGGTAGCATTGTATAACAACTTTGTGTATCCGTTTGTGGTATTGTTTTCTATACCGTTATCAATTATTGGTGCGTTGTTAGCATTAGCATTAACCAACAACTCACTCAACATATTTACCATTTTAGGTTTAATAATGTTAATTGGTCTGGTAGCAAAAAATGCCATTATCTTGGTCGACTTTACTAACCAACGTAAAGCAGAAGGCGAAACCACTTATAATGCATTAATACAAGCCAACCACGCAAGGTTACGTCCAATTTTAATGACCACCATTGCCATGGTAATAGGTATGTTACCCATTGCATTGGCCAGTGGTGCAGGTGCCGAGTGGAAAAACGGATTAGCCTGGGTTATCATCGGTGGTTTATTAAGTTCGTTATTCTTAACCTTAATAGTAGTACCGGTAATGTATTCCATTTTCGATAAGTTAATTGCCAAATTCAACAAAGGCAAAAAGAAAGAATCAATTGACGACTTAATGGTAGCCGATTACGAGCATCGCCAATTAAGCGAAGATGGTTATACCCCCAAACATGTGTAAGGACAGGTTTTAAATATAGAAAGGTTTTGGCGGTTTGTTTGTTAGCCCTGCTTCTTATGGAGCAGGGCTTTTTATTGTTACAAAATATATCCTCACTGTAACTCTTAATGTTCAGGTAGTTTAATTCTTCCATTTCCAAATCATCAAATAGGATTAAGTACCTCATTCGCATACTAATTATTTTAGTATATTTGTAGCTAAATTAGTTAGTATGTTCAAGGGAATGAATGGAATAGCTTTTGGTAAAAAATTTA
>PJTT01000694.1_pt1 | contig 15964 bp, 17 predicted proteins | sample 1512261 | NCBI WGS metagenome assembly PJTT01 (sample SAMN08177685, study PRJNA422409) | Soil metagenome, whole genome shotgun sequencing project. | isolation source: Soil (2) enriched on wood chips | place: USA: Madison | collected 2015-01-15
AAAATTGATGACCTCCTGATGAAACATTTACCACTCTTGCACCTTGTGCTTTTTTCAATGCCGGCCATAGTTTCGCTGTAAGTTGAAAAGGAGCCAAGTAATTAGTCGCTAATTGCGATTCTATACCACGCTCATCTCTACGGAGGGGCACCCACATAATGCCTGCGTTGTTGATCAGAAGATGAAGCGCATTACTTGAGGCGAGGAATTCTTCGGCAAAGGCATCTATGGAAACCGGATCCATCAGATCCATGGATGCTATAGTTACGTTATTGCTTGCTCCAAGGTTACGCTTCGCTTTGGCTACATCCCTCGCTGGTACAATCACTGTAGCACCGGCAGCAGCGAGCGTTTGGGCTGTCTCTAGACCGATACCCGTATTGCCTCCGGTAACAATGGCAATTTTTCCCGTTAGGTCAATTCCTTTGATGACATCCTGGGTTGTAGATGCCCGGCTAAAGCCTGAACCGACTGGTTGTTGTAGTGCTCCCCGATAATTGTTCTGTTCCATATTTTTGTGTTTAATGATAACACAAAGGTAGAAAGGCGGCGATTGGTCCACTTTGTTTAAACGTCCTAATGTGCTTTGTTTAAAAGGTTAATCATTGCTTACTTCAAGGCGTTCCATGTGCTCTACCTATAATTATCCTACAACATATTCTCGATTTTATTTCCGTCGGTTTTTTCGCCATCTTTTTTTCTTCATTTTACTCAAAAAAGCTTGCTCTTCGTAATCTTCGCCCTGTGCTTCAGGAATCAATCCGCCCAACGTTTCAATAAAAAGGTCATCGTGCTTATCGGTATCAACAAAGGCAAATAATTCATGGGGCTTATCCCAAGGCAAATCTTTTGTATCATTTTGCTGTGCTATTTCTTGCTGCGGTTGTATGGGCTCATTAATTTCCGGTTTGATGTTATTGATCCAGTATTCATTAAAGGCATTTGCGGAAAGCTCCTTGTTTAGACGTGAGCCGTTCCACACGGTTTTAGTGTTGTGGTCAATAAAGGTTATTCCGTAAATACGACCTGTATCATTTCTCCGAACCACTACATTTATGCCTTGGTCAGCCAGATGTTTTTTAAAGCTAACTTCATCACGTGTAGATTGCATTACTTTCGAAATTGTTGCTTTTACATGCTTTTTACCAGGATGATCTTTTAATGCAAGTTTACATTTTGCAAATTGCGATTCCAATGCCGGAAGTCCTGCATGCTTACCAAATAACGAAGCCTTAAATGGATGTCCAGCTTTCTGCCCATGCTCATTCAAGGGGCTGTACAATAAGCCGGATTGAGGTTTGCTATGTAATTCTCCTTCAACTTTTTCAGCTGTTATGTTGAATAGGGACAGTAATGCATTATACTCACCCAAGGTTTGAAATTTGTAGTAAGTGGGAAGGTGACGAACAACAGATGCTACCTGACTTTTTACATCTCCAGCCTGATAATGCACCGGGCGGAAAATCTTATTGGTCTGCTTGTGTTCCTTATCTGTAGCAGGTATTAATCCGTATTCCATTTCAAGCCCACGGCATACATTCATGGAACGCCTCTTCTCAAACGTGTCAGAAATCTTCCGACCATCTGCATCGACGCAAACAGAGACTATGTGGATATGAGTACGGCTGGTGTCGGTATGTTTAAAGACTACAAACGGTTGCTCACCGTACCCCATTTGCTTCATGTACTCCGTGGCTATTCGTCGGAATTGCTCATCAGTAACCTTATCTTTGGGGTCAGGGTTCAGCGAAATATGCAAGGTAGGTTTCTCCGTGTTTCGGTTGGCGACCAGATACGTTTCAAAAGAAGCCGCCAACTGCGCCACGGAATAATGGCCACTTAAAGTTTCTATAATCTTATGGATAAGTAAAATAATGCCGTTATCCTTTTCTACTTTGCGCTGATTGTATGCCAATGCGCCGTAGATATTACTACTCCTGCCTATTTTTGCTATCATCTCAATGCATTTTCTTAATGTGCTTTGCCTCGAATTCCTCTATAAGTTGAACGATTTGCTTGCATAAAGTGGCCAGTTCAATTGTCTGTTTCTCCAATTTGTATAGGTAAGCTGCGGCCTTTTTCTCAGAGAAGTGGCTGTACAATAGCTTTACAATTTGATTGTAGTTCACACCGATCGCACGGAACTGGCTATGGAAAGTGGTCAGGCGCATGTAGAAATCAACAGTACCTTTATCAATTTTGACGGTTTTCATGGTCTTGTCAAAAATGCAGGAGGTGATGAAATGTGCTTTTACCTGTAAGCCGGACTGATCAAAAAGTTGAAGAAATCGTACATGTTCCTGGTCATTAAAAGAAATCGAATAGCGATTTTTTGCAGGGTTAGTTTTCGGTTTTCTTCCGCTTTTCCTACTTCTATTTTCATTGTTTTCATTCATCACAATTTCATTTTTAATCCTTGCAAAATCACGACTTCGGAGTGGTTTTCATAGCTCCCTGCAAGGGCAAGTTGTTTTGAGCAGCGGAATTTATTTCCAGCTGCTCAAAACACAACTTGCCGTGTTCCGGTGAACACAAAAATCCGCCCTTCGGGACGGATTAACTGTAGCAGGGAAATCAGCCTTCGGCTGTTCACATTGCTCATTAAAAAGTCTTTTTGTTTTTGCACAGGTTGTTTAGCATTATTGTTTTACAAAGTAAAACTGAATGTGGTAAGGCATTACACATTGGTATTGAGCTAAACAGTTCCTCGTACTGCCAAAGCGTACCACAATAATAAAAGTGCTTACGTAGCAACGTTTCTTTGTGTATACAAATCGACATGACTACTTGCCGCATGCCTCACGTAAGAAGATAAATACCTGGATAGGTATCTATAAAGGGAGCGGATTAAATATCTGGGTATGAGATTATCTCACCACTCATTTAGGTGAATAAGTAAAGATGGCTGCGACTAATTAGGTACAAATAAATTCAGCTACTTGCATATCTGATCGAGTACAGAAACGCATTTCTGAGTATTGGTGTAAACAGGTAATAAAGTACTTAAGCAACATCACATGAAACAACTTAACTACATCCGTATATACCAACTAAAACAATCGAAATATGAACAGTAAAACCAAAACAGTTTTTATCGCCTTTTCCTCTCAAAAAGGCGGCGTAGGAAAAAGTACGTTTACTACGCTGGTTGCAAGCGTGCTGCATTATCGCTTAGGTTACAACGTTGCGGTATTTGATGCGGATTTTCCGCAGCATAGCTTGATGAAAATGAAAGCACGGGACATGGCTATGGTCATGGAAAACGAAGAATTAAAAAGGATGGCATATAGGCAATTTAGCACCATTAATAAAAAGGCATATCCAATCCTGCAGCATAAAGCAGAAGATGTCTTAGAAGCAGCCGCTGAATTTCTTGATACCACAGAGATACCCATTGACGTTATCTTTTTTGATCTCCCGGGAACTGTCAACACCTCCGGTATCCTAAAAGCTCTGTCCGGAATGCACCACATTTTTACACCTATCACAGCAGACCGACTGGTTATGGAAAGCACACTTGTTTTTACTCAGCTATTGCAAGATGTGATTATGAAAAAAGGAGAAACTTCTATAAAAACCATCCATTTGTTCTGGAACCAGGTTGATGGCAGGGAGCGTACCCCATTATATGACATCTACAATCAACTTATTGCCCAGCTTGGCTTAAGTGTGATGGACAGCCAGATAAAAAATAGTACGCGCTTTCGCAAAGAAAGCGAACTGGATAGTAAAAATGTTTTCAGATCCACTGTACTGCCTCCGGACGAACGTCTGATGAAAGCATGTCAGTTGGATTTATTTATAACTGAATTCTTAAGAATCATTCAATTATAGACCTATGGAAAAAGATAGTAAGAAGAGAAATGCTCCAGATATCAATGAAGAATTGATGATGAACCTTATGGTAGATGGCGTGAAAAAGGAAGGTTTAAAACTTCCGTCGGAGCCAAGCAATTCACCCTTGAAAAAGGATACAAGTTCTGATGAACAAGAACAGAAAACCCACGCAACAAAAGAGAAGCCTAAAACTAAAAAGCAACTGGAGATAGATTACGAAAGTGTTTTTTTTAGAAGGCCAGATACCAACGCCCGGGATGGGAAAACCGTTTATATAAGGCCTGATTTTCACGAAAAGCTCTCTCGTATTGTACAAGTTATTGGCGAGGACAAGATTACTATTTATGCGTATTTGGACAATCTTCTGGATTATCATTTTAAAGAATTCGGTGAGCAGATTACAACAAGTTACAACAATAAATACAAACCAATTTTATGATAGAATTTATGGAAAATAATAATCGAGTAATCAAGCGCAGGAAGAGCTGCAATACATATGCCACTAAATTCCTAAAATCAAATACGCTGAAACGCAGAGGCGATAAAAATATTTATGTGCGCCCTGAATATCATGAAAGGCTTTCGCGGATAGTGGAGGTCATTGGTAAAGGTGACATCCCGCTATATGCCTATCTGGATAATATTCTAAAAGACCACTTTGATCTTTATAGTGGAGAGATCATCGAGAACTTTAACAAAAATAATAAGCCCATTTTTTAAATGATAGAAATAGTAATTGTGATATGCCTGCTCATCGTCATCGTTCTGCTTTTGCAGAATAAAATTGTCATTCATAAAAGGTCGGAGCAAAAGCTCACACAGCAAAAAGATAACGCGAACCTGCCTGATATTATGGGGCAACCTAAGCCAATAAGAAGCCTTTCATTGCCGAGCAAAACCAATGAAAGCCAAATTGAGGAAATGGAAATAAACCCTGATAATTTAGACATAGAATACGATGACAACGAAATCATAGGTATTCAAATTCCGCAGGAAGAACCGGACGAAGTATTCAGTAAGACGTCTGAGAATGAAGAAGAGGAAGTAGGATGGAACAGGTACGGAATATCCAGCGATGATAACGGTTTAGCGCAGGGGGTTACCTTCGAAGAACTAAGCGCAGTGGGGATGTTGTTGCAAGAAGAAAGCTTACAGCCCTCTCAAAGAGAAACAGCAGTTGGCTTGGTTCATAAAATACAGGGAACCGAACTATTCAGTCTATTGGAAAATTCCATGGAAGGAGCTACAAAAAAGATAGCTGCGCTTTTGGACAGCAGCTTTTCTTCTGAAGTGGGTTCCGGTTCTTCCAATTTGCGGAAAAGTGATTTGGAGAATTTTGATATCGGGGAGTTTGTGTGAGCAAGCTCCCCGATATTCTTTATAACCACCAGGTAAATTGAAGTATTAATGACTTTTGATTGCCACAGAAGAATGAATTCGGATTGTGACTAAATGAGCTAAGAATGGTATGAATAAATTGGAACAAGAAATGCAATGGAAAGAAATAAGAAATAAAAATAAATTGACAGAAAAACTAACAACTTATTTATACATCTATTATCTTGTGTTTCGGAATTACTAAAGAACATCTACGACTCATTGCCTCGGCTTTTCTATCAGCCTTCGCTATCGCGATTGAATAATAATCTATTTGCTTATTAATTCAACTCAGACCAATGAAAAAGCTTTTATCAGGCATCCTTTGCCTTTCTGTATTTACTGCTACTGCCCAGTATACTGACTCTGAAAACTACACCGCCACTGAACTGCTCAGCGAAATAACAGGAACAGGTGTAACTTTGCTAAACCCTGTATTAAGTTGTGGAGACACTTCTAACGGCAAGTTTACCGGTACCGGCTATCTCGACTTCGACAGCGGTATTATCCTCTCAACTAATAACGCATCGGACTGCTTTCCGTTTGAAGACGGTTTTCCTTACTATGAGGATATGAAAATGTACACCGAAGAGGGTATGGACCCTGATATACAGGCTTATATTGACTCGAGGGGTAATTGGGAAATTGAAGGTTTCAATGCTTGTGTATTGGAATTTGACGCTATAACTCAGCACCCGCAGTTAGGACTGGATATTATTTTTGCTTCTTCAGAATTAAATATGGGGCAAGGATATGGAGGGATTTCATCCAGCGAATGTGATTTTGATGGAGATGTGCCTGTTGTGTTGATCAAGGGAGGTACAGAATATCCTGAATATGCTCAAATATGGAATTATCCTGGCACGGATGTACCTGTCAATGGCACGACGCTGGCATACGACGGCCCTCCTCCTCCAGATACATGCGGTACTTATTTTGCAGGCACGCCGTTCCTGGATTATTATGTCCGTAATTATTATCCAGAAATCGTAACCACAGATATCAATTACAGGGTCATCACTAAAAATATCCCGATTACAACAAGTGTCACTCCTTGCGATACCTATCATATAAAATTAGGTATTGCTGACGTTAGAGCGATAACAGGATGGCGAGGATACGGATCTTCTATTTTCGTAAAAACAGAAAGTGTAAGAGGATTGGGTCAGCCGGATGACTGTAATACGACCTCAGCAGGTAATCTGTCTGAAGGACAGGCTGCACTCTCAATTGTACCCAACCCTAGTAGTGCTAATATAGAACTTGTACTTAGCGGAGCGAAGAGCAATCAAATATACCATGCTATGATAACGGATGCCATAGGCAGACAGATATTTAAAACAAAAGGAAGTATCAATTACATTAACGAATTGTTGAACAGTAGGAATCTGTCACGTGGAATGTATATGCTTAGGCTATCAAATGTAAGTGGAAAAACAATTTTTAGAGAAAAGATAATCAGAAATTAGTAAACACATTTGAAGAATAAATACACTTGCTACCTATAATGTGCAGGATACGTATGCGTATTAGTAATGAGGATCTAGGCATACCGGTTACTACCTATAAACACTATATAATTAACCATAAAAATCAATGCTTATGAAAAAAGCACTATTGTCCCTTGGAGTGGCCACGGGCAGCGTATTTTCAACCACTGCGCAAACCTACATTTCGCCAGGGCTAGCCTCTTGGACCATGCCTGCTGCATCTACTCTGGCAGTTTACCGGCCGCTTAAAACTTCCTGCTATAGTTATGACAGTGTATCGTTTCCATTAATAAGCCCAACAGCGAGACAAGATCTATACGTCTATAGCTGGGAAGGTGAAAATTTTGTAAAGAACGGCCTCGGCTGGATTAGACGTGACCCAGTCTCTGGTATAGTCCAGAATAGTGGATATTTCGGAGTTCCAATTAGTAAATACGATATGAGCGTTGGTATTGTAACCGATCGCGATGGCTACCCGTATGTCATTGCTTCCTATCACGGACCGATGGGATATACCTACGATACCTATCAATGGACGCCCTCAGGTGTAATGACGGCAACGACCCCTATTAAAATAAATGTTGATAGTATGTACATGATCAATAGGATCAGCATGGACTGCTACGATTTAAAGAAAGTAGTATTTACCTATGACGGTAGGCCGCAATGGTACCCTGACAGTACACTACGGAGGCAAGGAGGAATTTACACACGCGCAATGAATATTGCTACCACAGGAACCGGATATGCTCCATTCAACACAAGTCAAGGCAACGAACGCTACATAGACAGCACAGGTCATTGGGGAGCTTGGCCTGATGTGGCTATAGGTCGCTCGGGTACGGAAGTAACCATACCGTATATCAATATGGATACACCACTTGTCGGATACAAAACCATCTATGTGCGTAAAACCGGATTCAACAACATTTTTTTTGGTGCAGGGCCTGTAACAATGCCTTTGGTTGACTCCATTCCGGCCGCGACTTCGATATATGTGGCTAACTATGGCAGACACTTAAGGATAGATGCTCCAGACCATGGGCCAGATGTATGGTCGCTGGTTTATAATACGGACCGTTCGGAATTATTTGCCAGAACGATGCCGTCCAGCGGTATACCTGTATCTAAGAAGCTGACTAATTTGCTTACTTTATGGAATTCGCAGCCGACTATTGCTTATAACGATTCCGGCACTGCTATAAACTATGGATGGTATTCACAAGATGCCGGCGCATTTATATCTAATAAGCTCTATTCTAATGGTACTACCTTCTATCCCGGCACAGCCTCAGGTGTTTATAAAAAAATAGACAATGTTCCATTTCAAGCATATATTTTACCGGTTTCTTTCAGCAGGCAGAATGATCGATCTAAATATCTTTTTACTGTTTATCCTTACATTCAAAGCGGAGCCGTTAACTATTTCGATATGCGCTCTAAATTAGCTCCATGGTCATCAACCGCATTCAGACCAGAGGCTCCAACTTCTATCCATGATGCACATAATGACCTTGGTCTTATAGCCTTCCCCAATCCGTCTACCGGTGGTTTCACATTAAAAATGGAAGGCTACAATGGAAAAAAGTTATCGGTTACAATAACTGATATTGCCGGAAAGAAGGTAACGACACTTGAAGGTTACCTTGACATTGTTAATGCACAACTTTCCACGATGAGTCAGTTCCTTGTGCCAGGAATTTACAACATCTCTGTTACCAACACTGACTATCATAAAGTATTGAAAGTCGTAAAACAATAACTTCTTATTGAACACAGGGGTTATCGTAGAGTAAATAAATCCGCACCGATATTTTTCGGTTGCGGATTTTTCATTTATTGGTTTCGTTGGATTTCGAAAAAATGATTTTATTATGCCTCTTTCTGCCAAGTAATTCCTCTCATAGTCAAGTCCCATCAACCACTGATTTTACCCGACATCTTTGTTCCGACAGCCTGCAAACACAGGCATTCCTAACAAATTTTATTCGTGTAGAACATGGAAAAACAAAGAAAAAAATTACTGCTAGCATTCCTAGCCGTGCTAAGCGGAACAGTCAGCTTTGCCCAAGGTGGTGCATCAGCCGGCATCAATGAAGCCACCAGTATGGTGACTTCCTATTTCGATCCGGCAACCCAACTTATCTATGCCATAGGCGCTGTAGTCGGCCTTATAGGCGGCGTCAAGGTGTACAACAAATTCAGTAGTGGTGATCCCGATACCAGCAAGACAGCTGCCAGTTGGTTCGGTGCCTGCATCTTCCTGATTGTGGCGGCTACCATTCTACGTTCTTTCTTCCTTTAATCCCAAACGATATGAGCAGTTACAATATCAATAGAGGGATAGGGAGGACGGTCGAGTTCAAAGGTTTGAAGGCACAGTACCTCTTCATTTTTGCAGGTGGTTTGTTGGCCATGCTTGTATTGGTGATGATCCTTTACATGGCTGGTGCCAATACTTATGCCTGCCTGTTTGTTGGCGCCGGTGGCGGGTCCGCTCTGGTATGGAAGACCTTCTCCATGAATAAAAAATATGGTGAACATGGCATCATGAAGCTGTCCGCACAGAAGCGGCATCCCCGTTATATCATTTGCCGTAAACGTGTGCACCGTTATTTCAGAATCGCTCTAAAAGTTGCACAGCCATGAGGAATACAGCTAAAGCCACAACGCTCGAGACCAGGTTTCCTTTGCTTGCGGTGGAACAAAATTGTATCATTTCGAAGGATGCAGATATAACAGCCTGCTTCAAGGTGCATTTGCCGGAACTGTTTACGGTTGCTTCTGCGGAGTATGATGCCATACACGCTGCTTGGCATAAGGCAATTAAGACTTTGCCTGACTACACTGTTGTTCATAAACAGGATTGGTATATCAAAGAAAATTATGCTCCTGACCTGACGCAAGAAGACCAAAGCTTTTTATCGAAATCTTATCAACGCCATTTCAATGAGCGCCCGTTCCTGAACCATTACAGCTATTTGTTTCTAACCAAGACAACAAAGGAAAGGATGCGTATGCAAAGTAATTTTTCATCGCTTTGCAAAGGCACATTAATCCCCAAGGAAATCAGGGATAAAGAAACGGTACATCGCTTTATGGAAGCAGTGGCACAATTTGAAAGGATTTTAAACGATAGTGGCTTGGTCGGGCTGGAACGTTTGTCGGAAGAAGATATAACAGGAACGAAAGATAGACAGGGATTGTTGGAACAATACTTTACTTTATCCAGGGAAGCGACAGCACCCTTGCAGGATATAGCATTGGGACCGGAAGAGCTCAGGATTGGTAACAAAAGACTTTGCCTGCATACACTTTCAGATACGGATGACTTGCCAGGTACTGTGTCTTCGCATATACGGTATGAAAAACTAAGCACAGACCGTAGTGACTGTTTGTTGTCTTTTGCCGCACCGGTGGGACTGTTGCTGAGTTGCAACCATATCTACAATCAATACCTATTTCTCGACAACAGTGAAGACAACCTGCGCAAGTTTGAGAAGTCGGCAAGGAATATGCATTCGCTGGCAAGATATAGCCGTGCCAACCAGATCAACAAAGAATGGATTGAGCGGTATCTTAACGAAGCCCACTCCTATGGACAATCCTCTATCCGTGCGCACTTTAATGTGATGGCCTGGTCGGAAGATGCAGCAGAACTAAAGCAGCTCAAAAATGATACCGGTAGTGCACTGGCGCTTATGGAATGCAAGCCACGACATAACACGGTTGATGTAGCTACTTTGTATTGGGCAGGAATGCCGGGCAATGCCGCAGACTTTCCGAGTGAAGAAAGTTTTTATACGTTCATTGAACCAGCTTTGTGCTTCTTTACAGAAGAAACAAATTACCATAACTCCCCATCTCCTTTCGGTATCAAGATGGCCGACCGCTTGACCGGAAAACCCATACATCTGGACATTTCCGATTTGCCGATGAAGCGCGGAATTATTACCAACAGGAACAAGTTTATACTCGGACCATCCGGTAGTGGTAAATCATTTTTTACCAATCACATGGTGCGGCAGTATTACGAGCAAGGTGCGCATGTGTTGCTCGTCGATACCGGTAATTCGTATCAGGGCTTATGCGAACTCATTAAAGGAAAGACCAAAGGCGAAGACGGCGTCTACTTCACTTATACAGAGGATAACCCGATAGCCTTTAACCCATTCTACACAGATGACGGCGTGTTCGATATTGAGAAGCGGGAAAGTGTAAAGACTTTGATACTTACACTATGGAAACGCGATGATGAACCGCCCAAGCGATCGGAGGAAGTCGCCTTGTCCAATGCTGTGAGCGGTTATATAGACCGTATCAAACAAAGCGAGGAATATCCCTGCTTCAACGGTTTCTATGAATATGTGCAGCACGACTATCAAAAAGTACTGGAAGAGAAACATGTTCGGGAGAAAGACTTTGACCTTGCCAACTTCCTCAATGTACTGGAGCCTTATTACAAAGGCGGAGAATACGACTACCTGTTGAATTCAGACAAGCAGCTCGACCTGCTCAGCAAACGATTCATCGTGTTTGAGATTGATGCGATCAAAGACCATAAGATTCTATTCCCAATAGTGACGATCATCATCATGGAAGTGTTCATCAACAAGATGCGGCGGCTGAAAGGTATCCGCAAACTGATCCTGATAGAAGAAGCATGGAAGGCTATAGCCAAGGAAGGGATGGCCGATTATATCAAATACCTGTTCAAAACAGTGCGGAAATTTTTTGGTGAAGCTATTGTTGTCACCCAGGAAGTAGATGATATCATACAATCACCCATTGTCAAGGAAAGTATCATCAATAATTCAGACTGTAAGATACTACTTGACCAACGCAAGTACATGAATAAGTTCGATGATATACAGGCCATGCTGGGATTGACGGACAAAGAAAAGGCGCAGGTACTTTCTATCAATATGAACAATGATCCTAAGAGGCTCTACAAGGAAGTGTGGATAGGATTGGGAGGCACCCATTCAGCGGTTTATGCAACAGAAGTAAGCATGGAAGAATACCTCGCTTATACTACGGAAGAAACAGAGAAACTAGAAGTGATGGAACTGGCAAAAGAGCTGGACGGCAATGTGGAACAGGCTATCAAACGGATTGCCTTACAAAGAAAAGATGACGAGAATATTTTTTAACTCAACAAAATTTTAAGTAATGAAAAGAATCATGATCATGTTGCATATAGCCCTTATTATAGGGCTTGCACCAAAAGCTAACGCACAGTTTGTAGTTACCGATCCGCTCAATCTGGCATCCGGTATCCTCAACAGCGCCAATGAAATTGTACAAACGTCTTCGACGGTGTCTAATGTAATCAAGAACTTCAAGGAAGTGGAGAAGGTGTATAAACAGGGAAAGGAATATTACGACAAACTAAAGGCGGTGGACAATCTGATTAAGGATGCCCGGAAGGTACAGCAAACGGTCCTGTTGGTCGCCGAGGTTTCAGAGATGTATGTCCACAACTTCGGCAAGATGATGAGTGACCCGAATTTCAAACCACAGGAACTCGCAGCTATAGCCAATGGGTATTCTGCCTTACTGAATGAGAGTACGGAACTACTCAAAGAACTGAAGCAGATTATTTCCACCTCATCACTTTCCATGAATGATAAAGAGCGCATGGACATTATAGATAGGGTATATAAAGAGGTGAAAGATTATTACAACCTGGTCCGCTATTATACCAATAAGAACATTTCTGTCAGCTACCTGAGGGCAAAGAAAACCAATAACACCAAGAGGGTACTTGACCTCTATGGCACTCCTAACCAAAAATACTGGTAGCTGTTATGGAATACAATAACCTTCACGAAATCCTGCGGGCACTCTACGATGAGATGATGCCCTTGTCTGCGGAGATGGCAGCGGTTGCCAAAGGGCTGGCAGGTCTGGGTGCACTGTTTTACGTTTCCTTGCGCGTCTGGCAGGCATTAAGCCGTGCCGAACCCATCGATGTGTTTCCGATGCTGCGACCCTTTGCCTTGGGGATCTGTATTATGTTCTTTCCGACAATCGTACTTGGAACTATCAACGCCGTACTGAGTCCCATTGTGAAAGGGACACATGCCATACTGGAAAACCAGGTGCTTGACCTCAATACCCTGCAGGAACAAAAAGACCGACTGGAGCAGGAAGCTATGCTCCGTAATCCAGAGACTGCTTATCTGGTGTCAGACGAGGAGTTTGATAAAAAGCTGGAAGAATTAGGCTGGTCGCCGACTGATCTTGCTACCATGTCCGGCATGTATGTAGAGCGGGGCATGTACCAATTGAAGAAATGGATACGCGATGCCTTCCGGGAATTACTCGAAGTATTGTTTCAGGCAGCGGCGCTGGTCATAGATACGATAAGAACGTTCTTCCTGATTGTGCTGTCCATCTTGGGGCCGATTGCTTTTGCGATCTCGGTCTGGGATGGCTTTCAATCAACGCTTACCCAATGGTTCACGCGGTACATAAGTGTATACCTGTGGCTACCGGTTGCTGATCTGTTCAGCTCTATGCTTGCCAAGATTCAATCACTCATACTCGAAAAAGATATAGCCAGTTTATCGGATCCTGACTTTATCCCTGACCCCAGCAATACGGTGTACATCATCTTTATGATTATAGGCATCATCGGCTATTTCACAGTACCAACGGTTACAGGATGGATCATCCAGGCCGGTGGCGGTGGTAATTTTATGCGCAATGTAACGCAGACTGCACAGAAGGCAGGTAGTATTGCCGGTGCGGGAGCCGGTGCAGTTGCAGGTAATATTGGTGGCAGGCTTTTGAAATAACTAATCAATTTAATAGCAATGGAATTTAAAACATTAAGGAATATAGAAAACAGTTTTCGCCAGATAAGGCTGTACGCGATTGTGTTTGCAGTACTCTGCATGGGGCTGGTGGTTTATGTAGTCTGGAAGTCTTATCGCTTTGCAGACCTGCAGCGGCAAAAGGTATATGTACTGGACAACGGCAAATCTTTGATGCTGGCCTTGGCGCAGGATGCATCTATCAACAGACCTGTGGAAGCGCGGGAACATGTACGTCGCTTCCATGAGCTGTTCTTCACATTGGCACCTGACAAGGATGCCATTGAAAGCAATATGAAGCGTGCGTTCAATCTGGCAGATAAAAGTGCTTTTGACTATTACAAGGACCTTTCAGAGAAAGGGTATTACAACCGCATCATATCCGGTAATGTGCAGCAGCGTATTGAAGTAGATAGTGTGGTCTGCAATTTCGATAAGCATCCCTATGCCGTTAAAGCCTATGCAAGGCAGTACATCATAAGGTCAAGCAATGTAACCAAGCGCAGCCTGGTTACCTCTTGCTTCCTGTTTAATTCAGTTAGGTCTGATAATAATCCACAGGGTTTCAATATTGAAAAGTTTGCTGTGCTGGAGAACAAAGATGTAGAAGTGATAACCCGTTAAAACATCACCAATGAAAAAAGTAAAAGCAACGCTGGATATCTTGACAGCGGATATCAATAGGCACTGGAACAGGTTTAATCTTAAAAAGCAGCAGCGATACACCTTGTGCGGTTTTGTAGCTTATACAATGCTCACTATTGGAGTGGTGGTGAAAGTCTGTATTGATGCTGGAAGTTCAGACAAGAAACTGAGCATAGAGCATATTAAAAACCCAACGATTGACAAAGCTACCTGGGATGTAAAGGTGGCTGATTCTTTATTATTCATTTTAAAAAAGCATTAAGAATGAATACAGGAGAGAATAGTAATAACACTATCAGGGTTACCGAAGGAGGTGCTCAATCTGAATCGAATACACAAGAGGCAGGTAATACACCCAGGATGGAGCGGTTTAAAAAGCCTGTTATTTTTGGGTTGATGGTTATTGTTTTCGTCGGCTGTCTGTACCTTATTTTCAAGCCCTCCGACAAAAAGAAAGCGGATGAAATTCCGGGACTGAATAATGTCGTTCCGCAGGCAACGGAGGCAGGCTTGCAGTCCGACAAACAAAAGGCCTACGAAGAGGAACAATTGAAAGAGGCACAACAGCAAAAGCGCAATGCATTAACGTCTCTTTCGGATTACTGGACAGATGATGAGAAGAAAGCTGAGGATAATGATATTGACGAAAGTGCCTATAATAAACAATCGTCAGCTAACCCAACAGCGAAGAGCCCTGCATTGCAAAGCTATAAAAATGCTCAAAGTGCCATAGGCTCATTTTACAGGGATGACCATTCTGAAACCAAAGAATTGAAGCGAGAAATTGAAGGGCTCAGAGAGCAGATAGCGCAGCAGAAAACACCACCTGCCAATAGTGTGGAAACACAGCTGGAGCTTATGGAGAAGTCATATCAGATGGCAGCAAAATACCTTCCTACAAACAGTAGTAGCAATTCGTCTATAGAAACGAAACTTGCCACTGCGGCGACTTCTGTTAGCGTTAACAAGGAGATGGATTTTGCATCGTTTTCATCCGATAGGCAAAATGCCGTATCCATGCTGTCAAGGAGTAAAGATGATATTGATTTTGCACAGAATGAAGATGTTCAAAAGAGGAGGACTTTCATTACGCCTACAAGTACTGTCCATGAAAGCCGCTCTAACAATAGCGTACGTGCTGTTGTACAGGAAGACCAGGAAGTCACCGCTCAGAGTGTCGTTCGTTTGCGCTTGGCAGAATCAGCGAAGATGCAAGGTCATGTTATTCCCGCAGGGACCTCACTAACAGCTATTCCAAAGTTTCAAAACAACAGATTGCAGTTACAGGTTAATTCGGTTGAATTGTCCGGTACTATCCTAAAAGTGTCCATTAGTATTTATGACCTGGACGGTCAGCCGGGCTTACTGGTTCCTTATTCAACGGAAAGAAGTGCCCTGACAGAGATGGCTGCCAATATGAGCCAGCAGGGCGGTTCCAGCTTGATGCTCACGCAATCGGCCGGTCAACAGATAGTCGGTGATTTGAGTAGGGGTGTCGTTCAGGGTGTGTCCGGTTATCTTTCAAAAAAAGTGCGCATACCGAAAGTAACATTGAAGGCAGGACACGAAGTTTTGCTGGTTTCCCAAAAGTGAATTTTCAAACAAAATAATTTCTGAACAATGAAAACAATAATAAAAATTACAGTGCTCCTTGTGTTACTAACAGGCTATGCGACGATAGTGCCTGCACAAGAAGATGCCAATAAAACTGCTAAGCGAAGTCTTGTAAAAGTAGACCCTTACGCTATGTGCGTCACTTACAATAAAACATCGCATCTGATATTTTCTGCTGCT
>PJTT01000695.1_pt1 | contig 15903 bp, 15 predicted proteins | sample 1512261 | NCBI WGS metagenome assembly PJTT01 (sample SAMN08177685, study PRJNA422409) | Soil metagenome, whole genome shotgun sequencing project. | isolation source: Soil (2) enriched on wood chips | place: USA: Madison | collected 2015-01-15
CGCATCGGTGTGGCAGACACCGGTGTGGGTGATCTTGACCAGCACTTCGCCAGCCTTCGGCGGGGCGACGTCGATCTCGACGATCTGCAGCGGCTGGCCGGGACCAAAGGCGACGGCGGCACGGGATTTCATGGCGGACTCTCCAAAGACAGGCAGTGACAGGATGGGCGGCGCTATGTTGCGCCGTTGTTTATTTCAGGTACGAGCGGATCAGCCCGCTCATCTCGCGCACGCGTTCGGCGCGTTGTTCGTCGGAAGTGGCCGGCTGGCCGAATTCCTCGCGCAGGTGGGCTTCCATCACCTCGGACATCAGCCCGTTGACCGCGCCACGGATGGCGGCGATCTGCTGCAGCACCGGCCCGCAGTCGGCACCCGCCTCCAGCGCACGGTCCAGCGCATCGCACTGGCCGCGGATACGGCGCACGCGGGCCAGGACCTTCTTCTTCTCTTCGGGGGAATGCGGCATGGCGGCCACCTGCGGATCTATACTGGGGGATAGTATACACAGGCGGCGCCGGCACTCAATCCGGCAGGCAATCGAAGCCGTTCAGTCGAACGCACCGGTGCCGGCCAGCCGGGTCAGCTCATCCACCACGTAGCGCACCTTCGGCCGCAGGTGGCGGGTGGGTGGCCACAGCGCGTGGATCTCGATGTGCCGCTGCATGCAGTCGTCCAGCACCGACTGCAGCGCGCCGGACTGCAGGTGCCGCCGCACCAGCGAGACCGGCATCTGGCAGATGCCGAGCCCGGCAATGGCACCGTCGATCACCGCGTCGCCATCGTTGAGCTGGTGGGTGGCCGAGGGAATGAAGGTGCCGCCCTCCCCGTCCGGGCCGATCCGCCATGCCATCGGCTGGCCATGGCGGTAGCCGACGATGCTGCGGTGCTGGCGCAGCTCGTCCACGCTGCGCGGCACACCGTGCGCCTGCAGGTAGGACGGCGCCGCACAGGTGACCAGGCGCTGGCTGCCCAGCCGCCGCGCCACCAGGTGCTCGGCCTGCTGCAGGCCGCCGAAGCGGATCAGCAGGTCGATGCCCTCCTCGATCGGGTCGACGAAGTGGTCGGTGAAGGTCACCGTCAGCTGCAGGTCCGGGTACTGCTGGCAGAGCTTGAGCAGCACCGGCATCACCACCAGGCGGCCGAACGACGAGGGCATGTCGATGCGCAGGCGCCCGCTGGGCAGGTGCGCGGCCGAGCCCAGGCAGGCCTCGGCGGCGGAGATCTCATCCAGCGCGGCCGCGCACGAGGCGTAGTAGGCCTCGCCGTCGGTGGTCAGCGAGATGCGCCGGGTGGTGCGATGGAACAGGCGGACGCCCAGCCGCGCCTCCAGCCGCGCGATGGCCTTGCCCACCGCCGAGCGCGAGATGCCCAGCGCCTCGGCCGCTTCGGTGAAGGTGCTGGCGCGGGCCGTGGTGACGAAGGTCACCAGGCCGTTCAGGGATTCCACGGGCAGCATCTGCAGCCTCCATTGGGGACACGATGTCCCGCCAAATGGGAAATCGAAGCTCTTTATGTGCCTCGATGTCAACTCCATCCTGTGTGCATGGCGCCGCGGGCGCCCTCCCCCACACCGAGATGACCGAGATGACCGACCTGCTGTTCCGCCCCTTCGACCTGGCGGGAACCCCGCTGCACAACCGCATCGCGATGGCGCCGATGACCCGCGCGCGCAACCCCGGCGCCGTGGCCAACGCGCTGACCGCCGAGTATTACCAGCAGCGCGCCAGTGCCGGCCTGATCATCAGTGAAGGCACGCCGGTGTCGCCGCAGGGCCAGGGCTACGTCGATGTGCCCGGCATCTGGTCGGACGCACAGGTGGCGGGCTGGAAGCAGGTGACCGACGCTGTGCACGCGGCGCAGGGCACCATTTTCGCCCAGCTGTGGCACGTCGGCCGCATGTCGCACAGCTCGCTGCAGCCCGACGGCGGCCAGCCGGTCAGCGCCGGTACGCGTGCGGTGGGCAGCGATCCGAGGTACTTCGCGTTCGTGTACCTGGACGATGGCAGCCGCGGCCGCGTCGACCCGACCCCGCCGCGCGCCCTGCGCACCGAGGAAGTGCCGGGCATCGTCAGCGACTTCGTGCGCGGCGCGGAGAATGCCATCGCCGCCGGCTTCGATGGCATCGAACTGCATGCTGCCAATGGCTACCTGTTCGAGCAGTTCCTCAACCCGCTCACCAACGATCGGCAGGACCTGTACGGCGGGTCGCTGCGCAACCGCGCACGGCTGATCCTGGACACCGTGGATGCGATGGCCGCGCGCATCGGTGCGCACCGCGTCGGCGTGCGCCTGGCGCCCAACAGCCAGGTCTTCGACATGCCGGCCTATGCCGAGAACGAGGCCAGCTACCTGTACCTGGCCGAAGAACTGGGCAAGCGCGGGCTGGCCTACGTGCATCTGAATGACAACTACCTGCACGGCGAGCGCGCCATCGGCGAGGCGTTCCTGAAGGCCTTCAAGCAGGCCTACGGCGGCACCGTGCTGCTGGCCGGCGGCATGACCCGTGAGTACGCGCTGCGCCTGGTCGATGAAGGCACCATCGACATCGCCGCCTTCGGCCAGCCCTTCATCTCCAACCCGGACCTGGTCGCGCGGCTGCAGCAGGACATCGCACTGGCCACCCCCGATCGCGATACCTACTACGGCGGCGGCCGCGAAGGGTATCTGGATTACCCGGTCGCGGTCTGACCGGGCATGGGGTCAGAGCCGCGCCAGGCGCGGATCTGACCCCATGCCTTCAAGCGTCCTCGCGCACGTAGGCGAACGACTCGTCCAGCCGCGGAAAGCCGATCACCTGCTGTACCAGCGCCTGCGCGTCTTCATCTGTGATGTCGCCTTCAGCGATTTCGCCCTCGCGCGCGAACAGCGCCGCCACTGCCGCGTACTGGTCGGCGCGCAGAACCGGCTGGTGGTTCTGCAACCAGCGCTGCAGGTTCACGGCCAGCTCGCCATGCGACAGCAGCGAGTACGGCCGCTCATATTCGGCCACCGCTTCAACCATCTTGCGGAACACGAAGTCCTGGTAGTTGGCGGCCAGAACATCGGCACGATCATCGTCATGCCACACCAGCACGACCGGCGGCTCGTCAAAGCCGGGGGCATTGGTCCAGAAGCAGTAGCTGTCACCTGCCCCGGTGCGTGCGAACGGCAGCAGCTGCAGGTCCGCGCGCAGGGGATTGTAGTGATCTTCGGCCGTGAGCTCCTGCCATGCCTCCAGCAGCTCGTCGTGCTCCAGCGGCTCGTATTCCTGCGCATACAGCAGCACCGGCGGGTCGTCCTGCAGCGTGGGAAACACCGTTTCGGACCACTGCGGGTGGCTACCGCCCCAGCTCAACCGACCTGCATCATGCAGCTGCTGGAACAGCGGCGGGAATGCCTGGCCGGTCGCCTGTTCGATGTCGCTCAACCTGCTCATGGATGTCCTTGTCATGGGGAGCCACGTACCTTGCCTGAATTCACCCGGCAGATGAACCCGCAGCGTGCTCCAGCAGGTCTAGACTGCGTGCAACCGGCCTCCGCAGACCCCTGCCATGGACTCCCCCGCCCGCACCTTCATCGTCAACATCGATGTGCCCGACCTGGCCGCTGCCGAAGCGTTCTACGTTGCAGCGTTCGGCCTGCATGCCGGCCGCCGCCTGGGGGCGGGCGCGCTGGAACTGCTCGGCGGCCCCACCCCGCTGTACCTGCTGCAGAGCGACGACGGCAGCGTGGCTACCGATGAGGGCGACGTGCGCGATTTCGAGCGGCATTGGACGCCGTTGCACCTGGACTGGGTGGTGGAAGACATCAACGTCGCGCTGTCACGCGCGGTGGCTGCAGGCGCGGTGATCGAACTGCCGGTGAGCGAGCGTCGCTGGGGACGGCTGGCGGTGCTGGCCGATCCGTTCGGGCATGGGTTCTGCCTGATCCAGTTCGTCGGGTTGGGGTACGACGCGCTGGTGGAGTGAGCGGCGCCGGCCATCCACGGTGGGTGCCGACCGTTGGTCGGCACGGCATCACTCCCGCAGCATGTCCACGAACGCACGCAGCGCCGAGGCCATCTGCCGCTGCTTCGGGTAATACAGCACGAAGCCGGGAAACGGTTCGCTCCAGTCCTGCAGCACCGCCACCATCGTCCCGGCCTCGAGGTGCGGGCGCGCGGCATCTTCCAGCACGTAGGCCAGGCCGAACCCATCGAGCACCGCGCGGATGATGGTGGTCTGCTCGCTCAGCGTCAGCCGCCCGCGCACATCGATTTCCAGCGACTGCCCATCGCGGTCGAACTGCCACTTGTACAGGTGCCCGCTGGCGAAGCGAAAACGGATGCATTCGTGCTGCAGCAGGTCGCGCGGGTGCTGCGGCGCCGGGTGCCGGCGCAGATAGTCCGGCGAGGCCACGATCATGCCGTGCAGCGCCTGCCCCAACGGCACCGCCACCATGTCCTCGGGCACGAACTCGTGCAGGCGCACGCCGGCATCAAAACCTTCGGCCACGATGTCCACCAGCCCGTCGTTCTCGGTCAGCTCCAGGCGCACGTCCGGGTGCGCGCGCAGGAAGCGGGTCAGCCGCGGGCCAAGCTGGTTCGGCACCGCCGAGCGGGCCGCATTGATGCGCAGCAGGCCGGTCGGGCTGTCCCTGAACTGGTTCATCTCTTCCAGCGCGTCATGCACCTGGCCCAGCGCCGGCTGCAGCCGGTCCAGCAGGCGCTGCCCGGCCTCGGTCAGGGCCACGCTGCGGGTAGTGCGGTGGAACAGGCCCACGCCCAGCCGCTCTTCCAGCGCGCGGATCGCATAGCTCACCGCCGAGGTCGACAGCGTCAGCTCGCCGCCGGCCTTGCGGAAGCTGCGATGGCGCGCCACCGCAGCAAAGGCCGCCAGGTGCGAAAGATTGTCAGTGGCCATGATTGTGCAGTCTGCCTTGATGAATCATGCCGATATCCGGGCTTTGTAGGCCGGTACGAGGGGCGTATTGTAAAGCGCCTTTCGACAAACCCCGCCAAGGATTCCCCATGTCCCTCGCCCATGGTTATGCGGTACGCACCAACACCGCCCCGCTTGAGCCCTTCACCTTCGAACGCCGCGCCGTCGGCGCCAACGACATCCGCATCGAAGTGCTGTACAGCGGCATCTGCCATTCCGACCTGCACCAGGCCCGCGACGATTGGGGCGGCGCCGAGTACCCGATGGTGCCCGGCCACGAGATCATCGGCCGCGTGGTCGAAGTCGGCCCGTCCGTCACCACCCTGAAGGTCGGCGACTTCGCCGGCGTCGGCTGCATGGTCGATTCCTGCCGCCATTGCGATGCCTGCGACCACGACCTCGAGCAGTACTGCGAAAAGGGCCCGACCTACACCTACAACAGCCACGACCGCAACACCGGCGAGCTGACCATGGGCGGCTACTCCGACCACATCGTGGTCGAGCAGCGCTTCGTGGTGAAGGTGTCCGAGAAGCTGGACCTGAAGGCCGCCGCACCGTTGCTGTGCGCCGGCATCACCACCTACTCGCCGCTGCGCCACTGGAAGGTCGGCCCGGGCCAGAAGGTGGGCGTGATCGGCCTGGGTGGCCTCGGCCACATGGGCGTGAAGTTCGCCAAGGCGATGGGCGCCACCGTGGTGATGATCACCACCACCCCGGAAAAGGGTGCCGACGCCAAGCGCCTGGGCGCCGACGAAGTGCTGGTCTCGCGCGACGCCGAACAGATGAAGGCCCACGCCAACAGCTTCGACTTCCTGCTCAACACGGTGCCGGTCAGCCACGACACCAACCCGTACATGAGCCTGCTCAAGCGCGATGCCACCATGTGCCTGGTCGGCGTCATCACCGAGCTGGACCCGCCGCTGATGGGCGGCACGGTCATCTTCGGCCGCAAGCACGTCACCGGTTCTGCGATCGGCGGCATGGCCGAAACCCAGGAAATGATGGACTTCTGTGCCGAGCACGGCATCGTCAGCGATGTTGAAGTGATCAACATCAAGGACGTGAACCAGGCCTGGGAGCGCATGGCGAAGAACGATGTGCGCTACCGCTTCGTGATCGACATGGCCACCATCAAGGCCTGATCGCTGCAGTGATGGAATGAAAAAACCCAGGCATTGCCTGGGTTTTTTCGGGCCTGCGCCCAACACCCGGCGGTAGTGCCGGCCGCTGGCCGGCGTAACCGGAAACCTGGCGGGTAGCACCGCGGCAGTCCGGCCTGACGAAGATCAAGAAGCCGCCTTCGCCAGCCGCGCACACTCGGGGCCATGACAACGCCGTCCCTGCCCCTGCTGCGCGCACCACACCGGCTGCTGTTCTTCATCGGCGCGGCCAACCTGCTGCTGGCGATGCTCTGGTGGGCCTTGTGGCTGGGCGCGCTGCGCGGCCTGTGGAGGCCCACGGCACCGGTCCTGCCCGCCGCCTGGCTGCATGCGGTGTTGATGCAGTACCTGGTGCTGCCCAGTTTCATCTTCGGTTTCCTGCTCACCGTGTTCCCGCGCTGGATGGGCCAGCCCGATCTGCCACGCCAGCGCTACCTGCCCGTCGGCGCAGGTCTGTTCGGCGGGCAGGCACTGCTGATCGCCGCTGCCTGCGGCTGGGCACCCGGGCTGTGGCCAGGGCTGCTGCTCGCCCTCGCCGGCTGGAGTGCCGGGCTGGTCGTGCTCGGCAGCGTACTCAAGGCCGCCGGGGCCAACCGCAACTGGCACGCACGCGCGTGCTACGCCGCGCTGCTGCTGGGCTGGGCCGGGCTGCTGCTGTTCATCGCCATCGCCCGCGGCCATGCCACGCTGCTGCCCCTGCACGTGGCGCTGGGCACCTTCGGCCTGCTGCTGCCCATCTACCTCACCGTGGCCCACCGGATGATCCCGTTCTTCGCCAACAACGTGGTGCCCGGCTACGTGCCGTGGCGTCCACTGCGCTGGCTGGCGGCGATGTGGGCGCTGATGCTGGCGCGCGTGGTGCTGGCTGCGCTGTCGCTGGACGGTTGCCTGTGGCTGGTCGATGCGCCGCTGCTGCTGTTGTCGCTGCAGGCGCTCTGGCACTGGTGGCCGCGCGGGCCGATGCCAGGCCTGCTCGCCGCCTTGTTCCTGGCTCTGGCCTGGCTGCCGATCAGCGTCGCGCTGTATCTGGTGCAGGACATCGGCAGCGCCGCCAGCGGCCAGCTGCTGCTGGGCCGCGCACCGCTGCACGCGCTGTCCATCGGCCTGTTCGGCAGCCTGCTGGTGGCGATGGCCACGCGGGTGACCCAGGGGCATTCGGGGCGGCCGCTGGTGATGCCGGCGGTCGCCTGGTTCGCCTTCGTCGCATTGCAGGCCGCCGCGATCATGCGGGTGATCGCCGAACTCGGCAGCGATCCCTATGCGTGGCATTTCGCCGCCGCCCTCGGCTGGCTGCTGGCGCTGGCACCGTGGGTGGCACGCCTGGGCTGGATCTACCTGAGCCCGCGACGCGACGGCAAGCCAGGCTGAGTGGCCCGCCGGGCATCGCCCGGCGCAACCGCACTCCCGTCAGTACGCAAACTCGCGGAACACCGGGTCCACGTCGCCATGCCAGCGGCCATGGAACAGCGCCAGCTTGCGCTCGGCCGGGGTCAGGCCCGACTCGACGATTTCCTGCAGCACGTCCAGGAACTTGCTTTCGTCCTGGCCATCGGCATTGCGCGCGGCGCGGCGCTTGAGGCCTTCCACGGAAATCTTCACCGCCTCACGGGCCAGGTCGCGCACGGTGCCGTTGCGGAACGGCAGGCCCATGGCATGCTTCGGCACGCCGTCGCGCAGTGCATGGCGCTCGGCCAGGCTGAAATCACGCACCAGGTCCCAGGCGGCATCCAGCGCGGTGTCGTCGTACAGCAGGCCCACCCAGAACGCCGGCAGCGCACACAGGCGGCTCCACGGGCCACCGTCGGCGCCGCGCATTTCCAGGTACTTCTTCAGGCGCACTTCCGGGAAGGCGGTGGTCATGTGGTCCGACCAGTCGCGCAGCGTCGGCAGCGCACCGGGCAGCACCGGCAGCTTGCCCTGCATGAAATCACGGAAGCTCTGCCCGCTGGCGTCGTGGTAGATGCCATCGCGGTAGGAGAAGTACATCGGCACGTCGAGCAGGTAATCGACATAACGCTCGTAACCGAAGCCATCCTCGAACACGAAGTCGAGCATGCCGGTGCGGTCGGCGTCGGTGTCGGTCCAGATGTGCGAGCGGTAGCTCAGGTAGCCGTTCGGCTTGCCTTCGGTGAACGGCGAATCGGCGAACAGCGCGGTGGCGATCGGCTGCAGCGCCAGCGACACGCGGAACTTCTTCACCATGTCCGCTTCGGTGGCGTAATCCAGGTTCACCTGCACGGTGGACGTGCGGGTCATCATGTCCAGGCCCAGCGAACCGACCTTGGGCATGTACGAACGCATGATCTTGTAGCGGCCCTTGGGCATCCACGGCATTTCATCGCGGCGCCACTTCGGCTGGAAGCCCATGCCGAGGAAGCCTAGCTGCAGTTCGCCGGCCACCTGCGCCACTTCATTCAAGTGGGTGCCGGTTTCCACGCAGGTCTGGTGGATGGTTTCCAGCGCCGCGCCGGAAAGTTCCAGCTGGCCGGCCGGCTCCAGCGTCACCGAGGCGTTGTCACGCAGCAGGGCGATGGTGTTGCCGTTCTCCTGCACCGGCTCCCAGCCGAAGCGGGTCAGGCCGTTGAGCAGGGCTTCGATGCCACGCTCGCCTTCGAAGGTCGGCGGGCGCAGGTCGTCCAGGCGGAACCCGAACTTCTCGTGCTCGGTACCGATGCGCCACTGCGCACGGGGCTTTTCGCCGGAGGCAAGCACCTCGACCAGCTCCGTGCGGTCGGTAATGGGCGTATCGGCGACGTGGCTGGGGCTCGACAAGGGGAGGACTCGCTGGACAGTGGCAGGGGATGTGGGGCTGGGGGCCTTCCATCGCAAGGGCGCACTATAGCGTGGCGGCCCTTCGCAGCATGCGACGGTGACGGGTTTCAGCATCCTACCGACGACCTCTTGACCCCCGTACACTCAAGCCATGAGCCGCCATTCACGACACCCGGAACTGCACCGCGCCGACCGCGTGGGCTGGCTGCGCGCCGCCGTACTGGGAGCCAATGACGGCATCGTCTCGGTGGCCGGCCTGGTGGTGGGCGTGGCCGCCAGCGGCGCCTCGGCCAGCACGATCCTGGCCACCGGCGTGGCCGGCACCGTCGCCGGTGCCATGTCGATGGCCGCTGGCGAATACGTGTCGGTGCAGACCCAGGCCGACACCGAAGCGGCCGACCTGGCCGTGGAAATGCGCGAACTGCACGAAGACCCGCACAGCGAACTGGACGAGCTGACCGCGATCTACCGCCATCGCGGCCTGGAGCCGGCACTGGCCCGGCAGGTGGCCGAACAGCTGACCGCACACGACGCGCTGGGCGCGCACGCGCGCGACGAACTCGGCATTACCGACACCCTGCGCGCCCGTCCGCTGCAGGCCGCCCTCGCCTCGGCCGGTGCCTTCACCTGCGGCGCCGCGCTGCCGGTGCTGACCGCCCTGTTCTCCAGCGCCGCGCAGGTCACCGTGGCCACCACTGCCAGCACCCTGCTCGGCCTGTGCCTGACCGGTGCGATGGCCGCCCGTGCCGGTGGTGCGCCGCCGGTGCGCGGTGCCGTGCGGGTGATGTTCTGGGGCGCGCTGGCGATGGCCGCCGCCGCCGGCATTGGCAGACTGCTGGGAGCCCACCTGTCATGACCGCGATGCTGCCACCGGCCGTCGCCCTGCTGGCGGAGATGGCCAGCCTGGCCGGCTGCGACCGCGCCGAAGGCTATGCCTGCATCACCGCGCGCCGCGAACACGGCGCCAGCTCGGTGGACATTCCACAACCGCAGTTCGTGATCCTGCTGGAAGGCAGCAAGCAGGTACGCACGGCGCACCAGTCGCTGACCGCACACGCCGGCGACATGCTGCTGTTCACCCAGCGCTGCCGGATCGATGTGGTCAACACGCCCGATGCGGGCACCGGCCGTTACCTCAGTGCCATCGTGCCGTTGTGTGCGGAAGTGCTGGGCGCGGCGCGCACGTTGTGGAGCGAAGCGTTGCCGGCCGCTGGCGATGCGATCGCGCAGCCACGCCTGGGCGACCACGGCACAGTGCTGCGGCGCTGGCGCCAGGCGCTGCAGGATGGGCACTACAGCGAGGCACGGCTGGCCCTGGCCGAGCTGGTACTGGCGTGGTGCCGGCAGGGCCACGGCAATCTGCTGCTGCCGCAGGCACCGAGTCTGGGCGAACAGATCCGCGACCGCATCGCGGCCGAGCCGGCGCGGGACTGGCAGTCGCGCGACGTTGAAGACCAGTTCGCGCTGAGCGGCGCGACCCTGCGCCGTCGCCTGGCGGCCGAGCGCACCAGCCTGCGGCAGTTGCTGACCGAAGCGCGGTTGGCACATGGCATGACGCTGCTGTACACGACGGACCTGCCACTGAAGACGGTGGCCGCACGCGCGGGGTATCGGTCGGCGGCGAGTTTCAGCAAGCGCTTCGCCGAGCGGTACGGGTTGGCTCCGACAGACATCTAGGGTGGGGTTGCCTGGCAGGGCTTGCAGCCCTGCACCTGCTCAATGCAACTGCAACTGCAATGGCCAAAGCCAAAGCGGGCTATCCGTGGGATGGCGGGGCGGTGTGGGTGGTCAGGACACGCCGTAAACCCGTCCATGGGGGCTCGATGGCGCCATCCATGGCGCCAACGGTCCTGCCCACCCACACCGCCCCACCTCTGACAGGTTCCCGCGGCTGTTGGTGGGTGCCGACCGTTGGTCGGCACATCTGTCAGATATCGAATGAATTCATCCACGCATGGCGTGGATCTACTGCCACAGGCTGTTTGTAGGTGTCGACCTTGGTCGACACATCTGTCAGACATCGATATCCCCCCCGTGCCGACCAACGGTCGGCACCCACCAACAGCAGCTGGCACCAACAGCCGCGGGAAACTGTCGAAGGCGGGGTGGGTCCGGTGGCAGGGGTGTGAGCGGCATGGATGCCGCGACCAAGCCCCCATGGACGGGTTTACGGCGTCCCCTGCCACCGGACCCACCCCGCCAACCCACAGGAAGCCAGCTTCTGCTTTTGACGTTGACGTTGACGTTGATCTGCAGCAGGTGCAGGGCTGCAAGCCCTGCCGCACACACCCCCTCTGAGCATTCCACGCAGTGGATTGAGCGCATCGCGCGTGCGCCACCCGGCACGCTGCACGGCAACGGAATCCCCCGCCTTGCCGAGTCCCTCATGAACCTCCATCACCTGCCCCTGCACGCCGCGCTGCTGCTGGCACTGTCCTCCCTGCCGCTGGCTGCCATGGCCGAAGCCACCTCGCCGCCCCCCGCCCAACAGGTGCCGGGCGTCTACCACCAGCGCGTCGGCGCCCTGCAGGTCACCGCCCTGTTCGATGGCGTGGTCGCGCTGGGCCGGCAGGAAGTGGTGGGTGTCGCGCCCACCCTGGTCACCCGCCTGCTCGATGGCCGCTATGTACCCGAAGACAGCAAAGGCCTGCAGACCGCGGTCAACGCTTTCCTGGTCCGCCAGGGCAACCACCTCACCCTGGTCGACACCGGCACCGCGCAGTGCTTCGGTCCCGGCCTGGGCCAGGTGCTGGGCAACCTGCGCGCGGCTGGCGTGGACCCGGCCGAGGTGGACGACGTGCTGCTCACCCACGCCCATCCTGACCATATGTGTGGCGTGCTGGATGCGCAGGGCCAGCCGGCTTATCCCAATGCCACCGTGTGGCTGTCCAGGGCCGATGCCGATTACTGGCTGGACCCGGCCAGCGAAGCCGGTGCGCCGGAGGGCGTGCGCTTCGCTTTCCCGCTGGCGCGCAACGCGGTGGCGCCGTATCAGGCCAGCGGTCACCTGCGCACCTTCAGCCCCGGCGATGCCCTGCCCGGTGGCGCGGTGGCGATGGACACCCACGGCCATACCCCCGGCCATGTCTCCTACCGGTTCGACAGCCAGGGTCAGTCATTGCTGGTGTGGGGCGATGTGCTGCACTTCCACGCGGTGCAGTTCGCACACCCGGAAGCGGCCTTCGAGGCCGATGCGGACCGCACGGCGGCCATCGCCAGCCGTCGCGGGCTGCTGCAGCAGGCCACCGCCCAGGGCTGGTGGGTGGCCGGTGCGCACCTGCCGTTCCCCGGCCTGGGCCACGTGCGCCGCGAGGGCGAGGCCTATGCGTGGGTGCCGGCGGAGTATTCGCCGTTGAAATGAAGTGCGGCCGGGCATGGCGCCGTTGCCGGCCAGCGGGCGACCAGCAGACGCCTTACGCCAGCCCCAGCCAGCCGCCGATCACGCCGCGGGCTTCATCCACGCCGGTGCGGTCCTCACCGGAGAACACCTGCACGCTGACGCTGTCGCCGTAGGCCGAATGCAGGTCCTTGCGCACCTTCTGCAGGGTCTGCATCTGCTGGCTGCGGCTGAGCTTGTCGGCCTTGGTCAGCAGCGCGTGCGCCGGCATGCCGCGCTGCACGGCGTAGGACAGCATCTGCCGGTCGTAGTCCTTCAGCGGGTGGCGGATGTCCATCACCACCACCAGGCCCTTGAGGGCTTCGCGGGTGCGGAAGTACCGGTCGATGAAGGCCTGCCAGTGCGCCTGCAGGTCCAGCGGCACCTTGGCGTAGCCGTAACCGGGCAGGTCGACCAGGTGTGCTTCCGGGGTGATCTGGAAGAACACCAGCTGCTGGGTGCGGCCGGGGGTCTTGGACACGCGGGCCAGGGAGTTCTGCCGGGTCAGCGCGTTGAGGGCGCTGGACTTGCCGGCGTTGGAGCGGCCGGCGAAAGCCACTTCGGCCCCTTCATCGGGCGGCAGCTGCCGCACGTTATGGGCCGAGAGGTGGTAACGGGCGCGTTCGATGAGCAATGACATATGCCTAGGATCGCATGTTGCGGCGCCGCGCGCCCGTTCCCGGCGCCGCTGGCCGGGAAAATGCTGCACTGCTGCGTTGACCGTGCGCGGAAACGGCGTTGATAATCCGGGCGATGCCGGCGGCCACCGCCCGGCCCGGTCCATACGGAGCTTTAGCATGCGCCACGCTCGCGTTCTTGCCGTATCCGCTCTTGCCACTGCCGTCGTCGTTGCCGCTGCTGCCTTCGCGCAGACCACGCTGACCCCGCTGCCGGACAACGGGCCGATCCGCACGGCCTCGCTGGAGGTCGATTTCAGCAAGACCACCTGGGGCGACGCCAAGGCAGGGCAGACCAAGGCCTCGGCCTGCGCGGCCTGCCACGGGGCCGACGGCAATTCCACGGTGGAGATGTACCCGTCCATCGCCGGCCAGAGCGAGCGCTACGTGGCCCAGCAGATGGCCCTCATCGCCAACGGCCAGCGCAGTTCCGGCGCATCGGTGGCAATGGTGCCCTTCGTACAGAACCTCACCCCGCAGGACATGCGCGATATCGGCGCGTTCTTCGCCACCCAGAAGGCCACCGCCGGCATCGCCGACGATACCGCCGTGACCGATGGCCCCTACAAGGGCATGAAGTTCTACGAGATCGGCCAGCAGCTGTACCGCGGCGGCGACGCCACGCGCGGCCTGCCGGCCTGCATGGCCTGCCACGGCCCCAGCGGCGCCGGCAACCCCGGCCCGGCCTATCCGCATATCGGCGGCCAGCACGCCAGCTATGTCGCTCGCCGCCTGCAGGAGTACCAGGCCGGGCAGACCAACGAGACCGACAAGGCGCACTTCCAGATCATGGCCGCGGTGGCCCAGAAGCTCAGCGAACAGGAAGTCCAGGCCCTCTCCAGCTACCTGCAGGGCCTGCACAACAAGGCCGATGACATCGCCGCCGAAGCCGCCGCCACGCAACCGGCCGCCGCCCCCTGACCGCCACTGGTCGGCCCGGGTCGCCACGGCGGCCCGCGGCTGCGGTATGTTTCCTTCACGCCGGCGGCTGCGCCGGCGTTGTTATTTTCAATGGAGATGCGTGTCGATGAGGTTGATTCCCCGCCTTCTGCTGTCCCTGCTGGTGATGCTGCCGCTGGCCGCTTACGCCGCCACCCCCGCCAATGCCCCGCTGGTTGAAGGCAAAGACTACGAACGCATCGCCAAGTCCGGCCCGTTCCAGCCCCTGGCCGGCAAGATCGAAGTCGTTGAAGTCTTCGGCTACACCTGCCCGCATTGCGCCCACTTCGAGCCGCAACTGGAAGCCTGGGCCGCCAAGCTGCCGGCCGACGTGCGCTTCACCCCGGTCCCGGCCGCCTTCGGCGGTGCCTGGGATGCCTGGGCCCTGGCCTATTACGCCGCCGATGAAGTGGGCGTGGCCAAGCGCAGCCACGCCGCCGTGTTCAAGGCCCTGCACGAGCAGGGTTCGCTGCCGATGCAGAACGTCTCGGCCGATGAGCTCGCCACCTTCTACAGCGCCTATGGCGTGAGCGCCGACCGCTACAAGCAGGCCCTGCGTGGCGATGCGGTGCAGAAGAAGGTCGCCGAGGCCCGTGCCTTCGCCCAGCGCACCCAGGTGCCGGGCACGCCCGCCATCATCATCAACGGCCAGTACCTGGTGCGTGGCAACAGCTTCGAGGACCAGCTGCGCATCGCGTCCAAGCTGATTTCCGAAGCCCGCGCCCGCCGCTGAACCAATCCCGACCATCGACACGGCGCTGTCGCCGCCGCATGTCATCATTTCCCCTTGGCCGGCGCCCGCCGCCGGCCCCACCTTTCCAGATGCTGGAGACGTTTCAATGAAGACCCGTATCGCTGCTTTCGCACTTGCAGCCCTGCTGCCGATCCTGGCGGCCTGCAAGGCCGACGATGGCACCACCAACACCACCGCTCCGGCTGAACCGGCCGCGACCCCGGCTGCCGCCGAGCCTGCCGCGACCCCCGCCGCCGAGCCCGCCGCCGAGCCCGCTGCCGGCGCCGAAGGCGCTGCCCCGGCCGCCACCGACACCGCTGCGGCCCCGGCCCCGACCACCACCGCGCTGACCGGCCCGGCCCCGGTGGAAGGCGCCGACTACCAGCTGATCAGCAACGGCCAGCCGTTCCAGCCGGCTGCCGGCAAGGTCGAAGTGGTCGAGATCTTCGGTTACGTCTGCCCGGCCTGCGCCGCCTTCCAGCCGCTGGTCGGCCCGTGGAAGGCCGGCCTGCCCAGCGACGTGAACTTCGTCTACGTGCCGGCCATGTTCGGCGGCACCTGGGACAACTACGCCCGTGCCTTCTACGCCGCGCAGACCCTGGGCGTGCAGGAGAAGACCCACGAGGCGCTGTACGCCGCCATCCACTCGCAGCAGACCCTGAAGGGTGAGCGCGGCGCCGACTCGGTCGACGACATCGCCAAGTTCTACGCCGGCTACGGCGTGGATCCGAAGCAGTTCGCCGCCACCATGGGCAGCTTCGCGGTGAATGCCAAGACCAACTCGGCCAAGCAGTTCGCCCAGCGCAGCCAGATCAGCGGCACCCCGTCGATCATCATCAACGGCAAGTACCTGGTGAAGGGCAAGAGCTTCCCGGACATGCTGCGCATCGCCGACCACCTGATCGCCCGCGAACGCGGTGCGGCCCAGGCGCACTGATCCAGAGAGAAAGCATTGCCGGCCGTGACTTCCCCCCACACACGGACCCTGCGCTTGCTGACGGCCAACATCCAGGCCGGCTCGAGCACCCGCCGCTACAGCGACTATGTGACCCGCAGCTGGTCACATGCGCTGCCGGCGGGACGCAAGCGCAGCAGCCTGGACGCGATCGCCACCCTGGCGCGCGGCCATGACATCGTCGGCCTGCAGGAGGCCGACCCGGGCAGCCTGCGGTCGGGCTTCACCAACCAGACCCACTACCTGGCCCAGCGCGCCGGCTTCAACTACTGGAGCCACCAGCCGAACCGGCGCATGGGCGGGGTGGCGTCCAGCGCCAATGGCCTGCTGAGCAAGCTAGAGCCGGTGGAAGTACAGGACCACGCCCTGCCCGGCCGTATCGGCGGGCGCGGC
>PJTT01000696.1_pt1 | contig 15863 bp, 17 predicted proteins | sample 1512261 | NCBI WGS metagenome assembly PJTT01 (sample SAMN08177685, study PRJNA422409) | Soil metagenome, whole genome shotgun sequencing project. | isolation source: Soil (2) enriched on wood chips | place: USA: Madison | collected 2015-01-15
ATCCACAACCTGGAGATCACCGATCCGGAAAAGCTGGAGCGCGAGCTCAACCAGCTGCCGGGCGTGGTCTGCGTCGGCCTGTTCGCCCGCCGTCGCGCCGATGTGGTGATCGTCGGCGGCGAACCGCCGGTCGTGCTCTGATTACGGAAGGACGCTGACATGTCGCTGCGCTCGCTGCTGATCCTCCCCCTGCTGGCCCTGACCGGCTGTGCCACCGATGCCGCCCGCCACTGGGTGGAACTGGATGGCGCCCGCTACCAGGTCGAGCTGGCCACCAATGACGAAACCCGCGCCCGCGGGCTGATGTTCCGCGACCAGATGCAGGCCGACCACGGCATGCTGTTCATCCACGACCGCGAGGAAATGCAGGCGTACTGGATGAAGAACACCAAGATCGCGCTGGACATCCTGTACTTCGACAGCGAGCGCAAGCTGGTCAGCCAGCAGCGCGACGTGCCGCCGTGCTCGGCCGGCGACATGTGCCCGCCCTACCCCAGCGGCGGCCCGGCGCGGTACGTGCTGGAGCTCAACGCCGGGCAGGCCGAGAAGTTGAAGCTGAAGGACGGCACCCCGCTGACGTTCGGCCCGGGCATCGAAAAGTAAACGATACGACCGGCCAGCGGCCGGCAACCGCGGTAGTGCCGGCCGCTGGCCGGCAACCCTGCAGGGGTAGGAGCCCTTTCGCACGCGAAGGAGATCCTACCCCTGGATTTTTTCACGCCACACCGCTTGAAACCGCCTGCAATTGCCTCCAGTCTGTGGCCATGCAGGACCGGATCACACTCCCCGACTGGGATGCACTGGCCGACGTCGATGACGAGGCGCTGCCACTGTTGCCGACCGCGTTGCTGATCGCGCGCGATGAATACCCAGACCTGCAACCCGGCGTGTACGACGCGCTGGTGCAGAGCCATGTCGACCACCTGCGCGCGGAAGTGGACACCATCGAGCGCTGGCCGCTGAAGATGGCCGCGGTCAACCGCCACCTGTTCGACGAACTGGGCTACAGCGGCGACCACCAGGAGTACTACGACCCGCGCAACAGCTACCTCAACCAGGTGTTCGAGCGCCGCCTGGGCAACCCCATTTCGCTGGCCCTGGTGCAGATGGAAGTCGCCCGGCGGCTGGGCATTCCGCTGGATGGCGTGTCCTTCCCCGGCCACTTCCTGGTGCGCCTGCCGGTGGATGACGGCGTGCTGGTGATGGACCCGTTCAACGGCGGCCGCCCGCTGGACGTGGACGAGCTGCGCGAGCGGGCCAAGTCACACCTCGGCGGGCAGGCCCCGGACGACCAGGTGCTGGCGCAGATCCTCGACCCGGCGCCGACGCGCGCGATCCTCATCCGCATGCTGCGCAACCTGCACGGCGTGTATGCCGAAGCCAGCGAGTGGGACCGCGCCGCGCGCAGTGCCGACCGCCTGCTGAAGCTGGCCCCGGAACAGGACGACGCCCTGCGCGACCGTGGCCTGGCGTACCTGCAGCTGGATTACCTGGCCGGCGCCCGTCACGACCTTGGCCAGTACCTGCGCCGCAACCCCGAGGCCAGCGATGCGCAGTGGCTGCGCGAGAAGCTGATCGACCTGGGTGGGCCGATGCCGCGGCTGCATTGATTTGCCGCTGTGCGGACCAACGGTCCGCACCCACCCCAACGGTCCGCACCCACAGCAAGGGCCCGGCGGCCCTCGATCAATCGATCTCGACCATCTCGAAATCGTCCTTGGTCACCCCGCAGTCCGGGCAGGTCCACGTCTCGGGAATGTCCTCCCAGCGCGTGCCCGGGGCGATGCCTTCTTCCGGCAGACCGTCCGCTTCGCGGTAGATGAAGCCGCAGACCACGCACATCCAGGTACGCAAGGTGGTGGGGGTGGCGTCGGTCATCGGATAATCAGGGCTGGATTCACGGGCTGCCATTGTCCCATCGCGGCCCACTCACCGGTAGCCATCAATGACTTCTGCTTCCCCGGCGCCCCGCGGCGTCTACCTGATCACCCCGGATGAACCCGATACCGCACGCCTGCTGGCGCGCACGGCGCCGTTGCTGGCCGCCGGTGCCACCTGGCTGCAGTACCGCAACAAGACCGCCAGCGATGCGCTGCGGCGGGAGCAGGCCACCGCCCTGCAGGCGCTGTGCGCCGCCCAGGGCGTGCCGCTCATCATCAACGACGACCCGGCGCTGGCCCTGGCCGTGGGCGCAGCCGGCGTGCACCTGGGCGGCACCGACGGCGATATCCCCAGCGCGCGTGCCCTGCTCGGCCCGGCCGCCATCATCGGCGCGTCCTGCTACGACCAGCTGGCCAATGCCGAAAAGGCCGTGGCCGCCGGTGCCAGCTACGTGGCTTTTGGCGCCTTCTTCCCCACCACCACCAAGGTCACCAGCAGCCGCGCCCATGCCGACCTGCTGCGGCAAAGCGCCGCACTGGGTGTGCCGCGGGTGGCGATCGGTGGCCTGACGCCGGACAATGTCGGTCCCATCATCGATGCCGGCGCCGACCTGGTGGCCGTGGTCAGCGGCATCTACGCCGCACAGGACCCGGTCGCGACCCAGCGCGCCTTCCTCGCCCAGTTCGCGTAACGCCCAGGAAAGCCCCATGAACCACGACCAGTCCCACGCCCTGTTCTCCCGCGCCCAGCAGCTGCTGCCGGGTGGCGTCAATTCGCCGGTGCGCGCGTTCAAGTCCGTCGGCGGCGAGCCGTTCTTCGTCGAGCGCGCCGATGGCGCCTACCTGCATGACGTCGACGGCAACCGCTACATCGACTACGTCGGTTCCTGGGGCCCGATGATCGTCGGCCACAACCACCCGGCCGTGCGCCAGGCGGTGAAGAAGGCCATCGACAACGGCCTGTCCTTCGGTGCGCCCTGTGCGGCCGAAGTGACCATGGCCGAGACCATCACCCGCCTGGTGCCGTCCTGCGAGATGGTGCGCATGGTCAACTCCGGCACCGAGGCCACGCTGTCGGCCATCCGCCTGGCCCGTGGCGCCACCGGCCGCAACCGCATCGTCAAGTTCGAAGGCTGCTACCACGGCCACGGCGACTCGTTCCTGGTCAAGGCCGGCAGCGGCATGCTGACCCTGGGCGTGCCGACTTCGCCGGGCGTACCGGCCGGCCTGAGCGAACTGACCCTGACCCTGCCCTACAACGACTTCGACGCCGCCACCGCGCTGTTCGAAGCGCAGGGCAGCGACATCGCAGGCCTCATCATCGAACCGGTGGTGGGCAACGCCAACTGCATCCCGCCGCGCGAGGGCTACCTGCAGCACCTGCGCGAACTGTGCACCCAGCATGGGGCGCTGCTGATCTTCGACGAAGTGATGACCGGTTTCCGCGTCGCCCTCGGCGGTGCGCAGGCGCATTACGGCGTCACCCCGGACCTGAGCACCTTCGGCAAGATCATCGGCGGCGGCATGCCGGTGGGCGCCTACGGTGGCCGCCGCGAGCTGATGCAGCAGATCGCCCCGGCCGGCCCGATCTACCAGGCCGGCACGCTGAGCGGCAATCCGGTGGCGATGGCTGCGGGCCTGGCGATGCTGGAACTGGTGTCGCAGCCGGGCTTCCACGCTGACCTGGCCGAGCGCACCGCGCGCCTGTGCGCAGGCCTGGAAGCGGCCGCCGCCGAAGCGGGCGTGGCCGTGACCACCACCTGCGTGGGCGCGATGTTCGGGCTGTTCTTCACCAGTGAAAAGGTGGAGACCTATGCGCAGGCCACCGCCTGTGACATCCCGGCGTTCAACCGCTTCTTCCACGCGATGCTGGAACAGGGCGTGTTCCTGGCACCGTCGGCCTACGAGGCCGGCTTCATGTCCAGCGCGCACGACGACGCGGTGATCGAGGCCACCCTGGCCGCTGCCCGCGTGGCGTTCAAGGCTGCCAAGGGGTAAGCAGCCTCCGGTGGGTGCCAACCCTGGTTGGCACCTCCGGACCATCATCCACGCATGGCGTGGATCTACCACGCATTGCCGTGGCACGGCATCCACGCATGGCGTGGATCTACCGGTAGAGCCACGCCATGCGTGGCTGCAATCAACCGAAGACGAAGCTGCCCTTCATCATCGCGAAGTGGCCGGGGAACGAGCAGAAGAAGGTGTAATCGCCGCCATTCTGCAGGCCCTTGGTGGAGAAACGCACGCGCGTGGTTTCGCCGCCGCCGATCACCTTGGTGTGCGCCAGCACGCGCTTGTCGGCCTTGGGCAGGTAGCTGTCGGCCAGGGTCATGCGCATGCCGGCCATCGCCACCGGCTGGTAGTCGGCAGTACGGGTCAGCACCCAGTTGTGGCCCATCGCCGTGGCGGCCAGCTTGCCGGTGTGGCGCAGGGTCAGGTCCACTTCGCTGCAGTCGGCGGCCACCTTGATCTGGCGCGTGCTGAAGCTCATCTGGTCGGTGCTGTCGATGCTTACCGCGCAAACGCGCGCCATCGCCGACGGCGCCAGCATCACCGCGCCCAGTCCCACTGCCACCCTCCAAGCCTTCATCGTTGCGTCTCCTTCTGGTTCACCGGCCATTCTAGGCAGGGCCACCCGCCATCGTCTGCGACCGTCTGTCGCATGCACGCAGCAGGGTGTTCGCGCATCAACGGCAATGGCATGCTCAGGCCATGCGGATCGACCTGTTGCTGCTGGATGTGGACGGCGTGCTGGTGCAGTACCAGCGCGCGCAGCGCGTGCTGCACCTGGCGCAGGCGCTGGATGTGCCGGCCGCGTCGGTACAGGCAGCACTGTATGAAAGCGGGCTGGAAACGGCGCATGACAGTGGCGCGCTCGATGCCACCGCCTATCTTGCACGCCTGGGCCAACAACTGGGGCGCACGGTGGATGCACGCACGTGGATTGCCGCGCGCCAGGCCGCCAGCCACCCGCAGGATGCGGTGCTGCAACGCCTGGAACACCTGCAGGTGCCGCTGGCGGTGCTTACAAACAACGGCGCGTTGATGGTGCAGGCACTGCCCAGCCTGTTGCCGGCCTTGTTCCCCGCACTGAACGGCCGGGTGTTCTGCAGTGCCGACTTCGGCCTGCGCAAACCGCAGCCGGCGGTGTTCCTGCGCGTGCTCGAGGTGCTGCAGGTGGCGCCTGCACGCACCCTGTTCGTCGATGATCTGTTCGCCAACGTGCGCGGCGCACGCGCTGCCGGCCTGCACGCGGAAACGGTGCACGACGGGCGCGGGCTGGGCAAGGTACTGAAGCGCTACGCGATCCTGTAGAGCCGAGCCCATGCTCGGCTGCCGTTGCCTGACACCACGAGGAGCCGAGCATGGGCTCGGCTCTACAGCGGGTCCCCGGCGCCGGGATCAGCGCGCGGCGACGAACGCGGCGATCGCGGCGTGCAGGCGCTTGAGGCCTTCGGCCACTTCTTCGTCGGTGATGTTCAGCGACGGCACGAAGCGCAGCACGTCCGGGCCGGCCTGCAGGGTCAGCAGGCCCTGGTCGGCGGCATGGTCGAGGATCGCACCGGCCTGGCCGGCGAAGGCCGGGCTCAGCACCGCGCCCAGCATCAGGCCACGGCCCCGCACGCCACTGAACACGCCGAACTCTTCACTGATGCGGGCAAAGCCATCGCGCAGCGCCTTCGACTGGCGGCTGACGTTGGCGGCGATCTCCGGCGAGGCCAGCTTGCGCAGGGCCACGCGGGCCACGGCAGCGGCCAGCGGGTTGCCACCGAAGGTGGTGCCGTGGGCGCCGAACTGCATGGTTTCGGCCACCTTCGGGCCGGCCAGCATCGCGCCGATCGGGAAGCCACCGCCCAGCGCCTTGGCCAGGGTGACCATGTCCGGCACCACGTCGTCCTGCCAGTGCGCGAACAGGGTACCGGTGCGGCCCATGCCGGCCTGGATCTCGTCCAGCACCAGCAGGGCATCGTGCTGGTCGCACAGCTCGCGCACGCGCTTGAGGAAGCCGGACTTGGCCGGCATCACGCCGCCCTCGCCCTGCACCGGCTCGAGCATGACGGCGGCGACGTCGCCGGCGGCCATCGCGGTTTCCAGCTGCACTTCATCGTTGAAGTCGATGTAGCGGAAACCACCGGGCAGCGGCTCGTAGCCTTCCTGGTACTTCGGCTGGGCGGTGGCGGTCACCGCGCCCATGGTGCGGCCATGGAAGCTGCCGCGGAAGGTGATGATGACGCGCTTGTCGGCCGGGCGACCCTTGCTGGAGGCCCACTTGCGGACCATCTTGATGGCCACTTCGTTGGCTTCGGCGCCGGAATTGCACAGGAACACGCGCTCGGCAAAGCGGCTGGCCTGCACCAGTTCCTCGGCCAGGTGCAGCGGCGGTGCGCTGTAGAAGACGTTGCTGGTGTGCCACAGCTTGCCGGCCTGCTCGACCAGCGCGGCCACCAGGTCCGGGTCGTTATGGCCCAGGCCACACACGGCAATGCCGGCGGCCAGGTCGATGAACTCGCGGCCCTGGCTGTCCCACACGCGGGCGCCCTGGCCTCGCTCCAGCACCACCTGGCGGGGCTTGTACACCGGCAGGTAGTAGTGCGACAGGGAGATCAACGGATCGGTAGCGGCGGTCATGGCAATGGAGTGGGTTCAGGAACCCCCATTCTCGCCCCCCAGCCCCTGCGGCACAATGTGCGGATGCGCCCGTTTTCCGCCCCCCAGCTGAACCCCGCCACCGCTTCCGGCTGGCGCCGGACCTGGTTCGACATCATCTACCGCCACGACACCCGGCCGTCCCGCAATTTCGACCTGATCCTGGTGGTGGCCATCATCGCCAGCATCCTGGTGGTGATGATCGACAGCGTGCAGCACCTGCACGTGGCGTGGTCGGACTGGCTGTACGTCATCGAATGGGGCTTCACCGCCCTGTTCACGATCGAGTACCTGCTGCGGCTGGCGGTGGTGAAGCGGCCGCTGCGCTACGCGGTCAGCATCTGGGGCATCATCGACCTGCTGTCGATCCTGCCGGCCTATCTGTCGCTGTTCATCCCCGGCGCGCAGAGCCTGCTGGTGGTGCGCGCACTGCGCATGCTGCGGGTGTTCCGCATCCTCAAGCTGACCCGCTACATCGAAGAAAGCGGCGTCCTGCTGCAGTCGCTGTGGCGCAGCCGGCGCAAGATCCTGCTGTTCCTGTTCACGGTCATCACCATCACGATCATCGCCGGCACCCTGATGTACATCATCGAGGGCCCGGCGCATGGGTTCAGCAACATCCCGGCCAGCATGTACTGGGCGGTGGTGACCATGGCCACGGTCGGCTTCGGCGACATCGTGCCGCAGACCGTGCTGGGCCGCTTCGTCACCTCGGTGCTGATCCTGATCGGCTACAGCATCATCGCCGTGCCCACCGGCATCTACACCGCCGAGCTGGCCAGCACCATGCGCGAGGCCGACATGGCGGCGCGCCGGGATGCGCGTGGCTGCCCGCACTGCGGGCTGGAAGGCCACGAACCCGACGCGCGCCATTGCCGCAGGTGCGGCAGTGCCCTGCCGGACACCTTCAACACGTAGGTCCACGCCATGCGTGGATAAGACCCGGCACAGTGCGGACCAACGGTCCGCACCCACCAGATCAGCACCCGTCAGCGCATGCGGTTGCTGGTGGTCACCAGGTCGTTGTACGCATCCAGGATGTCCGACTGCGCGCCTTCCGGGGCCGAGGTGAGCCAGCTGCCGGAGGCCTTGCGCTCGGCGGCCAGGCCTTCGGCGCTGATCGGCTTGCCCTGCTCGATGCGCTCGATGCCACGGCCGGCCTTGCGGATCAGCATCTCGGCCGAGCGCTGCACATGGCCCCACATCGGGTCGTCCTTGCCGATACCAGCCGCCTGCATTTCCTTCACCAGCGCCTCGTAATCCGCCAGGCGCGTACGCAGCGCGGTGACGTCCGGCTTCTCATCCTGGAAGGCCACCGCAAGCTGCTTGCCCTCGCCCACCAGGCGCAGGTGGTAATAGGCCATCGAGCGGCCTTCGCTCTTTTCGATCTCCTTCAGCTGCGCGGCACGGCGGTCTTCCTCGTTCTTTTCCAGCGCCACGTCCAGTGCGTCGCTGGCCTTGAAGAACGCCGCATAGGCCTGCATCAGCGGCGCATGCTGGCTGCGCATGCCTTCGCCACCATCGCGACGGAACTCCTCGCGGGTGAAGTAGCCATCGGCCTGCTCGATCTTCGCGTACAAGGCCTGGAATGCCTGCTGGTAGCCGCGCACCGACGCATCCATCGGCGTCGCCGGTGCCATCGCCAGGGCGTCGGTCAGCGGCTGGCCGCAGTACTCCACCCGGTGCGAAAGCACCTTGCCCGGCGAGCGCGGCTGCGCTTCCTTGCCGGTCGGGCCGGCCTCGACATCCTTGATCCAGCCGGTGTAGGTCTCGAAGCCCTCGTGGATGGGCTGCTCCACACCGTTGTAGCACTCGATGTAGGCATTGACCTTGGCCAGGCTGGGATCAGCCAGCGACAGGCCGGTGGAGTTGTTGCAACCGGCCAGGCCGGCCACGGCGCCGAGCAGCAGCACCGGCAGTACACGTACAGAAGCGTTCACATCAGTTCCTTGCAGAAAAAAAAGAGCACCGCCTTATTGGCGGTTGCTCTGGAATACCAGTGAGTTGTATTCCTGCATCAGCTTACCCGGCGAGCCGTGCGGTGCCATGGTGGTGTCCAGCATGCGCCGCTCGATATCGCTGTAAGGGGTCTTCTCCGCGACGCGCTTCAGCCGCTCCTTGCTCTCGCGGCGGAAATTCTCGGCGGTGCGCTCGAAGCTGTTCCAGTCCAGCTTGCCCGGCTCCTGCTCGGCCACCTTGGCGTGGGCCTCGTCGGAGATCGCGTTGAACGCATCCAGGCGCCGGCGCGCCTCGGTCACGTCGAAGTTGTCTTCGGCCATCAGGTCCATCAGCGCCTTGGCATCACGCATGATGGCCAACCGATAGAAGTTGCGGGTACGGCCTTCCTGCGCTTCCACCTTGGCCAGCTGGGAGTCCTGCAGGCGGTCGTTCGCGACATCCAGCGCATCGCTGAACACACCGCTGGCCTCTACGAAGGTGCCGAATGCAGACATCAACGGCGCGTGCAGCGCCTTGCCGCGCGCGAAGCCATCGTCTTCGTAGTCGTCGCGCTGGTAGTAGTCGGCCGCTTCGTGGGTGATCGGCTGCAGTGCATGCAGTGCATCCAGGTAGCCCTGCGCAGCCTTGTCCAGCTCGGGCAGCGACGGCTGCGCGGCGATGGCTTCGGGCAGTGCCTTGTCGCAGAGCGTGAGGTCACCGGCAGTCAGGTCCGGCGGACCGATCGGGCGTTCCTCGCGACCGGTCGGGCCGGCCTCGGGGTCCTTCATCCAGACCGTGTACGGGCCGATGCCCGCGTGGATCTTGCGGTCCACATCGTTGTAGCACTCGATGTAGCCGTTGAGCTTGCCCATCAGGGCCTGATCGCTGTCGGCCCCGGTGTCGGCGGCCGCCGTGTCGCCCTTGCCGGCGTTGGCGGCGGCATCGGCCGGGGCTGCAGGCTTGCCACCACAGGCAGCCAGGGCGAGGGAGAGCGAAGCAGCCAGGGTGGCCGCGCGGAGCATCGGTCGCATAGGGGTACGTCCTTGTTGAAAACGATTCCAGCCGCACATTCTACCCAACCTTGGCCGTGGCCATCCTTGACCACTGCCTCAGAAGCACTCGCCGCCGATCAATCCAGGAACAGGTCCGGCAGCAGCGGCCGCGAGGCGTCCACCGCGTAAGCGGACAGATTGGTCACACCGGCTTCGGCCAGCACCTCGTCATCAATGAGGAAGCGGCCGTGGAAACCGGCGGCCTCGCGCACCAGCACCGCGTGTGCGGCGTCGGCCATGATCTGCGGCGTGCGGCAGCCGGCCGCATCCACGCCGGGAATCATGTTGATCGCATCGGTGGCGATGACGGTGCGCGGCCACAGCGCATTGACCGCCACGCCCTGCGGGCCGAATTCAGCGGCCAGGCCGAGGGTAACGAAGCTCATGCCCATCTTGGCCAGCGTGTAGCCGGTATGCGGGCCCCACCACTTCGGTTCCAGGCTGGGCGGCGGGGCCAGGGTCAGGATGTGCGGGTTGGGCGCCTGCAGCAGGTACGGCAGGCAGGCCTGCGCGCACAGGAAACTGCCGCGCGAATTGACCTGCTGCATCAGGTCGAACCGCTTCATTGGCGTGTCCAGCGCGCCGCGCAGCCAGATCGCGCTGGCGTTGTTGATGAGGATGTCGATGCCACCGAAGGTATCGACCGTGGCGGCCACGGCAGCCTTCACCTGGTCCTCTTCGCGGATGTCGCACTTCAGCGCGAGGCCCTGGCCACCGGCTGCGGTCACCGCTTCGGCAGCGCTGTGGATGGTGCCCGGCAGCTTCGGGTTGGGCACCGACGACTTCGCGGCGATGGCCACGTTGGCGCCATCGCGTGCCGCACGCAGTGCGATGGCCAGGCCGATGCCACGCGAGGCACCGGTGATGAAAAGGGTTTTGCCCTGCAGACTGCCCACGTTCCACACTCCAGCGTATGCGATGAGCCGCTAGTATGCCGCGCCGACGCGGAGTTCACCGCGCGTTGACGATACTGGCGCCCCGGTCACACGCACGAGGTATACGCCATGCACCGTTCCCGCCTGCTGCTGCCTGCCCTGGGCCTGGCCCTGCTCACCGCCTGCCAGGGCCGTTCGCCTGAACCCGGCACCGAACCCGCCACGGGCGATGCGCCTGCCGCCAGCAAGGCGGCCGATGGTTCACTGCGCTGGAGCGAGTCGGTGGTCTGGGATGGCGACCTCAACGCGTGCCGCCAGGGCGAGAACAACGCCACGCGCGCGTGCCTGGCTGAAACGATGAAGTCCGCCGGTGCGAGCGCCGATGCCGTCGCCGCTGCCGAGCAGCTGTCCACCGGCGGCGAGCTGGCCTACGTGACGGCCTGGCATGAACACGATGGCCTGGGCGTGGCTACGGTGGAATACCCGTTCCGCGCCAACACCAACGAAGGCACGCGACTGGTGGATGCCGGTGGCAAGCGCATCGATGTCGACGCGGTGCAGCTGGACGACACCCTGCGCGCCGACCCGGGGGTGCAGGCGGTGCTGGCCGCGCATCCGCAGGCCACGCCGTTCGCACCCGCACAGGCGGCCGGTACCGCGCCGCTTGATGGCGGCGGCATCCGCCTGCTGTACCGCACGCCGCTGCGCGACTGCCATGCCTGCCCGGATGTCGGCCAGCTGCAGATCGGCTATGACTTCGATGGCAAGCGCAATTTCATCGGCCAGCAGGTGGTGCCGGCGGCGCCGTGATACCGGAACGTTGCGTGCCCGCCGGGCATGGCCCGGCGCTACCGAACCGGAGCGTGCCCTTGAGGTAGCGCCGGGCCATGCCCGGCGGCCTTGGTCTATTCCTGGTACAGAACGTCGAGGGCATCACCGCCGGCAAGACGCTGCACTTGGTCCAGCGTGTCCACGGCCATGACCGAGTACGTTACTTCCACACCGGAGTGCAGGCGTCCCTCAGCAGTGTGCTCGTCAGTCTCCACTGATATCAGCTTGCGGATTCCGGCGAACCGGTAGTGGGATGGCTTGCCGTCGTCCCCCATCAGGCGGCCGCTCAGATCCTCGTACTCGGAGGCCAGAGCCGTTGCATCCGCCAGCGCCTGCTCGTCGCTGTCCGCGCGGATCAGGTAGACGTTCTCATGCACCAGGAACGACTCCTGCCCTTCGCATTCGTAGTAAAAAATGGCATGTGCGCAGTACCACATACATCACCCCGATCAATTGCCTGGTGCTGAAATCAACGCGTGCGGGCCGCAAATGCTTCGACGCGAAGGCGGCTTTCGATGACGGACCTCACATACGATGCCCGCTTGGTGCTGGAGGCCGCACAACCGGCGAGCACGGTCATCGCCTCTGCCCGCATCTCCTGCCCTCCGGTGAACGCGAACACGGAGAACGCGGGCTCGATATAGCCGGGATCATGCTGCGCGAATTCCCTTTGATCTTCGATGCTGAACAGGGTCGCGTAGTCAGCCCACTCGATGTAGCGCTTCCAGAAGGCAGGCGGACTCCACGGCCCGCAGGTTTCTTCAACCGACTGCAGGAGTTCGCGGAGCTGCCCAGCGCAGGCATCGAAAAGATCGCCGCGCAGATCCGTGGCTGCGACATTCCCTGGATCAAGGGTCTGCCAGCAGAACACCATGAAGTCCGCAACAAAACCTCCATCACAGCCTTCGAAGAAACTGCTCCTGTACCAGGCAAGAGTTCTTGCAACATCAGCCGATTCATCAGAATCAATCATCGCCCCCACCTTTCCGGCGACATCAATGCCTGCGCTGACCGGCAAACGCGACTCACCCGAACATCAACCATCGGGCAAGCTACCGAGCAGGGAAGCTTGCCCACTCCCTGCATGCGCAACGCCACTCAATCCGCCTCTTCAACTTTCGATACTCTCGAAATGATCGGTCGTTCAATGGACCCTACGCAAGCGCCATTCACCGCCCCATCAACGTAAACCCCCTGCACCATTGCAAAGTATATTCCCGGCTCGAGCACGTCCGAAGAATCCTCATATCTCACACCATCAAGATCCACCGCCGCACATGCGATGAAATCAATGCGACGGAGAGCATCGGCTGACGGCCCAAGGACATCCCCACCTTCCTCTCCATGAAGAAGATAACCAAACACTGCAACGTTCCTGTTTCTGTAATCGACCGAGTTGGCGAGAAGCGCATGGATCGGAATCTGGCAGTACTGAACTCCCTCGTACGCACCTGTCAGATCCTGACACCGCCCTCCACCTTCAGCGGCAACCTGCGCAGTCGACTCAACGGCCCCCAACAGAAGGACCATTGGGAGCAGCCTATGGATCTTTTTCAAACCAACCAGCATGGATCACCTCATCCGGCTTAGAGTTTTTTACAGCGTGTCCACGGCCATGACCGGGTAGGTGACCTCAACGCCCGAGGGCAGCCCGCCGTCTCCGGCGTCATGATCTGCTGCGACGGATATCAGCTTGCGGATTCCGGCGATGGGCGCAGCGGTCAGGATACGGGACAGCGACGTTGCCGTGCATGCTCCCCTTGCAGGCAATCAACACTCCGCACAGCAGAACAGCCATGAACCAGACGCCCCCTCACGCGATCTTCCTTGATGAGTCATCCAACCATCAATGCACAGGCACCCCCTTCTTCTATACAGCGTGCCTTCCCGAGTACACAAGACGATCAGTCGGTTTCTTGCTAGCCGAAATCAAAAAGGCATCAAGATAGTCCGGCACATACCAATCATCCCAAGGCGCAAAACCGTAGAAGGCATTTACAAACTCTTCCACGATACCCGAGCCTCGAACTTTGGCGCCGATGAATCCGCTCCTGCGCAGCGTCTCATAGGGGGCCGCTTCGACCACGCCACCAGTGTCACGAACTGGGGCGCGCGGCCCTGCCAGACAATGATTTGATTCACGCCGTCCCCTTGCGTCCGCATGCGCACCCGCACCATGCGGGGCGGCTCGACGCTTCGCAACACATCCCGTCTTCAGTCGTAAGCCTGCACCTGCCTGCGCAGCAGATGCGGCACGATCCATCGATGCACCGGCGCCACCGGCAGCATGTAGACCCGGCCAAACGCGTTGTGGGTGTGCACCACGGTGGCCACTTCCAGCACGTCGCCCTGCCACTGCAGCGCAAGCTGCACGCGCAGATGGCGGTCGTTGTCTTCCAGCACGATGGCGTCCTCATCCAGCGACTGCAGGGTGAAGATGCCCAGACGCTGCCCCGGTCGCGGCGCGACGGTGTCCTGCACCGCGCGCAACGAGCCCAGGTCCTTCATGCCGAGCAGGCGCATGCCGCGGTTGCGCAGCGCCATCAGGCCATCGAACCAGCCGGGGATGGTCGCAGCCATGTCCCGGTAGGCCTGCAGGGCGCTGCGGCCGTTGCGACGGGTGCGGGCCTGGCAGGCGTGCACGAAACCGGCACCGGGCAGCTGCGCGCGCAGCACGCTGGCCGCACTCGGCGGCGCGGTCACCACCTGCGATGGACTCACGGCTTCGGCCCCTGCCCTTCGTTGTCTTCCCAATGCAGGATGCGGCGGGTGACGAAGCGGTAGACCGGCTTGCCGGTGGCGAACCACAGCTCGCGTACCCACGAGGTGCGCTTGAGCACGCGCTTCTCCACCGGGGTGAGCGACTCGCGGCAGTACATGCGCTTGTGCTTGAGCAGGTGGCGCAGGTCTTCGCGGGCGAGCAGGCGCATCCAGCGCGAGCGCGGGTGGCCGATCACCGCCAGCTGGAAGTCGATCAGTGCCGGGCGGCCGTCCTCGGTCACCAGCCAGTTGGCCTCCTTGGCCAGGTCGTTGTGGGCCACACCCCGCCGGTGAAGTTGCTGCAGCAGCCGGCGCGCAGCACGGAACCAGGCCAGGTCACCCCGCGGCGGGCGCTGGTACATGGCATCGCCGGCCATGAAGCTGCGATCGAGGTGGCGGCCATCCCAGTCCAGCAGCTGCGGCACGTCGGCCATGCCGTGGATATGCCGCAGCGCGCGTGCTTCGCGGCTGGCCAGCCACCACGCCGGCACGCGCAACCACAGCGGCGTTGCGCCCAGGTCACGACGCACGAAGGGGCCCTGCGGCCCCTGCACGAGCAGGATGCGGCCGAAGCTGTCGGCCTTCAGGGCATGCGTTGGAGCGTCGGTCGAGTGCGGCATGCGCCCATTCTAGGCGATGGCGCTGGTTGCAAACGGTCACCAAGCCGCTGGGAACCAGTCACCTTCACGCCTCTATAATCGGGCAATGGACTCTTCATGGATCGACGCCACCCTCGCGTGGATTGCCGCCCATCCCGTACTCGCGGGCGCGGTTATTTTTCTGATCGCCTTCTGCGATGCGGTCATCATTCTCGGTGCCATCGTGCCGGCGCTGCCCCTGCTGTTCGCAGTGGGCGTGTTCATCGGCCTGGGGCAGATCTCCGGGCCGTATGCCGTGGCGGCGGCGGCGCTGGGTGCGTTTGCCGGTGATGGCATCAGTTACTGGATCGGCCGCCGCTGGGGCGACCGCCTGCGCGGGGTCTGGCCGTTCAGCCGCTACCCGCAGCTGCTGGACCGCGGCGAGAACCTGTTCCGCCGCAATGCTTTCAAGAGCATCCTGATCGCGCGCTATGTCGGCGCCATCCGACCGTTCGTGCCGGCCATCGCCGGCATGCTGAAGATGCCGGCCAGCCGCTACGTGCAGGCCAGCGGCATCGCCAGCCTGTCCTGGGCGGTGCTGTTCCTGGCCCCGGGCTGGATCCTGGGCGAGGCGTATGACGCCGTCGCCGCGGTCGCCGGGCGCCTGGTGGTGGTGGTCGGCCTGCTGATGGTCATCCTGGGCCTGGTCTGGGCCATCGTGCTGTACGGCTACCGCTGGTCGGCTGCGCGCATGGACCACTGGCTGGCGCGCCTGCTGGACTGGTCCAACCGCCACCCCACGCTGGGCCGCTACACGGTGGGCGTGCTCGACCCCAAGCGCCGTGAATCGGTACCGCTGGCGATGCTGGCGCTGATGCTGCTGTTGCTGGGCTGGGGCTGGTTCGCGCTGCTGACCGTGGTGGTCGCCCATGGCGAACCGCTGGCCATCGACCTGCTGGTGCACCAGGCCATGCTGGCCCTGCGCAACCCGCTGGCCGACTACCCGATGGCGGCCCTGGCCTCGCTCGGCGCTTGGCAGGTGCTGATGCCGGCCACCGCCGCGGCCATGGGCTACCTGGTGTGGCGCCGACGCTGGATGGCCGCCGCACACTGGCTGGCCGCACTGGCCTTCGGCCTGGCCCTGACCAAGCTGCTGGGCACCACCGTTGACGTGGTGCGCCCGGTCGATGCCAGCAGCGGCTTCGGCTTCCCCTCGGTGTCGGTGACCATGGCCACCATCACCTTCGGCTTCTTCGCGGTGCTGATCGCCCGCGAGATGCCCGGCCGTACCCGCGTCTGGCC
>PJTT01000700.1_pt1 | contig 15708 bp, 20 predicted proteins | sample 1512261 | NCBI WGS metagenome assembly PJTT01 (sample SAMN08177685, study PRJNA422409) | Soil metagenome, whole genome shotgun sequencing project. | isolation source: Soil (2) enriched on wood chips | place: USA: Madison | collected 2015-01-15
AAAAAGCGGTTGATGCTTGAACACTGCTAGGTAGAAGACCATGGCACGACTGAAAGAGATTTACCGGAACGAAATCGCTCCTAAGCTTAAGGAAGAACTTAAGCTGTCGAACGTGATGGAAGTTCCGCGCGTTACCAAGATCACCCTGAACATGGGTCTGGGCGAAGCGATCGGCGACAAGAAAGTCATCGAGCACGCTGTTGCCGACCTGGAAAAGATCACCGGTCAAAAGCCGGTCGTGACTTTCGCTCGTAAATCCATCGCGGGCTTCAAAGTCCGTGAAGGCTGGCCGATCGGTGTCAAGGTGACCCTGCGTCGCGACAAGATGTACGAATTCCTGGACCGCCTGCTGGCGATCTCCCTGCCTCGGGTTCGCGACTTCCGCGGCCTGAATGCCAAGTCCTTCGATGGCCGTGGCAACTACAGCATGGGCGTGAAAGAGCAGATCATCTTCCCGGAAATCGACTACGACAAGATCGATGCTCTGCGCGGTTTGGACATCACCCTGACCACCACTGCTCGTTCGGACGACGAAGGCCGCGCTCTGCTGCGTGCTTTCAAGTTCCCGTTCCGCAACTGATTGGAGTAGGAAAATGGCCAAGAAGAGCATGAAAAACCGCGAGCTGAAGCGTCAGCTCACGGTAGCCAAGTACGCCAAAAAGCGTGCCGAGCTGAAAGCGACCATCGTCAACCTGAACGCCTCTCCTGAAGAGCGTTTCGCTGCCGTTGTCGCCCTGCAGAAGCAGCCACGTGATGCCAGCGCCTCGCGTCTGCGCAACCGTTGCCGCCTGACCGGTCGTCCTCACGGTGTATACCGTAAGTTCGGCCTGGGCCGTAACATGCTGCGTCAAGCTGCAATGCGCGGTGACGTACCAGGTCTGGTCAAGGCCTCCTGGTAATCGCTGCAGGCAGGATCCCGGCGGAAGGGGAGCAATCTTCCGACCGCCGGTGACTTCGCCAACAAACAAGCCCCTATATGGGGCTTGTTTCGTTTCTGCCTTGTGTCTAGAATGACCGGCTCACCTGAGCCTGGGTTTTTTGCCCTGTCCGCTCGGGTGGTTGTGATAGCCGCAAGGCTAATAATTCTTGTATCAGGAGCATCTAGCCCATGAGTATGCAGGACCCGTTAGCGGACATGCTAACTCGCATCCGTAATGCCCAGATGGCTGAAAAGTCCGTCGTAAGCATGCCTTCCTCCACCCTGAAGGTCGCGGTTGCCAAAGTTCTGAAAGACGAAGGTTACATCGCCGGCTACCAGGTAACTGGTGAGGCCAAGCCTTCCCTGTCGATCGAACTGAAGTACTTCGAAGGCCGTCCGGTCATCGAGGAACTGAAGCGCTCCAGCCGTCCAGGCCTGCGCCAGTACAAGTCCGTCGCAGAACTGCCGAAAGTACGTGGCGGTCTGGGCGTGTCTATCGTCTCCACCAACAAAGGTGTGATGACTGATCGCGCTGCGCGCGCTGCCGGTGTCGGCGGCGAAGTTCTGTGCACAGTGTTCTAAGGGGAGATAGGCATGTCTCGCGTCGCTAAGAACCCCGTTAAGCTGCCAGCAGGCGTCGAAGTCAAATTCGCCGGCCAGCAGCTTTCGGTGAAGGGTGCCAAAGGCACTCTCGAACTGAACGTTCACTCGTCTGTTGAAGTTACCGAAGAGTCTGGCGAGCTGCGTTTCGTCGCTCGTAACGGTGACCAGCAAGCTCGCGCCATGGCCGGTACCACCCGTGCCCTGGTGAACAACATGGTCCAGGGCGTAAGCCAAGGCTTCGAGCGCAAGCTCCAGCTGGTCGGTGTTGGTTACAAGGCACAGGCCAAGGGCTCCGTCCTGAACCTGGCCCTGGGCTTCTCGCACCCAGTGGACTACGAACTGCCAGCCGGTATCACCGCTGAAACCCCAAGCCAGACCGACATCCTGATCAAGGGTATCGACAAGCAGCTGGTGGGTCAGGTGGCCGCTGAAATCCGCGACTTCCGTCCGCCAGAGCCTTACAAAGGCAAGGGTGTGCGTTACGCGGACGAAGTAGTCCGTCGTAAAGAAGCCAAGAAGAAGTAGGGCCTAGCAAATGACCGACAAAAAAGTTACTCGACTGCGTCGCGCTCGCAAAGCACGTCTCAAGATGCACGAACTCGAAGTCGTGCGCCTGTGCGTGTTCCGCTCCTCGCAGCACATCTACGCCCAGGTCATTTCGGCCGACGGCAGCAAGGTTCTGGCAAGCGCCTCGACCTTGGACAAAGAACTGCGTGATGGCGCCACTGGCAACATCGACGCGGCCACTAAGGTTGGCAAGCTGGTAGCTGAGCGTGCGAAAGCCGCCGGTGTATCTCAAGTTGCCTTTGACCGTTCCGGCTTCAAGTACCACGGCCGCGTCAAAGCGCTGGCTGATGCTGCTCGTGAAGGCGGGCTGGAGTTCTAAGTTATGGCAAATAACGATCAAAAGCGCGACGAAGGCTACATCGAGAAGCTGGTTCAAGTTAACCGCGTTGCCAAAACCGTAAAAGGCGGCCGTATCTTCACCTTCACCGCGCTGACCGTGGTAGGTGATGGTAAAGGCCGTGTTGGCTTCGGCCGTGGCAAATCGCGCGAAGTACCAGCCGCGATCCAGAAAGCCATGGAAGCTGCTCGCCGCAACATGATTCAGGTTGACCTGAAGGGCACCACCCTGCAGTACGCCACCAAGGCCGCCCATGGCGCCTCGAAGGTTTACATGCAGCCTGCCTCGGAAGGTACCGGTATCATCGCCGGTGGCGCAATGCGTGCTGTCCTGGAAGTTGCTGGTGTTCAGAACGTTCTGGCCAAGTGCTACGGTTCGACCAACCCTGTGAACGTGGTTTATGCCACCTTCAAGGGTCTGAAAGCCATGCAATCTCCTGAATCCATTGCTGCCAAGCGCGGCAAGAGCGTCGAGGAGATCTTCTGATCATGGCAACCGTAAAAGTAACGCTGATCAAGAGCGTCTCGGGCCGTCTGCCTAACCACAAGCTGTGCGTTAAAGGCCTGGGTCTGCGTCGCATCGGTCACACTGTAGAAGTCCAGGATACTCCCGAGAACCGCGGGATGATCAACAAGGCTTACTACATGCTGAAGGTCGAGGGTTAATCGATGAAACTCAATGATCTGAGTCCAGCGCCGGGTTCCCGTCGCGAGAAGCATCGTCCAGGTCGTGGTATCGGTAGTGGTCTGGGTAAGACCGGCGGCCGTGGCCACAAAGGTCAGACTTCCCGTTCGGGTGGTTCGATCGCTCCTGGCTTCGAAGGCGGTCAACAGCCGCTGCACCGTCGTCTGCCGAAGTTCGGCTTCGTTTCGCTGAAAGCCATGGATCGCGCCGAAGTGCGTCTGTCCGAGCTGGCCAAGGTGGAAGGCGACGTGATCTCCGTGCAATCCCTGAAGGATGCCAACGTGATCGGCCAGAACGTACAGCGCGTGAAAATCATGCTGTCTGGCGAAGTCACTCGCGCAGTCACCATCAAGGGTATCGCAGCCACCAAGGGTGCGCGTGCGGCTATCGAAGCAGCTGGCGGCAAGTTCGAGGAATAAATGGCTAAGCAAGGTGCTCTCTCTTCGCTCGGTAAGGGCGGGATGTCGGAACTCTGGGCTCGTCTGCGCTTTCTGTTCATGGCGATCATCGTCTATCGGATAGGTGCGCATATCCCGGTTCCTGGCATCAATCCGGACCGTCTGGCGGATCTGTTTCGGCAGAATGAGGGGACCATTCTTAGCTTGTTCAACATGTTTTCCGGTGGCGCGCTCGAGCGCATGAGCATCTTTGCACTGGGGATCATGCCGTACATCTCGGCATCGATCATCATGCAGCTGATGACGGCGGTCAGCCCGCAACTGGAGCAGTTGAAGAAGGAAGGTGAAGCTGGCCGTCGCAAGATCAGCCAGTACACCCGCTACGGCACCGTTATCCTGGCACTGGTTCAAGCCATTGGCATGTCCATTGGCCTGGCCAACCAGGGCGTGGCGTTTTCTGTAGGTCTGGGCTTCCATGTCGTCGCCGTCTCCACTTTCGTGGCAGGCGCGATGTTCATGATGTGGCTGGGCGAGCAGATCACCGAGCGCGGTGTGGGCAACGGTATCTCGATGTTGATTTTCGCGGGTATCGTTGCCGGTCTTCCGAGAGCAATCGGGCAGTCTTTCGAGTCTGCGCGCACAGGCGATATCAACATTTTCGCCCTGGTCGCTATCGGTTTGCTGGCAGTAGCGATTATCGGCTTCGTGGTGTTCATTGAGCGTGGTCAGCGTCGTATCGCCGTTCACTACGCCAAGCGTCAGCAGGGCCGCAAGGTCTTCGCTGCGCAGACCAGCCACTTGCCGCTGAAGGTGAACATGGCGGGGGTTATCCCGGCCATTTTCGCGAGCAGCATTCTGCTGTTCCCGGCTTCGCTGGGTGCCTGGTTCGGTCAGTCCGAAGGTATGGGCTGGCTGCAGGACATCTCGCAGTCGATCGCTCCTGGTCAGCCGTTGAACATTCTGCTGTTTAGTGCAGGGATCATTTTCTTCTGCTTCTTCTACACAGCGCTGATGTTCAACCCGAAAGACGTAGCGGAAAACCTGAAGAAGTCCGGTGCCTTTATTCCGGGTATCCGTCCTGGTGAGCAGTCGGCACGCTACATTGATGGCGTTCTGACCCGTCTGACCATGTTCGGTGCTCTTTACATGATGGCCGTCTGCCTTCTGCCCCAGTTCCTGGTGGTGGCAGCAAATGTGCCGTTCTACCTTGGCGGGACCTCGTTGCTGATTGTGGTAGTGGTTGTGATGGACTTCATGTCCCAAGTACAATCGCACCTCGTTTCGCACCAGTACGAATCCCTGATGAAGAAAGCCAACCTGAAAGGCTACGGTGGCAGCGGTCTGCTGCGCTGATACGCCCCTAAGGTTCGAGGAGTCGGTAATGAAAGTTCGTGCATCGGTGAAAAAGCTGTGCCGTAACTGCAAGATCATCCGTCGCGAAGGCGTCGTACGAGTGATCTGCAGCGCGGAACCGCGTCACAAACAGCGCCAAGGCTGAGTGTGATCTGCGCTTCAAACCCAGCAGCTAGTGTGCTGCTGGGTTGATTATTCGTTTCTACAGCGATATTATCTCGCGCCCTATTTCTTGGCTTCCGGGGCGTAGGTAGCTGTCAATTGGAGTCCCACTGAATGGCCCGTATTGCAGGCGTCAACATTCCAGATAACAAGCATGCTGTTATCTCGCTGACCTACATCTATGGTGTCGGTCGCACTACTGCACAGAAGATCTGTGCAGACGCTGGTGTAAACCCAGCCGCTAAGATCAAGGATCTGAGCGACGAGCAAATCGAAACCCTGCGTGGCGAAGTCGCGAAGTTCACCACCGAAGGTGACCTGCGTCGTGACATCAACATGAAGATCAAGCGCTTGATGGACCTGGGTTGCTACCGCGGCCTGCGTCATCGTAAAGGTCTGCCGGTTCGCGGTCAGCGCACCAAGACCAACGCACGCACCCGTAAGGGCCCGCGTAAGCCGATCCGCAAGTAATCGCCCAGGAATATAGACATGGCAAAACCTGCTGCTCGTCCTCGTAAGAAAGTCAAAAAGACAGTGGTTGATGGCATCGCCCACATCCATGCCTCTTTCAACAACACCATCGTGACCATCACCGACCGTCAGGGCAACGCGTTGTCCTGGGCGACCTCCGGTGGTTCGGGTTTCCGTGGTTCGCGCAAATCCACCCCGTTCGCAGCCCAGATCGCTGCTGAGCGTGCTGGTCAAGCTGCGCTGGAATACGGTCTGAAGAACCTCGACGTAAACGTCAAGGGTCCAGGTCCAGGTCGTGAGTCCGCCGTTCGTGCACTGAACAGCTGCGGCTACAAGATCGCCAGCATCACCGACGTGACGCCAATCCCGCATAACGGGTGCCGTCCGCCGAAGAAGCGTCGCGTGTAATCAGGAGACAGATAAATGGCACGTTACATTGGTCCAAAATGCAAACTGTCTCGTCGTGAAGGCACTGACCTGTTCCTGAAGAGCGGCGTTCGCGCTCTGGAATCGAAGTGCAACATCGAAGCAGCCCCAGGTATCCACGGCCAGCGCCGTGGCCGTCAGTCCGACTACGGTACCCAGCTGCGCGAGAAGCAAAAAGTTCGTCGTATCTACGGTGTTCTGGAGCGTCAGTTCCGCGGTTACTACCAGGCTGCAGCCTCGAAAAAAGGCGCAACCGGTGAAAACCTGCTGCAACTGCTCGAGTGCCGTCTGGATAACGTCGTCTACCGTATGGGCTTCGGTTCGACTCGCGCCGAATCCCGTCAGCTGGTTTCGCACAAAGCAATCAGCGTCAACGGTAAGACTGTAAACATTCCATCCTACCAAGTTCGTCCGGGTGACGTGGTCGCGGTTCGCGAGAAGTCGTCGAACCAGCTGCGCATTGTTCAAGCCCTTGAACTGTGCGCCCAGCGTGGCCGCGTTGAGTGGGTTGATGTGGATGCTGCTAAAAAGTCGGGCGTTTTCAAGAACGTTCCTGCTCGCAGCGACCTGTCTGCCGACATCAACGAGAACCTGATTGTCGAGCTCTACTCCAAGTAAGGGCTAGAAAATAGGTGCATCCATGCAGATTTCGGTAAATGAGTTCCTGACTCCCCGCCACATTGATGTGCAGGTAGTCAGTCCGACCCGCGCCAAGATCACGCTCGAGCCTCTCGAGCGTGGTTTCGGCCATACCCTGGGCAACGCGCTGCGCCGCATCCTGTTGTCCTCCATGCCTGGCTGTGCAGTAGTCGAGGCCGAGATCGACGGCGTACTCCACGAGTACTCCGCGATCGAAGGTGTTCAGGAAGACGTAATTGAAATCCTGTTGAACCTGAAAGGCCTGGCTATCAAACTGCACGGTCGTGACGAAGTTACGCTGACCTTGTCGAAAAAGGGTTCGGGGGTGGTTACCGCTGCCGATATTCAGCTGGATCACGATGTCGAGATCGTCAACCCCGATCACGTAATCGCGAACCTGGCGTCGAACGGCGCCCTGAACATGAAGCTCACTGTAGCTCGTGGTCGTGGTTACGAGCCGGCCGACTCCCGTCAAACCGACGAAGACGAAAGCCGTAGCATTGGCCGTCTGCAGCTGGACGCTTCGTTCAGCCCGGTGCGTCGTATCGCCTATGTGGTCGAGAACGCCCGTGTTGAACAGCGTACCAACCTGGACAAGCTGGTCATTGATCTGGAAACCAACGGCACCCTGGACCCTGAAGAGGCTATCCGCCGCGCTGCGACCATCCTGCAACAGCAGTTGGCCGCGTTCGTCGACCTCAAAGGTGACAGCGAGCCTGTCGTAGTCGAGCAGGAAGACGAGATCGATCCGATCCTGCTGCGTCCGGTTGACGACCTGGAACTGACTGTACGTTCGGCCAACTGCCTCAAGGCGGAGAACATCTACTACATCGGCGACCTGATTCAGCGTACCGAAGTAGAGCTGTTGAAGACTCCTAACCTGGGCAAGAAGTCCCTGACTGAAATCAAGGACGTGCTGGCCTCTCGTGGTCTGTCTCTCGGCATGCGCCTCGACAACTGGCCGCCTGCAAGTCTTAAGAAAGACGACAAGGCGACCGCCTGATCGTCGTAATCACCGAACGTAGTGTTTGGTAAGGAATGAATCATGCGTCATCGTAAAAGTGGACGTCACCTGAGCCGTACCAGCTCTCACCGCAAGGCTATGTTCCAGAACATGGCAGTGTCGCTGATCGAGCACGAGCTGATCAAAACCACCCTGCCGAAAGCCAAGGAACTGCGCCGCGTTGCCGAGCCGCTGATCACCCTGGCCAAGGAAGACAGCGTAGCTAACCGTCGTCTGGCCTTCGACCGTACCCGTTCGAAGTCCGCTGTTGGCAAGCTGTTCAACGACCTGGGCAAGCGTTACGCCACCCGTCAGGGCGGCTACCTGCGCATCCTGAAGTGCGGTTTCCGCGCTGGCGACAACGCCCCTATGGCGTACGTCGAGCTGGTTGATCGTCCGGTCGGCGGTGCTGTAGAAGCTGCTGAGTAAGACGTTCTGTCTGCTACAAAGAACCGGGCCTAGTGCCCGGTTTTTTGTTTGTATATGTATTGTTAATTTCTATTGATGTAAGTCATCTAATGAATTTGTTCTTGTAACCTTGCTCGTCAATACTCTCTCCAAAGCCGATTAGCCGGCGCTTGAAGACCGATAAGGAGAGCCCATGAGCAAGATTCTCACCACCGCCAGCGGTGCACCTGTAGCCGACAACCAGAATTCCCGTTCCGCCGGCCCGCGCGGCCCGTTGCTGCTCGACGACTTCCACCTGATCGAGAAGCTCGCCCATTTCAACCGCGAGAACATTCCTGAGCGCCGCGTACATGCCAAGGGCTCGGGCGCCTACGGCACCTTTACCGTCACCCGCGATATCACCGGTTACACCAGTGCCAAGCTGTTTGAACAGGTTGGCAAGCAGACCGAAACTTTCCTGCGCTTCTCTACCGTTGGTGGCGAGCGTGGCTCTGCCGATACCGAGCGCGACCCGCGTGGTTTCGCCATTAAGTTCTACACCGAGGAAGGCAACTGGGACATCGTCGGCAACAACACGCCGGTATTCTTCATTCGCGACCCGCTGAAGTTCCCGGACTTTATCCACACCCAGAAGCGTCACCCGCAATCCAACCTGAAGAACGCCCAGATGATGTGGGACTTCTGGTCGCACTCCCCCGAGGCGCTGCATCAGGTCACCATCCTCTTTTCCGATCGCGGCATCCCGGACGGCTACCGCCACATGCACGGTTTCGGTAGCCACACCTACAGCCTCATCAATGCCGAGGGTGAGCGCACCTGGGTCAAATGGCATTTCAAGACCCAGCAGGGCATCAAGAACCTCGCCCCGGCAGATGCCGCTCGCCTGGCAGGTACTGATCCGGACTACGCCCAGCGCGACCTGTTCGAAGCCATCGAGCGAGGCGATTACCCACGCTGGACCGTATGTATCCAGGTGATGAGCGAAGCCGAGGCTGCCAGCCGCGACGAAAACCCCTTCGACGTGACCAAGACCTGGTCGCAGAAGGACTACCCGTTGATCGAGGTAGGCGTGCTGGAGCTCAACCGTAATCCGCTTAACTACTTTGCCGAGGTCGAGCAGGCTGCCTTTGGCCCGAGCAACATGGTGCCGGGTGTCGGCCTGTCGCCGGACCGCATGCTGCAAGGGCGGGTATTCGCCTACGCTGACGCGCACCGCTACCGGGTGGGCACCAACCACCAGCAACTGCCGGTGAATGCACCACGCTGCCCGGTTAACAGCTATCAGCGTGATGGTTCCATGGCCACTGGCAGTTACGGCAGCGCGCCGAACTATGAGCCCAACAGTTACAACGACGCACCGAAGCAGTCGTCACGCCATGCCGAGCCTGCACTGGCCCTGAATGGTTCCGCTGACCGCTACGACCACCGCGAGGACACCGACTACTACAGCCAGGCTGGCGCGCTGTTCCGCCTGATGAATGATGAGCAGAAAGCCCTGCTGATCAACAACATTGCCGGCACCATGGTGGGCGTCAGCGAAGACGTGATCCAGCGCCAATTGCAGTACTTCTTCAAGGCCGATCCGGCCTACGGCGAAGGGGTTGCCAAGGCCTTGGGTATCAATCTCGCCTAAGTCGAAGTGATAAGTAGAACCGCCCTCATTTGGGCGGTTTTTCAATGAATATCACTACTGTTTAACCGTTTTTTTCCTTCCAGTTGCGCCTTTTTCAGTGACCGCAGGCAAAAGCTGGTTCACACTATGTGGCATAGACGTTTTCACATGGAGAAGCAGGGCGATGCAAGGTCACCCGGACGTAATCAACTACCTCGTTACGCTGCTGAAGGGCGAACTGGCGGCGCGCGACCAGTACTTCATTCACTCGCGTATGTACGAAGACTGGGGCCTGTCCAAGCTCTACGAGCGCATCAACCACGAAATGGAAGAAGAGACGCAGCACGCCGATGCCCTGATGCGTCGCATCCTCATGCTCGAAGGCACCCCTGACATGCGCGCCGACGACCTGGAAGTGGGCAGCACCGTGCCGGAAATGATCGAGGCCGATCTCAAGCTCGAGTACAAAGTACGTGCTGCGCTGTGTAAAGGCATCGAACTGTGCGAACTGCACAAGGACTATGTCAGTCGTGACATCCTGCGTGCGCAGTTGGCCGATACCGAAGAAGATCACACCTACTGGCTGGAGAAGCAGCAGGGGCTGATCAAGGCCATCGGCCTGGAAAACTACCTGCAATCGCAGATGTAAGATCCGGGGGCGCAAAGCGCCCCCGTTGCCTTCAAGCCCGATCCCGCTCCAGCAGCGGTTTCAGGTAATGCCCGGTATACGACTGCTTCATCTCGCTCAGCTCTTCTGGCGTGCCGCAGGCAATGATTTGCCCGCCCTTGGAGCCACCCTCCGGCCCTAGATCCACCAGCCAGTCCGCAGTCTTGATCACATCCAGGTTGTGCTCGATCACCACCACGGTATTGCCGTGGTCACGCAGGCGATGCAGCACGTCCAGCAACTGCTGGATATCGGCAAAGTGCAGGCCTGTGGTCGGCTCGTCGAGGATGTACAGGGTCTTGCCGGTATCACGCTTGGACAGTTCGCGCGACAGCTTCACCCGCTGTGCTTCACCGCCCGACAGCGTGGTAGCCGACTGCCCCAGCTTGATGTACGACAGCCCCACATCCATCAGCGTCTGCAGCTTGCGCGCCAGCGCCGGCACCGCATCGAAGAACTCGCGGGCATCCTCGATGGTCATCTCCAGCACCTCGTGGATGTTCTTGCCCTTGTATTTGATCTCCAGGGTTTCGCGGTTGTAGCGCTTGCTTTTGCACACGTCGCACGGCACGTAGATGTCCGGCAAAAAGTGCATCTCCACCTTGATCAGGCCATCGCCCTGGCAGGCCTCGCAACGGCCACCCTTGACGTTGAACGAGAAGCGCCCCGGACCATAGCCGCGCGAACGCGATTCCGGCACACCGGAAAACAGCTCGCGGATCGGTGTGAAGATGCCGGTGTAGGTCGCCGGGTTCGAGCGAGGGGTGCGGCCGATCGGGCTCTGGTCGATATCCACGACCTTGTCCAGGTGCTGCAGGCCATCCATGCTGGCATGCGGCGCCGCTTCCAGGCTGCTTGCACCGTTCAGGGCGGTGGCGGCCAGTGGGAACAGGGTGTTGTTGATCAGTGTCGACTTGCCCGAGCCGGATACCCCGGTCACGCAGGTCAGCAAGCCGATCGGGACTTCCAGGTCGACGTTTTGCAGGTTGTTGCCACGCGCGCCCTTGAGCTTGAGTTGCAGCTTCTTGTTGCGCGGTGTGCGCTTGGCCGGCACGACGATCTTCTTGCGCCCGGACAGGTACTTGCCGGTCAGCGAGTCGGGGTGGTTCATGACCTCCTGCGGCGAGCCCTCGGCGACAATTTGCCCGCCGTGCACACCGGCCCCCGGGCCGATGTCCACCACGTAGTCGGCCAGGCGGATGGCGTCCTCGTCGTGCTCCACCACGATCACTGTGTTGCCCAGGTCGCGCAGGTGGTTGAGGGTGGCCAGCAGGCGGTCATTGTCGCGCTGATGAAGGCCGATGGACGGCTCATCAAGGATGTACATCACCCCCACCAGGCCCGCGCCTATCTGGCTGGCCAGGCGGATACGCTGTGCTTCGCCACCGGACAGGGTATCGGCGCTGCGGTCGAGGGTGAGATAGTCGAGACCGACGTTGACCAGGAACTGCAGGCGCTCGCAGATTTCCTTGAGGATCTTCGCCGCAATTTCGCCACGGCGGCCGGTCAGGGTCAGCTCTCCGAAGTAGTTGCTGGCTTCGCCGATCGGCAGGTTGGTCACTGCCGGCAGGGTCTTCTCGCCCACCCACACATGCCGTGCCTCACGGCGCAGGCGGGTGCCGCGGCAGTCCGGGCAGGGCTGAGTGCCGAGGAACTTGGCCAGTTCTTCACGCACGGTGGCCGACTCGGTCTCGCGGTAGCGACGCTCCAGATTCGGCACTATGCCTTCGAACGGGTGCGAGCGCTTGACGATGTCGCCACGGTCGTTGAGGTACTTGAAGTCGACGCTCTGCTTGCCGCTGCCCTGCAGGATCACCTTCTGGTGCTCGGGCGACAGTTGGCCGAATGGCTCTTCCAGGCTGAAGCCGTAATGCGCAGCCAGCGAGCCGAGCATCTGGAAGTAGTACACGTTGCGCCGGTCCCAGCCGCGGATCGCGCCTTCGGCGAGGGTGAGCTCGGCATTGACCAGGCGCTTGGTGTCGAAGAACTGCTTCACTCCCAGGCCATCGCAGGTCGGGCAGGCACCGGCGGGGTTGTTGAAGGAGAACAGCTTCGGCTCCAGCTCGCTGATGGCATGGCCACAGACCGGGCAGGCGAAACGCGCGGAGAAGATCGTCTCTTCGCCTTGTTCGTCATCCATCGGTGCCACCAAGGCGATGCCGTCGGCCAGCTTGAGCGCGGTCTCGAACGACTCGGCCAGGCGCTGTTGCAGGTCGGCGCGGACCTTGAAGCGGTCCACTACCACATCGATGCTGTGCTTTTTCTGCTTGTCCAGCTTGGGCAGTTCGTCGAGTTCGTAGAGCTTGCCGTTGACCCGGGCGCGCACAAAGCCCTGGGCGCGCAGTTCGTCGAACACTGCCAGGTGCTCGCCTTTGCGTTCGCGCACCACAGGTGCCAGCAGCATCAGCTTGCTGCCTTCCGGGCGCTCCAGCACCAGGTCGACCATCTGGCTGATCGTTTGCGCCTCCAGCGGGATATCGTGGTCCGGGCAGCGCGGAGTACCGACGCGGGCGTACAGCAGGCGCAGGTAGTCGTAGATTTCGGTGATGGTACCGACCGTGGAGCGGGGGTTGTGCGAGGTCGACTTCTGCTCGATGGAAATGGCCGGTGACAGGCCTTCGATGGTGTCGACGTCAGGCTTTTCCATCATCGACAGGAACTGCCGGGCATAGGCCGACAGCGATTCCACATAGCGGCGCTGGCCTTCGGCGTACAGGGTGTCGAACGCCAGGGATGACTTGCCGGAACCGGACAGGCCGGTGATCACGATCAGCTTGTCCCGGGGCAGGGTCAGGTCGATGTTCTTCAGGTTGTGGGTGCGTGCCCCACGAATCAGGATCTTGTCCACTGCGGCCTCGCTCGGCGGGCATAAACAAGGAAGTATACGGCGCCCCGCCAGTACGCGGCAAAGCGTCGCGTAGATGCCGTCACGCTGTCGGACTGATAGAATCGCCGCCGGTTCACACGAGGTTAATCCATGCACGACACCCACAACGAGCGCATGAGTGGCGGCGAAACCCGCGCCGCTGGCGGCCTGGCCCTGGTCTTTGCCTTTCGTATGCTGGGCATGTTCATGGTCTTGCCGGTGTTGGCCACCTACGGCATGGACCTGGCCGGTGCCACGCCTGCGCTGATCGGCCTGGCCATTGGTGCCTATGGCCTGACCCAGGCTGTATTGCAGATCCCGTTCGGGATGATTTCCGACCGCATCGGCCGCCGGCCGGTGATTTACCTGGGGCTGGTGATCTTTGCCCTGGGCAGTGTGTTGGCGGCCCAGGCCGACTCCATCTGGGGGGTGATCGCCGGGCGTATCCTGCAGGGCGCCGGGGCTATTTCCGCTGCGGTCATGGCGCTGCTGTCCGACCTCACCCGCGAGCAACACCGGACCAAGGCCATGGCCATGATCGGCATGAGCATCGGCCTGTCGTTTGCCGTCGCCATGGTCGTCGGCCCATTACTGACCCGTGCCTTTGGTTTGTCAGGATTGTTCCTCGCCACTGCAGGACTTGCCCTGATCGGCATCTTGCTGGTCGCCTTTGTCGTGCCCAATACCCACAGCATCCTGCAGCACCGTGAATCGGGCGTGGCGCGCCAGGCCATCGGCCCGACCCTGCGCCATCCGGACCTTCTGCGCCTGGACGCGGGCATCTTCATTCTCCACGCCATCCTCATGGCCAGCTTCGTCGCGCTGCCACTGGCCTTCGTCGAGCGCGGCGGTCTGCCGAAGGAGCAGCACTGGTGGGTATACCTGACCGCGTTGTTCATCTCATTTTTTGCAATGGTCCCGTTCATCATCTACGGCGAGAAAAAGCGCAAGATGAAACGCGTGCTGGCCGGGGCGGTCAGTGTGTTGCTGCTGGTGGAGGTGTTCTTCTGGCAGTGGGCTGACGGTTTGCGCGGACTGGTGATCGGCACCGTGGTATTCTTTACTGCATTCAACCTGCTGGAGGCATCGTTGCCTTCGCTGGTGAGCAAGGTGTCGCCTGCAGGTGGCAAGGGGACGGCAATGGGGGTTTACTCCACCAGCCAGTTCCTCGGCGCTGCCTTGGGAGGAATCCTCGGTGGCTGGTTGTTCCAGCACGGTGGGCTGAACATGGTGTTCCTCGGTTGTGCGGTACTGTGTGCCATCTGGTTGGTCGTCGCCTTGCGCATGAACGAGCCGCCCTATGTGACCAGCCTGCGCATGCCGCTGACGCCAGAGGCAGTCCGGGAAGCCGGCCTGACCGAGCGCCTGATGGCCGTGCCGGGTGTGACCGACGCCGTCGTGGTGGCGGAAGAAGCCGCCATCTATATCAAACTGGATACGAAAATTTTGGACCGTACGACCCTCGAGCGCCTGGTGAACCCGGCCTCTTCGGCGTGCGAAGCCTAGGAGAACGTTATGGCCCGTGGGGTTAACAAAGTCATTCTGGTCGGCACCTGTGGCCAGGATCCCGAAGTCCGCTACCTGCCCAACGGTAACGCCGTGACCAACCTGAGCCTGGCTACCAGCGAGCAGTGGACCGACAAGCAGTCGGGCCAGAAGGTCGAGCGTACCGAGTGGCACCGTGTGTCGCTGTTCGGCAAGGTTGCCGAAATCGCCGGCGAATACCTGCGCAAGGGTTCGCAGTGCTACATCGAAGGCAAGCTGCAGACCCGCGAGTGGGAAAAAGACGGCATCAAGCGCTACACCACCGAGATCATCGTCGACATCAACGGCACCATGCAGCTGCTCGGCGGTCGCCCGCAGGGCCAGCAGCAGGGCGGTGACCCGTACAACCAGGGTGGCGGCAACTACGGTGGCGGCCAGCAGCAGTATAACCAGGCCCCACGCCAGCAGGCACCACGCCCGCAACAGGCTCCTCAGCGCCCGGCACCGCAGCAGCCAGCCCCGCAGCCGGCGGCTGACTTCGACAGCTTCGATGACGATATTCCGTTCTGATCAGAGCGGTCAGGCGTCTAGCAAGACCAGAAGCCCAGGGCCGTTGCCCTGGGTTTTTTTATGGCGGCCATCTTGTGTAGGAGGCTTCTGAAATTGCTGACTGGCGCTGTCACTTTCCAAGGCCATTCTGCTGCATCTGTTTGGCTGACCCCGATAAGTTCAGGTGCTGGCGCGCACGAGTTCGCAAGCGATCCACTTATCTTGTGGGAGCGGCTTCAGCCGCGAAGAATCCAGCGCGGTGCATGGCACCGGCTACGCCGGTGTTCGCGGCTAAAGCCCACAGGGTACGCGGATTGCTTGCGAATTCAGTTCTCTACGCGACAGCGCAGCCCAAAGGGCTGGGAAATCTCCCACAGGTACTGCACATAGCTGCCCAGTGCATGACTGGGGTTTGAGGTGGTGCGTAGTGTATGCCTTGATTCTTTCTGCGCCAGTGAGATCGAGCGCCGCCCGCGCGGCGCTTCGCGGGACAAGCCCGCTCCCACATTTGTTGCAACGTGCCGAACCTGTCAGGCCATGGTTGCCTGCCTTGGTGCAT
>PJTT01000707.1_pt1 | contig 15522 bp, 12 predicted proteins | sample 1512261 | NCBI WGS metagenome assembly PJTT01 (sample SAMN08177685, study PRJNA422409) | Soil metagenome, whole genome shotgun sequencing project. | isolation source: Soil (2) enriched on wood chips | place: USA: Madison | collected 2015-01-15
AGCTCCGAAATCCGGTTTAACCGATACTCCAGGGTATTTCGGTGAATAAACAGCGCCTTCGAGGTCGCCAGCGGCTGCACGTTGTGACGGAACCAGGCCTGCAATGTGCGGCGCAGCAGGCCGTTGTTGTCCATGGCTTTCAGGCGCACTAATGGCCGCGCCAGCTCGTTGGCCTGCCAGCCGCCGCGCAGGCTGTCGAGCAGCACCGGCAGCATCAAATCCTGATAGAAATAACTGCGGCTTTCCGGCATACGCTGTTTACCCACCATCATGGTGGTGCGTGCGGTCCGCCAGGAGCGGGCGATACTGCCCGGCCCGGTGAAGTAGTTGCCCAGCGCAACGCGAAAACGCAGCTGGCCGTTCTCCTGCATGCGTGCAATCAGCTGATCCACACGGCGGCGATGGTCTTCTGCATCCCAGCGGCCAAACTGATTGAGCGCGGGTTTAAGCACCACCATTTCAGTCAGAGACACAATCGCCACCAGGTTATTGCGTTCCGGCGTCGCCAGCGCATTTTGCAGCTGCTGCAGCTCTGCCATGGCGCTGTCCACGCCAAGCTGGCCGCTATCGACCTCAATCACCGCCACCACGCGCGGCTGGTTCAGATCGATCCCCAACCGCTGCGCCCATTCGCTGAGTGCAGGCGTATGCTCATCCGCCTGTATAAGGTTCATGACCAGCTCTTCGCGCAGGCGGCTGTCCTGGGCGAGAAGGTGCATCAGGCGCGACTGCTCCAGCATCATCTCCGCCGTCATACAGACCAGCTCGCCGTATTTACGCAGCGACTCCGGCTCGCCGGTCAGACCGATTACCCCCACAATCTCACCTTCAAGGCGCAGCGGCAAATTGATGCCCTGACGTACGCCATGCAGGTGTTTCGCTACCGCATCGTCGATATCGACCACGCGGCCCTGGGAGAGTACCAGCAATGCACCTTCGTGCAATTCCCCAATACGCTCGCGATCGCCGCTGCCGATAATGCGACCGCGAGCATCCATCACGTTGATATTGGTATCAATGATGCGCATGGTGCGCGCCACGATATCCTGCGCCATTTTGGTATCAAGATGCCAGCCAGCCATGTAACCCTCCTGTGAGCAGAGCTCAAGCATAGGGAAGTTCAGCGACGGCTGCATTGTGCGAATGCACAAAGAGAGAGGGAGAAGTATGGAGTTGTGGTAACAGTCACAGAAACGAGAAAGCCCCTGCGAACAGGGGCTTGAGAGGATTACTGCATCAGCAGATAAAGCGAGGTATCACCACGCTGGATATTCAGCGCCAGCACGGAAGGCTTGCTGTCGAGAATTTTGCGCAGTTCAGCGATATTTTTCACCGGCTGCTGGTTAGCGCCCATGATCACATCACCTTTTTTCAGGCCGATACGGGCTGCCGGTGAATTCGCTTTCACGTTGTTCACCACCACGCCTTTGTCTGCGCCTTTATTGCTCATCTCGGCACCTTCAATCCCGCTGAAGATGGTGCTGGAATCCACCTGATTCTGGCTGCTCTGCTGCAGCTCCAGGCTTACGTTAACCGGCTTACCGTCGCGCAGCAGGCCGAGGGTGACTTTGCTGCCAATCGGCATCGAGCCCACTTCTGCACGCAGGGCGGCAAAGCTGCTGATCGGCTTACCGTTCAGGGAGGTGATCACATCCCCCGCTTTAATGCCCGCTTTCGCCGCGGAGGAATTCGGCATCACCTGGCTGACGAATGCCCCACGCTGGGCGTCAACCTTCATCGCTTTCGCCAGCTCGGAGTTTAGCTCAGTCCCGAGGATACCCAGCTCACCGCGTTTCACCTGGCCATACTGCACCATCTGAGCGGTCAGGTTTTTCACCATGTTGCTCGGGATAGCAAAACCGATACCGATGTTACCACCGTCCGGTGCCAGAATGGCGGTGTTGATACCGATCAGTTCACCGTTCAGATTCACCAGCGCACCGCCGGAGTTACCGCGGTTGATCGCCGCATCCGTCTGGATAAAGTTTTCGTAGTTTTCCGCGTTCAGGCCGCTACGACCCAGCGCAGAGACGATACCTGAAGTCACGGTTTCGCCCAGACCAAACGGGTTACCGATTGCCACGGTGTAGTCACCCACGCGCAGCGCGTCGGAATCGGCAAGCTTAATCGCCGTCAGGTTTTTCGGATCCTGAATCTGGATCAGCGCGATATCGGAGCGCGGATCTTTACCCACGACTTTGGCATCGAATTTACGACCGTCGCTCAGCTGAACTTTAATGGTACTGGCGTTATCCACAACGTGGTTGTTGGTTACCACGTAGCCTTTTGCGGCGTCAATGATGACACCCGAGCCAAGCGCCATGAATTTCTGCTGCTGGCCGCCGCCCTGGCTGTCATCTCCTGCTCCACCGCCCTGACAGAACGGGGAACTCTGGAATGGCGAACCGTCCTGGCAGAACGGCGAGTTGTCGCCGAAGAACTGCTGGAAGTTACGCGGCATACGCGGCGTATTGACGGTCGTGCTGCCCTCAACGTTAATACTCACCACCGATGGCATCACTTTTTCGAGCATCGGTGCCAGGCTTGGCATCTGCTGCGCGGTTGCTGCCGACGACGCGGTCTCGGCTGCAGTAGCAGTCAGAGGAGACAGCGCTAAACCTAAACTCAGAGCCAGTGCACTCATTGCTAATGTGGTTTTTTTCATGTTTCTCAATCTCGATTTACCAGATAACGCAAAATTGCTGTGTAACTCAGATTCGTTTTATACCGCTTAGTTCCGGGATTAAGTTTATGGAAAAAGTAAAAATTTATTGGTCGTCTTTACAAAACTCAGCGCTTATTCCACGGCCATGAGCTTGCGGTACTCATCCCAGGCATATAAATCTGTCATGCCGCTGATATAGTCCTGGATAAGGCGACAGCGATAATAATATTCCATCACTGGCCATTCCGGGGAGTGGCGCTCCAGCTTACCAATCGCTTCGACATACGCCAGACGATGACGGGTAGAAAGTTTCTGATAAAGCCGGGATTCGATAGGTATTCGCCGCACGCGCTCGTGTTCCACCAGCTCGCTGAATTCATCGACTGATAAGTGAAGCAACGGGGAATAAATTTCCAGTAACCCACTGATCACCCGGTATCCTTGCAGTTCTAATTGCTCCACGTCCGGATGGCTGAACACATGGCGCATCGCCACATGTTTATAAAGCTCAAGGAGTTGACTGAAACTGCTGTCATCTTCCAGCAGCGCGTGATTGAATTCCCCGCTGAAAATCAGCGGCAAATTATCAATAAAGCGCGACGCCGCGTAAGGCACCAGCTTATTTAATGTATTGACCCGCAAATACATAAAGAACTGATCTTCGGTACTGCGGCTGAGGGAATTCGAGCGCGATTTTTCCCAGGCATTTTCGACGACCTGAGAAAACAGCGACCCTTTTTCATGTTTACCCCAGGCATCATAAAGATGCTGATAAAGCTCCTCGACGCTGAATATTCTTTTCTCAACGGCGTCTTCCAGGTCGGCCACGCAATAGGAAATGTCATCGGCGGCTTCCATAATCCACGTCAATGGGAAACGCCCCTTTGGCGTTAATGAAAGTTCTTTACGCAGCCGCTCAATATAGGCCTCTTCAGAGAGATAGTAGCCCGGCTTTTTCATCAGGTAGCTGTGCGTGGCAGGCGTTTCTCCCATCCACCAGGCCGGGCGCGTGTATTTGAGTATGCAGCCCACCTGCGCCCACGTCAGATTCATGCGCATCAGGGAGTGCACCAGGCGGATCCCCTGCGCGTTACCTTCAAAATGGCAGAGATCCTGACGGACTTTGCGACGCAGATCGTTAAGGCTCTCTTCACCCTCACGCAGGCGTAAATCCCTCACCACGCAGCGATCGTCGTTCAGCGGCTGGCTTTTCGCGTCCAAAGGGAAAAGCCGCTGCTTAAACCAGTCGTTGATTGCCGCCTCGCCGAAATGGCCGAAGGGCGGGTTGCCGATGTCATGCATCAGGCAGGCCATCTCAACGATGCTTTCAAACGGCCCGGTCAGTTCATCCAGACCATAAGTTTCCAGCAGCCGCTGCTCTTTCAGGCGGCTCAAAATCTCTTTGGCAATGTAGCGCCCAACCTGCTGAACTTCCATAGAGTGGGTTAAGCGCGTGCGCACCGCGGCGTTACGCTCCAGCGGGAACACCTGGGTCTTTTGCTGCAAGCGCCGGATAGCGGGCGAGTTAATGATCCTCCCGCGATCGCTCTCGAAGATACGCAGGATCTCATGTTCGCTCTTTTCGCCCTGCGGCGAACGGAAACGTCGGTGCCAGTTAATTTTGGTGCGAAAATCGATTGGTGCCATGTGCTCCCCCGCGTGAGAATGCGTTTCCCCTTAACCGCATGATAGACTATGCATCTTAACAAGGCACATCGCGAGTAAATCTATGAAAATCGGCATTATTGGTGCAATGGAAGAAGAAGTTACGCTGCTGCGTGACAAAATTGAGAACCGTCAGACTCTCTCTCTGGGTGGTTGTGAGATCTACACCGGCCAGCTGAACGGTGTTGACGTGGCTCTGCTGAAATCTGGCATCGGTAAAGTTGCGGCTGCGCTGGGTGCGACCCTGCTGCTCGAACGCTGCAAGCCGGACGTGATCGTTAATACCGGCTCTGCGGGCGGTCTGGCGCCGACGCTGAAAGTGGGTGATATCGTCGTTTCCGACGAAGCACGTTACCACGATGCCGACGTGACCGCCTTCGGCTACGAATATGGTCAGCTTCCGGGTTGCCCGGCCGGGTTTAAAGCCGACGACAACCTAGTTGCCGCGGCAGAAAGCTGCATCGCAGAACTCAACCTCAACGCGGTACGCGGCCTGATTGTCAGCGGTGATGCGTTCATTAACGGCTCCGTGGGCCTGGCGAAAATCCGCCATAACTTCCCGCAGGCGGTTGCCGTTGAGATGGAAGCAACCGCGATTGCTCATGTTTGCCATAACTTTAGCGTACCGTTTGTGGTGGTTCGCGCGATTTCTGACGTGGCAGACCAGCAGTCCCACATTAGCTTTGACGAGTTCCTTGTTGTGGCGGCAAAACAGTCCACCGTGATGGTGGAGCGTCTGGTGCAGAAACTGGCTCGTGGCTAAACATACCGTCAGGGCGCTGGCCGCCCTGCTTCTTCTCGCACCGGCATGGCTTTTCGCCATGCCGCGTGTGATTACTCTCTCCCCCGCGAATACCGAATTGGCCTTTGCTGCCGGGATCACCCCTGTGGGCGTGAGTAGCTTTTCGGATTATCCCCCCCAGGCCGCCAGCATTGAGCAGGTCGCGACCTGGCAAGGTATGAATCTCGAGCGCATTGTGGCGCTTAAGCCTGACCTCGTGCTGGCCTGGCGTGGCGGCAATGCCGAGCGGCAGGTCAACCAACTGACCTCACTGGGTATTAAGGTCATGTGGGTGGACGCAGTCAGTATTGAGCAAATCGCCCAGACGCTGCGCGATCTGGCCCCTTTTAGCCCCACGCCCAAAAAAGCCGAGGACGCTGCGAAACAGATGCTCAGCGACTATGCAGCGCTGAAATCCCGGTACAACACCCCCGCCAAAAAACGCATCTTTCTGCAATTTGGTAGCCAGCCGTTGTTCACCACCGGAAAAGGGTCGATTCAGAACCAGGTGCTGGAAATCTGCGGCGGCGAAAATATCTTTGCAGCCAGCCGGGTACCCTGGCCTCAGGTTAGCCGTGAACAGGTGCTTGCACGCCAGCCGCAGGCCATCGTCGTGGTCGGAAATGCGAGCGATATTCCTAAAGTTGAACACTTCTGGCAAAGCCAGCTTAAAATTCCGGTGATCCCGCTCAACGGTGACTGGTTTGAACGCGCCAGCCCGCGTATTATCCTCGCCGCAAAACAACTCTGTGCCGCGCTGGCAGAGAGTCACTAACATAGATAAATACTTTTCGAGGATTTAACGATGCTCGTGTATTGGCTGGATATTCTTGGCACAGCCGTTTTTGCTATCTCCGGCGTTTTACTCGCCGGAAAACTGCGCATGGATCCGTTTGGCGTGCTGGTGCTGGGCGTTGTGACCGCCGTGGGCGGCGGAACAATCCGCGATATGGCGCTGGCAAATGGCCCGGTGTTTTGGGTAAAAGATCCCACCGATCTGGTGGTGGCGATGGTCACCTGCATGTTGACCATTGTACTGGTTCGTCAACCCCGCAGATTACCCAAATGGATATTGCCTGTGCTGGATGCCGTCGGCCTCGCCGTGTTTGTCGGTATTGGCGTTAATAAGGCGTTTAATGCGGGTACCGGTCCGATGGTGGCGATCTGCATGGGTGTATTAACCGGCGTGGGCGGCGGGATCATTCGCGACATTCTGGCGCGTGAAGTGCCGATGATCCTGCGTACTGAAATTTACGCGACGGCCTGTATTGTAGGGGGAATTGTTCACGCCACCGCGTATTACACCTTTGCGGTCCCGCTGGAAAATGCCGCGATGCTGGGGATGGTCGTGACGCTGGTGATACGTTTAGCGGCGATACGCTGGCACCTGAAGCTGCCGACGTTTGCGCTGGATGAGAATGGCAGGTAAATGCAAAACGGTAACCGCAAGGTTACCGTTTTTAGCGTTTTGCCGGGGTGAGGGCATCTTCCCGCACCCTCTTAAATACTGAACGACGAACCACACCCACAGGTGCTTGTTGCGTTCGGGTTGGTCACCACAAAGCGCGAACCTTCCAGACCTTCGGTGTAATCAACCGAACCACCGACCAGGTATTGCAGGCTCATCGGGTCAACCACCAGCGCGACGCCCTGCTTCTCGATGGTCATGTCGCCCTCGTTCACCTGGTCGTCAAAGGTAAAACCATACTGGAAGCCGCTGCAGCCACCACCGGTAATATAAACACGGAGTTTCAGTTCCGGATTGTCTTCATCGGCAATCAGGACTTTCACTTTTTTGGCTGCTGCTTCGGTAAATTCGAGCGGTACAGCTACTACGTCATCACTCATCTTATGCTCCCATGAATACTGCATACTGCTATTGGGTAAAAATCACCCAATTCTTTTTTTCATTATCTAATACCCTGGTAATTCATTCAAGTATTCTGCGTTGAGGCCCGTTCAGCCTCCTGTTTCGCCAGGGTCCGTGCAAGAATGGTGGAGTATAGCGGTTTTCCACCCAGGAATTGGGCTAATAGTGTCGCGCCGAGACAGGTAATGATCATTGGCAAAATGAGCTGGTAATTGTCCGTCATCTCAAGCACCAGCACGATCCCGGTCAAGGGTGCACGCAGGGACGCGGCGAGCAGCGCCCCCATTCCGGCGACGGCAAACGTCCCGGCTTCAAGATGATAGGCCGGGAAACCCACGGCCGCCGCCATGCCAAAAGCGGTTCCCAGCAGCGTGCCCAGCGCCAGCATAGGGGCAAAAATGCCGCCAGGCGCGCCGGAGGAGAAGCAGAGCACGGTAGTGATCACCCGCGAAATGAACATGAACAGCAAAAGACCAATGCTGAAATTCCCCGCCGCCGCAATGGGGATAAGCCCAAAGCCGCCACCTGCCGCGTTGGGTTCGATAAAGCCCAGAACCCCGCACATGCCGCCGAGCAGCCCCCCCACCAGCACCCATTTGGTCGTGTTGCCGCCGTGGATCCGCTGGAACATGTCCTGAGCACGTAAAATAAGGCTGTTAAACAGCGGGCCAACAATGCCAAAAATCATGCCGAGGATCAATTACAGCCACAGCGTATTGACCGGCGCATTGGTGAGCTTCCCGACCTCGATGACCGCCCCTTCGCCATTGAAAAGGCGAAAAACGATACTCGACATGATCACCCCGGTAAACACCGCTTTTATCGAGATCAGGTTGTAGCGAAACTGAGCGCGCATCTCTTCGATAATAAACAGGATCCCCGCCAGCGGAGCATTAAACGCGGCGGAAAGCCCTGCGGCGGCACCGGTTGCCAGCAGCGTATGGCGGGCTTCAGCACTGCGCATCCTGAACAGATCGCTGACCATACGGCCAACATTACCGCCCAGTTGTACGGTCGGCCCTTCGCGCCCGAGCACCATTCCCGCACCAAGCGTCCCCAACCCGCCGATAAACTTCACGGGAAGCACGCGCCACCAGCGGACCGGACGCAGCTCTTCGAGCGCCCCTTCTATTTCCGGGATCCCTGAACCGCCCGCTTCCGGGGCAAATTTCCGTACCAGAAAATAGCCCACCATGGCGAGCAGTGCAGATAAACCAAACGCCAGGATCCAGACCAGCCATTCGCGATCGGCGTAACCCGCAACGGTGCCAATACGCCAGTTAAGCACGCCATTGACGGCCTTTTCGAACGCGACGCCCGCCAGCCCCGCCAGCGTTCCCACCACGGCAGCGCCCAGCAGAATCGCCAGCGGCGTCTTGTCGCGGTTGAGCAGTCGTCGGATGCTGATACGGTGTCGCGCGCGCGCAAACTGTTGTTCTTCAAATGAGGGTGAGTCTGATTTCATTGCCTGTTCTTTTCGTCATACAAATCGCCGTCAGGATTTTACCAGAGACCGCCCCACCGTCTCCTGAAAATTACTTAACAAATCTTAAAGCATTGCCAGGGTAAAAATTTCATAACCATCCCCGAATCACTTAGAATAGTGTGCTTAATCATCTTATACGAACCAGGAACGACGCCATGAGCAAGTCTGAAAACCTCTACAGCGCAGCCCGCGAGCTTATTCCGGGTGGTGTGAACTCACCTGTGCGCGCCTTTACCGGCGTGGGCGGCACGCCGCTGTTTATCGAACGTGCTGACGGCGCGTATCTGTATGATGTCGATGGCAAAGCCTATATCGATTATGTCGGCTCCTGGGGCCCGATGGTGCTGGGGCACAACCACCCAACCATTCGTAACGCGGTGATTGAAGCGGCTCAGCGCGGCCTGAGCTTTGGTGCACCAACCGAAATGGAAGTCAAAATGGCGGAGCTGGTGACCGAACTGGTGCCCACCATGGACATGGTACGTATGGTGAACTCCGGAACCGAAGCCACCATGAGCGCCATTCGTCTGGCGCGTGGTTTTACCGGTCGCGATAAAATCATCAAATTCGAAGGTTGCTACCACGGCCACGCCGACTGTCTGCTGGTGAAAGCGGGCTCTGGCGCGCTGACGCTCGGCCAGCCAAACTCGCCGGGCGTACCGGCCGATTTCGCTAAGCATACCCTGACCTGTACCTACAACGATCTGGACACCGTTCGCGCGGCGTTCGAGCAGTATCCGCAGGAGATCGCCTGCATCATCGTTGAGCCGGTTGCGGGGAACATGAACTGCATCCCACCGCAACCTGACTTCCTGCCAGGCCTGCGCGCCCTGTGCGACGAGTTCGGTGCGCTGCTGATCATCGATGAAGTGATGACCGGCTTCCGCGTGGCGCTGGCGGGTGCTCAGTCTTACTACGGCGTTGAGCCAGACCTCACCTGCCTCGGCAAAATCATCGGCGGCGGCATGCCGGTCGGGGCATTCGGCGGTCATAAAGACGTCATGGAAGCGCTGGCACCAACCGGCCCGGTTTACCAGGCGGGCACGCTCTCCGGTAACCCTATCGCGATGGCAGCGGGTTTCGCCTGCCTGACCGAAGTGGCTCAGCCGGGTATTCACGAAACCCTGACCGACCTGACCACGCAGCTGGCAACCGGTCTGCTGGAAGCGGCAGAAGAGGCCGGTATTCCTCTGGTGGTCAACCACGTTGGCGGCATGTTCGGGATTTTCTTCACCGAGGCGAAAACCGTGACCTGCTATCAGGATGTGGTGAAGTGCGACGTTGAACGCTTCAAGCGCTTCTTCCACCTGATGCTGGACGAAGGTGTATACCTCGCGCCGTCCGCGTTCGAAGCGGGCTTTATGTCCGTGGCGCACAGCGAAGAAGATATCAACAACACCATCGACGCGGCGCGTAAGGTGTTTGCGAAGCTGTAAGGGCATTGCCGGGTGGCGCTAACGCTTACCCGGCCTACGATTGTTCTCCCTCTCCCCGTGGGAGAGGGCATCAGGCCGCACCTGACTACCGGCTCTGCTTTCTCAACAGATAAATAAAGTACGGCGCACCGATAAAGGTCGACAGCAGACCCGCAGGGATCTGATACGGGAACAGCACCATTCTTCCGCACCAGTCCGCGAACACCAGCATCACCCCGCCCGTCAGGGCCGACATCACGATATGCGGTATCGTCCGGCGGAAGCCCATCATTCTGGCAATATGTGGCGCCATTAACCCCACAAAACTCAGCGGTCCAATCGTCATGGTTGCCGTCGCCGTCAGGCACGCAGCCAGCAGCAGCAGCGCCACGCGCGCTGGCGTCAGCGCCATCCCCACCGCACGCGCGGTTTCACCGCCAAGCGGCAGGATGGTCATCCAGCGACGGCACAGCGGAACTACCGCCAGCAGCGCGATCATGACGATCCCTGACCAGACAACCTGACTGCCGGTGGCATTGTAGGTTGAGCCAGAAATCCATGTCAGGATCTTCGCCATACGCGGATCGCCGCTGGCCTGCAGCATCATCAGCAGCATCGTGAAGGCGGTGCTCAGCGCCATCCCGGCCAGCAGCATACGGTGAGGTGAAAATCCGCCGCGACCGGCAGCAATCAGGATAATCATCAGCGTGACCGCCGCACCGATACTTCCGGCAGGCAGTAGCCAGCCAAACGCATTGCCCGGCACGAAGAACAGCATAAGGACCACGCCAAACGCCGCGCCAGAACTGATACCCAGGACTTCCGGGCTTGCCATCGGGTTGCCGGTGAGACGTTGAATAATGCACCCCGCTACCGCCAGCATCACGCCTGCGATCAGCGCAGCGAAGATACGTGGCCAGCGCCACTGCAGCAGTTCATTGAGTAAATCACCCGTTGCCCAATGCCAGCCCGAGGCATCGCGTCCGAAGGAGAGCGCCGCGAACGAGGCAATGATCAGCACCGCCAGTCCCGCCAGGCTAAACCACAGGACCGACTGCCGTTCAGCATGGACCTTATCACCCGCATCCATGGCGGGCGCGCTCATGCTGCGCAGGCGCGGCAGCAGCCACAGCAGCAGCGGCGCACCGACGAGTGCGGTCACCGACCCGGTAGAAACTTCCATCCAGACTCGCGCCAGCCAGAGAATCATTTGATCGGAAAGCCAGAGGATCAGCGCCCCAATCAGTGGCGCCAGCATCAGACGCGTCAGCAAACGACGCGCCCCAAGCATTTTCGCCAGTAGCGGCGCAAACAGGCCGATAAACCCGATGATGCCGACCGCATTTACCAGCAAAGCACTTAGCACAATCGCCAGCGCCAGCGCGCCCAGACGCGCCAGCGACAGGGCAAGACCCAGATTGCGCGCCACGCCGTCGTCCAGCCCCATTAGGGTCAGCGGACGTAGCAGCAGCAGCGTCAGCACCACGCCGCCAATCAACTGTGGCCACAGGCGCTGCACGATGCTCCAGTCGGTCTGGGTAAGCGTCCCGGTACTCCACATGAACATGCTTTGCAGCTGATCGTGATGGAACAGCACCAGCAGCTGGTTGATCGCCCCGCAGTAAAGGCTGACCACCAGACCCGCGAGGATCAGCGTGACCGGTGAAAGACGTTTACCCCAGGCCACACCAAAGACCAGCGCACCCACCACGCATGCCCCCGCGAGTGCTGCAAACTGCGAGGTTAACGCACCCGGTAGCGCCCACAGCGTGGTAATGGTGATCCCAAGCTGTGCGCCGGTTGCGACCCCCAGCGTGGTCGGTTCGGCCAGCGGGTTACGTAAAACCTGCTGGAAAAGCACGCCCACCAGCCCTAAACCGGCGCCGACTAAAAGGGAGATCGCCAGACGCGGCAGCAGGCTGTAGTGGAACAGCATTTGCTGAATATTATCGATATCCGGCGCGGCAAAGGCAGCGCCCCACTGTTCGCGCGGTAACGCGGTCGAGAGGTTGAACCAGGTTAACGCCAGCGCGACAAGGCAAAGCAGCGCCAGCAGAAGCGCCGGGAAACGGGCAATGCGCGTACTCATGCCTTGCCTCCCATCGCGGTGTCCAGCACGCGGGCAAAATGCATCGCCGACAGCGTCGCGCCGTAGAACCACACCGCCGGCGCGCGCAGGAAACGTTTCTCGCGTACGAACGGCATCGCCTGCCAGAGCGGGGTCGCCATCAGGGTTTGCATTTCGCGCTCGTTGCCGTGATCGAAGCACAGCACGTCCACATCGCGAAATGCCGCCAGGCGATCAATGCCGACGGCGGTACTGCCCCAGAAGGTCATCTCTCCTTCCCAGGCGTTGCGAATACCGAAGCTGTCGAGCACTTCCTGGAACAGGCAGTTATTGCCGAAGACCAGCATATGCCGGGCATCCAGCAGCGTCACCATCAGTAAAGGACGGTCGCCCCGGTGAGCAAAGCGCGGCTTCAGGGAGTCAATCAGGGCATCAAATTCGTCGAGGTGTTTTTTGGCCTCCGCCTCGCGGTTGAGGAAATGCGCCATCTCGTTAATGGAGTTTTTTGCCATAGCCAGCGGTTTTTTACCGTCGCTGAAAGAGAATCCGCGCCCTGGCGCAATGCGCGCCATGGTCTCTTCTGACGGACCGTAGCCCGCTGACCAGAACAGGAACGACGGTTTCATCTGGATAAGCAGTTCGAGGTTTGGCTCCGTTCGCAGGCCGATGTCGATGACCGAGTCCGGCAGCTTCGGCTCGTTCACCCAGAGGTTATAGTTAGGAATGTCCGCCACACCATACGGCGTGACGCCGAGCGCCATCATCAGCTCGACCGGCAGCCATTCCAGCGCCACAATCCGATGCGGATCTATCGCGGCGGCACGGGCAGTATTCATTTTTAACAGCAGCGGTGACAGCGCCATCGCCATCAGCAGGCGACGGCGGCTCATTGAGATTGAATCCAGCATCAGTAGACGAAGCTCACCGGTGCAGCCCCGGCTGGGTGAGGCAAAATCCCCATCGGAATACCGTAAATGGTTTCCAGCGTTTCGCTACGCATCAGCTCGGACGGCGTTCCCTGCGCAATCATCTCGCCCCCGCGCAGCGCGACGAGATAATCACAGTAGCGCGCGGCCATGTTGATATCATGCAGTACCGCAATCACCGTTAGCCCACGCTGCTGGCTTAAACGATGCACCAGCGCCAGAACGTCGACCTGGTGGGCAATATCCAGTGCAGACGTCGGTTCGTCGAGCAGCAGGCAACGGCTGTCCTGCGCCACCAGCATCGCAATCCACGCGCGCTGACGTTCGCCGCCGGACAGGCTATCCACCAGACGGTGCGCCAGCGGCTTTAATCCTACCAGCGCAATCGCCTCTTCCACTTTCTCTCTGTCGGCCACGCCGAAGCGACCAAGCGCCCCGTGCCACGGATAACGACCAATCGCCACCAGCTCACGCACCGTCATCCCTTCTGCCTGCGGTAACTGCTGCGGCAGATACGCCACCTTGCGGGCAAAGGCCTTGCTGTTCCAGCTTTCCAGCGGCTGACCGTCCAGCAGGATATCGCCTTCCGACGGCGGCTGATGGCGCCCAAGCATCTTAAGCAACGTGGACTTACCGGAACCGTTGTGACCAATCAGGCCAGTGACTTTACCGGCAGGGAATGTCAAAGAGAGCGGATGCAGCAGGGTGCGCCCGGGTACGCGAAAGGAGAGATTGCTGAGCGAAAAGGTGGTGTCGGATTGCGTTTGATTATCCTGCATATCAGCCAACTTAAATAAAAAGGGCACGGCGAACCGTGCCCGAAGAGAGATTAGAAGCGGAAGGTCGCGGTGGCAACAACCTGACGTCCAGCGCCCCAGTAGCATGCATATTCGCTATAGCAGCTGGAAACGTACTCGCGGTCAAAGATGTTGTTCACGTTGACGCCGACTGAAGAGCCTGGCATTCCGAAGCGCGCCAGATCGTATTTCACCGTCGCATCCGCCAGCGCGTAACCCGCAACGTTAAACGACTCGTAGGCTTTCGGTGAGGCGGCGGAGTAGTAGGACACGGTATTGCCGATATAACGGGTACCCGCACCGACAGTCAGACCGCTCAGCGCCGTTTCGTGGAAGGTATAATCCGCCCACAGAGAGGCCATATTGCGTGGCACTTCTGCCGGGCGACGGCCTTCATACCAGGTATCGTGCGTATATTCCGCATCGGTGTAGCTGTAGGATGCCGTCACGTTCACGTTGGCAGACACGGCCGCTTTCGCTTCCAGTTCGAAGCCACGGGAACGGATTTCTCCTCCCTGCACGCTAAAGCCGCTGGTCGGGTTCGCAGGATCGGCGGTCAGGTTGTTATTCTTGGTCAGCTGGTACACCGCTGCAGTGACAACAACAGGTAGATCTTTCGGGACATACTTCACGCCCGCTTCGTACTGCTTGCCGCGAGCCGGATCGAACGGCTTACCGTTCTGGGTCGTCCCCGAAATCGGTTCGAAAGATTCGCTATAGCTAAAGTACGGCGTGATACCGTTGTCGAACAGGTAGTTAATGCCCCCGCGCCAGGTGAATGCCTGGTCGTTAATTTCCGCGGTGGTTCCGCTGGCGCGATTCAGGGCTGACGTTTTTGCAAAGTCATAGCGGCCACCCATCGTGAGCACCCACTTATCCCACTCAGCCTGATCCTGAGCATACAGGCCCGTTTGCTCCTGACGGTTAAGCATCTGATACAGGTAGTAAACATCGACGTTCGGATTACCGTACTCAGGCTTCGTCATGCTGATAGGATCAGCGGTGCCATAGTCAGCGTTAATGTCATTACGCATGCGAAGGTAATCAACACCCGTTAACAGGGTATGATCAACTGCGCCGGTCGCAAATTTGGACTGAAGCTGCGTATCAACGGTGAAAGAATTCAGATTTTCATCAGAACGGACATAGGCACGGCTGATTTGTGCCGGGGCGATATAGCCATTGCCGTAGACTGAGCGGTAAAGGGTATTGATTTTGCTGTAGCGCAGATTTTGACGCACGGTGAAGGTGTCGTCGAATTGATGCGAGAAGCTATACCCCACCATCTTCTGACGACGGGAGATCTTGTTATCTTCCTCGCCTTCATTGAAGTCGGTCGGCAGTTTATGCGCGTTGCCGTTGGCGTCGTAGTAAGGCACAACGGTGCCTTCACGCGGCAGCCAGCCGTAATAGCCCGCATCCGGATCGCTCTGGAAGTTGCTCAGGAAAGTAAAATCGGTTTTCTCATCAGGACGCCAGCTGAAGGAAGGCGCAATCGCGTAGCGGGTAGACTTCACCATTTCCTGCTGCGCATTTTCACTGCGCCCCAGACCGGTCAGACGGTATGCCCATACGCCGTCATCGTCAATCGCATCGCTGAAGTCAAACCCGGTTTGCCACAGGTTATCCGTTCCCATTTTGAACTGGATTTCTTTCAACGGCTCGGTGGTTGGGCGCTTGCTCACCATACTCACCACTCCGCCCGGATGGCTTTTACCATACAGCACGGACGTTGGGCCACGCAGCAGTTCGACGCGCTCAAGGAAATAGGGATCCATAGAGGCTTCAGAATAGTTATCACCCTGCAGCTTCATGCCAGCCAGATACGGGAGCGTGTTTACTGTGCAGG
>PJTT01000711.1_pt1 | contig 15422 bp, 10 predicted proteins | sample 1512261 | NCBI WGS metagenome assembly PJTT01 (sample SAMN08177685, study PRJNA422409) | Soil metagenome, whole genome shotgun sequencing project. | isolation source: Soil (2) enriched on wood chips | place: USA: Madison | collected 2015-01-15
CGAAGTGGAAGCCCGCCGCCTGGCGGTGGTCTCGGCACAGAGCGCGTATGACGCATCGCAGGTCGGCCTGGAAGTGGGTACCCGCACCGTGCTGGACGTGATCCAGAACCAGCGCATCCTGTTCTCGGCGCAGCTGGACTACGCCAACGCGCGCTACACCTTCCTGCAGAACCGCCTGCTGCTGAGCCAGTCGCTGGGTGCGCTGGATGTGGCGGAACTGCAGGACATCAACCGCCTGCTGACCCAGGATGCCGGCAACCCGGCGACGACCACGAACTGAGCCGTCGCCTTCCGGTAGAACGAAGAAGCCACCCGCAAGGGTGGCTTTTTTGTGGGCGCGGGTCGCGAGATGTGCATCCACGCATGGCGTGGATCGACCGACTGCGCGTGTATCCAAGCATGGCGTGGATCTACCGGGTACGCGTGCATCCACGCGTGGCGTGGATCTACCGGGTGCGCGTGCATCCACGCATGGGGTGGATCTACCGACTGCGCGTGCATCCACTGGAGGGAGGCGTTGATTGCAGTAGAGCCACGCCATGCGTGGCTGCCGTGCGCGATCCCGTGCCTACCCCAGCCAAGGCAGGATCTGCCGGGCCAGCGGCGCCAGGCACAACAACGCCGCCAACGGCGCCAGCAGGCGGATCATCGCCACGCGACGCGGTGGCACCTGTGGGTACGGGCGCAGCAGGCCCAGGCACAGCACCGCCAGCACCGGCAGCGCGCCGAAGCCCGGTGGCAGCACCTCGCGCTCAGGCAACCACGGCACCAGCAGCATGGCCAGCGCCGCCACGCCGAAGGCCAGCGTCACCCGGCCCGTGTCGCGATCATCAGGGCCGCCGCCCGATCGCCGCCACAGCGCCGGCAGCAGGTCCATCATCATCAGCAGCACCACCACCTGCAGCGCCACCAGCCCGGCCCAGCCCGCCAGCGGCAGCAGCGGCAACATCCACTGCAGGTGCGGCACGCCCTGCACGGCCACCGACAGCGGCCGCGTGCTGTCCAGCGCGGCGAACTGCACCAGGCCCGACTGCAGCGCCGCCAGGCCCATCAGCATCAGCATCGCGACCAGGACCGCGCCACCGCCCACCCGGGTCAGCTGCCGATGGGGCTGTTGCACCCGCGGGGCCATGCCCAGCAGCAGCCCGGCGCTGGCAAACACCCCCAGCAGGGGCACGGCCGCGGCCACCACGCCGCCCAGCCCGAACCGCTGCGGCCCGGTCGATGACGGCATCCACGGCACCCAGTTGCCGTAGTGCACGTAGCGTGCGGCCAGCAGGACCAGCAGCAGGCCCACGCCCAACTTCACGCCCAGCAGCACACAGGCCAGTCGTACCGCCCGGCGCGGGCGCAGCATGGCCGCCACGCCCACCGGCAACAGCCCCAGCGCCGCTGCCAGCGGCATCGGCAACCAGCGCTGCGGCGGCTGGCCCAGCGCACTGACGGTCGCGTACAGGTGGTGGGCACCCGACTGCGCGGCGCCGGCCAGGGTGGCCAGCAGATCCAGCAGCAGCAGCCCCAGCAGAACGGCTGCAGGCCGCGGCCCGCACACGTCCAGCAGCGCTGCCGGCAGCCCGGCCCCACCGGGCATGCGGCGCATCACTTCGCGCAGGCAGAACAGCAGCGGCGCCGTACCTGCGGCGGCCAGCAGCAGGCTCAGGACGATGGCCGGCCCTGCCCGTGCCGCGGTGTTCTGCCCGACCAGCGCGATCACGCTGCCACCGATCAGCAGGGTCAGCGCCAGCACCAGCAGGTGGTCGCTGCCCAACCGGTCGAATGCCGCGCGTCGGCTGCCTGGATCGGCACCGCTGTCGTCCTTCATCACAAGCTCCCTTGATGCCGCCCAAGCATGGTCGACATCAGGCTGGCAGCCCGGACAACGAGACGGAATCAGAATCGGCCGAACGTGTGCTGCGTTGTGATGGCACGCACGCGAGGCAGCACCTGGCGGCCCGGCTACGACAGTGCGGACGTCATCAAGCAGGCTTGAAATTGTTGAACGCGACAGTGCCTGGGCGGCACCCCGCCCTCGCCTCAGTCGCGCGGCGGCGGCAGGTGCGGGGCGACCAGCGCCAGCGTGCGCTGCAGGGCGCCACGCCCGTTGCTCACCAGGGTGCAGCCGGCCCGCGCCATGTCCTCGCGGGCCTGCGCATCATCAAGCAGGTGCTGCAGCAGGTCGCCCACCGCCTGCACGTCCTCGCCGATCAGCAGCGCCCCGGCCTCGCGCATGCGCCGGGAAATCTCGGCGAAGTTGTGCAGGTGCGGGCCGGTCACCGCCGCCGTGCCCATCGCCGCCGGTTCCAGCAGGTTGTGCCCGCCGATGGCCTGCAGGCTGCCGCCGACGAAGGCGACCTGCGCGCAGCCGTAGAACGGCATCAGTTCGCCCAGCGTGTCGATGACGAACACCTCGGTGCTGGCCCCCGGCCACTGCTGTGCACGGCGCGTGGCCACGCTCCAGCCCTGCTCGCGGGCCAGCGCTTCGACCTTGGGGAAGCGCTCGGGATGGCGCGGCGCCCACAGCAGCAGCAGGTCCGGATGGCGCTCGCGCAGGCGCCGGTGCAGGTCGATCACCGCCTGCTCTTCGCCATCGTGGGTGCTGGCCGCGATCCACACCGGCCGCGTGGCCGGCACCTTCGCGTGGAACTGGGCCACGAACGGCCGCACGTCCGGCGTGGTGATGTCGAACTTCAGGTTGCCCAGCGCCTGCACCTGCTCCGGCGCCGCGCCCAACTGCACGAAGCGCGCGGCATCGTCATCCGACTGTGCGGCCACGCAGGTGACGGTGCGCAGCGCGCGGCGGATGAGGGCGGCCAGCACCCGGTAGCCACGCAGCGAACGGGCCGACAGGCGGGCGTTGAGGATGTAGACCGGGATGCGGCGGTCACGGCAGCCGAACAGCATGTTCGGCCACAGTTCGGTTTCCAGGATCAGGGCCAGGCTGGGCTGGAAGTGGCCGAGGAAGCGGTTCACGCTGCCCGGCACGTCATACGGCAGGTAGACGTGGTCCAGCGCGTCGCCCCACAGCGCGCGCACCCGTTCCGAACCGGTCGGGGTGATGGTGGTGATGACCCAGCGGATGTCCGGGCGCTGCTCGCGCAGGGCGTTGACCAGCGGCGCGGCGGCGTTGACCTCGCCCACCGAGACCGCGTGCAGCCAGACCCGCGGCTGGCCGGTTGGCTGCGGGTAGGACGCATAGCGTTCATCCCAGCGCCGGAAGTATTCACGGACCCGGAAGCCGCGCCACACCAGGTGGTACACGGTGATCGGCAGCAGGATGTAGAGCACGGCCGAATACAGGCCGCGCAGGATCCATTCGACAGGGTCTTTACGCATGCAGCAAGGATACGGGAGCCCCCCGGGAAAGACACGCGGCGGGGTTGGTAGAATGGCGGCATGTCCGATGCCTCTACCGCCGTCCGCCCGTCCCTGGCCGATCCCCGCAACTGGCCGATGTTCGCGGCCATGTTTGCTGCGTTCGGCATCGCCCGGCTGCCCTGGATGCTGCAGCGCGCGCTCGGCCGCGGCGTCGGCTGGATCACCTGGCGCACGCTTGGCAGCCGCCGCCGTGCCGCCGAGGTCAACCTCAAGCTGTGCTTCCCCGAGAAGGACGAGGCCTGGCGCAACCGGCTGGTGCGGGACAGCTTCGACGCCCTTGGCGTGGGCATCTTCGAATGCGCGCGTTCGTGGTGGGGCAGCATCGACAGCATCCGCCCGCAGGTGCAGATCGAAGGGCTGGAACACCTCAAGCAGATGCAGGCCGAAGGCCGCGGCGTGCTGCTGGTCTCGGGCCACTTCATGACCCTGGAGATGTGCGGCCGCCTGCTGTGCGACCACGTCGACCTGTCGGGCATGTACCGCAAGCACAAGAACCCGGTGTACGAGTGGGCGGTGAAGTTCGGCCGGCTGCGCTATGCCAAGGCGATGTACGCCAACGAGGATATCCGTGCCACCGTGCGCCACCTGAAGAAGGGCGGTTTCCTGTGGTATGCACCGGACCAGGACATGCGCGGCAAGGACACCGTGTTCGTGCCGTTCTTCGGCCATACCGCTGCCACCATCACCGCCACCCACCAGCTGGCGCGGATGACCGGCTGCGCGGTGATCCCCTACTTCCACCGTCGCGAGGGCGGGAAGTACTTCCTGAAGATCGGCGCGCCGCTGGAGAACTTCCCCAGCGAGGACGTGGAAGCCGATACCACGCGGGTCAACCAGGCCATCGAGCAGATGGTGCGCGAGGCCCCGGACCAGTACCTGTGGATCCACCGGCGCTTCAAGCGCCAGCCGGGCGGCCGCAGCGATTTCTACAAGTAGATCCACGCCATGCGTGGATGATGTCCAGCCGACGCCACCGTTTTACAACGGCCACCGGCACCACGCATAGGGGTACTCCCCCAACTCGCACGCCAACCCGGCCCGCACCGGATTGGCCATGATGTACATCGCCTTCTCGTGCAATGACTCGTCGCTGCGTACCGCATGGTCGCGGTACCCGTGCTGCCAGAGTGCGCCGCGCCGGCCCAGCTGCTGGTTCAGCAGACGGCTGCTGCGGGATTTGAGCAGCGACATGCATTCGGCCAGGGTGCCCGTCTGCAGCTCCATCAACCAGTGCAGGTGGTCGGGCATCACCACCCAGGCAAGGCTGTGGCTGATACCGGCGCGCTCGACGAAGCGCAGGGCGTCGACCAGCACCGCGACGCTGGCGGCATCGGCGAAGAACGGTTCACGACCGTGGGTGGTCGTGGTCAATGAGTACACGATGCCGGTGCTGGAGTGGCGACCGTAACGGAGTTTTGGGCTGGCCATGGCGCCAGCGTGCGGTATGCACGCGAGCGTCGGTATTGGGGGGTTGCCCGTATTGGTGTCGGGAAAGCTCCATCCACGCATGGCGTGGATGCCCGATCACGCGGCCTTTGGTACGTCGTCCGGTTCGCGGGCCAGCAGGGTGCCGACGAACAGCGCGGCCAGCAGCACCGTCACCCCGCCCCAGAACGCGGAATAGAACGCCAGGTGCGTGTTGAGCGGGAATACGGTGGCGGCCAGCGCCAGCATCGCCGGGCGTGCGCGCTCGCGTGCCGCCGGCGGTGCGAAGCGCCAGGCACGCCAGGCCTGGGCGACGGCAGCCAGCCACAGCAGCAGGCCGAGCACGCCGGTTTCGGCGAGGATTTCCAGCACGATCTGGTGCGCGTGCAGCGCCGGTTCGGCACCCCACACTGCCGGCCCCTGCTCGTCCACGCACTGCGGGTAGGCATCGCGGAAGCCGCGGGCGCCGACGCCGTTGATGGGGTGCCCGGCAATCATGCAGCCGGCCGCGCTCCAGATGCGGGCGCGCCCGGACAACGCCTGGTCGACGCCATCGGTGCCGCCATCCCAGGCCATCGCGGTACGCGTCACGCGCTCGCGCAGCTGCGGCACGCTGGCGGTCAGCGCTGCCGACGCCAGCACGCCGGCCAGCGCCAGCAGGCCCAGCCGCTTCCAGCCCAGCTGGCGCACGCCGCTGTAGGCGACGATGACGGCGAAGGTGATCCAGGACGCGCGCGAACCTGCCAGCAGCAGCACGATGGCCAGCGCCGCGCCGGCCAGCAGCCAGCCCGGCGTACCGAAGCGGCGCGCGGCCGGCAGCAGCAGGAACGGCGAGAGGCTGGCCAGAACCTGGCCGAACTTGAGGTTGCACGGCCCCAGCGGACCGCTGAGGCGGTCGGCCAGCGCCATCTCCTCGGCCGGGCACAGCGCATGGCCGCTGACCGCCAGCTTGAGCTGCTGCAGCGACCAGAACCACGGGCTGGTGCCCGCCACCGCCTGTACCAGCGCATCCAGCGTCCACAGCGCGGTGATCAGCGCCAGGCCACCGAAGATCAGGCGCCGCCGCTGCGGCGTGGCCACGGCGATCGCCACCAGCCACATGAAAGGCAGGTAGCGCAGGCCGGCGGCGGCCTTGGTCCACGAGGCGGCGGGGTCGATCGCATCGAATGCCGAGAATGCCTGCGGCAGCCAGTAACCGAGGAACAGGATCGAGGTCAGTGCCCACGCGGCCGGCGTCAGCAGGTGAGGCCGGCGCTGCAGGCGGCGCATGACCATGCGCACCGCGGCGTATACCGCGCCGAGGCCGAGCACGGTCTCGGCGATGCCCGGCAACGGCCACAGGGCCACATAGGCCAGCACCCACCACGGCGCCCAGCGCCCGGCGCGCGCGTCACCCGCGATGGGGGCGGCGTCAGCCTGCAAGGTCGGCATAGAGACGGAGGGTGTCGCGCTGCATGGCCTGCAGGGTAAACGGGATACGGCCCGGCAAGGACGGCGGCTGTGCCAGCAGGGCCAGCGCACGTTCACCCAGCGCCTGGGCATCGCCCAGCGGCACCGCGCCGGCCGGCTGCAGCTGCTGCAGCAGTTCGCCCACGCCGCCATGGTCCCAGCCCAGCACCGGGCGTCCGACCGACAGCGCCTCGACCACGGTACGGCCGAAGGCTTCGGGCTTGTCCGACAGCTGCAGCACCAGATCGCTGGCCGCGTAGGCCTGGGCGATCCGCGCGGTCGGGGGCGTGATCTGCACCGCCTCGGCCACGCCCAGCGCGGTCGCCTGGCGGCGCAGCTCGGCTACGTAGGCTTCACGCCCGGGCTCATCGGTGCCCAGCATCCACAGCTGCGCCGGTACGCCGGCAGCGCGCACGCCGGCCAGCAGCTGCAGGGCATGCGCATGGCCTTTCAGGCGGGTGCCGCGGCCCGGCAGCAGCAGCAGCGGGCCGTCGACCTGGGCCAGCCAGGGGTACTCGGCGGCCAGCGCCAGCCGCGGCCGGCGGTCGGCACGGGCCACGCGCGGGAACTGGCTGGCATCGACGCCGCGCGGAATGACCTGCAGGGCCTGTTCCGGCACCGTCGGATAATGCTGGCGCACGTAGTCGCGCACCGTGCTGGACACGCAGATGACGCGCTCGCCGCTGGTCATGACCGCGCTGTAGCGGCTGGGCGAATTCAACCCATGCACGGTGGTCACCCAGTGCGGGCGCTGCGCGGCGGGCATCGCCCGGATCGCGTACAGGCCCAGCCACGCCGGCAGGCGCGAACGCGCATGCACGATGTCCGCGCCGACCTCGGCGAACAACCGCCGCAGGGTGGGCAGGTGGCGCAGGGTCAGCAGCGATTTGCGGCCGATATCAAGGGTGAGGTGCTCGGCCCCGCTGTCCAGCAGCGGCTGCACCAGGCGGCCACCGGCGGACACCACCAGCGCGCGATGGCCGGCGGCGGCCAGGGCCGCAGCGATTTCCAGGGTCGAGCGCTCGACGCCACCGGAGTGCAGCGCCGGCAGCAACTGCACCACGGTCAGTCGGCGCATCAACGGGCCTGCTTAGTCGGCCAGCACGAAGGTGGAACCGCAGTACGGGCACTGCGCTTCGCCATTGGGCTCGTCTTCGATCGGCAGGTACACGCGCGGATGCGAGTTCCACAGCGCCATTTCCGGGGTCGGGCAGCTCAGCGGCAGGTCGCTGCGGTGCACGGTGTAGCGCTTTTCGGCGTTGGCGGGCGCGGTGGCGGTATGGCTCATGGCGGGTGTCGATGAACGGATTGCGAGGCCTGCGATTCTAGCACCTTGGGGCGGCACCCCGGCCGCCCCCTGCCCTTTGCCCCCGCCGCAGGCGCCTGCCGGGGCCAGCCGCTGGCTGGCCCCGGGGTCCAGGCGCATCGCCCTACTGGAAGTCCAGCGACAGCTCCAGGAAGGCCGAACGGCCGAAGGCGTTGTAGATGCCCTGGTCGTAGTACGGCCAGTTGCCGTTGCTGCGGTCGATCGGCGGCATCTCGTCGGTCAGGTTGTTGACCGTCAGCAGCAGGCTGGCCAGATCGTTGATGCGGTAACCGACGGTGGCGTTCCAGGTGGTCCACGGGCCGATGTTGCGCTGCTCGCCGCGGCTGTCCCAGGAGGGCGCATTGCGTATGCCGAAGGCGCTGGCGGTGAACGGCCCGCGCTTCCAGTTCACCCCCAGCGTGGCGCGGTACTGCAGTTCGTTGGAATTGGCGCAGCACAACTGGTCGTAGACCGGGTCGCCTTCCTTGTCCTGGGTGGTGTGCTTGAGCGGCCGGTAGTAGCCGGCATTGACCGCGAAATCACCCACCGACTGCGTGTTCCAGCGATAGTCCAGCGCCGCCTGCACGCCGTTCTGGCGCTGGCTGGCGATGTTGATCGGATACGAGAACACCTTGTCCACGCCGTTCGGGTTGAGCGGATCGGTGGCCGGCTTGCGCTGCACCTGGCCCAGCACCTGCTGGCAGGTGGGCGACGTGATGTCGAACTGGGTCTGCCCGTTTTCCGAGACCCCCAGCCGGCAGTTGGCCTCGGTGTCGAGGATGCTGTCGGTACCGAGGATGCGCACTTCGTTTTCGATGACCACCGAGTTGTAGTCCACCGACATCGTCAGGGCATTGTCCAGCGTCGACCACACCACGCCATAGGTGAAGGTGCGCGCGGTGATGTCCTTCAGGTCGCGGTTGCCGGTGCTGGAGGAGAGCACCGACAGGCCCGACTGGTCGCACTCGTCGAAATTGTCGGAGGTGTAGCCGGCCTGCCGGCATTGGTAGAGATCGGTGTTGGTGGTGTAGCCACTGCTTTCGCGCGAGAACAGGTAGAACATGTCCGGCGAGCGGAACGCGGTGGCGTAGCTGCCGCGCAGCAGCAGCGATTCGATCGGCCGGTACTCCAGGCCCAGCTTCCAGGTGGCCTTGCCGTTGCCACCGCCGCCCTGCAGGGCGTACTTGTCGTAGCGGCCGGACAGGTTGGCGCTGAACGTATCGAAGATCGGCACCTGCAGTTCTGCACCCAGCGCGTACAGGTCACGCTGGCCCTGCGCCGACGTGCCGGCAGTCTGCCCGCGGAACAGCACGCCCGCATTCGGGTCGGCCGACTGGTTGAAGAACTTCTCGCGCTGGCCCTGCGCGATCAGCGCGAAGCCGACGTCGCCGGCCGGCAGGGTGAACAGCGAGCGATCGGTCAGCAGCGCCGTCACTGCCGTGCGCGAGGCACTGGAAGCAGCACGGTTGAGGCCGCTGAAGCTGTCGTACTGGTCGCGGTTGATCGGCTGGTACAGGCGCGACAGGTCCGGCGCGTAGACCTCGTAGCCATCCTGCATGCCCAGCATCGGCCCCAGGTAGTAATCGTCCACGCCGTTGCGGGCGAGGAAGTCCGTGGATTTGCGGGTGACATCGGTGCTGGAGCGGTTGACGTAGACGTCGTAGTCGAAGCCACCGAGCACGCCGCGCACGCCGGCGGTGACATTCAGCGAGCGCGTGTAGACACGCTGGTCCTTGGCATCCAGGCCGACTTCCTCGGGCGCATAGATGCGCTGCCACTGTTCGTACTGGCCACTGGTCTGGTTGTAGAAGGTCTTGTTCCAGAACGGGCTGCCGCCGCTGTAGGTCGGCCGGCCGAAGCCGAACAGGACGTCCGCGTACAGCTCGGTATCCGGGCTGACGTGGTAGCGCAGGAAGGTGGTGGCGTTGACGTCCTGGCTGGAGTTGTACAGCGAGGCGGTGCCGACGTTGTCGGGGGTGCCGCAGTAATAGCCGCCGCCGGAAATATCACGGTGCGCGTACACGGTGCTGCCACCGAACAGGTCCGACAGGGGCGCGCAGGTGGCTGCGCCCGGATCGATGTAGGCATTGGGCCCCATGCGCATGCGCAGGAAGCTGCGCGACGGATCCTGCGGGCCGGTCGGGTTGTCGTTGACGCTGTCGATGCGGCTGCGGTCGAAGGCGTAGATCGCCTTCTGGTTGGTGTATTCCAGCCCGTAGCTGATATCGAGGTTGCCGAAGGTCTGGCCGCTGCTGGCGCTGAAGCGCTGGCTGGAACCACCGCCCTGGCTGTAGCCGCCGACGCGGTAGCGCAGGTGGGTGCCTTCCACGCGGTCCTTCAGCACGATGTTGACCACGCCGGCAATGGCCGAGGAGCCGTACACCGACGACTGGCCACCGGTGAGCACGTCGATGCGCTCGACCATGCCCAGCGGGATGTTGGCGATGTCGGCGATGCTGGTGTTGCCGTTGTACGCCAGCGGGTAGCTGTTGATCGGCCGCCCGTTGATGAGGGTGAGGGTGTAGCTGGGATCCAGGCCGAACAGGCTGATGGTCTTGGCGCCCGGGGTGTAGAACCCGGTGCCCTGCGAGTCCTGCACGGAACCATTCGACACCGGCAGCGAGCGCAGCGCGTCGAACACGGTGGTGAACCCCTGCGCCTGGATCTGCTCGGCGGTGATGGTGGTGACCGGCGAGGGGCCCTCCACCTGTGCGCGGGGGATGAGCGAGCCGGTGACCTTGACCGCATCCAGATCGCGGGTGCGCGGCGGATCGGCGCCCTCCCCCTGCGGAGCGGACTGGGCCTGTACGGCAAGCGGCGACAACAGCAACGACGACATCAACAACGACAACAACCGGGGTTTCATCAAGCTCTCTCCAGAGGCGGATGACGGTCCAGCCGGTGGGGGGCGGACGGGAAGGTCGTGGATGGACGGCAGTGGCGGGTAACAGCGGGACGGCAACAGCGCCGGCCCGGATCAGGACATGCGGGGCATTCCGGTACAGGGGGTGAGCTGCGCACTTTTAAATCGATCCAAGGTCACCTGTCAATAATTTGAAATGAAACGGTTTTGCCGGATTTGGATCGAACTAATTGCACTTGTCAGGGGGCAACGGGCTGAGGCAGGATCGGGACGATTCCGACCCTGACCCGATCGCACGGCCCGACCCCCACCGGACCGGCATCGCCCCTTTCCACTGCCCCCTGGGCGGCGGGCGCGATGCTGTCCGTGGTGCGTGCCGATGCGGGTTCTGCCTGCCGCCTGCCCTACCGGGAGACCCTGCATGACCCTGTCCGATCCGCGCCGCGCCCTGCTTCCGCTTGCCCTCGCCCTGGCCTGCGCCACCCCCGCCCTGCCCGCACTGGCGCAGGGCCTGCAGACCTCGTTCGAAGCGGGTGAGCCGGCACCGGCCAAGGCCGGCGGCACCCTGCAGGTGCAGATCGGCAACGGCCCGGCCGAGCCCTATGCCGCCAAGCCCAACGTCGGCTACAGCGGCCTGCGCGCCCTGCACTACCAGGCCGCCGGTGGCAACGCGCGGCGCGAGCTGTTCAGCACCGACCTGGCCATCGATGCCGATACCACCCTGTCCTGGCTGGTGCTGCCGGAGATCGTCGGCAAGGACACCGTGGCCTCCACCCATGTCTCGCTGGACCTGCGCCTGGACGATGGCAGCCGCGTTTCCGCCAGCAGCGCGCGCGACCAGCACGGCATCGCGCTGGGTGCACGCGCGCAGGGCGAATCGAAAACGCTGTACCCGCAGCAGTGGGCACGCAAGGCGGTGCGCCTGGGCGATGTGCCGGCGCTGCGCGGCCGCCGCGTGGTCGCCATCGAACTGGAGGTGGCCAGCGCCGACGGCGCCCCGGTGTCCGGCTGGATCGACGACGTGCGCCTGGATGCGCAGCCGCGCACCGTGCCGCAGCGGGTTTCGGACTGGGTGCTGACCACCCGCGGCACCCAGGCCAACGGCACCTTCTCGCGCGGCAACAACTTCCCGGCCACCGCGGTACCGCACGGCTTCAACTTCTGGACGCCGGTGACCGATGCCGGTGCACTGAACTGGCTGTACCGCTGGAACGAGCAGAACGATGCGAAGAACCGCCCGCAGCTGCAGGCACTGGCACTGAGCCACCAGCCCAGCCCGTGGATGGGCGACCGCCAGACCTTCCAGGTGATGCCTTCGGCCAGCCGCGGTGTGCCCGAGGCCGACCGTGGCAAGCGCGCGCTGTCCTTCGACCGCAGCCATGAAAGCGCGCGGCCGTACCGCTACGACGTGCGCTTCGACAACGGCATCGCCGCCGCCATCGCGCCGACCGACCATGCCGCCCTGTTCCACTTCGCCTTCCCCGAGGGCGGTGATGCCAACCTGCTGTTCGACAACGTCGATGCACGTGGCGGCCTGACCCTGGATGCAGCCACGCAGACCCTCAGCGGCTACACCGACACCCGCAGCGGGCTGTCCAACGGTGCGACCCGCATGTACGTGGTCGCCCGCTTCGACAAGCCGTGGCGCAGCAGCGGCCGCATCGACACCGGCCGCCCCACCGGCTACATCAAGTTCGATGCAGGCAGCGACCGCCAGGTGACCATGCGCATCGCCACCTCGCTGATCTCGGTCGAGCAGGCGCGGCACAACCTGGACCTGGAAATCGCCGCCGCCGACACGCTCGACAGCGTGGCCGGCCGCGCGCAGGACGCCTGGGACGCGCGCCTGGCCCGCTTCGACATCGGCAATGCCAGCGACGATGCCAAGACCACGCTGTATTCCAGCCTGTACCGCCTGTACCTGTACCCCAATTCCGGCCACGAGAATGCGGGCACCGCCGCCGCGCCCGACTGGCGCTATGCCAGCCAGGCCAGCGCCGAGGACAACAACACCGACGGCAGCGCCACCCGCAGCTTCGCACCGGTGCGCGATGGCCAGGTGTACGTCAACAACGGCTTCTGGGACACCTTCCGCACCACGTGGCCGGCCTATGCGCTGTTCACCCCGGACGATGCCGGCAAGCTGGTGCAGGGCTTCATCGAGCAGTACCGCGCGGGCGGCTGGATCGCGCGCTGGTCCTCGCCGGGCTATGCGGACCTGATGGTCGGCACCAGCTCGGACGTGGCCTTCGCCGATGCCTGGCTGAAGGGCATCGGTGGCTTCGACCCGGCCGAGGCCTATGCCGCCGCGCTGAAGAACGCCACCGTGGTGCCGCCGGATCGCCATGTCGGCCGCAAGGGCATGGACCGTTCGACGTTCCGCGGTTACGCCAGCGCCGACGTGCATGAAGGCATGTCGTGGACGATGGAAGGCGCGTTGAACGACTTCGGCATCGCCAACATGGCCGAGGCCCTGGCCAAGCGCGCGACCAGCAAGGCCGCCCGCGAGCGCTACACCACCGAGGCGGAGTACTTCCGCTATCGCGCGGCCGGCTATTCGACCCTGTTCGACCCGGCCGCCGGTTTCTTCCAGGGCCGCAAGGCCGATGGCAGCTGGCGCCTGGATGCCAAGGCCTACGACCCGCGCGTGTGGGGCTACGACTACACCGAATCCAATGGCTGGACGTTCGCGTTCACCGCCGCGCACGACGGCGAAGGCCTGGCCGCGCTGTACGGCGGCCGCGACAAGCTGGCGGCCAAGCTGGACACCTTCTTCTCGACCCCGGAAACCGCCGACCCGGCGCTGGCCGGCTCCTACGGCGGCACCATCCACGAAATGACCGAGGCGCGTGATGTGCGCATGGGCATGTACGCGCACAGCAACCAGCCGGCGCACCACATCCCGTGGATGTACCTGTACGCCGGGCAGCCGTGGAAGACCCAGCAGCACGTGCGCGAGATCCTGTCGCGCCTCTATGTCGGCAGCGAGATCGGCCAGGGCTATCCGGGCGATGAAGACAACGGCGAGACCTCGGCCTGGTACGTGCTGGCCTCGCTGGGCCTGTACCCGCTGCGCATGGGCGCGCCGGAGTACGTGATCGGCTCGCCGGCGTTCGAGCACGCCCGGGTGGAACTGCAGGGCGGCGCGGTGCTGACCGTCAACGCGGCCAACAACTCGGCGCAGAACGTCTACGTGCAGTCGCTGAAGATCAACGGCAAGCCGTGGACGAAGACCTGGGTGCCGCACGAGGTGATCGCCAAGGGCGCGACGCTGGACTTCGTGATGGGCCCGCAGCCGTCGCGCTGGGGCAGCGGTGCCGACGATGTGCCGCGTTCGCTGACCGCACCCGGCAAGCGCCCGCAGATGCTGCATGACCTGCTCGGCAATGGCGCCCGTGCGGCGCTGGCCGATGGCCGTGCCGTGCCGGCGCTGCTGGACGACGATGCGACCACGGCCGTGCCGCTCGGCGCCGGTGCCACCATTGCACTGAGCGCGGTGGGGGATGGCGCGCCGACGATGTACACGCTGACCAGCGGCGACGGTGCGATCCGTGGCGGCAGCTGGACCCTGGAAGCGCGCAGCAATGGCGGCGCGTGGGTCGTGCTGGACGAACGCAGTGGCGAAACCTTCGACTCGCCCCGCCAGACCCGTCCGTTCCGCATCGCCACGCCTGCCCGGCATGCCGAGTACCGCCTGCGCCTCGGCGCGCCGGGACGCCTGGCACTGGCCGAGATCGAACTGCTCGCCCCCGCTTCCACCCTGGCCCGTTGAGGAAACCGATGACTGCGTTCCGACTGCTGCTGTCCGCCACCGCCCTGTCTGCCGCCCTCGCCAGCATGCCTGCGCATGCCCTGGAGACCACCGAGATGCGCCAGGGCGTGACCCTGCACTACACCGACGCCACCGATGCGCTGGATGCATCGATGCGCGCGCGCATCATCGAGACCTTCTTCTCGGCCTACCTGCGCGAGCGGGCGGATTTCCATCCGGCCGCGCCCAGCGGGGTCGGCATCGTCATCGACCCCGGCTACGACGGCGTGGCCTATGTGGGGGACAAGGAGAAAGCGGCCACCATCACTATCAACCCCGGCTGGCTGGCCAAGCACCCGGCTGACCTGGACCTGGTGACGCACGAAGCGATGCACATCGTGCAGGGCTACCCCAGCTACGGCGACCAGCAGGTGCCGGGCTGGCTGGTGGAAGGCATCGCTGATTACGCGCGCGACCGCTACGGCATGGGCAATGCCGCCGCCGGCTGGGCGTTGCCGCAGAAGGTCGGCGCGGGCCAGACCGTGGAAAGCGGCTACCGGGTGACCGGCGCGTTCCTGAAGTGGGCCGAGGGTGGACATCCCGGCCTGGTGCTGGCGCTGGACAAGGCGCTGCGTGCCGGCCAGTACACCCCGGCGCTGTGGCAGACGCACACCGGCAAGGCACTGCCTGCGCTGTGGAGCGCGTACGCCGGGCCGCGAATGGATGCGCCGACGGCCCGGTAGAGCCGGCCGCTGGCCGGCTGCTGCGGATCATTTGAACGGCGCGGAATGCCGGCCAGCGGCCGGCACTACCCTTTCCGCCGGGTGGAAACAGAAACGCGCCCCGTAGGGCGCGTTTCTGCTGCGGTTGCGGGAACGAGGGTTTACGCCTTCTTTTCCGCTTCCAGCTGCTTGCGGATCTGTGCATCGACGGCGGCGATCGCGGTCATGTTCAGCACGCGGCGCGAGGTCGCGCTGGTGGTGAGGATGTGCACCGGCTTGTTCACGCCCATCAGGATCGGACCAATCGCCACGCCGTCGGTGAACACGCGCACCAGGTTGTAGGCGATGTTGGCCGCTTCCAGGTTCGGCAGCACGAACAGGTTGGCGCGGCCCTGCAGGGTCGAGCCCGGCAGAAGTTTCTGGCGCAGGGCTTCATCCCATGCGGTGTCGCCCTGCATTTCGCCGTCCACGTTCAGGCGCGGGTTGCGCTTGAGCAACATCTCGCGCACCTGGCGCATCTTCAGCGCGTCC